>Ga0209118_1000219_pt1 | contig 36891 bp, 38 predicted proteins | sample BlaSpr_A8_Ref_M1_FD_187988 | JGI IMG/M metagenome (GOLD analysis project Ga0209118, IMG submission 187988) | Forest soil microbial communities from Thunder Bay, Ontario, Canada - Black Spruce, Ontario site 2_A8_Ref_M1 (SPAdes) (version 2) | ecosystem: Environmental > Terrestrial > Soil > Boreal... | reverse complement strand
GGTTGAGCAACCTCATTGGTGTCAATCGTCTCGGCGCATTCACCTTTTTCGTCGTAATCGCAGACGCGACCGGGATGGGCTTGTTTGCATTTCTGGCATAGTTGAGTAGCCATTCCACTTCCTCCAATTTGCGATCAGTCGTATCGAAGATGCGACCTGACGGACCGGCATGTACCCTCACGTTACTCGGTATTCGGACTCGGCGTATGGTCAGAAGCGACCACTCTGGACAAGGTATGCGCAACCGGTAGCGCTGACGTCAATTGACGCAATATCGCCATCTCACTCATCGACAAGCGGTCAAAACGTGTAATGGCCTGTTATCAGAAGTTACCGATCAACCACCGCCCGGCATAATGGAAGAAAGACCGCCTAGCCATCAGGCGGCCTCTATTTTGATTCCCGATTCGGGTCAGACCATCACCCGGAAGACCACATTGCTCACGTAGTGCGCGGAGCGAGCCGCGATGCACCTTTAATCTTTCTGACGCTCATACGCGCCCATGTCGCAGCCGCCAGTGTCCTCCTTGTCGGGACGCGGCCTGCCGCGTTGGTCGGTCTTCAGAAGATGACCTTGGCCATCGGTGCAGCCGCTGGGATTGCCCGCATCAATCGCCGGGCTTCCAGAGAGCAACGGCAGCGTCTGCGTCGGTCCGCCGTAGTTCCCCAACTGCCCGAGCTTGGGGTCGGTGTTGTTCAGATCGCCGGTGCCGTTGAAGTTGCAGGTACCGTCGCTGCTCAGGTTGTAGCCATTCGAGGTCATAGTGCCGTCGCAATTTCCGCCGGAATTGTTCGCGACAATGCTGTTCTGGAGGGTTGTGGTGCCGCTGTTGTTGTCGATGCCGCCGCCATGCCCTGCGACATTCCCGCTGACCGTGCTGTTGTTGATCGTCAGCGTGCCGAGGTTTAAGATGCCGCCGCCGATGCCGTTGCCAGCTGCGACATTCCCGCTGAGGGTGCTGTTGTTGATCGTCAGTGTGCCGCCGTCGTTTACGATGCCGCCGCCGCCGTCGCGATCTATGCCCGAGCGATTCCCGCTGAGGGTGCTGTTGTTGATCGTCACCGTACCGCCGTAGTTGTCGATGCCGCCGCCAACCATTGCGACATTCCCGCTGACCGTGCTGTTGTTGATCGTCAGCGTGCCGAGGTTTAAGATGCCGCCGCCGCCGTAGACGTAGAACCCATTGCGGATCGTCACCCGTGAGAGAGTGACATGTACGCCGTGGGAGACAATGGCGACCACCGTGTTGACGCCTCCACCATCAATGATGGTCGTCTTGGCACCAGAACCGACAATTTTCAGGCTAGTGCCGATGGTGAGATTCTCTGTGTAGGTTGTGGCTGCCACCATGATGGAATCGCCCGCGTGAGCAAGCGAGATAGCATGCCCGATAGTCTTGCAGGCGGTCTGGGGTGACTTGCAGTCGTTGTTGTCACTGCCGTTTACCCCATCGACATACCATTTGCTGCTGGCTAGGGCGGTTGGAGCCAGGGCCAGAAACAAGGCCGCAAGCAGGAGGTTAGTGAACACGAGTCTATGTCTCACAATCCTCCTCCTATCAGGGCAGCGCTTTGGAGCGTCCCTCTGGTGAACTTTTGCATGCGAACGTCCAGCAAGCGTGGTGCGAATCGTGTGGCTTCAAGAAGCCAGAGCCTTGGAAGGTCAACAGAGATTGGCAAGGAAGAGTTCCCACATCCGGCGGCAAAAATACGCTCAAAAGGAGCCACTGTCAAGGCGAATAGTCTCATCACGGAAGCTTGGGCTCTGCCAATCGCCGCTTCAGTCGGGCAACTGTTGTAACATCGCGGTTACACTCATCGACCGGTCATCGACCGGTCAATGAGCGCTATGGCCTGATAACATCAACGGACATTCCAGAGTAAAATCTAGTTTCGTTTCCGGGAGTTGTGCGAAATGAGCGCTCGGCTATACTTCGCCAGCATTCTGGTATTGGTCGCTTCGCCTGCATGGCTTGCTCGCGCACAACAATCATTCCAAACAGGTGCTTCCATGTCAGACCGCGACAAAGCAGGGCTTCGAGGTCCCGTTAAGACACTGCTGAATGAGCAGACCTTCTCGGCTGCCGACGGTCAACAGTTCCTGACGTCTATGACAACGGAGTACGCACCGGATGGCAGGATTCTGGAACTGCGAATCGGAAACTCGGATGGCTCGATATGGGTAACGAGCTACACCTATTACGCCGATGGACGTCTCCTCAAGACCGTTTCCGGTAAAGCGGGATCTGCCGCCGATTCCCAGACGACCTATTTGTACGATGATGCACGCAGGCTGGTCAGAGTGGAGTCTGGCGACAACGGGAAAGTGAGCTACCAGTATGACGAGAAGGGACGGAAGTCCATCATCGAAAGCTATGGTTCAAGGTCTCTACCTCCGAACACGGCCTATGCAACACATTGGGAGGGAACTGACTTGGGGTTTGCTCCATATCCCGGCGGCACTCTCACAACCTCGTACAACGAGCAGGGGGTGGCGACGGGCGCGGAACTCCATGATGCTGATGGCACCCTCGTGGGCCACATCGTGCGCAAGTTCGATGCACAAGGTCGCATCATCGCAGAGGAACAGGCCGCGGATGCTCCCCAAGTAAACCTTCCCGAAGAATTTCGATCAAAGCTCAATCCAGAACAGATGACGTCTGTCGGTACAATGATCGCGGGGATGCAGAACAGCGTTATTTGCTACTCTTACGATGCTCAGGGTCGTGTGACGGAACGGCACAGGAGCGGCGGAGTCTTCGGCGAGCAAGTAACTATCACCACGTATAACGACCATGGCGATAAGGCATCAGAGCGTGAAGCTATGGTCATGAGGTCGGATACTGGGCCTTGGAACCTTACAGAAGCCGGAGCTTTTGTTCCCACGGGAAAACCGAATCCTCCTCAGCCACCCTTAAGCTCCGAAACACAGTACACGTACCAGTGCGATCAGTATGGCAATTGGACCGAGCAAACCACTGTCAGCCGCTCTCAACCGGACGAAGCATTTCGACCCGCGAATGTCATTCGTCGTAAGCTGGGTTACTACTAACGTCTGCAGTGTTCGGCGTGAAAGTTCAGGCACCGTTGTCGATAAATCGCGATAACGCTCAAAACCCCTCGCGTGAGGCGAACAAACGGCGCAAAGTTGTGAAATGGCCTGATTTCGTCAACTATGAAGTTCACGTAAGGGAATCAGCCACGAACCCTTCTTGGCAACCAATTTAAGGCTGTGGGCCTCCAATCACCGCCCGATCTCGTCCAAGCACAACTTAAGGAGCGATCCATGATCAAGCCTACATCTGGCCTCGATCCTGAAAACATCTTTTCGATGGGCAAGTATCGCGCTGCTTTTGCAGTCATGCTTGGGTTAGAGGTAGCTATATGCCAATCAGCTCCGGCACAGACTTTCAGTGTTCTTCACAGGTTCACTGGGTCGCCGGACAACGGGAACTGGATGTCCCGCATTTACTAATCATGTTTCGGATAGGAGGGACATTTTGTGAGGGAGTTGATGCGTCTTTGGGTAGCCGCTACGGTCGCGTGTCTTGCAACCATGCTTATTGCGCAGTCTTTGCAAGCGCAAAAATACCAAGAGAAAGTCCTGCACGCCTTCATCAGCACCGATGGGAGCCGCCCTAGCGCAGGGGTAATTCGTGATGCCAAGGGAGACCTTTATGGGACGACTCTTGGAGGTGGTAATCAGTCGTGCTCCTTTCAGGGCACTACAGGCTGCGGGGTGGTTTTTGAACTAAGTGCGGTTGGAAGATTCAACGTACTGCACGCGTTCAAAGGCGGTAGCAACGATGGGGGGAACCCCTTCGCTGGGGTGATTCAGGACGCTGAGGGGAACCTCTATGGAACTACCTACCAGGGGGGCGGGGCAGCATGCGGCGGAACAGGGTGTGGAGTGGTGTTTAAGCTTGATGCACGCGGCAAGGAAACCGTGCTGTACAAGTTCAAAGGAGGAAACGACGGAGCAGAGCCTAACGGCGTGATTCGGGACACTAAGGGGAACCTTTATGGGACTACCTTCGGCGGCGGTGTTGACGGCTGGGGAACGGTCTTCAAGCTGAACAAGAGCAGGAGCCTGACCGTGCTACACAGCTTCACGAAAGGAAATGACGGGGCGCAGCCTACGGCTGCTGTCATCCAAGATGGCAAGGGTAACCTCTATGGGACAACTTACGATGGCGGTATTTTCGGCCACGGAACCGTGTTCAAGGTGGATACGAGCAACCAAGGGCATTAAATACCTTGACTAACCAGTGGTTAGTGTGCTACCTTACGAGACATGGACAAGCCACTAACACTCCAACAGGCAATCAAGCACTATAGCGATGAGCAGGCCTGCATTGACGCCGTGGCAAAGATGCGCTGGCCCGATGGCGTCCCGGTCTGCCCTGCTTGCGGCCACAAAGAGCACTACTATCTCAAGACCCAGCGCCGCTGGAAGTGCAAAGAGTGCTACAAGCAATTCAGCGTGAAGCTTGATACGGTTTTTGAGGAAAGCCCGCTCCCGCTCACGAAGTGGCTTCCCGCGCTGTGGATGCTCTGCAACTGCAAAAACGGAATCAGCAGTTACGAGTTATCGCGTGATCTCGGAGTGAGCCAAAAGGCCGCATGGTTCATGTTGCAACGGCTGAGACTCGCTTTGCAGGATGGCAGCTTGGTAAAGATCGGCGGCTCTGGCGCTGAGGTCGAAGTGGACGAGACTTTCATCGGCGGCAAAGCACGCAACATGCACAAGTCTCGCCGGATTAAAACCAAAGTGCGCGAGGGCAACTGGGGAAAAACCGTTGTCATGGGAATGCTAGAGCGTGGTGGACATGTCAAGGCCAAAGTGGTTCCGAATCGTAGAAAACCCGCTCTCCATGCGGCCGTTGCTGAGAACGTCGCAACAGGCACACAGCTTTACACTGATGAGCACAACGGCTACATGGATATGTCGCCGGAGTACGTGCATAGCGTTGTGAACCACCTTGAGAATTACGTTGATGGGCGCATTCACACAAACGGAATGGAGAACTTCTGGAGTCTCTTGAAGCGCGGCCTGAACGGAACTTACGTTGCCGTGGAGCCGTTCCACTTGTTCCGATACGTCGATGAGCAGGTATTCCGCTACAATCATCGCAAGGGCGCAGATGGAAGCAAGATGAGTGATTCTGATAGATTTCAGTTAGCTTTATCGCAGATTGCGGGGAAGCGGTTAACCTTTGCGGAGGTGACTGGCAAGGTGGGAGAAACGGCCTTCTAATCCTTTGCGCGGGAAGCGTGGCCGGAAGCCCGTCTCCCGCGCTGTCTCGCCAGTTTGGCCGCTTCGAGCCTAGATTTGATTTCGGCGTGCGAGACAGACAAAACTTTTTTTAGGGCACGTTCAAAATTTGCATATTCACCCGTCTCATTCTTGGCGGAACTCTTCGGGTGATTAGCCACAGTCAAACTCTCTCCTAGAAAGAGAGGGTACATCCGTGGTGTGCCATAGTCAACTAACCTCCCGTCTCCAGCAGAATCTCCAATCGCTCTACGACCTTGAGGACGAAGCGCGAATACTGAGACAGCGAATCCACTACGCGAAACTCGCTTCCGTGTCCGTACTTGAACATTACGCCGATGGAAATCTTACCCTTGTTCTTTACGTGGACGCCGAGAGGCATGGGAATGTAAAGGGGGGGCTTTTGATCGGTCAACAGAGTGAAGCCCTGTCTGGAAATTTCCCCGGTTCTTTTATTCTCTGTTTCAATGCCGCTAATGGAGGAGTATTGAATCACTGGAATCAGGAGCCTGTGTTTGTCGCGAATGTCGAGTCGGTGAACGGGCCAGACGGCAAAATTCCCTCTGTTGTAAGGCTTTACTTCGTTGAGAATGGTGTTGAAGAGGTCCGGACTAGAGAGGTCTATTTTCTTCCCTCTAAGCGCACCTTCCAGTTCGTCTCTTGTGGGGTAGATCGGAAACTTTGCGAATTTGCTGACAGCAGAAGGAAGCAGTTTCTTGATGGTTTCGAGCCAAGTATAGTCGAGGGCGCACTTAAGGTTGTGAACGGCATCTCCAACGATCAGTGCGATGTCGTCAATCGCGGTCCTATTCGCAAAATCGTGTTTGATGACTTCATTTCCGGCATGAGGATTGATCTCAACGGTCGCTACATCGGAGTCGGGCAAAGCATTGACGCTAGACCCCAGATCAGCGATGTGCTCATCGGCCCGCTTAAGTTTTAGGCGAGCATCCGTGAACCTCGGCATTACAACAACTTAGCACACCTTGGTTAGTCAAGGCTATTAGTGCCCAACCAAGAGACTGTGCTGCATAGCTTTAACGGGACAAGCGATGGCGGGGAACTGGACGCGGGCTTGTTGATGGACAAAGCAGGAAACCTTTATGGCACCACCGCCCTGGGAGGCAGCGGGCAATGCTACCTTGGTGGCGTTCGAGTAGGCTGCGGAATCGTATTCAAGATTGATACCGCCGGAACCTTCTCGGTACTACATACCTTCAACGGACCAGACGGGGCCGCTTCCTTCGCGGGTTTGATCCAGGGTGCCAAGGGGAACTTCTACGGGACCACCTCCAGCGGCGGCGGAGCGACTGACAGTGGTCTAGTCTTTAAGCTGACCTCCAGCGGCAAAGAAACGGTGTTGTACAAGTTCAAAGGGACGTCAGGCGGGTCGAGTCCTTTCGCAGGGCTGATCCAGGATGCCGCTGGGAACCTCTACGGGACCACCTGGGATGGCGGCAATCTTTCCTGTGGCCCAAATGGCGGAGGATGTGGGGTCGTATTCAAGCTGACGCCTTAGCAGGGAAAAAATATCCCAGATACCGCGCAGTCCAAATCTCACGCTCAATGCCGCAGGGGCGTGGTCGTTGATAAATCGCGATAGCACTCATTGACCTTGCGACAACGTGGCCTTCCAGACCCTAGTGACCTTTGGTGGCGCTAACCACCAAAGGCTCGGGAGACTGGAAAGAAGTAGGCTCTTACATGCCGTCCATGAACCCTAATTCTTAAGTATGTCGGTTCTGCCCACCCGCGAGTACTGAAGCTGTTCCCAGGCATCGGCCATTGAGTCGTTGCGTCCGCGATCTAAGCCATTCAAGCAATTGGTGCACAATCCGTTGGCGAAATAGAGCTCTTGGCCGTGAAAAGTGATTTGTTGCCTGCACACCCGGCAGCGATAGTTGAAAATGAACGCCCGTTCGTTCCAGGTGCGCTCTGATTCTGAAATACTGGCCATAGGTCATTGTACGCTCTTAGATTGAAGCCTTTCGGGGAAGGCACTAGTGTCCAGAGAGAGGCTCCTTCATGAAGCAGACCCTGTTGATTAGCGTATAACTGTTGCAAAATCGCCATAGCACTCATTGACCCAAGGGTGAGTGAAACTCATCCTTGCCTGCTGGCGAAGATGAACTCTTCCAGCACTTGGCAGGGCTGTCCGCCTTCTGTCCGTGAACTGGCGCCAGCAGCAGCCAAAGTGAGGCGAAAACGCGGCAGGAGTCTTCAATGTTTCGTTGGACTTAGTTGTGCTGAGTTGTTTGGTGTGTGGTGCGGATTTCCCCTCATAACCCAAAGGTCGGTGGTTCAAATCCACCCCCCGCAACCAAGTACTCTTAGTCATTCCAATCACTTAGAATTCTCACCCAAAAAAACTAGGTCCAATTAGGTCCAAAATCAGGCGCTGCCAGCAGTCAGCAACTCCCCAATGCGCGCCGCAAATCGGCGTCCATCTCCAGAGATCGCGTGCGTGTATCCATTGTGGTTCGTGCGTCAGACTGGCCTAGCCGGTTCTGCCAGTGGCGATCGGTACATGCTCCTGGTCCATCACCGTTGCGTTGCCGTGGCGGGAAACCGCGAACCTGTCTTTTCGATGGAGGATCGTAATGTCGCTCATGCAGCCTCCGAGGTTCTCCCATCCAATAATCCCACCAATTCTTCCAAACTCCAGTGGCGAAACAGTGGCAAAACGAGGCCGCCTTGCACTAACGGCCATTTCGGTTCGATTCCGGACGGGCCTCCACTTACCTCACCGTCTTGTATCCTTAGCCAATGGATGCCTTATCTGGCCGCATCCAATCGTCGCCTTTTTTCGGTGGAGGAAATTTACGTTCCTTCGGTTTGCTCTTACGCGGTGCTGGTTTCTTCTTTGGTTTCTTGGCCGCCATGCGTGTGCTATCTCCCTGCTGGGATGATAGCTCAGCGCAAGCTGAATTTCCTACCGCCAGATTTCGCGGCTTTCTTCGGAAATATTCCGGCCAACGTGCGATATCCCGCATTTGGTTTGCAATCTGGTCCGCCCGGCGAGCAGATGGGGGCTTGCTTTGCAGGGCTGTAAGAGACGCACTCAAACGCGCCTCAAGATTTTCTCGATGAACTCCTCTGCCTTGCAGTGCTCTGATTCAGTCCACAGCGTCTTGCCGAAATCATCCCATTGCGAGTGGTCTTTCTTCTGAGAGCGGTAGGCCCCAAATCGTTGATACATGAAGCTCAGCATGCTGTCGAGTGTTAGTTGCAGCAGTTGGGGGTACGTCTCTTGCAACTGCTTGTCTGCGGACATGCCAGCCGCGATCAACTGAAATTCCCTCTCCCGGGCCTTATCCGTGGGCGCCGGATAAACGCAATGCTTGTAGATATCTGCCGCAATCGCCTCGTGGTCATCGGGGAACGCGCCGATGGCACTAAGGATGTAGTCTATGTTTTTCCTGTCCGCGTTCACCCACGGACCGTTGAGCTTACATTGCCCTCGGGTTACTTCGGCGATCATGAACAGCGGCCTTGTCCTCTTGCCCTCGAAGGGACTGTCGTCTTTCATGTCCAATTCCCTGCGATACGGGAAGCGCACCCCAAACAAATCCGCATCCGTCTTTTGGGACTGCTGTTCGCGGGGTTCTGGGTGGACCACGAAGTTTTCGATATTGAGGAACCCGTTGAGACGGAAGTACCAGTAGGCGATCTTCGCGGCTGGGAGGAACGCGTTGGTCATCTGGGACAACTTACTGAGAGATTGAAGACACAAGCCAAGGTCCCGCCGCGGTTCACTCGTCCGGCGAGTCCAGGATTGGCTGGACGCACCGCCGGAAATATAGGTCTGCGTAATTTTGGTCCAAGGGTTTTAGTCGACGGTAGGTGTCCATCACCGCCAGCCTCTTGCCCTCCTGGCAAAAGACCGCTCCCAAGGAAAACAGGTTGGCCAATTGGGCGTCATGGCCGGGATCGAGGTCAAGCGCCTTCTTCAGGGCTTCTTCCGCTTGGAGGTACTGCTTCAACTCCGTGTAAGCATCGCCCAGACAGCCCCAGCCATCCGCTTGGTCCGGAGCTAGGCGCACAGCCTTCTGGCAAGCAGTTACCGCGTTATCGGGTTGCTTCACTTTCAGATAAAGTGCCCCAACGTACGACCAAAGGAACGGATCGTTCGGCGTCAGTACCGACAGTTGCTCAGAGAGCTCCAGCGCCCTCTGATAGTTGCCCGACTCCGCTGCTTCGTGGGCAGCCTGCGACAGAATCATCGCCTGCGAGGCATTTCTCTCGGCATCCGCGTGATGGAGCTCAGTCGCCGGATGATCCTTGAGCCCTACGACCAGATCTGCCGGAATGGCAAAATTCAAGTTCTGTCCATCTTTGACCGTGAATGTCGTAACCCCAATGAGTTTCCCTTGGCTATCAAAAAGCCCTCCTCCGCTCGAACCGTGCGAAATGGGAGCAGTCGTTTGTATGAAGCTGCCTCCTTCAAATTTCCGCAAAGCGGAAACTAATCCTTCTGACAAACTCAACTCCAGGCCCTCAGGCGCTCCGAGGGTGTAAACGTGTTCGCCAACCGATAGCGTCGACGAGAGGCGGAGTGACACAGGACTTGCCTGTAGTCCCGCCACTTGCAGCCCGCAGAGATCGTGCTCGGCATCGAGGAAGGCAATCTTCGCCGCCCAAGTCCTGTCTCCCTGGCGAACCCGCCAACTCTTACCGTCCTCGACAACGTGCCGGTTCGTGACAACCTCACCTTTATCAATGCCGACAGCGCTGCCCAATGCAATGGCTGTCCCTTTCGAGTCGAGGGTCTCGACAACGAAAACCGAAGGTGAGAGGCGTCTGAACAGTTCACCCGCTGTCGGAGAACCCACCGGTACAGCTGCGCTTTGTGAACCCGGCTGGGCCGCCGAGTGACCACACAATGAAAGTGCGGTCAGCACCGCGAGCCAGAAACAGAACCCACGAACCCGAATTCTCTTCGCCACACCCATAGGCGTTGACGGTTGAAGTATATCCCTAAAGCGGAGATGGTAAATAGGCTTTGATCCCGTCGCCCCCACCCACCAAACTGCTCTGTCGTTTGCCAATCTGTCTAGGAAAAACAAAAATTTGTTGTGGGGTTGCGAGCAACAAACATTGGATGTGCTTTCGGTTGCGCTCTGGAATGTCGAAGCGTAGTGAATCCCCGAACTACTTACAGAGGTCGGAAGTTGGGCTGAAAATTGCAAGAAGGTCAACGGATTCGGTTGTGATTCCAATGGGGGAGTGGTGGGATGGGGCCTTTCCCCTCCCAAGCGAGATGAATTCGCAGAGTTTCCCGGACATTAGGCCGGAGGCTTCAGTCGCTCGACCCAGTGCATAAGTTGACCACGGCTATCGATGAGAGGGTTTACCCCGAAAGTTCGGAGCGATCACTCCGGCCAGCTTAAACGTGCTGGGCGGGGGCGTTTCTGCTGCTTTAGAACTGCAAACCGAGCGGCAGACGTCCGTCGTTTCGATCGGGGTGCCAGCAGCCCGAAATAGCGCATCGCATGCCGGTAGCGGTCAGGCACGTGTTCGCCAAGGGTGGCAACGAACATCTCTTTCGGCCACAGAAGTTCCACCCTACGCTTCGCTTTCGAGTCTTTCGCCAAGAATCGCAGTTCTCGATCCGTGATCTTCAGGATGTGATTCAGAGGGATCGGTGGCCGCCGAAATGTACCTGCCTGCGTAGCGCAAGAACTTTGCCTTCGACATAAAAGGGCTGATGTAGATGTTCCACGGGCGTGTAGCGAATTTCGATGGAAAAGCCGAAGACCTCGCCCTGGTCGCGTGGAAATGGAATCCGGGCCTCGTCGGATGCTCCGAGACTTCTTGCTCCTCGCGCAAAACGGGATTAGGACCGAGGCGGGTGCAAACCGGTTGACTCCCGAACGGGGCAGAGGGATAATGGGCTGCCTTTCGCGAAGGAGGGCCCTATGAAATGGTTCTCCGGGCCCCGCAAGACAGCCGACCTTTCCCAGTCAATGCATCAGCATCTCAACATGTACGCACTCGCAGGCAGTGCGGCGGGAGTGGGAATGCTGGCTTTGGCGCAGCCAGCCGAGGCGAAGATCGTTTACACCGCGGCGAACGAGAAGTTCGTGAACCACTCGTTTGCCATCGATCTCAATCACGACGGCAAGGCGGATTTCGTCTTTCACTATCGCAGCGGAACCGATCACTACCTGTCGGTCGCCGGCGCGCGCAACGCCGCCGTGTCTGGTGGCCAGCAAACCATTCGAGGGGTTGCGCGCGCGGTGGCTGGTCTCCTAGCCAAGGGTGCTGTCATTGGCAATGCCGTCAAGTTCGTCGGCGCACCCCAAGTTCTCGGAGCCGTCTATTACAACTCCGATGGTGGGCAGACTTACTTTTACGGAAAGTGGACGAATGCCGGTACTCTCTACCTGGGTCTGCAGTTTAACATTAGAGGTCAGAAACACTACGGGTGGGCCCGCCTGAATATCACGATTCCAAACGGCTCCGGCAACCTGCAATATCCAACTATCACGGCGCAATTGACGGGCTACGCCTACGAAACCATTCCCGGCAAGTCGATCAAAGCTGGCCAGACAAAGGGCACGGATCAGAGGGATCAAGAAGGCTTCAGCTTCGGAGCCTCCGTCATGAGCCCGATCCCCGACGTTCCCCAACCCACATCGCTCGGTGTGCTTGCTCTCGGGGCTCAAGGCGTCCCGCTCAGGCGGCGGAAGGAATGCGGTTTGGCAACTTGCGGCTTTACGGAGCGGGCACAATGAAACCAGCCTTTGTAATTTCTGGCCTTTTGCTGTTACCTCTGCTTGGCGGGGCACAGGAAATCCGGCCGCACGGTCATCCTCCGCACCAGCTTGCGTCGAATCGCCCAAGCATCTGGCGTCCGCCTCTGAACACGAGCTGGCAATGGCAGCTCACCACACCCGTCAAGCAGAAAGTCAAGGCGCGGATGTATGACATCGACATGTTCGACAATGAGGCTAGTGTGGTCGCCTCGCTGCACCAAAAGGGCCGGAAGGTGGTCTGCTACATCTCGGTGGGCACCTGGGAAAATTGGCGTCCCGATGCCAAGAAGTTTCCCAAGTCTGTATTGGGCAAGGATGTCAATGGCTGGCCGGGCGAGAAGTGGCTGGATATTAGTCGCATCGACATCCTACGTCCAATTATGAAAGCCCGGATGGACCAGTGCCAGGCCAAAGGGTTCGATGCTATGGAACCGGACAACGTGGATGGCTATGCCAATGATACCGGCTTCCAGCTCACTTACAACGACCAGATCGGTTACGACACATTCATTGCCAACGCAGCCCATGCTCGTGGGCTTTCGGTGGGACTGAAGAACGATCTGGACCAGATCACGGACTTGCTGTCCACTTTCGACTGGGCTTTGGACGAAGAGTGTTTCTCCTACAGCGAGTGCGGCAAGCTTGTGCCATTCATCAAGGCAGGCAAAGCGGTGTTTGAAGTCGAATACTCTCTGCCTACCAGCAAATTCTGCCCTGAGGCAAACTCGCTAAACTTTAACTCCATGAGGAAGCATCTCACGCTGGGTGTCTATCGTGTTCCTTGCCGCTAAGCGGTGGCGAGGTCTGCCCGGTCAACTGGGGTCACATCGCAATCTCACCAGCAACCGCTGGACAGCGCTTTCATCAGATGAGTTCGACTAACTGGGGATAACAGGATTCACGCTTTAGCGCGGCACACGGCAGCCAGCAGAAAGAACAGCAAGACCAGCAACAAGGGCTTGGGCAGCCGGCGCATGACCTTCCACACCACGATGCTCATCGACTCGATCCTCCGCCGCGGGCGAGTCCGCGACTGAATCTGTCAGCCACGTCCCGAGTAATACAATTCGAGTATTGGCACATGCGGCCTTCCCGAGATAGCTTAACTGGCCACGAATTGTAGGGAAAATCTCCGACTGGAGGCAAGTTTTTATGACTTGGATCCGCACCATCCAGCTCTCCGAAGCCCCGCTGTCAGAAGCTGACGTAAAGCTGCGCAAGGCCATGGAAGATCAGAAGGGCCTCTACCCCGAGGAATACGCCACGCCGGTGCATCCGGCCGAGGGCGGCGGGGCTGAGATTGTCGCTTCCCACAGCTTGATTCCTGAGGCGCTGTACCACGCCTTTGCGACTTTCGGTGTGCTCATGTCGCCAGATTTGCCGCTAGGGCGCCGCCAGCACGAAATGATAACCACCGTGGTGTCCGTCACCAACCGGTGCGTCTATTGAATCGACTCACACGCAGAGTTTCTGCGTCGGGTGACGTTGGATGAAGAGCTGGTTGAAGCGCTGAAGAAGGACTACACGACCGCTCCCATAACCGAGCAAGAGCGCGTGATGCTGGATTACGTGGTGAAACTTACCAGGGATGCGACCAAAATCTGGAAAGATGACCACGACCGGCTGCGAGCCGCTGGATTCGACGACAAGGCGATTCTGCAGATCACGTTAATCGCATCATGGTTCAACTACATCAATCGTGTGGCTGACGCGCTGGGTGTGGGGCGGCAGTGAGACGTAGCAACCTACGTCTCTACAGAAGAAAACAATGTCTCGGTTTGCTGATCAGCGCGGCAGCTCCGGCAAGTTCGCCAGAGCATATCCCATGACTGCCAGGGCCGCCGCATTCTCGCGAAGCTCCTGCGGAACGATCTTGTCCAGCGTGTCCGCGGCAGTGTGGTGATAATTGAAATAGGTTCGCGCATCCTGCATGATTCCCAGCGTCGGGACTCCGGTTTTGGCCAGCGGTGCGATGTCGGCGCCTGGGCTGCGCTCCGTCAACTGGATCAGGTTCGCTCCGAAAGATTGCAGGACGTCTTGCACCGGCTTTAGGAAAGGCAAAGCTTTGGGGTTGATCTTGGCCTGGAATCCTAGAGGGTGCGCGGCGCCAGTATCGCTCTCGATGGCCGCCACGTGATTCCCCAGTTCCGCCTCATGCGCCTTAGCATAAGCGTCGTGTCCGCGTCCGCCGTTTTCTTCATCCATCCAAGCAATTACCCGGAGGGTGCGCTTGGGATGCAGGTGCAGCCGCTGAACCAGTTCTGCGGTTTCCATGGCAACGGCAACTCCCGCCGCATCATCGATTGCGCCAGTTCCCAGGTCCCAAGAATCCAGATGCCCGGAAACGATGACCACCTGTTCGGGATGCTCCGAACCCTTGAGGTCCGCGACGACGTTGTAACTCAACACTTCCGGCCCGGTCTGTGAAGTCAGCGTCAGATGGATGCGAACCTTGCCCTGAGCCGCGAGTCGCGCCATTAGATCGGCGTCCTCGCTGGCGACGGCCCCGGCTGGAATCCCTGCCGGCGCGCTCCATCCCGTGTGCGGGAGGCGATAGTCCGCATTACCCACCGAGCGCACTAGCGAAGCAACCGCCCCTAACTCGCCTGCGGCTTTTGCTCCTCCTCCGCGATATGCCACGGCTTCGCCATAGGCCTCGCCCGCCATCCCGTTCGCCGCTTTCTGCTTATCGAAGGGAACGTTGAACAGCACAACCTTTCCCGCCACTTTCTCCCGGCCCAGAGCCGTCAGTTCGTCGAAGCTTTTCACCACGACTACCTCAGCGGTGATGCCGTAAGGGGAGGTAGGCGTGTTGCCGCCTAACGCGGTAAGCACAATCTTCTGGATGGTTCCCTGCGTCTGCCCGGGATACTCCACCAGTTCCGCCGTCTCGACCCCGCGTATCCACTGTGGAACTTTGACCTCTTCGAGGCGAACCTCGAGCCCAAGCTTTCGCAATTCATCGGCGACATACTGCACGGCAGCCGCTGCCTGGGGAGAGCCGCTGGCTCGCGGCCCGATGTTGTCGGTAAGATGCGCGACCTGCCGATAGGCGTAGTCGTCGGAGAGCGCGGCATCGCGCAACCCGGCCAGCTCGCTTTTCAGTTGCGGCGAATAAGCGCTCTCAGCCGAAACCACGGCATTGTCCGCGTAGCCGGACCTAGGAGTTTCGGGCTCAGAACGAATGACAGTTGTGACGGTCAATAACAGGGCAGCGGCAATTTGAATGCGCATGTTCGTTGTGAGGGTATGTGGATGTCTCACAGACAGGAATGGATTCGTTTTTCCGGGTCACAAATCACAGGTCTCGGGTCTCGGCGTAGGCGGGATTCGCAAATCCATCTGCGCTGCCTGACCCTCGAGATTCCGATCAAAAAAAGCGGCCCCATTTCTGGGGCCACAGTTTAAAAGAGGCAAAGGGTAGGAAATGTCAGGAAAGGCGATGCAAGGGGCCGATCCGCCAGCCGGACCGGCTTAATGTGAGAAGTCGAGAACGGAGAGTGAAGGTCAAGCGCGGCCTCTTTTCTTACTCAGGAGAGGAGCACTTGCCAGGCCAAAACGACTGCTCCCAGGCCATCATCGCGGCTTCCGTGCAAGCCCATGCAAGCGTGCAACTTATCGAAACTCTGAAGCTTCTACCTTGTGATCCTGGAGGGAAATCCCTGGGTCAACAAAATGCACATTCCTGCACATTGCCTGCAGGACACCATGCCACTCCACGGAACGCGACGGTCGAAATCTGGCCTGGATCGCGTCTATGAGCTGCCCGCGACCGTCCGCAGCTTGCCCGGCAGGAAATGATACGGCGGCCAGGGTCCGCTGATGACCAGCTCGCAATTCTTCAATTGCTTAGCTGCACTGCTGTAACGGTTCTGATACTTTTCCACTGACTTCGAATCGATCAAGTGGGCGATGTCGATCATCATCCCGTCGGTGTTGACTCGCTTGCAACTGATCTCTTCTTCGAGGGGATTGAACATCTTGTGTACTTGAACCGCCAGTCCGCGCGCCTTGGTCTGGCGTTCGCGATCCTTGGAAGCCTTTTCCCGAAGTTTGATCAGATAGTCGCCGCCCACGGTGTCCGGGAGCACCACGTCGGCCATGGCGGCTCGCAGCGAACCGTCCCTGACCAGCACCTTGAGGTGCATCTCGGCTTTCCCGCGCAGGCGCGCAACGCTCATCCCGAAAGCGCGGCGGTTAGTTCGTACCGCTTGCCGCAGAGAGTCATCGCTGTCGAAAATAGTCCCGAAACGGAAGGGGAGGACAGTGCCGTTGCGAAAGCACAAACTCACCACCCGCGCATGCTCCAGAACGGTCTTGTCTTCCAACTTGCCGCCGTCGGCCGTGCGGTCGTACTCGCTGACTACCACGGCAAACTCGCCGCTGGGATAGCTCAGGACTGGGGCTCCATTCACACCTTGAACTCCCTCAAGGAGGAACGGTCGCCGCGTGCGTACTCCGTTGGTTAGGTTTTTTTGCTCAGTGAGACAATAAGCGTACCACGCCATAAAAGGCTTCTCCGAACCTAAGTCCGAGGCAGTAGTGTCCACCTCGTGACGAGACAGTTGGTTACGGCTCTTGAACCTGGAAGAAAGGGCGGTACCACGACTGGATCGGACACTTACCACCGTGTCCTAGTAACATATTACTTCAGTACTTGAAAATTGCAACCTTTTTGTGGCATCGGGCATCGTCCGCGCGAGAATAAACTACACTCTGACGCAAAATGACCCTTGGTCAACATTGCCTGCAGCTTGACTTCTTGTCCCGCAGAGGGGCAGACTCCTGTTAAACACATTGTCACAGGTCACTCGTCGCATGCAGCGGATTATGCGCGCCCAAGAGTAGCTGGCCAATTTTCAAAAAGTCTTTACAACAAGGAGAACAACGTGAAAAAGCTGATGATCGTTTCGTTTGCGCTCGCCCTCGCCCTACTGATGTCCGCGGCCGCTGTGGCTCAGGACACCATGAAACCGGACACTATGAAGTCTGGTACCTCGATGAAAGCCACCAGTGTAACCGGCAAGATCAGTGATGACGGTAAGACGTTCGTGAACGATAAAGACAGCAAGAGTTGGACCATAAACAACGCGGACGCGGTAAAGGGACACGAAGGGCATCACGTCACGCTGAAAGCGCACCTGGATACCGATAAGAACGAGGTTCATGTAGTGTCGCTCAAGATGGCGAAAGCCACCATGAAGTAAGACACCGTGCAAAAAGTGAATCTGACGGATGCCATATTTTCAGGCCAGCCATCGTGCTGGCCTTTTTTGATTTATTGTGCAATTCCCGCTGTTGCGGCATAGGTCAATTTGGGCAATCCCAAGTGAGCCTGAACAAACTGCGGGAGTCTCCACCGCTACTTCTTCTTGGCCTCATTCCCGCCATTCTTGGCGGTCGCGCGCTCGGCAAGGATCTTGGTCACGACTCGGAGCATGTCGTCCCAGGGCGCGGGCTTGCCTGTCCAGATTTCAAATTGACGCGCCGCCTGGTGCACGAACATCTCAATTCCCGGAATTACTTCCGCGCCGGCGGCCTTGGCCAGCTTCATCAAACGAGTCTCCGGCGGATCGTAAATCATCTCGAAAACGTAGTGCGCCTTGATTTCCTCTTGATTCAAGGGCGACTCCTGCGAATTGCCCATGCCCACCGGAGTTGCGTTGATGATGACGTCAAAGCTAAGTTTCTTCAGGTCGGCTCGCTTCAGAGTCCTTGCCCGGGCTGAGCGAGCCAGCTTCTGGGCCGGTGCGAGCGTGCGATTCAGAACATAAACTTCGGCTCCTCGCTCCTTGAGTCCAAACACTGCGGCACGCGCCGCTCCCCCCGCCCCCAGGACCAGGATCTTTGCGCCTTCGATAGAAATCCGCTGCTCCAGCGGCCGCACCACGCCGGCCGCGTCCGTATTGAAGCCGTATAGATTTCCATCCTGCGCGCGCACTACGGTATTGCAAGCGCCGATCTTAGTGGTGTGGGAATCGGTATTGTCGAGGTAAGACAGAATCGCGGTCTTGTACGGCATGGTGATGGAAAGGCCGTGAATCGGGATATCACGGATGCAGACCCGCAAATCTTTGAGGGTCTTGGCGTGCAACGCGAGATAAACACCGTTTACCGTCTCGCGACGCAATGCCGCATTCATGATCGTCGGAGAGAGCGAGTGGGCCACGGGATCGCCAGCAACTCCGTACACCCGCGTCGCCGCATCTACCTGTTCGATTCGGTAGTTGCTGCGCAACTCCTGCGCGGTTACTTGGCCGGGCGCGGTTTTCTCGTCTTCGCTCACGGCGGCAAAAGTGAATACACTGCCCGCGCGGACTCCCAGCACCCGGCTGATGATGCCCTGTTCCCCCATGCATACGCCGATCAGCGAATGTTGGCCGCTATTCTTCTCGAGGAACTTCATCATGAGCACGTTGTCGTAAAGTGTGGTGGCGGTGCTGACGATCTTGTAGAAATCGGCGGAGATGGCGACCATTTTTTCCAGCGTCTGTTCTAGGTTCTTGGTGGCCCGGTAGTCGTGATGCGAAAGGATGAGAGCCGCGCGGCTGCGCAGGCGCCGCAATTGCTCCGGCTTGCAGTGCGCCGCGCTCTGCAGTTCGAGATCGACCAGTTGGCAGCCGGAAGCAGAAGCCTTATTCAAAATGTCCAGTTGCGAGGCTATCGAACCCCGAAACTTGCCCCCATCCGCGACCCGGCGACAGGTGGCCATGGCGACCACATGAGAATGGTACTCGGCGAACTGCTTGATCTTCGGTAACGCCAGCGCGGGACGGGGGAGATAGTCCAACCTGAACTCAAGAAAGGTGTTATCGCGAGCCAGAACCTCGGCCTTTTCCAGCATCTCCCCGGGATCAGAACCGATTACGGCCACGCACACGCGAGGTAGCCGTAAAGGCCGGAGACGAGCCACATAGCTGTTAGATGCTGCGGTCATCATTATTTTAAGAGTGGCGCGATATTACAGACATGCAATTCGAGATGCAACTATGGATTGCGAATTCCCCAGGAAAAACTATTTAACGTAACGCGCATGACACCAGAGTAACCTTGACCGGCTTCGCCTCTGTTGTTACTGTCCGGGCTGTAAGTCCTTTTATTTTGTTCCATCAACGGGGCAACAGCGCTGGCTCGCTTTCAGCTCTGACTCTGGAGGTAACATGAAGAAAACACGATTGTTGCTGATTCTCTGCCTGGCAATTGGGGCTCGTGCCCAAGAGCCCGCCGCAGCCAACCAGACGGACCTTATAGCGCCCGCAGGGACCCAACCCACCACCGTAAGCTTCCCCTTTGAGCGGGTGCAGACGCCGACCGTTGTCGACCTCGCCTGCGCGGGGTTCATCAGCAAACAACTGGTGCCGAATTCCAATTTCGTGGCCGGCGACCTGTACACCCCGAGCACCACCAAGAACACCAATGGCGAAGTGGTGTATCTGGCGGGGAAAGGCTATGAGGTCGGCCAAGAGTACACCATCGTGCGCGAACTACGCGACCCCAACCGCTACGAATTGTTTGCCGGTCAGCATTCGATGCTGAAAGAGATGGGTCAGCCCTACTCCGAACTGGCAAGAGTGCGGATCATCGACACCCGTAGCAGAATGGCTATTGCGGAGGTCGAAATCAGTTGCGATCCGGTGAATCCCGGAGACTTTGCCATACCCTATGTCCAAAAGGCAGCCATCTCTTTTCATTCTCCGCTGCGTTTTGACCGCTTCCTGCCCTCGAACGGCAAGTTGACCGGCCGGATCGCGATGGCAAAGGATTTCGATGCCGAGATTGGGGTAGGCATGAAAGTGTATTTGAACATGGGTTCTAATCAGGGAGTGAAGCCCGGCGACTACTTCCGCGCCGTACGAACCTACGAAGCCGACCTCCACGACCCGGTCGACTCGCTCTCCTTCAAAGCCTCCACCAACGAAGATACTCAGAAGAAACAGGCCGCCATCGATCCCAACTTCTTGACCAAAACCGGAGGCCCGGTGATCCATGTGCGCGATCTGCCGCGCCGTGCCGTGGGCGAAGTCGTGGTCATTTCGACCACCCCGACCACTGCCACCGGCATGGTCGTCTTTGCCATGGAAAGCGTACACCTCGGCGACGGCGTGGAACTGGACCAGCAATAGCGTCCCGTCACAAAGGCTTCGTATCAGCAGTATCGACGGGGAGAAGCAAACACTTCTCCCCGATTTTTTTGCTAATGTGGCTTCGCTTGTGTCTGCCTTCGCTGCTTAGCTGATCAGTTTCTCCCGGATAGTGCTTCTTAATCATTTCGCGCCCCGATCGCCGAACACCTCCGCGGTAAACGCCTCCAGCGTCGCCCCTTTTTGCCATGCGTCGAGCGGCAGGCCCGCCTTGTGGCAAGTCTGCTCGATGAAAGTGACGCGGTCCCATTGATGTTCGACTGGCACCTGGGGCAAGAGCAACCCGCGGCGTCCGCCGTGGGTGACCACCAATCCGTGCAGTCCAATCTCAACTTCTTCCGGCCTGATGATTTTGAGCGGCGACAGAATGCTCAGAGAGACCTCCAGTGCCGGGGCCTCCTCAAGGGTGACGGGCGAAAAACGCGTGTCCTCGAAGGCCGCTGCGCGGGCAGTTTCAGCCACCGTGCGGTATAGCGAAGCAACCGGAAATACGTAGCCCACACAACCGCGCAGAAGACACTGGAAATAAATCGTAGTGAACGCGCCCCGTGGTTCGGAGAGATGCGGCGAAGGCGGAGTCAGGGATATTTCGCGGTGCACCAGAGCCGACAGGATGGACTCATGGGCGAGCTTCAACAAAATTGCGCGTTCTTCGGGAGCGAATTCCTTCTGCCCAGCGCCACCGGAACTGCAGCTTGCAGCCGGCGCGGCGGCCAGGTTCTCAGGTTGCGGCGACATCGCGCTTCCTCCGACGGCTGAGGACAAACGCGCGGCGGCGGCTCTTCACCACCTGCCGGTCAATCTTCGACCAGAAAGCAATGAAGTAATCGCCTGCCGATACCAGCGACAACAGAACCATGAACCAGATGGCGATCCGCGCGATCCAATGCACCGGAAAGAAATAAAAACCGTAGATGGGCCATTCTTTCCAGCGATGATCGAGAATAACCGCCACCACGGAAACGATCTGCACCAGCATCTTGAACTTCCCCAGCTCGCTGGCTTCGATCGCGAATCCCTCGGAAGCCGCAATCGAACGCAAGCCGCTCACCAGAAATTCGCGGCCGATGATGATTACCGCGATCCACGCCGGAACCATGCTGGGATTGAACTGCACCAGAGTGATGAACGCCGCGGCGATCAGAAGCTTGTCAGCCAGCGGATCGAGCAGCACCCCCATGGTCGTGATCTGTCCGCGCTTGCGGGCAAGATATCCGTCAATGCCATCGGTAATCGAGGCCGCGATGAACAGAGCCGAAGCCAGCAGCTCCTTTTCGCCGCCCTTGCTCTCGAAACGATTGGTCGAAAGAATCCAGATCAGCAGCGGGATGCTGAAGATCCGGGTCAGCGTGATGGAATTGGGAAGGTTCACCGGAAACATCGCCTGCCGCCGCCAGCCGCACGCACCGGAACGAGCGATACCGAATTATCCTCCACCACGAAGAGCGAAAGCAATGAAGTAAGGCCGAAGCGGCGGAAAAAATCGCCGCTCTCGTAAGTCTAGTCTCGTTTCGCGGCCGTGTAGCCAGCTTTCTTGGCCTCGTCTACGGTCATGAATTTGCCGTTCTTCGTCTTGCCATACCACCGCCCGCCCTTATGGTAAACGCCGCTGTCAAGGTTTACCCATACTTTGCCGTTGGCCTTGGCTGCCGCAATGTCGGACTCAGATGCGGGACCGGATGAGGTTTTCGCGCTCTTCGATTTGTCGCTCGCCGACGTTGCCTGTGAATCCGGCGAACCAGTTTGAAAAGTAATAGCCGCCGCGCTCGCCACGAATAACAAAAAGCACGCCACGACCAACCTAACACACGCTCTGCTCATAATGTTTAGATCCAGACCTTAAACTGAGAACCGACAACTGACAACTAACAACTGAATTCCCCTGTCCACATGAGGTCAGCAAATCTCAGGCGTAGATGCCGCGCTGCCGAATCGTATACGCCACGCGATCAATCGCCAGCATATAAGCCGCAATCCGGTTATTGACGCCGTGAGTTTCGGCAAACCTTACCACATCCTCGAAGGCGGCGACCATGATTGTTTCAAGCTGCTCGTTCACCACCGACTCTTTCCAGAAATATCCCTGGCGATCCTGCACCCACTCGAAGTAGGAGGTGGTCACGCCACCGGCATTGCACAGGATGTCGGGAATCACAAACACCCTCTTGTCCGCCAGGATCTCATCCGCGGAAGCAGTCGTCGGGCCATTCGCGCCCTCCGCCAGGATCTTGCACTTCACTCGATCCGCGTTGCGGCTGGTGATCTGGTTTTCGGTGGCGGCGGGAATCAGGATGTCGCAGTCAGTGACCAGAAGCTCGGCGGGATCGGCAGCTTCGGCCTCCGCGAAACCCGCCAATGTCCCATGCATCTGCCGGTACGCCGAGAGCGCCTGCACATCAATCCCGTTTTTGTTATAAAGGCTGCCAGTCACCTCAATAATCCCGGTCACCTTGTAGCCCGCCTGGGACATCAAGAGCGCGGCGTTCGAACCCACGTTGCCGAAACCCTGCACAATAACGCGCGTGGACTCAGTCGCCATCCCCAGCTTCTTAACCGCCTCATCGCAAACGATCATGATGCCGCGGCCCGTGGCCTCGCGCCGTCCCCTCGATCCTCCAATATTAATAGGCTTGCCCGTGACCACCGCAGTCACAGTCTGCCGCGAATGCATGGAGAAGGTATCCATGATCCACGCCATCGTCTGCTCGTTGGTATTGACGTCCGGCGCGGGCACGTCTTTCTCCGGCCCGATAAATTCGAATAGCTCCGCCGTGTAACGCCGGGTCATGCGCTCCAATTCGCCCATCGACATCTTATGAGGATCGCAAATCACGCCGCCCTTGGCTCCGCCAAAAGGAATATTCACCACCGCGCACTTCCACGTCATCCACGCCGCCAGAGCGCGCACCTCGTCCAGCGTAACGTCCGGAGCATAGCGAATGCCGCCCTTGGAGGGACCGCGCGCAATCGAATGCTGAACCCGGAACCCGGTGAAGACTTCGAGTTTCCCATTGTCCATGGCTACCGGGATGTGCACGATAAGTTCGCGAGTGGGATACCGCAATACCTTCCATATTCCCTCGTCCAGATTAAGTTTCTGCGCGGCCAGATCAAATCGCGCGGTCTGCGCCTCCGTGGGATTAAGTTCCTGCTCGAGCGAAACCGTTTTAGTGGCGGTGGTCATGGCATTCTCCGATGATGGCGGCAAACCCAAGAAGTATAAGCACCCAACCGCACCGAGGCAAGCGAACCCGCGAGAAGACTAACTAATGGAGGACGGGCGTCCGCGCCCGTACAGGCCGAGCGAAGCAGTTCGTGTACAGCGGACACTCCTTTCCGCTGCCGTTGACTCCGCAAGTGTGGGGACAGCCGCCCCCGGCTGTCCGGTCGAGCGAAGCTCGACAGGATTGAGTCGCGCGAACCGGGGTCCTCACGAAAAAGCCCGATTCAGCCAGCCCTCCCCGCCTGTTTTAGTTTATTCTTCTTTCCAACTCGAAACATACTTCGGAGACACAATGGCATCATCGACACACCCCAATCGATTTCCCAACGAGAGCGCCTCGTACCGTGAAGCCCGCAATCAGTTGCTGCAGGCCGAACTGGCGCTTCGCAAAAATATAGAAGAGGTCGCAATCCTGAGGCGCAAACTACCGCTAGGCGGGGAATTGCCCGAAGACTACATCTTCGATGAGGGCTCGCCTGATCTGGAAGACTCGGCAGCGGTGCGGAAAACGCGGATCTCCGAATTGTTCCAACCCGGCAAAGACACCTTGGCAATCTACAGCTTCATGTACGGCCCAAAAATGAAGGCAGCCTGTCCCGCATGCACTTCGATCCTCGATAGCCTGGACGGAACCGCCCCGCATGCGATGCAGCGCATCAATCTGGCAGTCGTTGCCAAGAACCCAATCGAGAAGATCCGGGCCCATGCGCGCAGTCGCGGATGGCGTAACCTGCGCCTTCTTTCGTCAGCCGGCAACACCTACAATCACGACTACTATGGAGAGACGGCCGAAGGGGATCAGCACCCGTCCCTAAACGTATTCGCGCGGAAGAATGGCAAAATCCATCACTGCTATCACACCGAGCTCCGGTTCCTCGCCCCCGAGCCCGGCCAAGATCACCGCAGTGTCGATCTGCTGTGGCCGCTGTGGAATCTCTTCGATTTCACCCCCGAAGGCCGCGGAACAAATTGGAGCCCAAAACTCGTCTACCCCTGACCGTCGCAAAGGCAAAGCTCGTGTGGGGACGGGCGACTCGCCCGTCCAGGCTCCACGATGCCCACGTGGGGACAGCCGCCCCCGGCTGTCCGGTCAAGCGAAGCTCGACAGGTTATTGGCGAACGACGCGAGCGGCACTGGCTACGAGGCGACCCAAAAGCAAAAGCTCCGCATGAATACGGGGGCAGGCCTTCATCAAGCTGCGGCCCAACTAGTTGGTTCCCCTCGAGAAAATGGAATTCGAAGTTATCGCCTGTTCCGATTTTGTAACAAAAAAGATTCTTTGCTCCAAACCATCGAGTTTTGTGGTACCGTTCCGGCCTGTATCCGGAGAGCTCTCGCTTCCGAAGGCGCGGACCCCATCCACCAAACAGCTTTCCACGGAGGAGAATTCAACATGAGGCACATAGCAAGACTTCTTCTGCTGGTTTCACTTGCGGCAACGCTCGCCAATGCCCAAACCTTGCCAACTTTTAAACACATCGTCGTGATCTTCCAGGAGAACCGCACCCCCGACAACCTCTTTGGCAGTGGCCCCATAGGCAGCATGTGTGGTCACCCAGATCGGTTCGAACCGGGCGTTGACATCCAGGATGGTGGTCCCGCCAGAGGGAGGGGAACAATCTGCGACAATCCGATTCATTTGCAGACCGGTGCCGACCCCAATCACACCTACAAAACGGGGTGGCTCGTGCAGTGGCATAACGGAGCGATGGACAGAGCGTGCGATACCTTCGTGTCTAACCCCAACCACGTAATATTACCCTAATTGTTACCAGTACAGCTACGTCATTCGGTCGGACGTGCAGCAGTACTTCGACATTGCCACCAATTACGGCTTCGCGAATTACATGTTTCAGACGAATGAGGGGCCTAGCTTTCCTGCCCACCAATTCATTCTCTCGGGGACGTCCGCCCCACTCCCTCCTCCGAACCTGAACTTCGTTGCGGAGAATGCCAGTTTCTACGACTCGGGTTGCCCCCACCCCGAGTCGACACCATTCCTGGTTGATCCCGCCGGCAACGAAACCACACAGCCTGATGACTGTTACACCCACAAAACGCTAGTCGATCAACTCGACGCCAACCACGTCACCTGGCGATATTACACGCCGACGCAGGACGTAATTTGGGATGCGCCGGCGGCGATCAGCGGCATCTGCGGCACGGTGGTGAACGGAAACTGCACCGGCTCCGACTTCATCAACAACGTGATCTGGCCGGGGAAGAACCATACGTCTCTTATCCCCGCGATCCCGTTTCTGCAGGATGTCATTAGTTGCAACCTGCAAGCGGTAAGCTGGGTCATCCCCGACGCACAGTTTTCGGATCACCCAGACACCGGAAGTCTGGGACCCTCCTACGTCGCCAACCTTGTGGATGCCATCGGCAAAGCCACGACCTGCGACAAAGGGGCGGGCTACTGGTCCGACACCGCCATTTTTATCACTTGGGACGATTGGGGCGGCTGGTTCGACCACGTGCCGCCGCCCGCCTTTTACAGGGGTACGGACAACCCCCCGACGTGCCCTTCGAATCTCATACCCAACGGCTGGGGCTGTGGATATGTGTACGGCTTCCGCGTGCCGCTGCTGGTGGTCTCGGCCTACACTCAGGCGGGATATGTTTCGGGTGCCATCTCTGGGACAACCACCTACCCGCCTCCGAAGCAGTATACGCACGATTCCGGTAGCATTCTGGCGTTTATCGAAAATAACTTCGGACTCAAGAACATCGCTTATCCTGACCTGTACTACGCGGACTACAACGCGATTGATTGGCTGCCCGACCGCAGCAATATTCCGCTGTCGGATTTCTTCCCCGGGCCGTACCGTAGCTTTACGCCAATCTCTCCGGCATCAGGATATGATGCAAATTATTTTCTCAACTACTACACAAATCACAACGCTACACCTCAAGGCCCGGACGGCGACGATGCCGACTAGGGCTGACTGACGAAGGGCAAACCTGCTGCTGCAGGCGGACGCCTGCAGCATCGGTCTCTAGAGGGCAATGCTATAATACAAACCGCCGATGCCGAGTAGTTGGGGTCTCATGAAAGCGAACGCAGTTGCGCCCATCCTTGCCGAGCTGGCAATTTTCCTGCTGATCTTCACCCCTGTTTCCCGATTATGGGCTGGGAGCAAATATACGGTGCTGCACGCCTTCACCGGTGCCAGCGATGGGGGCACTCCATCTTCAGCAGACGTCCTTCTTGATAACAAAGGCAGGGTTTACGGCGCAACTACCGGCGGGGGTGCGAACCGCCTCGGCGCTGTATACCGGCTGTCGCGCTTAGCAGATGGCGGGTGGAATGAAGTCGTCTTGTACAGCTTCACGGGACACAGTGACGGATACAGTCCGAACAGTGGCTTGGTCTCCGACGTGAAGGGAAATTTGTATGGCACTGCTGTAGGAGGGGCTCAGGGGAAGGCGTTAGCGTACGAGTTGAGGCCCGGTTCTCGCGGCTGGACTTTGACCGCGTTGTATGACGGGGGCGCGGGGCCAGGCGTAATCTTGGACAGCGCAGATAACCTCTATGGCGGAATGGGGAAGGGCCAGTTCGGGGGTGGCGCCATTTCCGAGCTGATCCATAGTTCCAAGGGCTGGACCTTAAAGACGCTCTACAGCTTTTGCGATCCGAATTGCGGATACGGAGAGGGACTTTATGCGCCGCTAACCTGGGATGCCGCCGGAAACCTGTACGGCACAACCTTCTTCGGCGGAAATGGCCCACCTAAGTGCCCCGGCTCTCTCGGTTGCGGAGTGGCTTTCCAGATGACGCCCAACTCGGATGGCACTTGGAAGTACCATGTCCTGCATCGTTTTGCCGCCTTTCCGAACGACGGACAATACCCGGATGGGGGATTGGTCGTGGACGCTGCGGGCAATGCCTACGGAGTCACGGCCTATGGCGGCGTCCACGGAAACGGGACGGTCTTCAAGCTGACGCCTGCTTCGGGCGGACAGTGGAAACAGACTGTGCTCTACGATTTTTCCAACTGTGCGAACGGGTGTTTTCCCGGAACTACGCTGGTGTTTGATAAAGCCGGCGATCTCTACGGGGTGGGTAGCGGCGGCCTGGCGGATTGCCAAGGCTACACTTGCGGGTTGGTTTTCAAACTGGCTCCGCAAGCCGGCGGCAAATGGAAATATAGCGTTGTCCACAAATTCACCGGCACCGATGGCGGTTTCCCCAACGGCGTGATCATCGACGACAAAGGCAACTTGTTCGGCACCACGCAGGCCTTTGGCACCTTCGGCTATGGCGTGGCATTCGAGATCACTCCGTAGCTAGGCCAGGCGGTGCCAGATGAGCCCAAAACGTTCGGTGGCCACACTAGCGACGGCATTGGTTCTCGCGCTCCTCTCCCCCCTCAGCGCACGGGCGGCCACGAAGTACCAAGTACTGCACAACTTCACGGCGTGCGGCAAGTTCGACACCGATGGCTGTTTTCCCACTGGTATCCTAACCCTGGACGAAGTGGGCAATGTCTACGGCGCGGCCGGAGGCGGGGGCGGGGTTGGATGTGAGGACAACGGATGCGGCATTGTCTGCGAGCTAACGCCGCACTCCAACGGCAAGTGGAGCGAGAGCGTACTCCACAGGTTTGCGGGTGGGCAGGATGGCGCGTTCCCTGACGGTGGTCTCGTTTTCGATGCGGCAGGAAACCTGTTCGGCGCGATGGCGGGCAATGCGGGGGCGGCGCGAAGCGGGGTGTTCGAGTTAAGCCCAAGCTCGCACGGCTGGCGCAACACCGTGATCTATAGTCCTGGGGGCTGCTGCTTGGTGTTGGGTAAAACAGGTAGCCTCTACGGAGGCGTAGGCCCGGGTAAGTACGGGGCTGGCGCGATTTCGGAGCTTGTCCATAGCTCCAATGGCTGGACCTTAAAGACGCTCTACAGTTTTTGCGATCCGAATTGCGGATACGGAGAGGGACTGGGTGCACCGCTGACCTGGGATGCCGCCGGAAACCTTTATGGCACAACCTTCTTCGGCGGAAATGGCCCACCGAAGTGCCCCGGCTCTCTGGGTTGCGGAGTGGCCTTTCAGATGACGCCCAACCGGGATGGCAGTTGGAAGTACCATGTGCTGCATCGCTTCGCCGCCTTTCCCACTGACGGCCAATATCCCAACGGAGGCCTGGCCGTGGACACCTCCGGCAGCGTCTATGGCGTTACGGCGTACGGCGGAGTACACGGAAACGGGACCGTGTTCAAGTTAATGCCCTCTTCAGGCGGTCACTGGAAGCAGACCGTGCTCTATGACTTTCCCAACTGCGACAGCGGCTGCGGCCCTTTTTGGACGCCAGTATTTGACCGGGCGGGCAATCTTTACGGGGTGGGCACGGGTGGCTTGGCGAATTGCCAAGGCTATACCTGCGGGGTGGTTTTCAAACTGGCTCCGCAAGCCGGCGGCAAATGGAAATATAGCGTGGTCCACAAGTTCACCGGCACCGATTATGGCGGTTTCCCCAACGGCGTGATCATCGACGACAAAGGCAACTTGTTCGGCACCACGCAGGCCTTTGGCGCCTTCGGCTATGGCGTGGCATTCGAGATCACTCCGTAGCTAGGCCCAGGCGGTGCCCGATTAAATCCCAACGGCTGAAACTCTGACGCGGCAAGAACCCTCACCCTCGCCCCTTTTTCACCGTCGCCCTCACCGTCCCCTTCGCCAACCGCGCTGAAATCTCATCCCCGGCCTTCACCTTCGCCGCATCCTTTAACAATTTCCCCGAAGCGTCGAACACCAGAGCATAGCCGCGCTCGAGAATTCCCAGCGGAGAAAGCGCTTGCAGAGCCGTATCCATTCGTTCCACACGAACCTTGCGCTCGAGCAGCAGGTTGCGGGCAGCGGAAATGATCGCGGTAGTCCATGCGTCGAGATCCTTCTTCATGCCCGCCAGCATACGGCGCACGTCATAGTGCCGGACTGCGGCTGACAAAGTCTCGAACCGCCGCCGCTGCTTCTCGAGGACGTCGCGCTGCCCATGGGCAAGCCGATTGACCAGATCATCCAACCGTTGCTCGCGCCGATGAATCAGGTCCATCATGCGAGCGAATGCCCCATGCTGCGCCAGTTCGGTCAGATTCTGGCGAGCCATGAGCAAGTGATAACGCATCGCTTTTTCGAGCCGCCGATGCAGCCCTCCGAGTTGCTCATCCACTTCCTGCCGCGAGCGTATGACCAGCTCCGCCGCCGCGGACGGCGTGGGCGCTCGAAGGTCGGCAACAAAATCGAGAATGGTGAAGTCGGTCTCGTGGCCCACCGCTGAGATGATGGGAATCTCGGAAGCCGCAACCGCCCGCGCCAGGCCTTCGTGGTTGAACGCTGCCAGATCCTCCGCCGAGCCTCCGCCGCGCGCCACAATGATCACATCCACGTTGCGCGCCTTATTGAAGTAGCGAACCCCGGCGGTGACTTCGAGCGCAGCCGCTTCGCCCTGCACTTGCGCGGGGAAAATCAGGACGCTCGCCGTGTCGTGCCGTCGCCGCAGGATATTCAGGATGTCGCGCAGCGCGGCCGCCTGCGGCGAAGTCACAATGCCGATTCTCGCCGGCAACGTGGGAATCGGTTTCTTGCGGGCCGAGTCAAACAGTCCTTCGGCCTCCAGCTTGGCTTTGAGTTGCTCGAACGCGATCTGCAGAGCGCCCGCGCCCTTGGGCTCGACGTACTCCGCCGAAACTTGCAGCTCGCCGCGATCTTCATAAATGGTCACGCGCCCGCGTACCACAACCTGCATGCCGTTCTCAGGACGGAAGCGCAACAGCCGCGCCGCAGACCGGAACATCACCACACGAATCTGCGCGTTCTGATCTTTGAGAGTGAAATAAAGATGCCCGTCGTGCGCCCGGAAGTTAGAAATCTCACCTTCCACCCAGACGTCGCCATACTCCCGCTCGACGTGCGTGCGAACCGCCGCCACCAGATCTCGCACCGTCCAAGTGCGGCGCTCCGCCGGCCTGAAACTGAACCCGAGCTGATCGGCGGAAGCCATGCAGAGGAGTTTACCGCAGGCAGCGGTTACGGCAGCAGTTGGCACTTAGCACTTGGCATTTAGCTCAACGAATGATGATATGAGTTCTGCTGAACCGAGCATGAATCCAATTGGCCAAGTGCCAAATGCTAAGTGCCAACTGCTGAAGTTACTTCCTCATCCTTCCAATCACGTACATCAAAACCGAAAGCACCACACTGACTATGATCGAAGTCGCGAGCGGAAAATAGAAAGTCGTGTTCTTGCCGCGATAGAGAATGTCGCCAGGAAGCCGGCCAATGGGAAGGTTGGTCCGGCCCAGCAGAATAAGCGCCAGTCCAACGATGACGATACCCCCGCCAAGCAGCACTAGCAGTTTGCCCAGGTCTGTCACACAAAAAGTTTAAATCATCCCAGCATCAAGATGAGTCCTCAGCGCGCGGAGAGTGCTAGAATCTGCTCTCATGAAAAGCCATCTGATATTCTCCGCACTCTTGCTCGCTGCCATCGCGCTGGCCGCGCAAAATACATCCGAGGTCGCGATCACCGCTGAGCCCCACCACCATCTTCTTCTCGAAAACCAGCAGGTCCGGGTGTGGCTGGCGGAGGTCGCCCCGCACGATGCGACCCTGCTGCATCGCCATAGCCACGACTACGTTTTCGTTTCGCTCGGCGAGACCAACGTCTCGAACGAAGTCGAAGGCAAGGCTCCGGTCACGCTCAAAATGCAGGATGGCGAAGCCCGGTTTTCGCCGGGCGGATTTGCCCACATCGCGCGCGACCTCGCAAGCACACCGTTCCGCGCCATAGCAGTCGAATTTTTGCAGGACGAAGCCGCCCACCAGACGCCTCCGCCGAAGTGGGACGAAGAACGTGGCCTGCATGTCCTGACCGGCGGCACCCAGCACATCATGTTTGTGCAGGACGGCGTGCGCGTATCCGAGACCGATCTGCAGCCGGGCGCGACCATACCCAGCCATCACCACACCGGCCCACACCTGGTCGTCGCCGTCACCGACCTGGACTTCCGCAGCGACATCGAGGGCCAGGCCCCCAGGCCCATACAGATCAAGTCCGGCGACGTGAAGTGGGTCCCCGGTGGATACACCCACACCGTCACCAACACCGGCAAGCAGGAAGCGAAGTTCATCACGCTCGAATTCCACTGATCAGCAAAGGTCGTCAGGCATGTGCTAACGCTGTTGGAGGGCTATTTACTATTCAGTAACCTTGGGTATACCCCCCTCCCCCCGATCTTTTGGAATCTAGGGGTTAGCGCCAGACCACCACCAAGATCTTTGAGTTTAAAGGACTTATACGCAAAATATTCCGGGCAAAGGACTTAGGGTCCATTCTGCTGTCAAGGAGCTAAGTGATAATCAATCAGATTAGCTGGTAGAGCTGGGCAAATCAAGCGAAGAAGTGACGGAGTCGAGCGGGCATTCCCGTTTTGGGAGGTTGCGGGGAGTGCCGGTATCGCCTTGGACACTATGTGACCCTTTTTTTCTAAGTCGAGTGTTTATAGCATGTTGGGAAGCACATTCCTCCCGTCCACTGCTGGCATCCTATCTATTACCTAAGTGCTTTGGATTTCGGCTTTCATTCGCCGAAAATGTGTGATGACATAGCTATCCGGTTGCTTTATGCTTGGCCGTTCTCATATGCGGAAGATCCCACACAACGTGTTGGACATGCCGAACTACTCGCCAATGGAAGCGGTTCGATACTTTCACGTCCCGGCCTCGACTCTCGCGTACTGGACCGAAGAGCCGAATCAGCTCGTTGTTTTGGCATCGCAGGAGCCACCGCTGCTGTCCTTCAAGAATCTGGTTGAGTTGTACGTTCTTGAAGGGCTTCGCAAAATCCACGGCGTACACACCTCTCGCATTCGAAGCGCAGTTAACTTTCTTCTTGAAACAGAACGATCACGACACCCGCTGGCCGATTACGACATCAGGACCGAAGGCAAGGACGTTGTGTTCTATAGAAAAGGCAAGCCTCTGAATGCGTCACGATGGGGCCAGTATGAGATGGAGGAAGTAATCGCTGCATATTTGCGCCGAGTTGAAAGAGATCCCCACGGCGTAGCCCTCCGAATATTCCCCTACACAAAACGGGAACAGCTGATCAACAAAGAACAGCCACCCCAAACCGTGGAGATCAATCCCGCTGTGTGCTTTGGGCTTCCGGTCTTGAAAGATTCCCGACTGACCACTGGATTCCTGGCCAGCCGGTTCCGCGGCGGTGATTTGGTTCCTTCCATCGCAAAGAGCTATGGTCGACCCGTGGCAGAAATCAAAGAAGCGATTGAGTGGGAGCTCGGGCGCTCCATCAAAGAAAAGGCTGCCTAATCTCACCTTTTATCTCGATGAGAATTGGGACTGTCCTGAGGTTCTCGATGAGCTCCGCAGAGCCGGCATTCGACATCGCATTTATAAGCAAGACGTACCGCCAAATGTCGGAACCGCCGACGAAGCCTTCCTGCCCAAAGTCGGCAAGCACGGTTGGGTCTTAATCACCGCAGACTGGCATCAGCGCTATAGACCAAGAGAAATTGCCGACCTGCGGCGCTACAGAGTCCGACATTTCGTCATGCCCGGAAATCTTGGCGCCGAGGCGATGGCAAAACTCTTGGTCGCGGCGAAGAATGACATTCGCGCATGCTGTCGAGACAACGAACCGCCAATTAGCGCCAGCGTCCTACGAAACGGCGGCCTGAGACTCCTGATGGACGCGAAAGGGAATCTGCACGACAGAGGCGAGGAAAAGCTCTACCACAAGGGCAGAGTCACGACTCGTGTTCCGTATAAATCTTAGGTGTGCCTAAATCGGCTATGGAAAAGTTGCCATGCCGCCCATTGCGCTGGGCAACTTGAAGTTCGGGTGGGAACCCTCGCCTGCGCCAAACCCGATATAGCCGCGCAAAACAACTTTGTTTTGAACCTTGAAGGAGACGCCTACGCCCACATCGTGTCGCAACTGCGAAAGGCTCAAGTCTCCAGGCTGCAGAGCCACCTTGCCAAGGTCGTAGAAGCCGTAGATACCGATCGGCCCCCAAACGTCATGATCGAATTCGGCTTGCAGCAATACCCGGTTGGGCGCGCGCAGCCGATAATCCACCAGCCCGCGCAGAGTGTCCACGCCGTTGATGTCCGTTCCGCCTAAGGTTGGCTGATAGTAGAAAGGAACGGAGTGACCGGATCCCACATACGACGCAGTCACCAATCCGCTGAATGCCAAAGTTCCGGGAGTGCACTGCTGACCGGGAATGGTCTCGCAGAAAACCTCTCTCCACCAAGGGGGATTTAGGTCGGTACTGTTGAGTCGAATCTGAAACGTAGCGCGGGCATTCGCGCTCAGTCGGTCAAAGCTATACGTGCCTGCGTCAAAATCGGAGTAATGCTCATAGGTGGCACGCACGTCTGTTTTCTGCCACGTCTGCCTTTGCTTGCCCGGAGTAGAAGTCGGGGTATAAAAATGCAGGAACGCCTGATAGTTCATAAACTGGGGCTGGGATAAAACACCTGGCGCGCTCGCATTGCCGTACGTTGGACCGACAGAGGGGACGCTCGTACTAGTCACGCCCAGAATAATCGGCTGCAGCCACTGAATCTTTCCTCCGATGCCGAACCAACTGAGAATTGGCCAGTCTGTCGACGCGCCGACCTTATCTTGCAGCTGCCGGTAAACCGCCAGCCCCGCGAGAGTGCTATTCGGTCCGATGCCGTAAAAGTTTTGGGTCGCGAGATTGATCCGCGAGGCAAATGCACTAAGCGTAATTTGATCCTCAAACTTCGCGGTCGTCGCGTCGCCTTGGCCAAGGGCCGGCATGTGGAAGTCGTATGTGCCTTCCATGAGGTAGAAGTTAGTGAATGAGTACAGCCCACGTGCCTGAAAGTCGCTTTCCTTGCTCAAGTGCTCTTTCTTCGAAGACGGGTGCATGATGGTGTACTTAAATCGCAATCCTAGGCCGACGCTGCCGCTCGGAGCGATGCTCCCGATTTGCGGACCCAACGGCTCAAGACCGTAAATCTTGATCGCACAGTCCTCAATAGTTGGGCGGTCCTTGGCGTCCTTGGCAACCGCGCAAGCCTGTTTCATATGCTCCCAGTCGCCGGCGAGCGCTGGCAAAGCCGCCAACAGGCAGGCAAGAGTCGCGGCGGCGTGTATGAACTTAATTTTGTTTCTTCGCATCGGAACGAACTCCATTTCCGAGTTGTTGCAGACTGTTCGCAACTTGGTGCAGGTATTGCCCAGCCGCCTGTTCATCTTGAATCTGACGGGGATCTGTCCCGCTTTGCAGTGCGGCAGGAAGACGTTTTTCGAGAATTGCGGCGTGGTCCACAGCCTGCTGCTGCAAGCTTGAAAGCGGCGCGGCCGCTGCGGCGGCAGCAATCGCCGGAATAACCGCCGGTTGTGCCGGCGGATTCGCGAAATTCGGCTGCTCCATTCTTGGCTGCATGGTCAAATCCAAAAGTCTGTCAAATGTATTGGCCGCTTGCGCCCGTTTTCCCAACACGTCGGACGGCCAAGCTTTGCCGACAAAGAGCCGCATAGCCGTGGCGATCAGCGACGTGTGGTCATAAACGTTTGTGTGGTCAATTGTCCCAGCCTGCACGTAGGGCGACACGATGATCGCTGGCACCCGAGGCCCAAGCTGGGTGAAGTCAAAGGCTGGCGCGGGACAGTTGATACCGTCGGGCGAAACGCATGTCGGCGGAGGGACGTGATCGTAGAGTCCCCCGTGCTCATCGTAAAGAATCACAAGAATGCTGCTCTTCCACACCTGATCGTTGCTGCGCAGATCCTGATAAACCGTGCGCACAAACATCTCGCCTGCGGCGATATCATGATCGGGATGTTGATCATTGGCAGGCAGGAATGAACCATTACTCTGCGGGTTGTAGCGAGGTTCGATGAAACAATAGCTGGGGAGCCGGTTGCTGTGGCACAGTGCCCCAAACTCAGCATATTCCGCGAAATAACGCGCCTGGTTGTGCAGCAGCAGTCCTTCGAAGCTCAGCGCCGCCGTCCAATCGTTGTAAAAAATAGCGGAGGTCACATTATTCTTAAGAAGAATTTCATAAACGGTGTGGAACCCGCCCAGGAAGTCCGGCGAAAGATCCAACCTCCCTCTCGAAGTGCCGGCATGTGCGTACGAACGGTTGGGTAGCGTAGGGCCCGGCACCGAGGAAAACCAGCGGTCGCAAACCGCGTACTGCTGCGCCAACACAGTCAGGATGGGAAGCCTAGCCGGACTGAAACAATTCATGATTACCGCAGAGCGTTCACGGTTATGCGTAAATCGCTCGTAGTTTTGAACGAATCCTGACATGGTCGGCTGCTGTCCCGGCTGCGGTGTCTGCGTGCCGAACATCTGCTCCATCACGTCTTGAAAGTCGTGACTCGGATCCGTAGACAGATCACCCGAATACTGCGCCTGATTGTTTACCCGCACCGGTTCCCCGGTTGAGTCTCGGTTCGTTTCAGTGCCGTTAAGCCCGTCAATAGCGTATCCAGGCGACTTCATGTACCCAAGCATGTGATCAAAGGAGCGGTTTTCCATCATGAGGACGACAAGGTGCTGAATGGTAGCGGGCATAATCGACACTCCGCAGCTAGTTCTGTCGACAGGAATTTACTGAAAGGGCCGAAGCCCCGGGAGGAAGGAGGCCATATTAACGCGCGCGGCGTTTTCTTGCAATAAATATTTCAATCTGGTTTGTGGACTCCATTCCGTAAACACCCCCCTTGCGTTTCTCGAATCCATCTGGTATAAACAATTCACCGAGAGCAGTGTGCGTGGCTAGCCGGACGTATTTTCGAAACTCTCGTCGCAGATCCGGCATCAAATCTGTAGTCCAGTAATTTAGCCCCGGCCACGGGGTTTCATTCGGGGACAAGGCTCCTCGAAGGGTTTAAGCGTTTTTCGCAAGAACCTCCATAAGATCTTTTACCAAGTGAATGGTCTTCCGCGTCGGCTTGTGCCGAATGGGCACTGGCGTTTGTGCGGAAGATGCGTTCTGTTGCGTGCTCAGAAAGAGCTTATACGTCAACGGCAGCGGACAGGAGTGTCCGCTCTACACGGGCGTGGCTCCCCGCATGTGCATAAACAGTGGAAATCCTGTGGGCACAGTGGGTTGACAGTTCGCAACAGGACTAGTAACTTGAACAAGTTTCGAGGACAGTCGGATTCGTTGTAGGGGACACGGGCGTTCGCGCTTGTGGAACCTGAATCCGCCTGGACTGAAGGCGCGCCGCTCAGGCGGAAAGCGATTCGGTCTTTGACAACTAGGTTGAACGTGCCAGTCGTGAGAGGAAGTCTCGGGTTCGAATCCGAGCGATCTCACAAGATGAAACCGTCGTCTCTTTCGAGGAGGCGGCGGCCGTCTGCCAACTACCCGTCGGCAGACACAACAGGTTTCAAATGAGAGTTTGATCCTGGCTCAGAATCAACGCTGGCGGCGTGCCTAACACATGCAAGTCGAACGAGAAAGTGGAGCAATCCATGAGTAA
>Ga0209118_1000218_pt1 | contig 36917 bp, 35 predicted proteins | sample BlaSpr_A8_Ref_M1_FD_187988 | JGI IMG/M metagenome (GOLD analysis project Ga0209118, IMG submission 187988) | Forest soil microbial communities from Thunder Bay, Ontario, Canada - Black Spruce, Ontario site 2_A8_Ref_M1 (SPAdes) (version 2) | ecosystem: Environmental > Terrestrial > Soil > Boreal... | reverse complement strand
AAGACCCGCCACTACAAGGTTGGAGGCGAGGCGGCGAAGCTGGACTCCTCAGACGGGCAAAAACGAGCCGTCACAACCCCGTTGATCTCGCTGGGGCCTGCTCAGGCGGCAAATTCGTTGTGTCGAGGGCGAGCGAAAGCGTACGATGCGCGAGTCTGCTGTCCCAAATCGGAAATTCCGGCTGAAAGCGATCCACTAACGCCGCGCCTTTAGCGGTGAGGCTTTTTCTCCTGTGCTTTCGGCCTGTCGCCACCGCTCGATGCATGAGGCTTGCTCTCCGCGTGTGGCGTACTTTTCGACTCGGTGTGAGTCTTGGTTTGCCCATGCGAAGCGTTGGAATGCGCCGATGATGTATGGGACGCAGGCTGCGAGTGAGGCGTACTCGCATGCTCCTTCGCCGTGTGAGTCGTGCTGGTATGCGTCGTGCTCGGATGCTCCGCTGGGGTATGGGTTGTCGCGTGAGATGGGTTGCCCTTTGACTTAGCGGTCACGACACCCTTGCCCGAAAATTGTCCCGGCCGCGAAGTGGCTGCGATTGCCGGGCGCCCATGGTTTTCCGAAGCGCGAAGCGAGCGGTTCGTGCTGGCGGAATGCTGGTGTTCGGCTTGCTCGTGCGTTGCGTCTATATGATGTTCATGCCCCGCAGCTTCTTCTTCCCGGGTCGCATGGGCGCGGATGCCGCCCTCGCCGCCGTTAAAACTGGTGTGGACATTATTGACGATGACGGTCTTGTTGTAGGTGTTGTGAATCACGGTCACGTTCACGTGCGATACCGAGCTGTTGTAGAAGAACGCTCCATGTTTCCAGTACCCGCCAGCAAAGCCTACACCGCCGTAACCGAAGCCGTAGTTAATGCCGCCGTAGAAACCGACATGGGGACCCCAATAGCCCCCGTGCCAGGCATAGACACCGCCGGCCCAGCCCCAATATCCCGGGGTCCAGAGGAAGCCGGGTTGCGGAGCCAAAACCCACGTACCGGGAACCCAATAGTAGTCGTCGTCGCCGTAAGCCCAGTAGCCGGGAGTCCAGATGTAGCCGGCGGCCGGGCAAAGCGGCTGCTCATAAACGGGCAGCGCCGGCGGGCCGACGTGAACAGACACGCCAACGGCGATCTGCGCCGGAGCAGGAGCGGGCAATGCGAGAATTCCACAAGCAATCAATAACAAACTAAAATAGCGAGGAATGCGCATCTTGCCTCCTTGCGCGGGATTATCCGCGGAACAGGATCACGAGCTGAATCGGACTTGAAGGTCCCCAAGATTAAAAATACCCCAGCACAAGGAACCCTTTTGAGCCGGAAACGTTGCAGGTTTCCTAGGAATTACCCGGCCGATGGTACAGGTGGCAAGGAAGCCGCCGGACCCGAATCAGGGAAGGAGGGGAGCGCGTTCCGACAGGAGCCGGAATCGAGGATCCCGAGCGGATCGGGACTCGCGCCCTTCGCCGGGCGCTCGCCGGCCTTGATGCGCGCGCCTTGCGGGAGTAGGATTCTGGGCAACCCTGAATCTCGCAGGGAATTTATGTAAGCGAGAGCAGGGGACCGAGTTTGATGCACTCCGCCGGGAAATCCGCGTGGAGTGTGCTGTCCCAAGGAGGGCCCGATGTGGGATAAGAAGAAACCGGATACGCCGCAAGCTGCAGCCCCGGAATCGACAAATTTGCTGACGAGCAAAAAGAGCACGGATGTGGTGCGTCCATTGGATGCGGCAGCGGACCGCGCGGCGGGGTGGCTGGGGTCGAGCCTGCGTGTGAAAGGCGACATCACCGGCACCGAGGATCTGCTAATCGAAGGCTCGGTCGAAGGACTGATCCAGCTTGATGGGCGGAAGCTGACGGTCGGAACGAAGGCGAAGCTAACGGCTGACATCAACGCCCGCGACGTGGTGGTGTACGGCTACGTGAAGGGGAACGTGCACGCGAAGGGACGCATCGAGATCAAGAAGGACGGTTCCGTGATCGGGAATTTGACGACGGCACAGATCATGATCGAAGACGGCGCGGACTTCAAGGGTTCGATCGAAATCGACAGGGGCGCGGCGGAAGAAGCCGACAAGAACGTCTCCGCGCGGGCGGCAACGGCAAGATAAGTTCCTCAGCGGCTGAAACCGCACTGATTCTACGGAATTTGCGGCATGGCTGAAGCTATGCCCTGACGAAAGACAGCGTTCCCACACAGACTCTAGGGCTCCGACCTCCTAAAGCAGAAGGATGCCGGGCTCCCGACCGGGTCGGGACAGGCCGGGGTAAACTCCAGCGGCGAGTGAGGCATCCGGGCAGGGCGCTACTGTGCTGTATTGAACTGCGCGAGGGAATGACTCTGTGAGAGCCTGCTTCACATTAGCAGTCGTGCTTCTGGCCTCGCGGAATTTTCCCGGCGCGCTCTCGTAGCTGACGCCGGAGAGGATTCGCCAGCGCCAGATACACACCCTCCTCACCCCGGGAAGCGCGACGGATACCGAGTCCGTCGCGCTTCCATCTTTTGCGGCCGCACGCCAACATTATTTGTTTTCGTGAAACGGCTTCCATCCAACTGCACCAAATGAAGCGCCATGACTTATGTGATCAGAAACTGAGAGGTTTTTGACGCAGGGCGTCATTGGGTGATGGGTGTTGATAAATCCCGTGGCTGTCGAAAAACTCGCCTGCTGGAGGGATTTCAAAGGTGGAGTGCGTGGTGGAGGGAAGTTCATTTTTCTCGTTGTCGGGGTTGCAGAAAGTCAGAAGTCGAAGCTTGATCCCTCTGTACAAAATGGGACAGTTATTGGGAAAGGCGTGTGAGAATGTCTGCCGCAAGAAGCACAACGAGTTGTGAAGTTGTCCGCAGATTAAGCGGGCCGGAGGCGCAAGAAGTATTGTCTTGAGAGAAGCGATGGATAGACCAGAGTGCGGGCCGAGATCGAAGCCAGTACGCAACTGAAAGGAGATTCCCATGGGACTGATCCTGCTGATTATTGTCCTGGTGCTTTTGTTTGGCGGCGGTGGAGGCTATTACGGTTATCGGAGATGGGGGACGGGCGGAGGCGTAGGGATTGTCGGGTTGGTCCTGATCATCCTGTTGGTTTTGTACCTGTTCGGCGGAATGCAAATGAATATGTGACGTGACCGGGGATTTTTGTACCAGCGGGAGTGAGAAAGAATTTACCGGCAGGGCCAGCAAGGACTCGACGAACAAGGGCATTCGGATAGGGAGAAAAGAGATCAAGGAGGAGATTTAAAATGGCAAAGAAAAGCAGAGGCGGTAGAATGACGGCGGCTAAAAAGCGCGCCGCGAAGAAGTCTGGCGGGCGCGGTGCTATTAAAAAGCGCGCCGCCGGCCGAAACATTATGAAGACTTAGGAGCGCATCGCCGTGAAATCATGGCTGGCGATGAGGGTATGGGGATCCCGCTCCAGGCAGTAAGACCAAAGTAGCCCTCGTTGAGAAGCTCCCGGTCGATGGGCGAAGCGGGATAGATGGTGAAGAGAGATCCCTCGATCCGGTGGGCACAGTGCCGACATTACACATCGTTCGATAGTCAAAAGACAGGTTAGAACTTGCTAGCGGTGCAACATTGCCATTCGTACAAAGCTGGGTCTCGCCGTTTCACAGATCTCCACTGCTTTTGATACCTCAAGCTCTGTTCATGCTCCTTTGCGGCGCGGCACCGGGAATCGTCGTCAGCCAAAATACTCCGAACAACGATAAGCAGGAGGGCACGGTCCAGACGCAGATGAGCAACGTCACGTTTCGCTTTTCGGAAAGTGTGGCGGTGGAAATAAAATCACTGAACGGCGTGCTGGTGCCCCTCGGCAAAAATGAATTTCCCGTCTTCGACGACAAAGAGTCGTTTAATCTGCGCATAACCACGGCGGAGATCGCCATTGATTCGTCAAACCTGGCGAACGTTCTCAATTCCTATGTATTTGCGCGACCGCATTCGCCATTAACAGAGCTATCCATCAGCATTGAGAAGGGGCGCCTGAAAGTGAAGGGAAAGCTCCATGACAAAGGGGACATCCCGTTCGAGACGGAGGGAATTCTGATTCCCACCGCTGACGGAAAACTTCGCCTGCACAGCGAGAAGATCAAGGCCATGCATGTCCCGGTAAGAGGATTGATGGATCTCTTCGGCATCGATTTAGGCACGTTGATCAAAGAGGGCAAGGTTCCGGGCGCAGAAGCTCAAGAGGACGATCTGATTCTTGATCTCGAACAGATCCTGCCGGCTCCCCATATTGAAGGTAAGGTGCTCTCTGTAAGAATGGAAGGCGACAAAATTATTCAGGTTTTTGGCGGTTCGGATGCCAAGCCGGTGAAAAATATCCGCGCCGGGAATTACATGGCCTACAAAAACAATCGCCTGCGCTTCGGCAAGCTGGTCATGAACGATGCGGATTTAATCCTCATCGACATGGATCCAAATGATCCGCTTGATTTCTTCCTGGATCATTACAAAGAACAGCTTGCGGTTGGCTATGCAAAAATTACGCCCGACTCCGGTTTGCGCGTGTATATAAAAGACTATAACAAGCTGCATGCCGCAAAAGCGTCTCCTGGCAACGACAAAACGAAGTGAAGTTGAAGTGCGGAACCTCTCGGCTCGTCATGCGGCCGACGCCGTCATGTCATTATCCCACAGGATCTTTCTGACGCGCCGCCTTTACATCTGTAAACATCCCGAATCCTAAAAGTACGACCGCACCCACTGCAATCCAGCGTGCCGGGCTTTCTGTAGGCTCGCCCCGACGAAGTGTGCGGGGCGCAAGAACCGCGCTCCCGCGAGACCAAAACGCGTTTTGCCGGGAGCCCAGGAGTGCTGCGTTTGCGGAGCGGGAGGAGAGAAGATGCGGGCTTCGGCGGGTGTAGAATCGGCGGGCTATGGCGGAAATACGGCTCGGGACGAGCGCGTTTACGGCGGAGGGCTGGGAGGGAAGCTTCTACCCGCGAGGGATGAAGCCTGCGGAGTACCTGAGCTACTACGCGACGCAGTTCGATACGGTGGAGGTGGACAGCACGTTTTATCGCACACCAGCGCTTTCGACGGTCCAGGGCTGGTATAAAAAGACGCCGCCGGGGTTTGTCTTTGCGGTGAAGGTTCCGCAGGTGATCACGCATGAAAAAGTGCTGGTGGATTGCGAGGAGGATCTTCGCTATTTCCTGAAGACGATGGATGCGCTGGGGGAAAAGCTGGGGCCGGTGCTGTTTCAATTCGGCTATTTCAACAAATCAAAATTCAAGAGCGGGGCGGAATTTGTGGCGCGGTTGAAGATGTTTCTGAAGCAGGTGCCGAAAGGTTTTCAATATGCGGTAGAGATACGAAACAAGAATTGGCTGGACGCGCGTCCCGCAAACCCGACCGGGATGCAAGAGTCGCAATTTGCAGAAACGCTGCGGGAGCGCGGAGTGGCGCTGGCGCTGATTGACCAGAGCTGGATGCCGCGGCCGTGGGAGATGAAGGAAAAGTTCGACCTGATTACTGTGGACTTCGCGTACGTGCGATGGCTGGGCGACCGCAAGGGGATCGAGGAACAGACCAAGACGTGGGACAAGACGATCGTTGACCGGCGAGGGGATTTGAAGAATTGGGTGGAGTTGTTCCGGGAGTTTGTGGGACGGAATTTGAAGATTTTTGCTTACGCGAATAATCATTATGCGGGGCACGGGCCGGATACGGTGAAATTGTTCTGGAAGTTGTGGGGGGCGGGGCGCTAGCAGCGGCCCGTGGACGGGGCGGGTAGCGGAGCGGTGAGCCGTCGAGCCGAGAAAGATCCGTTCAGGGTTTTGCCGCGTCGAGGATCACCGAATTGGGGTTTTGCTCCAAGGCCTGATGCGTTTTTTCGAGAAGAGCTTTGGCCTGTACGTTTCCCCGGCTGTTGGGATCGAGCTTGAGGTAGGCGTTCAAATCCTCGACCACGGCGGGGGAATTATTCTGCCGCTGGTGAATCCTGGCCAGGAGAAAGTAGGCGTCGGCGAAATTGGCCTTGCGCAAGAGCGCCTGGCGAACGCTGCGCTCGGCATCCACCAGACGATTCAAAGCGAATTGCGCCCAGCCGAGGAAGTACTTGCCTGTGGCGGAGCCGGGATCCACATCGAGCCCGCGCTCAATGACAGTTTCGGCCTGGCGAAAATCCTGTTCCTCGCACAGAACCATTCCCATGGCGAACTGGGGCGCCCCGTAGGCTCCTCCGGTGAGATTGATGGATTTTTGAAGGGCTTGCTCGGCTTCCGCGATGTGACCCAGGCGATAGTGCGCGATGCCCATATTGTAATAAGCCTTGTAATGCCCAGAGTATTCCGCGATCGCGCGCTGAAAGTAAGGCAGACTTCCCGCCGGGTCGCCCTTCAGCAGTAAGCGGGTGCCCTGGTCAAAGGCCTTGCGCGCTTTGCCGGCCATTTTCAATTCCTGCACGGAAACGATGTAATCGCTCGAGCTCGCGGCCGGCGCACCTGCAGCGGATGCTGCGGTCGAGGCGGAGACGGATGATTTTTCGGGCGGCTCGGATTGAGCCAGCGAAGCGAGCGGACAAATCAGAACGGTCAGAAGAAAAAGGGTGGCAAATCTGGGTACGTTCATGGGAACTGCCTTGGGCGGGAAAGTCATCCCCCGTCATTGCTTCTATTCTGAAAAAAATCTGTTGGAGGGAGACGGTGAAATGCGGTTTGTGCGGGCCGAGATAACTGTGCGAACGAACAGGGCCGGTGAACTGACCCAAAGGACAGGCGTGCGTTTGGCGTTCTCCGTTACGAAGAAATGGCGCTGGTGGAGGCCGGCAGCGCGGAAACTACGCGAGTATGCAGCGTCAGCTTCGCGCTGGAGCCTGGAGCCAGCGGAGGAATTTGCGCCAAGGGGCAGCGGTGTTGCCGCCCATGGGAGCCTGGAACCAATTCACAAGATTGCGTCCAAGAACAAGCAGCCGATTGGGGCCGCTGTGGACGGGTTCGCCCGGGACGGGCGGTTCGGCCACCGGAGCTTGCATCGGGACGACGTCGGAGAACGAGAGCCTCAAGAGCGCGCCGACCTGCTCCTGGTAGGCACGGAAGGTTTTCAGAATATTTCGTGCAAACCAAACGACGGTCGCCAAAGTGGCCGAGAAAAGGAAGAGAATCCCCAGCTCGAACCAATTTGTCTGGATCCAATCGCTGAATTCTGTCATGGCTTCACCTCGGACTGGGTCTGGGAAATCTTACGATTTAGAGCACCGAGAATGAAACTGGCAGGAAGGCCAAGAAACGGGCAGGTAGTTATCCTGGCCGCAGAGCCCAGGCCGTTGCGAGCGGGCGATTGGATTAGGGGAAAAGGCAAGTCAGCGGGCTTTGCGGAGGTGTTCGATCCAGCGAACGAGGGTCTTGTCACTGGGCGGCTCGACATCGATGAATTCCACGCCGATGCCGATACGCAGCTTAATGATGCGGATGACACCCAGGGCTTCGACGGTCTGTTCTTTGTGGCGGAAGGTGATGCGCACGCGGGACTTCAGCGGCAGTGGCTTGCTAGTGCAGATGAAGCAGCCGCCCATGGAGATATCGGTGGTGACACCGGTAGAACGTGCGCCGGTTTCGAGGTCGAGAAGCTCGGCATCCGCGGCAAAGGGGTAGCGAATGGCGTAGCGGCGGTCGCGGACGGCCAGAGTTCCACCGGAGCTTCTAGAAGTGCGATCGTCCATAGAGATAACGATGCTCACAGTGCTTGGACCCGTAACAGAAAGGCCCACTCCTTGCGCGGGGTACTTTCCCTATCCTTTTAGTATGACGGAAAACGGCCCGCGGGAAAGCAGTGATGATGCGCGGGTCCGCGAAAAAAGCAACAGTCCGCAGGAGGCCGGAGGGCGCCAGGTGCGGAAACGGCGCGTTATTAGTGGGAACGACAAGAGACGGGCTGTGTGAAGCGCGCGTTGCGGCAGGGCGTGCTACTCTCGATTTGAAGTTGCCGCCAAGAGAAAAAATAACATGCGTCCCGAAGGACTCCGGCAAAGTGACCGCGTCAGCTTTCGCATGCCCGTGGAGGCATCCTGGTTCGATGGCGGAGGTGTGGCGATAAAGCAGATTGCCCAGACGCTGCTGGTGAGCCGCAACGGCGCCGTGCTGCGGCTCCCGGAAAAGCTTTCCACCGGCCAGGCAATCACCCTGCGCCGGCAGCAAGAAGGAGATACCTGGAAAATGACGCGCGCGCGTGTGGTCGCCGAAATTGACCATGAGCCGGACGGATTCCTGTACGCGATCGCCATCCTGGAGCCGCGCTCCGATTTCTGGGACATCGACTTCCCTGCTCCGCAAAAGGCAGAAGAAGCGCTTGCCCGCTTGCTGATGGAATGCAGCTTCTGCCAGCGAAGAGAAGTGGCGTATCTGAACGAGCTGGAGCTGAAGTCGTTCGAAGTGCGGAAGTGCGTGGCGCGCGTCTGCAGGATCTGCGATGCGCCGTCCATCTGGATCGAAGCGCAATCGGAAATTGCCCCGGAGAACGCGCCGGCGAAGCGGCCCGCCGAACCGCATATCTATCCGCGGCGCAACCGCACGCGCGTGAAAGCCCGCGTGCTGGCGTGCATCCGACGGAGAGGATTTCAGGAAGAAGTGGCCGTGTGCGAGGATTTGTCGAAGGGCGGGATCAGTTTTCGCAGCCGCAATCAGTATCCGGAGGGCAGCCGGCTCGAAATAGCCGTGCCGTTTACGCCCGGAGCGGGCGCCATCTTCGTGCCGATTCGTATCGTGTTCTCTCAAGCGATTCCCTCGGCAGGACTTTTCCGCCACGGAGCCGCGTACATCAGGCCTCCGGTGGATGCGGGTGACTGAGATTTCCGGAAACACAAAATAGTCAGTCGATGGCCGGAACGGAGACGCGTTCCTGGCGCCGGCGATGCAGATAATGCATCGAGATGTTCAGGAAAATTTCGCCGCACGGCGTTTCCATGCAGAGGACCATCGCTTCGGTGTCCGTGCTGGTCGCCAGCCCTTCATCGTTCATGTGAATTTCCGGCGGAAACACCTTGAAGTGAAAGCCCTGATCGTTGAGCAGTGTGACGGAATTTCCGATGACCATGTTGGCGAGCTCACAAACGGTTTCGCGGACAACCTGCTCACTCTCGGGGACTTGCTCACCCGCAAGGTGGCTGGCAATTTTGACGGCAACTTCGGGGGAAAGATCGAGGATGACGCGGCCTTCGATGTCGCCCTTGATGGCGATGAGCGCGGCCACCCCCTTGCGGCGATAGGTCTCCTCATCCATGGTGAGATCGGCGATCTTTGTGGGAGCCTGGAGCGACTCGGCGAAAACGGCGTCGGCCGCGTTGATGAACGGTTGAATGAGTTCCATTCTCATGAACGTTGTTCTCCTACGAGAGCGGCGGGCGCACCGGCAGCGTTAGGGTCGTCACTGAGGACGTAGCGAAGGATCTCGTAAAGGACCTCGGGCTTCACCGGCTTTTGCACGAAGTGCTTCGCGCCCTTCTGGAGCGCGGCCAGGATATTTTCCTGGTAACCGACCGAAGAGACCATGACGATGCGCGCTTCCGCGTGCTGGCGGACGATGCGCTCGACGGCCTCGATGCCTTCCATCTGCGGCATGGTGATGTCCATGAGCACGATGTCGGGCTTGGTGCGGTTGAATTCGGCGATGGCGGTGAGGCCGTCGCCGGCTTCACCGGCGACTTCGCCGCCGAACATTTCAATCATCTTGATGATGTTCTTGCGAGCGAAAACGGAATCGTCCACCACCAAGTAGCGGACGGGCTGATTGTCCTTGCGAAGCAGCGCGGCGAATTGTTGCATGGCTTTCTCCTTCTCCCTGCGCACGGTGTTATGTGCGGTGGGAAGAAACGGATGTCCTTTCGTTTTTCTCTTGTTTTTCCGGTTTATCGATTTTTCCTGACTTGTGATCCCTGTCGGCCTTCTCGCCTTGGGCGCGTCCTCCGCCATATTGAGAAACGAAATAAGCGGCAAGCCCATCGAGCGGGACGATTTTGTTTACGTGCCCTTTTTGAATCGCGGCGTGAGGCATGCCGCTGACAATACACGTGTCTTCGCTCTGCGCGAGGGTCATGCCGCCGGCGGCCCGGATGGCGCCGAGACCTTCCGCTCCGTCTTCACCCATGCCGGTCATGATGACGCCGACAGCCGTAAGGCCGAATTCCTGCGCGACGGAATGGAACAAAACATCAGCAGACGGCCGGTGGCCGTTGACCGCGGGGCCATCCGAGAGCACGGCCATGTCCCCGCGAGGCATGCGGCGAACCATCATGTGGCGATTGCCGGGACAGATCAGAGCGCGGCCAGCAACCAGAAGATCACCGGACTTGGCCTCTTGCACGTCGATGGCGCAGCATTCATCGAGGCGACGCGCAAACATTTCCGTAAAACCTTCGGGCATGTGCTGGACGATCACCATGCTGGCGGGAAAATCGGCGGGAATCTGCGAAAGCAGAAATTGCAATGCGTTGGGGCCGCCGGTGGAAATTCCAATGGCAATGATGCGATTGGGCGGAAGAGTGACGCGGCTCCCCTTTTTTTGCGCGGGCGGTGAATCCACAAGAACGGGCGGGGGAAACTTAACTCCTCCAGCGCGCTTTGCGACTTTGATCTTTTCGATCAGTTGTTCGGCGATGACGTCGAGGCGCCCAGCCGCAGCGTCCTTGGGCTTGGCGACAAAGTCGATGGCGCCGAGAGCGAGGGCCTTGAAGGTGGAGTAGGCGCCTTCTTTCGAATGGGTGCTGAAAAGGATTACCGGGAGGGGGGCGCGGCGCATGATCAGGCGGAGAGTTTCCATGCCGTCCATGCGGGGCATTTCGAGGTCGAGAGTCACGACATCGGGGTGTAATTCTTCAATTTTCTTGAGAGCAAATGCGCCGTCCATTGCCGTACCGACAACTTCGATGGAAGGATCACGGGCAAGGATCGCCGGAATGAGTTTCCGCATCAGCGCGGAATCGTCAACAACCAGAACGCGGACGCGTTCGCTCATGCGATCGCTCCAAGTGGGGTGGCACGAGAGAGGCGCGAGAGAACTGCCGGCACATTCAGTATCAGAACAACGGTTCCATCACCTAGAATCGAAGCGCCGCTGACCAGGTCGCTGGAGACAATTTCACCGGGCAGGGCCTTGATCACCAATTCTTCCTCGCCGACGAGGCTGTCCACCACCAAGCCAAAACGCTTTTCGGCGGCGCCGATGACGATGACGAAATTTTTCTTTTTCTTTGAGGGCGAATCCACGGTGTGAATGCGGTCCAGACTGCTCAAGCGGACCAAAGTCAAGAGCTGATCGCGCAAGCGCAGGACCTCGCGCTGATCCACACGGTGAATTTCGTGGTCGTGGATGCGGGTGATCTCGACGACGGAAGAGAGCGGAACGGCAAAGAGACGGCCGCCGACGCGGAAGAGCAGCGTCTGAATGCTGGCAAGAGTTAGAGGAGCGCGAAGCTGAATCGTGGTGCCGCGCCCCTTTTGCGTGGAGAGCTGAACGGTGCCCTTGAGGCGGTCAAGAACGGTGCGCACGATGTCCATTCCAACGCCACGGCCGGAAACTTCGGTGACTTCCTGAGCAGTGCTGAAGCCCGGCTCAAAAATGAGATTGAGGATGTCCGGTTCAGTGAGGCGGGAAATTTCTTCGTGCGTGATGACGCCCTTTTCGACAGCATGCTTGCGGATGTGGGCAGGATCGATACCTCTGCCATCGTCACGGATCTCGATAACGACCTGCGTACCTTGATGGTAGGCGTTGAGATAGATGGTGCCGCGCGCGGGCTTGCCCGCTGCGAGGCGTTCTTCCGCGGGCTCAATGCCATGATCGACAGCGTTGCGGACGATATGCGTAAGAGGCTCGGCGAGAGCGTCGAGAATGCTCTTGTCCAGGTCGGTATTTTGTCCGGCAACGTCGATGGCGACATCCTTGCCGCAATGCTTGGCGATGTCACGCACAACGCGGGGAATGCGGCGGAAGAGCTGTTCAACGGGAACCATGCGAATTTTCAACACGCACTTGTGAAGCTCGTCGAGAACCCGAGCTTGAAAAGCGAGCGAATCCGCAAGTTTCAGGCGGACGGGGTCGCGAGCGTGGCGCTGGTCAAATTCGGTGAGGGCGCGATGCAGCATGGATTTCCCGATGATCAATTCGCCGACGAGGTTCATGACGGCGTCGATGCGGCTGGCATCCACGCGCAAGGTGCTCTCGGCAACGGCTGCGACGGCGGAGCTTGTTCCTCCCAACTGGGCCGAAGCGGCGTGATCTTCGTGTTCGTGCGCAGCGAGCTGGGCCGCCTGAGCTTCCAAAAGGTCTCCGATCAATTCATGGTCCGGAGTATCCGCGGCAGCTGCGGCTTCGACACGCACAGCGGAAACAATCGCAGGGATATGGCAACGGCGCGCGAGTTGCGCATCCGAAAGCTGACTGGCGAGCGCCGCTTCCACGATTTCGACCGACGCGGCGGCGGCGCTGTCTTCCGGGCGCAGGGCGATGACGGTTCCGCAACCATGGAGGACATTGCGGATGAGCTGAAAGGCGGCGGCGCGCATGAGGCTATTGGGGTCGAGGCGCAGCGCGATATTGTAGACACGCTCGCCGCGATGCAGGGCTTCAGAAATCATGAGCTGTTCGTATTCGGTCCAGACGAACTGCGCGGGAATCTGAGGCTGCGCGGGCGCCTCGGCCGCAGCAGGGGAGGGGACATCGCGCAGATTCCGAATCATGACATGCAGCGCATCCATCGGCGGGGGATCCACTTTGCGTTGGTAAGCCGCAAGCATTGATTCAAAACTGTCGGCAGCAGCAAGAACGAGTTCGGCCAGTTCGGGACCGTTGGTCTGGGCCATCTGCAGAGTAAGCACGTCTTCGAGCTCGTGGGTCAGCTCACTCAAGTTGTTGAAGCCGCAGGCGGCGGAATCACCTTTCAGCGTGTGCACGACACGACGCACGCGGCGAATGACCTCTTCATCCGCAGGGCGAGACTCAAGATCCATGCCCGCCTCGTTGAGCGACTGCAAGAGCTCGTTGGCGCTCTCAAAAAAGAGCGCGCGAAGCTCCGCGCCGCGATCTTCAGAAGAACGGCTCACGTACTGGCCTCGAGACGCTGATAAGCGGTACCATTGTTCTCATGGACCATGCGGAACTTCTGGGTCAAGCCGAAAAGACTCTCCGCGTGGCCGACAAAGAGATAACCGCCGGGATTCAAACAATTCCAAAACTTGTCGACGAGGCGCTTCTGCTCGGCTTCATCGAAGTAGATCATGACGTTGCGGCAGAGAATGATGTCGTTGCGCCTGGGCAGGAACTCGGTCTTGAGATTGTGGAAGTCGAACTGGACGAGCTGCTTCAGCTGCGGCTTGATGGCGTACTTGTCAGAGGACTTTTCAAAATAGCGCAGACGGCAGGTGTAGTCGACTGGCTCCATTTGCGATTCGGAATAGAGCCCTTCCTGGCCAAGCCGCAAACTGGAATAGCTGATGTCCGAGGCGACGATCTCGAGCTTCCAGGGCGGAGGAATGAGAGGCTTCGGCGAGGGCATGTCAAAGGGAAGCGGGTTGCGGAGATAGTAGTAGGCGAGGGCGTCACAAATTAGAATCGCAACGGTATAGGGCTCCTGGCCGGAAGAGCACCCCGCACTCCAGACGCGCAGGTTAAAATCGCGGCGTTCCTGTTTTTTGTGCAGCAATTCTTCGAGAATGGTTTTTTGCAACAAGTCCAGCTGTGGCCGGTTGCGAAAGAAACTGGTCTCGTTGACGGTGAGGTTTTCAAGAAGGAGCGCTAGCTCCGTTTTTCCCTCGCGGCTGGTGAGCAGGCGGTAATAACCGTAGAAAGAATCGATCTGGCAAGCTTTCAGGCGGCGCTGAAGACGATCTTTCAAGAAGTGCGAACGGCGTTCGTCAAAGAACATGCCGCATTCCTGATAAACGAGGGTCTGCAAGAGCTTCAGTTCGGCTTCAGTAAGTTGAACCTGCGCGGTAATAGTTCCCATACGGGGTGCTTAAGGCGGTCCGTCCGTTCCGCTCGAATTCCAGAACAATTGGAACGAGCGCTACTTCACGGTGGCGACGGGTTCCGCTGCCTCCTCGAGTCGTTTGAACTCCGGGCGATGCAAGAGCTTGTTGATGTCCAGCAAAATGATGAGCCGGCCTTTGAGCTTTCCGACCCCAGTCACATAGCCAGATTCCCCTTCGGCAAAAACAGTGCCGGGAGCTTCGATATCAGAAGGAGAAATCTTGAGGACTTCGGAAGCGGAATTCACGATAAGGCCGAGCAATTTGTTTTCGAGATCGACGACGAGAATGCGGTTTTTCTTGTCGGTGACAATCTCCGCCAAGCCGAACCGCTTGCGGAGATCCATGACGGGGATAATTTTCCCGCGAAGATTGATAACGCCCTCGATCGACTCGGGAGCGTTGGGAACGGAAGTGATTTCGGGCACGCGGACGATTTCGCGAACGGAGGCGATGCGCACGCCATAGGTCTCGTTTCCGATGCGAAAACCGACGACTTGCAGGTCCTTTTCCATCAAGAGATCTCCCGGGCCTCAGGACCGCGAAAGTTCGGCATATTCCAGGTCTTGGGCGCGTTGCGATTCGCCAGAACGACGTGAAACGTGTGCTTCGCGGCGCGCGCGAGCCTGCGGCGAACGATCCAGAATAAAACGGTCCATGCTGTCGAGCAGGTTGCGCGAAAGCTTGAGCATCTGTTCGGCGGCGGCGGAGAGCTCAGTGGAGCTGGAAGCGGATTGCTGCACCAGTTCGCGCATCTTGTCCATGGCGCGAACGACGGCTTGCGCTCCGGAAGCCTGCTCTTCGACGGCCGAGCTGATCTCCTGAGTGATTTCGGTGAGGCGGCTGGTAGCCTTGGCGATCTGCGAAGAGCCGACCGACTGTTCGTTGGTTGCGGCACCGATCTCCTGTGAGAACTTATAGACTTCGGTGACGACGTTGGAAATTTTGTGCAGAGCGGAACCGAGATCGTTGCCGAGGGTCAAGCCTTCCTCGACGATGCGCGTGCTGCGCTCCATGTTCTCGACCGCCTGGCGCGCTTCACGCTGAATGCTCTGAATGAGGTCGGCGATCTCCTTGGTGGATTGCGTGGATTTCTCCGCAAGCTTGCGGACCTCGTCGGCGACGACGGCGAAACCCAGGCCGTGCTCGCCGGCGCGGGCGGCTTCGATGGCGGCGTTCAATGCCAGCAGGTTGGTTTGTTCGGCGAGGTCGTCAATTACTTCGATGATCTTGCCAATGTCGTCGGCGCGATGACCGAGAACGTTGATGATTTCCGCCGAAGACTGGATGGCCACGTTGGTGCGATTCAGGCCATCGGTAGCCTTTTCCATGGTCTGGATGCCGGTCATGACTTCTTCGCGCGAGCGGTTGGCAATGTCCAGGAGAACCTTGGCGGTGTCCGCGACGCGCTGAATGGAAGTGACCATCTGATCGATGGAGGCGGATGTTTCGGCAACGCTGGAGGCCTGGACCTGAGTGTTCTTCACGACGTTCTGCACGTTGATGCTCATCTCGTGCATGGTGCTGGTGACTTCTTCGATTGCGGAAGAGGCCTGCACGCTGACCTTGGCGGATTCATCGGCTGCTCCCGCGACCTGATTGGAGCCGGCGGAAACCTGGCCTGCGGAATCGCGCGTGGTGCGGACAAGATCCTGGAGACCGTGGGACATTCTCAAGAAAGCGTTGCCGAGGGTGTCGCGCTTCGAACGAGGCACAACTTCGACGGTGAGATCGCCTTCGGCGACGGCCATGGAAACGCCGGCCATCTCCTTTAGGTAGGCGACCATGTTGTTGAAGGTGGTGGCCAGGGCGCCGATTTCGTCGTTGCGATGGATATCAATGTTCTGATCGAGGTCGCCGGAATCGCCAATTTCGCGGGCGACGGTCATGAGGTGCGTGAGAGGTTCGGTAATCGAGCGGGCCGTGTAGAGAGCCACGCCGACGCCGACCAAAAGTGCGAGGAGTGTTCCCCCGGTAGTCATGAAAACGCTGATGTTGCTGGCGCGCGCCGCCGATGTCGAGGTGTCGTCGAGAGACTTGCCGATATCAACGTTGGTTTGATCCAACACAGCGGAAGATTTTACAAGCCAGGACGCGGGATCTTTCTGCAAGTAGAAAATCTGGAGGTCGGAGACGGTGGCGTCGCCGGAGTCCACCTGGTGACGCTTGGCGAGGAGCGGCTTGGCAAAATTGTCGGCCCAGCTGGCTTCGGTGCTTTCGACCTGAATCAAAGCGGTGCGGAGGGAGTCGGTGCCTGCCTGAGATTCGCCACGCTTGATGAGCTCGGTGATAGCAGTCAGACCATGGTTGACTTTGTCTTCGTCGCGGGGGTCGCCGCTGAGGAGGAAGTTATTGAGGTTGAGGCGGTTGAGCATGATCTGGTAACGAACCGCTTCAATGGTGCGCACGCTCTCGAGAGCCACGGAGGCGTCTGCGCGCGCCGAGCGCTCCTTCCATCCGGCGAAAATGTTTACCAGGAACAAGGCGACGAGGATGACGAGAACCGCGCCAAATCCGAAGTAGAGCTTCTTACCGATAGTCATTGCTGGATTCCTCCGCTTGCTCCGGCGCAGCCGCCTGCTTCACCTCGCTTGCGCCTGGACCCCTTGCTTGTTCGAGATTCCACTAATTGCCCCCGCCGTTGCCGTTAAAATCAAATTCGACGAGTTGGGTCGCCTCTTCGCCAGGCGTGAATTTCCATTCCTTCACGGCGTCCTGGCAGGACTGCACGAGGAGCGGATGGCCACCGACGACGCGGGTGCTCTTGACGTGACCATCCGCAGCAATGACGACCTCAATCTTTACTTTGCCGGTCACGTTCATACGCTTGGCCAGCTCCGGATAGATCGGCGAAACACGTGTCTTGACCTTGCGCTTGCCTTCATCCGTTATGCTCGATTGTGCGAAACCGGCAGTTCCCAAAACAAGGGAAGCTACCGCGGCGGTCAAAACCAGCCGTGTCCATTTGGATCTCATCGACACCACCCCTCCTTAGAATGGGAGATACCCCGCAAGGGAAAAGGCACGTCGGTTGCCATGTTGGGTGAGGGGGAAGGAATAGATATCTTGGAGAGATTCCTCGCGGCAAGTGTCGAAGATCGCAGGAGTTATGAGGATATGTGCGATGCGACGCGCCAGCGGCGCAGGCTAGGGAAAGTCTCAGTGAGGTTGTGGATGCACGCGATGGGTCTCACGCTGAGACGAAATCATTGAGGAGGATTCATGAGGGTGGACGATTCGGCAACACTAGTACCAAGGCGATTGACTCAGAATGAGATGCCCCGTAGCGTTGGTGTGCTTGGAGTAGTCAAACTGAGACAGACTTAGAGTCCCAATCCTCAATGCGTGGACCGAAAATAATCGCCTCGCGCCGCATTGCGCGGCGGCGAGGCGAGCCAGGGCCCTCACGCCTCGGAGCGCGGCGCGCCGAAGAGTTGATGGAACTCGCCGTGGACGCAGCACAGTCGCGGCACTTGCCGGAGTTTTTGCAGCGATTCGCGGGGCGCGCCGCGCGCATGCTGAAAGCGGATTGGGGTGGAGTGACCGTTTATCGCGGGCGCGATACAGATCTGTACACACCGCCGGGGAATAAATCCTCAGAAGATCGCAAGGCGGGCAACTGGATCGTGCAGTGCGCGCGCGAGACGCGGAAAGAGATCAGCGTGCGGGAGATGCCTGCGAACCAAGGAGCGGCTCTCGGTAGAGCGGCAGGATCCGCGGTGGCAATTACCGTGGCGATTGCCGCGAGCGACGGCGAACCGCTGGGCGCCCTGTGCTTACTGCGCGAACGAAAGAGAGTCAACAGCGAGGAGAAGCAACTGCTCCATGCGCTGGCGAGCCACGCGGCGCTTTCGATTGAGAATTTCCGGAGGTTTTCACAACTCGAACGCTCGAAGCGGCAATGGGTCGAGGATATTGACGCGATCAGCGATTACATCGTGGTGCACGATAGGTCCTGGAAGATCGTGCGCACAAATCGTTCGCTGGCGTCGCACCTCGGCGTGCCTCCGGTAGCGCTGGTGGGCGAAGCGATGAGCAGCCTGAGGCAGATCGCGGAATCCGGAAGCGAGCTTCCCTGCCCCTTCTGCCGCGATACGCAGCAGGCGCGCGAAGAATATGTGGTGGCGTCACCGGAACGGATTTTCCTGGTGTCCACGTCGAGGACGCCGGGACTTTCCGATGACGACACGCGAACGATCCACGTTTTGAAAGACATGACGGACCGGCGGGAGGCGGAACGCCGATACCGTGAATTATTCGACAGCATTCAAGAAGGACTATTTTTCGCGACGCCGGATGGAAGATTTTTGGACGTGAATGACGCGATGGTGCGCATGCTGGGCTATCGCTCACGTGAGGAGCTGTTGCGCGCGGACGTGGGGCCGCATCTTTATCCAGCGCCGGCGGCAAGAGAACGGTTCTTGCGTGCGCTCTCCGAGCATGGCGTGCTGCGGAATTACGAAGAGACGCTGCGGCGGAAGGACGGCACGCTGCTGCACACGCTACAAAACATCACGGCGGTGCGTGACGCGCAGGGGCGAATCGCGCAGATACGCGGGCTGATGCTGGACGTCACGGAACAGAAAATGTTCCAGTCGCAACTGCAGCGGGAACGAGACTTCAACCAGAAGATATTGAATACGACGCAAAGCATGATTCTGGTGCTGGATACGGCAGGACTGATCAGCTATGCGAACCGGAGGTGTTACGAGGCCGGTTACCGGGAAGATGAAATGATCGGGCACCGGCTGGTAGATTGGGTGGAGACTTCGCACCGCGAGGACTTTGAGGCGGCGCTGGATACCACGGCGCACGGGCAGCAGGTGGACAACCTGGAGCTTCGCGTGAGGCGCAGCGATGGATCCATGGGACATTTTTCGGTGAGCCTGAGCCCGATGCGCGATGAGCAGAATGCAGTTAACAGCGTGGTGGTGGTGATGACAGACATCACAGACGCGGCGCTGTTGCAGGCGAAGCTGGCGCACTCCGAAAAAATGGCGACGATCGGGCGATTGGTTTCCGGCGTGGCGCATGAAGTGAACAATCCGCTGGCAGCCATTCTGGGATTCACCGACCTGCTGCTCGAAAATCCAGAAGTGCCGAGCTCGGCGCGGGAGGACCTGCAAATTATTTTGCAGGAGACGCAGCGCACGAAAGTGATCGTGCAGGACCTATTGAGTTTCGCGCGGCAGCGGCCCGTGCAGCGCGAGTTGGTACAGGTAAACGCCTTGCTGCGACAGACGATCAAGCTACGCAGCTACGATTTTGCGAGCCACGGGGTCGAGGTGTCGGAAGAGTTCGACGAAAGCCTGGCGCCGGCGCTGGGAGACGCACAACAGCTTCAACAGGTGTTCCTGAATATTCTGAACAACGCATACGACGCGGTGCAAGAAACGGGGCAGCGCGGGAAGATTGCGATTCGAACGTCGCGACGGGAAGATTCGATTGAGATTGCGGTGACGGACAACGGGACGGGCATCGCAGACCCGCAACGAATATTCGATCCTTTCTATACGACGAAGCAAGCGGGCAAGGGCACGGGACTGGGGCTCAGCATTTGTTACGGAATCGTGCGAGCGCATGGCGGGGAGATTCAATGCTGGAACAACGGTGCGACCGGCGGCAGCACGTTCGTGGTGCGAATTCCGGTGGCAACGGAAACTTCGGTCGGGGCAGCGAAAGAGGTAGGCCGATGAAGCCGCAATCCGCACCGGGGGCAAGCCCAATTCTGCTGATCGAGGATGAGCCGTCGGTGACTGCGTTCCTGCGGGCCGCGCTGGAGCGAAAGGGATACGCGGTGGAGTTCGCGTCGTCCGGCGCGGAGGGTCTTGAACGCCTCGCCGGCGGGCGTTACGCTGGGGTGATTTCGGATATCCGAATGCCGGGGGCCGTAAACGGAGCCGAAGTGTACGCGTGGATTCAAAAGAACCGGCCTGAACTGCGGACGAGAATCATACTGATGAGCGGAGATACAGCCAACAGCGAAACGCAAGCGCTGCTGGCGCAAAGCGGGACACCGTGCATTGAAAAACCGTTTCGGGTGAAGCAATTGATGACCATTGTGGAGAAAACATTCGGAAAACCATGAGCGAAGATTTGAAAATCCGGTTATTGGTAGTGGATGACGAACAGAGCATCCGGCGGTTGTGCGTGACGATCGGAAACTCACTGGGATTCGTTTGCATGGACGCAGAGAGTGCAGAAGCCGCCCTAGAAGGCCTGGACAACGTTGCACCCGATTTGATCCTTACCGATTTGAAGCTGCCAAAACTTTCCGGAGTGGAACTATTGCGACAGAGCAAGACCTTGCTGCCCCGGACCGAGGTGGCGATCATGACGGGGCACGGCTCGATCGAGTCCGCGGTGGACGCGATGAAACTCGGGGCGTACGACTACATTGAAAAACCGTTTCGCGTCGAAAAAATGAAGACCATGCTGCAGCGCATGGCGGAAAAGGTGCGGCTGGTCAGCGAGAACGAATTCCTCCGGGAGCGCGTGAGCACAGAAGAAAATCTCGATGGAATCATCGGGACTTCGGCGAACATTCAAGACGTCTTGCGGATGATTTCGCGGCTGAAGGACACACGCACACCAGTGCTCGTCGCGGGTGAGAGTGGGACGGGAAAAGAGCTGGTGGCGCGGGCTATCCACTTTCGGGGCACGATGGCGCAGACGCCCTTCGTGGCGGTGGACTGCGGTTCCCTTGTTCCAACGCTGATGGAAAGCGAACTCTTCGGCTACGAAAAGGGCGCGTTCACTGGAGCGATGAAATCCAAGGCAGGGCTATTCCAGACTGCGAATGGAGGGACGATTTTCCTAGATGAAATCGGCGAGCTGCCGCTGGAGATGCAAGCCAAGCTCTTACGCGTCCTGCAGGAGAAGGAAGTGCGTCCCGTGGGCAGCAATGAGAAAGTAAGCGTGGACGTGCGCGTGATTGCGGCGACCAACCGCGACCTGGAAGCGGCCTACCGCGGCGGGACCTTCCGGAAAGACCTGTATTTCCGGCTGAACGTGGTCACCGTGCATCTGCCTTCGTTGCGCGAGCGCAGGTCCGATATACCAATGCTTGCGCATCATTTCCTCGACCGATATGCTCCGGGAACGAACCTGCAAGTGACGGCGGCAGCGATGAAGAGTCTGTTGCACTACGATTGGCCGGGCAACGTCCGCGAATTGGAGAATTGCATCGCGCGCGCCGTCACGCTGGGAGACCGCCGGGTCATAGATGTCAATGACCTGCCGCCTGCCATTCGGAGCGAGCAGCCCGCTACAGCGGCAATGATGCCTCAGGATGCCGCTTCTCTGTCCACCACGGCGCTCGCGGAGATGGAACGTATGACCATTCTGCGGGTTTTCGAACAGGCCAACGGCGACAAAGCCCTGGCAGGAAAGATGCTGGGGATCAGCCGTGCCACGCTCTACCGGAAGTTGAAAAGATACAATATCGCGCTGAAGTCGAGCTCTGGCGGCGAAGCGATACCTCACGCCGCCGGCCAATAGGCAGATTGCGTCTCACCCCCTCCGAACCGACTGAGCGACAAGGCTGGCTCGGAGTGTGAGACAGCGGCGTTTCAGCGTGAGACAATTGAGCCAGCCGCACGTGGCGGGAAAATACTAACCCTCGCTGTTTCTATACCTTCAAGCAAATTCCCTTTTCCGAACCTTTGGCGTGTTGCGTGCAACTTGCCTAGTGGGATTTTGCGTCCACCGCCGCGTTGGGTGTGTCTTCCGGCAGCGCGGGACGCGAAAGTGAAACGCCGGTACGGCGAGAGGCGACGTGAAACGGTCCAACGGGGCGACACTCACAGTGAGCGAACTGAGCTGCGCCGAGCAATTGGCGCGCTTCTTTGCGAGTGCCAAACCAGTTCGCATCCCGGTGCAGGTGACCGCGCTCCGTGCGGGAAGCGCACGCTTGCGGGAGGCCACGGTGGTGGAATACAGCGCTTCGCAACACGCCATCTTTCTTTCGACGCTGCCGTTGGAATTCGACGACCGCGTGCGGATCGAGCGAAACGGAACGCGGGACGCAGCCGAGGCGGCCGTGGTGGCGGTGCAATATCACGAAGGACGTAAGGCGGTGGCGGTGCGATTCTTGCAAGGCCACTGCGATTGGGTGATGGAGCCGTGAACAAGACGACGACAACGCTGAATAACCCCTCTCCAGAGCGGTCCGAGAGCGCGCGGCAAGCGCAGTGGGACGAGACGCGCTCGGTCTTCCCGATCTACCTGGCACTGGCGAAGCAGATCGAGGCGGAAATTCCCTTCGCGCAGGACAAACGAATTCTGCCGGAAAAACCTTCGCTGGAACTCTCCTCTCAGGTGAGCGTCTGGCTGGATGCGCTGGACCAGAAGGTGATGGCGCATCAACTGCGCCACCTGCTGCAAATGTCCACACTGAACGCGAACGAAAGCGGGTTGCGAGCGCTGATTCAGCGGCATCTCCGCAAGCCCGCCAAGACGACTTTCGACCGGAACAAAATCGATTTCCTGCTAGTGCAGTACTTCGCGCTGTGCGCACCCGCAAAGATCTATCACAAACAGATCATGCCCACGGACGTGGCGCAAGTGATGAAGCCGGTGCTGGGGGAAGCGGATCCAACGCCGCTGGCGTGGTGCGAACCGCTGGAAAAAATGATCGAAGCGTTGCACGGCTTCCGCAGCCTGCGCGAAATACTGAAAACGAATTTCATCGAGCAAGGCCGCAAGGTAAAGGAGTCCGCCGGAGGAATGTTCTACGATGCGGCCGCGCTGGTCTCGTTTATCCGCTTCAATTTTCTGCTGCGCCGCACATTGATTGAGTTGATGCACGCGGACCTGATCGCCATACGTTCGGGACTTACGCAACTGGAAACCGCCGGCACGCGCGTCATCGACTGCCATCACTACGGCCTTTCCACGGCCGAGCCTCTCACCAAGATTCGCCAGGTCGCGGACGAGTGGAAACAGCCGTTCCAGAGGGAATATACGGAACGCACCGTCAACCAGGCGTTCGATAAACTGCTGGGCCTGCGCACTGACGTGGAACGCGCGCTGGAAAAGGTGACAGGGAAAGCCATAGAAAACCTTTCCGTACTGGGAGCCACAGGCAGCTTGCGGAACTCCGCTCCGGAAAGAACCGCGGGGAGCGAATCTGCGCCGCCGGCAAAGGAAGCAGGCGGGAACGAAAAAACGGCTCCAGCGGCCGCGTCCAAGACCGAACCTCCCCCGGTTCTCGATTTCGAATCGTGCATGGAACAAATCTGGGAACAGCTTATTGCCGCGCCGCCAACGCGAGGACGCTCAATGACCACGATCCGCGTGGGCAGCGCGCGCATTCTGATGTCTTCGTGGGAAGTGACGGCGTTTGTGAGCGAGGATGGCCCGGCCGCAGAGGACTTGCGGCGAGCGGTGGTTGCGCGTGCACTGGTCACGGCAGCGGTGGAGTCAGCCAAGGAAACAGGAAACGCCACTTCGCTCGAGAAAGCCTTGAAGGTGGCGCGCGTGGAAGTATCGCGCCTGCAGGAACGCGTGGACGTAGCGAAACAAGCGAAGGACACGGAAGCAGCGGTCAATCTGGGAATCAGCACGAAGCGATTGCTCTCGGCGCTGGATGAGGCAGAAAAGCTGTAAGAAACAGGCAGTCCACCGGCGTGCCGGCGAACACCCATGGGAGCGGCTCTTTCTTGCGAAACGCAAACGTATTGATCCTGACGGATGAAACAGATTTTGCGCGGTTGCTGACAGCTTGCTGGCAGGCGGAGCGCAATCCGCCGGGAATCACGGTGCTAAGCAGCGAATTGATGAAAGAGCAGGATTCGCCACCCCACGATCTGGTGGTGCTGGGGCCGTTGCGCGAAGGCAAGCTGTCCGGCCTACTGAGGAGCCTCGATCCTGCCGCCGCGGTGATTCTCTGCGCGCCAGCGGATTCGCGGGAACTCACCCAGTTGCGCGGAAAATATCCGAGGCTGGTACACGTCCCGCTTCGGGAGGATTGGGCGCAAACACTTCTTCTGGTTGCGGGGGAATCGCTGCGCCGTACGGAAGCAGTGCGGCTGGCGAAGCAGGCGGAGCGCAACGCGTCAAAGAACGAGCAGTACGCCACGCTCGGGCGCTACATGATGGACATGAAGCACAGCGTAAACAACGCGCTGACTTCGATGCTCGGGAATGCGGAACTCCTGCTGCTTGAGCCCGGTCAACTCTCCTCGCAGTCGCTCGCGCAGATCAAGACGATTCACAGCATGGCGTTGCGCATCAATGAAATCATGCAGCGATTCTCAACGCTGGCGAGCGAGATGCGGGAGGCTGAGAATAGTTCTCAAGCTGAGACGGAGGAGACTCCCGCGCCTTCCCTGCCGCGCCGTTGATCTGCCTGAAATTCACGATAAACCATTCCTGTTCAATAAGTTAGACCGATGAAGCAAATAAGCGAGTAAAGCGCGGAAGCTGGCTGCCGACGTGCACCTCTGGTCTATGGAGAACCATGGAGTGAGCATGGCTGAGTTGAAAAGAGTATTGATCGTGGATGACTCGCCAGCGCAAGTGAAGTTGATCCAGGGCTTGCTGGAGCGCGAAGGCTATAGCCCCGTTGGGTTGAGCGACCCGAAGCTCGTCGAGGAAACGATTCAAACGGTGCGGCCGATGGTGATCCTGTTGGACGTAGTCATGCCGGAGCGAAACGGATTCCAGGTTTGCCGGGACCTGAAGAGCAACATGGAGTTCAAGGGCATCCCGGTGATTATGGTGACTTCGAAGGACACGGCGAGCGACAGGTTCTGGGGCGAGCAGCAAGGCGCGGACGGATACGTCACCAAGCCGTTCACGAGGGAAGATCTGCTGCGCGCCGTGCGGAGATTTGCGTAGAGGCTTGCGCGAGAGAAGCGAAGGATGAACGAAGAGTTCCACTTGACACCACTTCCAGCGGACGCCGACACGGGCGAGCTGCTCGAAGCGCTGGGCCCAATTGAAGAGCGTCCGCCGGAATCGCAGTACTGCGTATTCCGCAGCGGACGGGAACGATTCTGTTTGCCGGTGCTGGATGTGGAAGAAGTGCTGGACTGGCCGCTGGTGACGAAGGTGCCGCTGGGTCCGGCGTACCTGGTGGGAATATTCAATTTGCGCGGCTCCATCGTGCCGCTGATTGACATCGCGATGACGGAGGGACGCAGGCCGGGGCTGTTGCCGAAGCACGTGGTCGTGGCGGCGTTGCGTAGCGAGAGTCATCACGAAGATTTGCGGCTGGGAATAGCCGCCGACGAGGTGATCGGGACGTATTCGGTGAACACCGATGATTTGCTCGAGCAAGCGCCGGAAAATGTGCCGCACTGCATCGGCATGCTGCGGCACGACGACCGGCTGGCGCTGATCATTGACTTGCGGAGATTGCTCGAAGTGTTTCCGGGGCCAAGTATTTGAGTCGTTTGGAGAAGCGCCGAGACCGGCGAGTTCTCCGGGAAAGAGTTTGGGAGGAGTCATGAAATCGCGATTGAGTTCAACCATCTGGACATTGGTCCTGCTGAACGGTGTAATGATCTTCGTCGTTCTCGGTCTGGCGTTCAGCGCTGGCAAGAAAGCCGGAGAGGCCAACATATTCGATTTCGGCGCTCCCTCCGGCGGCACGGTGATTCTGGCTGCCGTGCTGGCGCTCGGCATGGCCACATTGCTCGCCTGGCGGCTAGCGGGCTCGATATTGTCTCCGGTGCAGGAGCTGGCGGAATTTTCCGAGCGGCTTGCCGCCGGGGATTCCCGCGCGCGCGCCGAAGTGCACAGCAGCGACGAGCTGGGCTTCATCGCGGAAAACTTGAACCGCGCGGTCGCCAAGGTATCGAAAGCCGCGAGCAATCAGGAAGCGAGCGACCTGCTACAGCGGAGCATCACGGAGCTGCTGACGATCATCAACCAGGTGGCGCGCGGGGACTTAACGCTGCGCGGAAAAGTCACCAACGACGCGCTTGGCAATGTCGCCGATTCCATCAACTACATGCTGGACAACTTCATGAAAGTCTTGGAGCGCGTGCGGAAAGCGGCGATGGAAGTGACGGCATGCTCGAACAACATTCTGGTGGCTGCCGACGAGATGCAGGCCGGCGCGACGCAGCAGGATCAGGAAATCACGAACACGTCGAGCGCGGTGGAAGAGCTGACGGTTTCGATGAAACAAGTGTCCAACAACGCGGAAGCAAGCGCCGAAGCAGCACGACGTGCGCTGGACGCCGCGGAACAAGGCAACCGTGCGGTGCGCGACACGCTCGAAGGCATGCAGCGCATCCGCGCATCGGTGCAGGCCACGGCGAAAAAGATCAAGTCGCTGGGCGACAGGTCGCTGGAAATCTCTGAAATCATCAACGTGATTAACGACATCACCGAGCAGACCAACCTGCTGGCGTTGAACGCGGCGATCGAGGCGGCGCGCGCGGGCGAGGCGGGCCGAGGTTTCGCGGTCGTCGCAGACGAAGTCCGTAAGCTCGCCGAACACAGCCGCAGCGCGACGAAGGACATCGCAGCCCTCATCAAGGCCATTCAGGCGGAGACGAACGAAGCCGTGGTGGTCATGGAGGAAGGCACAAAGGAAGTGGAAAGCGGCGCAACGCTTGCCGATCAGGCGGGGCGCGCGCTGGACGCCATTTCGAGCGTGGTTCGCCAGTCGGCGGAGCTAGTGCAGGAAATTTCGCTGGCTTCGAAACAGCAGGTGCGCGGCACGGAAGGCGTCGCACACGCCATGCAGATCATCTCCAACATTACGCGCCAGACTTCGCAAGGTACGCGCGGCACGGTGGCAACGGTCAGCCAGCTCGTAAAACTCTCGGATCAGCTGAACGAAGCGCTGGCGCAATTCCGCTCACAGTCGAAGTCTTCCTCCGGCACGGTTCAGGAATCCGAGCGGCCCGTCCCAGTTGGCGCTCATCGTTAGGCGGTAATTCCCTGCTCCGGCGAAACGCTGGAGCCGAAACGTGATGAAGATGAGCGAACGCCAGGGCCCGGCGGCCGGTCTGAGCGAACATGAATTGAGCGAGATCCGCATGTTGATCGAAGAGCGGACGGGAATACGTTTTGATGAATCGCGGGAGCGGTTCTTTTCGACGCGTGTGCTCGAACACCTGCGCGCGAAGGGGCACACGCGGGGCACGGACTTGCTGCGGGCGGTGCGGAAGTCGAACGTGGAATACGAGGCACTGCTGGAGCGGCTGCTGACGCAGGAGACGTCGTTTTTCCGCTACCCGGCGGTGTACGAAACGTTTGAGAAGCGCGTGCTTCCTGAGCTCCATGTGAAGAAATTCTGGAAGAATCCGCGGACACTGCGCATTTGGAGCGCGGGCTGCTCGACCGGCGAAGAGCCGTATTCGATCGCGATTACCATCGCGGACGCGCTTAACTTTGCGGATGCGTGGAACGTGGAGATTCTGGCCACCGACGTGGGCCGCCAGGCGCTGAAACACGCGGAGCGCGGCGTATACGCTGGCCGGAGCATAGCGAGCGTGAAAGAGGCGCAGCTAGCCGCGCATTTTGCACAGGCTGAGGACGGCTACCAGGTGAAGCCGCGCTTGCGCAAGATGGTGACCTTCGCGCAGATGAATCTGGCGTCCGCAGTGTACGTCGGGCGGATGGATTTGATCTTCTGCATGAACGTGCTGATTTATTTCTCGGAAGAACGACGTCGCGCGCTGGTGCAGCGCTTCTACGACACGCTGGAGCCAGGCGGCTACCTTTTTCTGGGGCATTCCGAATCGATTTCGAAGATGCCGGTGAAGTTTCAGGCCATTGTGCTGAACGAGTGCATTCTTTACCGCAAACCGACCGCGGAAGAATTGCAGAAGCCGGAACTCGTGACGGAGGGACGCGCGTGAACACGCCGGACCGCGAAGCCGTCGAGACTTTCCTCCAGGAAGCGGCGGAGCATCTGCAGTATCTGCGGGAATATGTCAGCGTGCTTCAGGAGTCGGAGCCTCGACGCGAAGATCAGGAGCGGCTTTACATTGCGGCGCACACGCTGAGCGGCACCTCGGCGAGCTATGGCTTCCCGCGGTTTTCGGAGATCGCGGGCAAACTGGCGCATGTTTTTCAGTATGCGATGAACGCGACGCTCGGTAACGACCTGCACGGACCGCTGACTGAGTTTCTTTCCGACGGAATTTCGCTGCTGGAGACCGACCTCCTGGAGATTAGCGATACAGGCAACGAAAATATCGAAGACATCGCCGCGTTCAAGGAGCGCTACCGCTTCGCGTTCCCAACCGAACCGCCTCCGCTCAACTATTTGCAGCCTCCAGCGCCGGCGATTCCAACCAGCTTTCCGGAAGAGGAAACGTCCGTGGCGGCCGCGACGGGGTCGTATTTCGACGCTTTGCCTGGCGATGAAGAGGTGCCGGATGAAATTCTGGAATTTTTCCAACCGGAAGCCGAAGAACACCTGCAAGTGGTAAGCGATTGCCTGATCTCTCTCGAGGGGAACAACAATCCTGAGGAGATCAACAAGTTATTCCGAGCTATTCACACCGTGAAAGGCTCCGCCGCGCAGGTCGGGTTGCGGCGCCTGGGCGCGATTGCCCACCGGGTGGAAGACCTGATTGGGCGCTTGCGCGACGGAGAGATAGAACCGTCACCCGCGGTGGTGGACCTGTGCCTGGAGTCCGTTGACGTACTGAAAAAGACGCTACACCGGCAGTGGGAAGACGACGCCGAAATGCGTACGGTTGTCGATTCCCTGCTTGGGCGCATCGCGGAATTTGCTCCGATGGAGCCAGAGGAGGCAGAAGCGCTGGCGGAAGCGGCGAGCAGCGCGGAAGCCGCGGCGGAAGAAGAGGGCGCTTCGCAGAAACAAGCGCCGGCACGCGCGGCGGCAAAACAAGCCGGCGCAGCGCGAAGCTCCAACGCGAAATCGGTGCGCATCGCGCTGGAGCGTCTTGACCGGATGATGAACACCGTTGGAGAGCTGGTCATCAACCGCACGCGGATGGTGGGGCGCGTTGCGGAACTTGAAAAACTGGTGGAGACGCTCAGTTTTTCGAAAGAGCGACTGCAAGGGAAGGTCGCAGAATTCCAGGAGAAGTACGAGTTCAACCGCATCAGCTCATCGCGCCTGACCGAACCCTGGAACGCGCGCAAAACCCCGCAGATGCTGACGAGCGCAGCGGCCGGCGATACGTCGTACCTATCCGACTTCAGCGAACTGGAAATGGACCGCTACGACGACTTCAATATTCTTTCGCGGTCGATGGCGGAAATTTCCGCCGACGTAAATGAGGTCCTTTCGCAGCTCGAAGGATTCATCGGACGTGTCGAAGGCGACATCGACGAATTCACGAAACTGGCGCACCACCTCCAGGACGAATTTACGGCGGCGCGCATGGTGCCGATTGGCACGCTCTATTCGCGATTGACGCGCGCTGTCCGCGATGCGGCGAAGTCCGCCGGCAAGAATGTGGAACTCGACCTGTCGGGAAGCGAGACCGAGCTGGACAACAACATCATTCAGCAGATTTCGGACCCACTGGTCCACCTGGTGCGCAACTCGGTAGCTCACGGTATCGAACGTCCGCAAGACCGGCTCGCCGCTGGAAAACCCGAGGCCGGCAAAGTCTCCCTGCGCGCATATCATCGCGGCAACCACATTTACATTGAAGTGGAAGATGACGGGCGCGGCATCGATTACGAGCGCGTGAAACAGAGCGCGATCGAACGCGGCCTCGTTTCGCTCGAGACAGCGGACCGGCTGACGGAACGCGACCTCCGCGAAATGCTCTTTCATCCCGGCTTTTCCACCGCCCCAGTGAAAACCGAGCTGGCCGGCCGCGGCGTGGGTCTCGACGTCGTGCGGGCAAACCTGAATGCGCTCAACGGCGAAATTGACATTCAAAGCAAAACCGGCGAAGGCACCAAGTTTACGCTGAAGGTGCCATTGACGCTGATCATCTCGCCAGCGTTGTTCGTGCGCTGCGGAACTTCCAATTATGCGCTGCCGCTTGCTGTCGTCGAAGAAATCCGCCGCTTGCGCGCCGATGAAATCGAAGACGTCGGCGGAAAATTGCTGACGAAAGTGCGCGACGTGGTCACGGAAGTCGTGCGGCTCGATACTTACCTGGGCTTGCCTCCGCTCGAGCCCGTCAACGGCTACTTCCGCATGGTAGTAGCAAATGCTGGAAACCGGCAGATCGGCCTGGTCGTGGAAGAAGTCATCGGCAAAGACGAAATCGTCATCAAAAACCTGGGTGAATACCTGCGGCGCGTGAAGCTCTTCCCGGGCACCACGATTGCTCCGGACGGCAGCTTGATTTTGCTAATTGATTTGAACCGCATGGTCGCGACCGAGCCAAGTGAGCGGCGCCAGATTCAGGCCAGCGCCAGCGCGGCACGCGTCTTCGCGCCGGGTTCGACGGCGGTGGCCAAGGGCACGATTCCGGTGGACGCAATCGACCGTGTGCAACAGGAGCGCGTCATTGTGGTGGCAGACGATTCCATCAGCGTCCGGAAATTCGTCGGGCGCATGCTGGAGAAAAACGGCTACCGCGTGATGCTGGCCGGCGACGGGCTGGAAGCGGCGGAGCTCGTATCGCTCCACGGCTGCCATCTGGTCATTACCGACCTCGAGATGCCTCGCATGACGGGTTATGAGCTGATGGCGCAATTGCGGCAGAGCCCGACGACGCGCCGCATTCCGGTGATGGTGGTGACTTCGCGCGCTGGCGCGAAACACCGCGACCGCGCCATGAAGGAAGGCGCGGCAGCTTTCTTGACGAAGCCCGTGCAGGAAGATCAGCTGATTGTCGCGGTGGAACAACTGATGGGGACGGAGGCGGCACGCCCGGTCGTGCCGGTGGCGTGATAGAGCGATGGTAACCAGCGCCAACAAGAAGTTTCGCGTGCTCATCGTAGATGACTCGGCGTTCATGTGCAAAGTGCTGGAGACGATCTTCAACGCCGACGACCAATTACAAGTGGTGGGCCACGCAAAGGACGGACGCCAAGCCGTCGCAATGGCGGATTCCCTGAAGCCGGACGTCATCACCATGGACATCAACATGCCACATATGGACGGCCTTCAGGCAACAGCGCAGATCATGACCACAAATCCGAAACCGATCGTGGTGGTCAGCTCCGAATCCAAAGAAGGCGCGGCCAGCACGCTGAAAGCGTTGGAGCTTGGCGCAATCGAATTTGTCGCGAAACCTTCGAGTGGCGTCGACCTGGATATGCAGAGCGTGAAAGAAGAGCTGTTGCGCAAAGTGCGCATGGCGGCCAAGGTGCGCGTTGTGCGCACAGCCTCTCGACTCGCATCCACGTTGCAGAGTACGGACAGCAAGTCCCGCCCGGCTTCCGCGCCCGCGGCGAAGCCTGCCGCGCTGACTGGCCAACACGATCAGAAGTTTCCGGTCGTTGTCCTTGCCGCATCCACCGGAGGTCCCGCAACGGTGATGCGCCTGGCGCCTGGGTTTACGCGGGATTTTCCCGCCGCGGTGATTCTCGTGCAGCATATGCCGGCGGCGTTCACCAGCCAGTACGCGGTGCAACTAGCCGAGTTCACGAGTATTCGCGTGAAGGAAGCCGAGGCTAACGAGTCACTCGTGCCGGGGACACTTTACATCTGCCCCGGCGCGCAACACTTGCGGGTAACGGCGTCGGGCCGCATCCAGCTCGATGGCAGCAGCGGACGCATCGGCGGCTACCTGCCGAATATTGACACGACGCTGGAATCGGTCGCGGCTTTCGCGGGTCCCATGAGCATCGGTGTAGTGCTCACCGGTATGGGCAGTGACGGCGCTAACGGAGCAAAGGCGATCAAGGCAGCCGGAGGTTTGGTGCTGGCGCAGGACGAAGCGACGTCAGTGATTTTCGGGATGCCGGCTGAAGCGATCAAGACCGGAGCGGTCGAGCAAGTTCTGGGAATCGACGACATCTATGCGGCGCTCGAAAAGCGGGTGCTCGCTCTGTGCCGGCCGGCTCCCGTGGGAGTGCGGTAATGCGGCCCGCTCCTCTGGCGAAACAACCTGCCGCGCGCACCGAACAGATCATCCTGTTCCGCGTGAGCGGCCAGCTTTTCGCCGTCTCTTCCGCTTCCGTGCAGGAAGTGCGGAGCGTGGACAGCCTGGGCGGCGCGACGACCGAGTTATCGCAACCCGGCCTGCGCAAAGTGCGGCACGTTCTGCGGCGCGGAGGCGAGCTAGTTTACGTTATCAACGGAGCGATGCATTTCGGATTGCCCGCCGCGCCCGTAGCACTGATTTTCGTTTTGCGCCGAACGCGTACGGCGCTGCTGATCGACGGGATCGAGAAAATGACCACGATGTCTCGCCTGCAAGCGCTGCCCAAAGCGTTTTGCCACGCAGAACGCCAGTGGTATCGCGGTCTGACGGCACTCGAGCAAAGCGTCGTGCCGGTGGTGGCGCCCGCAGGATTTCTAACTGAAGAAGAATTGGACTTGCTGGATGCCGCCCTGGCGCCAGACGAAGCGGCTGAACCCGGAGCGAGCGAAGAAGCGGAATGGACGCAATGAGTCTCCGGATCGAATCCGAATCGCAGTCGTTCGTCCTGTTGCGGCTGGGCGAGCGGAGATTTGCGCTCGCAGCGAAACACATCGTGGAACTCGTCGCCCCCAGCCGCGTTTTCCGGTTTCCTCATCAGACCCCGGAAATTGAAGGCGTGATTCTGCGGCGCGGGCGCATCGTGCCCGTATGCGATGTAGCGGAACGCCTCATCGGAAAAAGCCTGAAGTCGCGGCGGCTCTACCTGATTGCTCTGCGCCGCTACGCAGGCCAGGCCGAGTGGATCGCGCTGCCGGTGACCGGGGAATGCGAATTGATCACCGCCGAAATGTCTCCCGCGAGCGACGCCGATTCGCCGCACGTGGCAGGCTGGCTCTCGCACGCGGGCGACGTGATCGAAGTTCTCAATCTGGACGGACTGACTCCGGGCCCAACCGATGTGGCCGCGCCGGTCGCACCGCTCGAGACCGAGGAAGCGCGGCCATGATGATCGCGGGCCGTCCGGCAAAGCTCCTGCTAATCGACAGCAACGTCTATTTTTCGAAGCGGCTGAGCGATGCGCTGAAGCGCGAAGGCTTCGAAGTAATCTCCACCACGCAGGCCGCATTCGCGCTGACGACCCTGGAATACGACATGCCCACGGCGATCCTGTGCGCCACGAACATGCGCGAGATGGGCGCTCTCGAAATTGCCAAGATCCTCCACGCCGACCAAAAGAACGCCGCGCTGCCGATCATTGCACTCGGAGATGGCAGCCAGCGCGCCTTGATGGAAGCGTTTCAGGCAGGCTGCGACGACTACATCGACCGGGCACGGCCCCCGGCGGTGATTGCTTCTCACGTAAAAAGCGTTGTCGTGAGCAAAGCCGAAGGGTTTCAGCCGACGCAGATGCTGGCGCAGGCGGACACGAGCCTCAGCGGCAGCCTGACGCATCACGATTTGCCGGGCGTCATGCAGATGCTCGGCCACGCGCACCAGACGGGTGCGCTGCACATCAACGCGGGTGAAACAGACGCAGTGCTGTTCTTCGATGCCGGCGAAATTACGCACGCCGAATGCGGCATTCTTTTCGGCGACGAGGCGGTCATTCATATTCTGAAGAGTTGCGTGCAAGGGGGCTCCGGGGTTTACAAATTTGCTTACGGAACAGCGTCAACGCAGCGCACGGTGCTGCGTTCGGCGACCGACCTGATGCTCGATGCCATGCGCGAGTACGACGAAAGCGTGCATGACACGGCGGACAAGGAAGTGCTATGAGCGAAGCAATGGTTATTCCACCGCTGGGTGAAACCTCGACGAAGCGCACGCCCACGGTGTACTTCATCGACGACAGCGCCACGATGCGCGAAGTCATCAAGATCGCGTTTCGCCGCGAGAACATCCACGTGGTCACTTGCGCCGATGCCGCTTCCGCGCTCGCGCAATTCGAACAGAACCCGCCCGACGCGGTGATCACCGACGTGATCATGCCCGACCAGGACGGATATTCCGTCTGCAGCCAGATCAAGCAGAATCCGCAGTACAGCGCAACGCCCGTGATCCTGATGTCCGGAGTGGTCAATAAGAGCGTGGCCGACAAAGCCGTTTCCGTACATGCCGACGAGCTGATCCGCAAACCGTTTCAGCCGCAGGAATTGATCGGGCGCGTGAAGAGCCTGCTGGACCCCAAGGGCGCGGCTCGCGCAACCAGCGCAGAACGTCCCGCTGCTTCTACCGCTCTCAACAGCTTGTTTGCTCCAACGCCCGTGCCCGCCGCGCCTCCTGCTCAGGCGGCGCCACCGTACGCGTCCGAACAACGGCCGGCCGAGTCCGTCTGGCCCCGCGCCCTTGCGGAAGCATTTGGCCCGCGTTCCGCTCCGCCCTCCGCTCCTCAGCAGAACGCGCAGCCCGCCGCGCCTGCTCGGCAGGCTTCCGGTGCAGACATCCTCAAATTCCGCTCGGAGATTGCCCATCTCGAGCTACTGATTAAAAAACTGCAAACCGAGCTGCAGATCGAACGGCAATACAACCAAGCCCTGGAACTTCAAATAAAAGCCCTGACACAAATGGAATCGTAATCCCGGACGCGTCGTCCCGAATCGATTTCAGGTCACGTGAGTTTTCGCTTTGGTAAGGCCGCGGCCCTCGCCAGGTTTCAATCTTCTCGCTTCAATAAAACGAGTTGCCGTTTCCTTCGTCTAAGCGGGGGGCATGGGTGCACTCAATCTGTAGCCGATCACGACCCATGGAGGCTGATCCGGCTCGTAGAGCGACGAAGGTGGACCCAATGACTGCCTTTCGCAAGGCGTGAACTCGCCGTGTTCACGGCCCGTTGATAGGTCGTGATTTCGGTTACGCATCGGATGCTTGAGGAGAGTCAATCTAATGAAACAAGTTCGAATCTGCTTGCTGTTGGCAATATTCCTCTTTACCGTGGCCGACTTGGGGTGGAGCACAAACAGCGCCGCAGCGGCGGCGGGCGCGCCTCAGGCGCAACAGTCGGCGCAGCCTCCGGCTCCACGTGAAGTTGACCTGAAGGCGTCCGACGGCACCGTCTTGAAAGCAACTTACTTTGCCGCGGCCAAGCCGGGCCCCGGCGTATTGCTGCTGCATCAGGGAAACCGCACGCGCAAAGCGTGGGATGAACTGGCCGGGCAACTGGCGGCGGCTGGAATCAACACGCTTACGCTCGATATGCGCGGATTTGGCGAAAGCGGCACGCCTTATACCAAGCTGACGGACGCGGAGAGGGCAAAGGTACGCCCGATGTGGCCTAGCGACGTTGACACAGCGTTTCAATACTTGGTTTCGCAGCCGGGCGTCAAGCGCGACGTCATCGGCGTGGGAGGAGCCGGGTGGTTCGGCGTCCTCCCTTCCGTCGAAGTAGCGCGTCAACACTCTGCTGAGGTGAAATCGCTGGTTTTGCTTTCCGGAGAGACCCTCCAAGACGGCCTGCAATTCCTGCGGCAGGCGTCACAACTGCCCGGACTGTTCGTCGTGGACGACGACGACGAATACCCTCCCACGGTCGAGGCGATGGAATGGCTCTACATCAACTCCTCCAGCCCGGGGAAGAAGTTCGTGCACTATTCGGCTGCACAAGACGCGCCCTGGATTTGGTATGAAACCAGCGATGCCAGCAAAGTTCCCGCCAAGGGTGGTCATGGCACCGACATGTTCAAGCCCCATCCCGAGCTGCCCGGCATCATCGTGGAGTGGTTTGTAACCACGCTGATTAAGACTCCGGGGCACGCGCCAGCGGACGCCTTGGCATCTGCGGCAATCCTCAATCAATTCTGGACGTCCGAAGGAGTCGCGCGCGTCAAGCAGCAACTGATGGAAGCCCGGCGGAGAGATCCCCAGGCGCAGTTGTTCCCGGAAATTAACGTCGACATCATAGGCGAAGACCATGTGCGCGAAGGCGAGTCGGAGAGGAAGGCTGGCCAGTTGCGCGAGGCCAAGATGCAGATAGACACAGCGATTGAGATTTTCAAGCTTAACCTCCTCGCGTATCCGGACTCGGCTGACGCGCACTATAACCTGGCCGATGCCTATTTGAAAAATGGACAGAAGGATCTCGCGCGAGAGTATGCCGAAAAGGCGCTGGCCATGATTGATTCTCACAAAGCGCCTCTGTCGTCGTGGTCCGATACCGAGCAGCGGCGCGCCGAGATTCGTAGCGGCGTGCAGGACACACTCAAAGAGCTAAATGAGGCCCATTGATCAGGGCGTGATTTCGTCCCCCAAGCTGGTGTTTGAAAATCCAGATGATGCTAGTTCGAACAAATTGAGGAGAGTCACTCGAATGAAACCAAATCGAATCTGCTTGTTGTTGGCGGCATCGCTTTTCACACTGTTTTCAAACGGGCGGGTGGCCGACCGTCGATTGGGTAAGAAGTTTTGGGTGGCCCATCCTTGCGGGGTTTGCAAGGGTGGGGCTGTTTTTCGCTAGCCTCTTCACTCTTGCCCTGACAAGTGGGTTCATTCGAACGATAAACACTCTTCTTCCCCCACTGCCTCTCTATGTTAGTTCTTTCTTTTCTTCTCCTTCCAGCCGCCAGCCGCTATGTTCCGTGTACAGAACAATTCGAACGTGCGATCCATTTTTTCCACCGATTTCCGCCGCAACCCCTTTCTAATCTCTCACTTCCCGCCTCCAACCGCCGTTTCTCCTCGTTCGAACGGATACTAAATAATAATAGTACTTGACAGTTTACCAGTTCCATGCTATCATGTGTTGTGAACTCGCGCCACACTCTCCATCTAGCCTCGCCTGCGACTGCTTTGCCCAGCTTGCCCCGAGCGAGGCGCGCGAAGGGAACCCCTCGCTCCTTACAGAGTCCGTTGCTGCTCCGTTGCGCCCCAACAGAAACGCTTTTATTTCTTTGCCCTTCATGCCGTTACGGAGTGTGTCTTTCACAACGAGGGGGGTATACCCCCCTCCCCCCTACAGATCGCGGGACACGGGTCAGTTACTCTTTTAGAATCAACACTTGCAAAAGTGTATCAAAACAAACGACTTTAACTCCCTTTAGAATGAAC
>Ga0209118_1000217_pt1 | contig 37005 bp, 20 predicted proteins | sample BlaSpr_A8_Ref_M1_FD_187988 | JGI IMG/M metagenome (GOLD analysis project Ga0209118, IMG submission 187988) | Forest soil microbial communities from Thunder Bay, Ontario, Canada - Black Spruce, Ontario site 2_A8_Ref_M1 (SPAdes) (version 2) | ecosystem: Environmental > Terrestrial > Soil > Boreal... | reverse complement strand
CACGTCACCGAGCGCAAAGTCCTCGGGCTTCTCCATCGGCATTCCGCATGAACCGCACGAGATACATTTTTCCGCCATATCGTTCTCTCCTTTCACGGTTTTAACCTTTAACGTTTCACCAGCGTCATAAAATGCTGGACCAGGCTCTCTCCATGCTCCGCGATCACCGACTCTCCGTTCGCGAACATGTCCCGATTAACCAGGTAATGATGGACCAATCCGATCCACGTGTTGAACAGCAGCGGCCGCTCGATCCGGCGCACCCGGACGAGCGCCTGGCGAGCACCCTCGCCGATGCGCGGGCCGCGGCGCTGTTCGTCCAGCCGGACCTGGCGGCGGCGCTGGCGGACGCCGCGGCGGCGGTCGGGACCGTGGTGCTGCCGCTGGCGGCGGACGGAACGCCGGCCGATGGGGCCTCGGCGCCGGCCGCGACGGCGGTGGCTGGCGCGGCAATGCTCGCGGCCGCGTCCGGGGAGGAGGCCGCGGCACCGGGGACGGCGGCGGACGAGGAGCTCCTGGCGGCGGACGACGAGCTCGCCTACGTGATCTACACCTCCGGTTCAACGGGCTCGCCGAAAGGCGTGGAACTCACCCATCGCGGGCTCGCCAACCTCACCGCCTGGCACCAGCTGGTCTACCGCGTGACCTCCGCCGACAGCGCCACGCAGCTCGCCAGCCCGGCCTTCGACGCCGCGGTCTGGGAGGTGTGGCCCTACCTCACCGCCGGCGCCAGTCTCCATCAACCTGGCGACGAGCTGCGCGCCGACCCGCGGCGGTTGCTGGCCTGGCTGGCGCGCGAGGGCATCACCCTGTGCTTCCTGCCGACGCCGCTCGCCGAGGCGGTCCTCGAAGTGGAGGAGCTGCCGCCCGCCCTCGCCCTGCGCGCCCTGCTCACCGGCGGCGACCGCTTGCATCGGCCTCCGGGCCGCCACCTGCCGTTCGAGCTGATCAACCACTACGGGCCGACCGAGGCCACCGTGGTCGCGACCTGGACCCGCGTGGCGCCGGCCGCCGCGGCCATCGCCGGGCCACCGCCGCCGATCGGCCGCCCCATCTCGAACACCCGGGTCCTGATTCGCGATCGCTACGGCGAGTCGGTGCCGGCCGGCGTCCGCGGCGAGCTGTGCGTGGCCGGTGTCGGGCTGGCGCGCGGCTATCTGGGCCGTCCCGAGCTCACTGCCGAGCGCTTCGTTCCCGATCCCTCGGGGCCGGCCGGGGCCCGCCTGTACCGTACCGGCGACCTGGCGCGCTGGCGCGGCGACGGCCAGATCGAGTTCCTCGGGCGGCGCGATCACCAGGTCAAGATCCGCGGCTTCCGCATCGAGCTGGGAGAGATCGAGGCGGCGCTGGCGGCCCATCCGGCGGTGAGCGAGGCGGTGGTGGTGGCGCGCTCCGGGTCGGGGGGGGAGCCGCGGCTCGCCGCCTACGCCGTGCCGGCGCGCGAGGTGGATTGGCGCGAGCTGCGGGACTTCCTGCGCCGCCGGCTGCCCGAGCCGATGGTGCCGGCGGACTTCGTTCTGCTCGCGGCGCTGCCGCATCAGCCCAGCGGCAAGGTGGACCGCGCGGCGCTCCCGGACCCGGCGGGCCGCCCGGAGGACGCGGCAGCCGCGGCGGTCCTGGCGACATCGGCGGCCCCGGCGACATCGGCGGCCCCGGCGACATCGGCGGCCCCGGCGACATCGGAGGCCCCGGCGACATCGGAGGTTAGCGCGAGTGGGGCGGTCAGCGCCGCCGCCGCTCTGGCCGCCGCCTCCGTCGCGATGCCGCCGCCGTCCCAGCCGCAGACCGCCGTCGAGGAGCTGCTGGCCGGCCTCTGGGCCGAGGTGATCCGGGTCGGCACGGTCGAGCTGCAAGACGACTTCTTCATCCTGGGAGGGCATTCGCTGCTCGCCACCCGCATGTTGTCGCGGCTGCGCGACCAGCTCGACGTCGAGGTGCCGTTGTCGGCGCTGTTCGAGGCTCCCACTCTGCAGGGGTTTGCGGCGCTGGTCGAGGAGGCGCTGCTGGCCGACGCGTCAACCGGAGCCGCCGGAGCGGACGGAGCCGAGCCCGGGAGCGGTGTGACGCGGTGAGCCGCCGCCGCACCGCGAGCGGGGATCCGCGGCCTTCCGGGAGAGCCGTAATTGGCTGGAGCCGCGGCCGATGAGCGATCCTGCAGCCTCCCAACAGCAGCGGCCGGCGGCGCAGGCGCTGGTGGCGGAGCGCCTGCGCAAGCGTGCGGCGGCCGGACCGCGGCTGGCGGCGATCCAGCGCCGGCCCGCGGAGGCGGCGATGGCCCTCTCCTTCGCCCAGGAGAGACTCTGGTTCCTGCAGCAGCTGGCGCCGGAGAGTCCGGCCTACAACGTGGTCCGGGTATACGCGGTGGTGGGCGAGCTGGACCGCCTGGCCCTGGCGCGCTCCCTGGCCGACGTCGCGGCCCGTCACGAGTCGTTGCGCACGCGGTTCCCGTTGCGGGATGGCGCACCGTCGCCGGTCGTCACGGCGCCGGCTGCCGTCCCCTTGCCGGTGGTCGACCTCGCCAACCTGCCCGCGGCCGCGCGCGCCGGGGAGGCTGCGCTTCGGCACCGCGAAGCGGCGCGCCGCCCCTTCGACCTGGCCCGCGGGCCGCTGCTGCGGGCGAGTTGGTTGGCGTGCGGCGAGGGGCGCGGCGACCTGCTGCTCGTCCTGCATCACATCGTCGCCGACGGCTGGTCGCTGGAGGTCTTGCTGCGCGAGCTGGGCGAGGCCTACCGCGCCCGGCTGCGTCGCCGGCCGCCGGTGCTTCCCGCGGTGCCGTTCCAATATGCGGATTTCGCGCTCTGGCAGCGCCAGCGGCTGGGGAGCGAGACGCTGGCGCGGCTGCTGGCATTCTGGCGCGGCCGGCTGGCCGGCGCTCCGGCCACGCTCGAGCTCCCCGTCGACCGTCCCCGTGCCGCAACGGCGCGCGCCGGTGGCGCAGCAGGGGCGATGGCCGAGCTGGCGATCGGCGAGGCGCTCGCCGGCGAGCTGCGGCAGCTGGCGCAACGCCGCGGCGCGACGTTGTTCATGGTGCTGCTCGCCGGCTTCTTTGCCCTGCTGAACCGCCTGACCGGTCAGACCGTCCTGGTGGTCGGCCTGCCCGTAGCCGGCCGCACGCGCAGCGAGCTCGAGCCGGTGATCGGCATGTTCGTCAACACCCTGGCGCTGCGCGTCGACACCGGTGGGGAGCTGTCGGGCGGCGAGCTGCTGGCGCGCACCCGGGAAGCGGCTCTGGCGGCCCACGCTCACGAGGAGCTGCCTTTCGAGAAGCTGGTCGAGGAGATGGCGCCGGACCGCAGCACGGGCATGCCGCCGCTGGTGCAGGCGATGTTCGCTCTGGACGTGTCCGCGGCCGAGCTGAGCCTGCCGGGAGTCGCCCTGGCGCGGCGCGAGGTTTGGAGCGGCGGCGCCAAGCTGGACCTCGACATCACGCTCGCCGACCTGGGTCCGAGGCTCCGTGGCAGCACTCTCTACGACCGCGACCTGTTCGACGCGGCCACGATCACGCGTCTGCATCGCGGCTATCTGCGCGTGCTCGCGGCGCTGGCCGCGGCGCCGGGGCGCCGCCTGGCGGAGCTGCCGCTGCTCGCCGACGCGGAGCGCCACCAGCTGCTGATCGAGTGGAACGACTCGGACGGCGGCGCGGGCGAGTCCGCCTCGGGCGAGACCTTTCCCGAGCTCTTCGCGGCGCAGGTGGCGCGCTGCCCGGAGCGGGTGGCCGCGGCCTGCGGCGGCGTGCGGCTCACCTACGGCGAGCTCGAGCGCCGGGCCGACCTCCTCGCGGCGCGGATCGCGGACAGGCTGGCGCCGGGCGGTCTGGCCGCCCTTGCCTTGCCGCGCGGCCTGAGCTTCCTCACCGCCATGCTGGCCGTCTGGAGGGCGGGATCGGCCTACCTGCCGCTCGACGTCGAGCAGCCGGCGCAGCGCCTGGCGCGGTTGCTCGAGAGCAGCGGCGCCAGCCTCGTCCTGACCGCCGGCGAGCTCGAGGGCGGCGCGGCCGGCAGCGCCGCCGGCAATCTCGCGGCCGCCCTGGGCGAGCTGCCGCCGGCCGCCCGGCCGCCGCTGCTCGCGGTCGCCGCGGGTGCCGACCGCGCCGGTGAGGCGGTGGCTGACCCGAGATGCCTGTCGCCTTTCGCGGCACGATCTGGTGGTTGGAGGCCGGACGTCCGGGGTGGCCGTCCGGTATGTCCCGGCAGCCAGGTGGGAAGGGGACCGAGCGACCTCGCCTACGTCATCTTCACCTCCGGTTCGACCGGTACGCCCAAGGGAGCGATGCTGGATCACCGAGGGATGCTCAACCACCTCTTCGCCAAGATCCGCGACCTCGAGCTCTCGGCGGCCGATCGCGTCGCTCAGAGCGCCTCCCAGACTTTCGACATCTCGGTCTGGCAGCACCTGGCGGCGCTGCTCACCGGCGGGCAGGTGGTGGTCTATCCCGACGCGGTGGCGCGCGACCCGGCGCGCCTGCTCGCGGCGGCCGACGGCGACCGGATCACGGTGCTCGAGGTGGTCCCGACGGTGCTGCGCTTCCTGCTCGAGCACTGCGAGGGCCGCGAGCGGAGCGGGCAGGTCCGGCCGGCGCTCTCGGCGCTGCGCTTCATCATGCCCACCGGCGAGGCGCTGGCCCCCGAGCTCTGCCGGCGCTGGCTCGCGCTCTACCCGCGAGTGCCACTGATCAACGCCTACGGCCCGACCGAGTGCTCGGACGACGTCACCCACCTGGTGATCCGCGAGCCGCCGCGCGTCGCCGGCCCCTCGGTGTCTTTAGGCAGGCCGGTCCTCAACCTGCGGGTCTGGGTGCTCGACCGCCTGCTGCAACCGGTGCCGATCGGGGTGGTGGGCGAGATCTGCGTCGGCGGCCGCGGGGTGGGCCGCGGGTACCTCGGCGACAGCGTGCGCACGGCGCTGGCTTTCGTCCCGGACCCTTTCGCCGCCGAGCCCGGAAGCAGGCTCTACCGCACGGGCGACCTGGGCCGCCGGCTGGATGGCGGCAACCTCGAGTTCCGCGGCCGCATCGACCACCAGGTCAAGGTGCGCGGGTTCCGCATCGAGCTCGGCGAGATCGAGGCGGCGCTGCGCCGCCATCCGCTGGTGCGCGAGGCGGCGGCGCTCGATTTCGCCGACGCGGCAGGCGAGCGGCGGCTGATCGCCTGGGTGGCGGCCGCGCCGGGCGCGGAGCCCGCAGGCGCGGCGCTGCGCGAGCACCTGGCCGGCTTGCTTCCCGACTACATGGTGCCCTGGACGATCGCGGTCCTGCCGGAGCTGCCCCGCACCCCCAATGGCAAGACCGACCGCGAAGCGCTGCGGCGGAGGAGCTCGGCGCTGGCGGCGAGCGCCCCGGCGCGGCAGCGAGTGCCGCCGCGCACCGCCCTCGAGCGCGAGCTGGCGGCGCTGTGGCTGGCGGCGCTCGGCCCGGCCGGCGTGCGCGAGGTCGGGGTGACCGACGACTTCTTCGAGCTGGGAGGCAACTCGCTGACCGGCGCCGTGCTGATCAACCGCCTGCAGGAGCGCCTCGGAGAGGTGCTGCCGGTGGTCGCGATCTTCGAGGCGCCGACCATCGAGCGCCTCGCGAGCTTCGTCGCGGAGCGCCATCCGGGAGGCGTCGCCAGGCTGCAAGGCGCAGGCCGCCCGGCGAGCACGAAAGCCCGGACGGCGCCGGCGGCGCCGCTTCCTCACCGCGTGGAGCGGCCGGCGGGGCCGCTGCCGGCCTCGTTCGCGCAACAGCGCCTCTGGTTCCTCGACCGGCTGCAGCCCGGCAGCCCGCTGTACAACATCCCGGTCGCGTTCTGGCTCGCAGGCGAGCTCGACCGGCGGGCCCTGGCCCTCGCCCTCGCGGAGATCGTGCGCCGACACGAGGCGTTGCGCACCACGTTCCTGGCCGGCGTCGCGGAGCCGATGCAGGTGGTCGCGGCGCCGCCCCCCGCGCCGCCCCCGGCGATCCAGGCGATCTCGGAGATCCCGGCGACCCCGGCAACCCCGGAGAACCCGGAGACCCCGGAGACCCCGGAGATCATCGCCACCTGGGGGCGAGTCGTGCTCCCCCTGGTCGACCTTGCGGCCCTGCCGCCGGGCACGGCCAGGCGCGAGGCCGAAGGCGTAGCCCACCGCGAGGCGGCCCGTCCCTTCGACCTGGCGGCCGGTCCGCTCTTCCGCGCCGCGCTGCTGGGCGTCGAGCGGCGCCGGCACGCGCTGCTCCTCAATCTCCATCACGTGATCGCCGACGGCTGGTCCCTGGAGGTGCTCTACCGCGAGCTCGCGGTCCTGTACGCCGCCTGCGCCGCCGGCGCGCCGCCGGAGCTGTCTGAGCCGACGTTCCAATACCCCGACTATGCGGCGTGGCAGCGCGGCTGGCTCCTTGGCGAGGTCTTCGAGCGCCAGCTGGCCTACTGGCGCGAAGCCCTGGCCGGGGCGCCCCGGCTGCTCGAGCTGCCGTCGGCGCGGCCGCGCCCGGCGGTGCAGCGGCACCGCGGCGCCGCGAGCTCGATCGTGCTGCCGCCGCCACTGGTCGCGGCGCTGGCGGCGCTGGCGCGGCGTCAAGGGACCACCTTTTTCGTCACCCTGCTCGCCGCCTGGAAGCTGCTGCTGTACCGCCACACCGGCCAGGACGACCTGGTGGTAGGCACGCCGGTCGCCGGCCGCCACCGCCGCGAGCTCGAGGAGATGATCGGGCCTTGCATCAACATGCTGGCGGTGCGAACGCGGCTGAGCGGCGACCCGGCGTTCCCGGAGCTGCTGGCGCGCGTGCGCGCCGCGGTGCTCGGCGCCTACGCGCACCAGGACCTGCCGTTCGAGCGCCTGGTGGACGAGCTGAAGCAGGAGCGCAACCTGGCCAGCAACCCGCTGTTCCAGGTCGTGTTCCTGCTGATCGACGCCGCCCTCGCCGGGCCGGCGCTCGCCGGCCTGGCGGTCGAGCCGCTGCCCATCGAACGCGGCACCGCCAAGTTCGACCTCGCCCTGGCCTGCGAGCCGGCCGCCGGCGGCGCTCTCGCGGCGGTCCTCGAATACGACCGCGACCTCTTCGATGCCGCCGACGGCGCGCGCCTGGGCGCGGCGTTGGCGGCTCAGCTGGCGGCGATCGCCGCCGGCCCCGAGCTGCCGATCTCGGCGCTGCCTTCGCTCACCGAGGCCATGCGCCATCAACTGCTGCGCGAGTGGAACGACACCGCCGTGGCGGCGGACCGCGGCGCGACGCTGCATGGCCTCGTCGCGCGCCAGGCGGCGAAAACGCCGGCAGCGGTGGCGGCGGTCTTCGGCGGAGGCGCCGGGGCGCCGCGCCTGACCTACCGGCAGCTCGCCGCCGCCGCCGGCCGGGGCGCGGCGTCGCTGCGCGCCCGCGGCGTCGCTTCCGGCAGCCTGGTGGCGGTGTACATGGAGCGCTGCCTGGAGATGGTCCCGGCGTTGCTCGGGATCCTCGAGGCGGGAGCCGCATACGTGCCGCTGTCCACGCGCCTGCCGCCGGCGCGCATCGCCTACATCCTGACGGCCATGAACATCCGTCACCTGGTGACCCACGCGCCGCGGCGCACGGAGGCGGAGAGCTGGCGGGGAGCGACGCCGCTCGAGCACGTGCTGGCGTTCGACTCGCTGGTGCCCCTCGGCTCGCTCGCGGCGGTCGATTCTCCCGGCGCCCTCGCTGCGGTCGATTCTCCCGGCTCGCTCGCCGCGGTCGATTCTCCCGGCTCGCTCGCCGCGGTCGATTCTCCCGGCTCGCTCGATGCGGTCGACCCGGACGCCATCGCTTACGTGATCTTTACCTCCGGCTCGACCGGCACGCCCAAGGGCGTGGTGGTGCAGCACCGGCCGGCGGCGGCGCTCTGCCATTGGGTCAACGCCACGTTCGGCATCGGCCCCGGCGACCGCGGGCTGTTCGCGACCTCGCTCTCCTTCGATCTCTCGGTCTACGACGTCTTCGGGCTGCTCGCCGCCGGCGGCACCGTCCGCATTGCCACGGAGTCCGAGATGCTCGACCCGCGGGAGCTGGCGCGCGTGCTGGTCGAAGAGTCGATCACCTTCTGGGACTCGGCGCCGGCGGCGCTGCAGCAGCTCGTCCCCTTCTTGCCGGCGGCGCCGGGCGGCGGCGGGCCGGACCGCCCGGCCCCCGCCCTGTCGCTGGTGTTCCTCTCCGGTGACTGGATCCCGGTGGGCCTTCCAGGCCGCATCCGGGAAGCCTTCCCGGGCGCCCGCGTGATCGGCCTGGGCGGGGCCACCGAGGCCACGGTCTGGTCGAACTACCATCGGATCGACGCCGTGCCTCCCGAGTGGAAGAGCATCCCCTACGGCCGGCCGATCGCCGGCGCCCGCTACCACGTGCTCGACCGCGAGCTGGTGCCGTCTCCGATCGGGGTGCCGGGCGAGCTGTACATCGGCGGCGACTGCCTGGCGATGGGCTACGCCGCCGCCCCGGAGGTGACCGCCTGGAAGTACCTCCCCGATCCCGGCACCGCCGTGCCCGGCACCCGGCTCTACCGCACCGGCGACCGCGCCCGACGCTGGGCCGACGGCACTCTCGAGTTCCTGGGCCGCGGCGACCGCCAGGTCAAGGTTCGCGGCTTCCGCATCGAGCTGGGGGAGATCGAGACGGTTCTCGCCGAGCATCCGGCGGTGCGCGAGGCGGTGGTGCTGGCGCGCGAAGACACTCCGGGCGACCAGCGGCTGGTGGCGTACTGGATCCCGCGCTCGCGTCCGACCGCGCCGGCCGGCGCGGCGGGCGCCGGCGAGGCGCCGACTGCCACCGAGCTGCGCCGCTTCCTGGCGTCGCGCCTGCCCGATTACATGGTCCCTGCCGCCTTCGTCGCCTGCATCGGCTGGCCCCTGGCGCCGACCGGCAAGCTCGATCGGCAGGCGCTGCCGCCGCCGGGGGAGGGAGGGCGCGCGGGCGCCGGGGAGGCCGCCGGCGAGCCGCCCCGCAACCGCCTCGAGCGCGCCATCGCGGGCGTCTGGGAGGAGGTGATCGGCCTCGCGGCGGTGGGCCGCGACGAGAACTTCTTCGACCTCGGCGGCCACTCGCTGCTGATGGTGCGAGTGCAGGAGCGGCTGCGCCAGGAGCTGGGGCGGGAGCTCTCGATGGTCGAGCTCTTCCAGCACGCGACGGTGGCGGCGCTCGCCGAGCTCCTCGAGCCGCCGGCCGCCGCGCCGGAGGCCATGCGAGCGGCGACGCGGGCGGCGTCGAACGCGGAGCCGGCGGCCGTGTCTGCCGTCGGCAGCGAGATCGCCATCGTCGGCATGGCGGGCCGCTTTCCGGGCGCCGCCGATCTGGACGAGTTCTGGGACAACCTGCGCCGCGGCGTCGAGTCGATCCGCTTCTTCAGCCGCGAGGAGCTGCTGGCGGCCGGCGTCGATCCCCGGCTGGTCGACGATCCGTCCTACGTCCCCGCGAAGGGGGCCCTTGCCGGCGCCGACCTGTTCGACGCCCACTTCTTCGACTACTCGCCGCGCGAGGCGCAGATCATGGATCCGCAGCAGCGCCTCTTCCTCGAGTGCGCCTGGTCGGCCATGGAAGACGCCGGCTACGGCGGCGCGGCGGTGGCGGAGGGCGTCGGAGTGTTCGCCGGCACGGCGGAGAACACCTATGCCGCCGCCGTCTACGCCGACGCCGAGCTGATGGCGACGGTAGGCCCCTACCAGGCCTCGATCGCCAACAAGCACGACTACCTGCCGTCCCGCGTCTCCTACAAGCTCGATCTGGTCGGACCGAGCCTGAACGTCCAGACCGCCTGCTCGACCTCGCTGGTCGCCGTTCATCTGGCCTGCCGCAGCCTGCTGGCCGGCGAGTGCGCGCTGGCGCTCGCCGGCGGCGTGTCGGTCCGCGGCAGCCAGCGGGACGGTTACCGATGGGAGGAGGGGGGCATCGCCTCGCCCGACGGCCACACCCGCGCCTTCGATGCCGCGGCGCGCGGCACGGTCACCGGCAACGGCGTCGGCCTCGTGGTGCTCAAGCGGCTCGACGCCGCCATTGCGGACGGCGACCGCGTTCGCGCCGTCATCCGCGGCTCGGCGGTCAACAACGACGGCTCGCGGAAGCCCGGTTTCACCGCTCCCAGCGTCGACGGCCAGGCGCGGGTCATCCGCCGCGCGCAGGCGGCCGCCGGCGTCACACCGGACACCGTCACCTACGTCGAGGCGCACGGCACCGGCACCGAGCTCGGCGACCCGATCGAGATCGCCGGGCTGACCCAGGCCTTCCGCGCCGGCACCGACCGCCGGGAGTTCTGTGCCGTGGGCTCGGTGAAGACCAATATCGGGCATCTCGACGCGGCGGCGGGAGTGGCCGGGCTGATCAAGACCGTCCTCGCCCTGGAGCACGAGCTGCTGCCGCCGAGCCTGCACTTCAGCCAGCCCAACCCGGCCATCGATTTCGCCGGCAGCCCCTTCTACGTCAACACGGCCGCCGCGCCCTGGCCACGCGGCGACACCCCGCGGCGGGCTGGGATCAGCGCCTTCGGCATCGGCGGCACCAACGCTCACCTGGTGCTCGAGGAGGCCCCGCCGCCGGCTCCTACCCGCGAAACGGCACCGGCGGCGGCGCGTCCCACCGTCCTGCTGCTGCTCTCGGCCAAGACCGCCACGGCGCTCGAGGCCGCGACCGCCAACCTGGCAGGCTGGCTCCAGCGCCAGGAAGGTCTCGAGCTGGGCGGCCTCGCCGATGCCGCCTGGACGCTGCAGATGGGCCGCCGGCGCTTCCGCCACCGCCGCGCGCTGGTGGCGTCCGGGCGCGACGACGCGCTGGCGGCGCTGGCGCCGCTCGACCCGCGGCGGGTGATGACCCGCGCCGAACCGGCGGGCGCGCGTCATCTCGCGTTCCTCTTCCCCGGCCAGGGCGCTCAGCGTCCCGGCATGGCGGCGGCGGTCTACCGCGGCGAGCCGGTCTTTCGGGCGGCGTTCGACCGCTGCGCAGAGATCCTGCGGCCGGTGCTGGGGGCCGGCCTGGATTGCCTGCTCTGGCAGGCGGGGGAGGAGGCCGCGGCGTTCAGCGCGCTGGCGCAGACCGCGCTGGCTCAGCCGGCCCTGTTTGCCGTCGAGTACGCCCTGGCGCAGCTCTGGATGAGCTGGGGAGTGCGGCCACGGGCGATGATCGGCCACTCGATCGGCGAGTACGTGGCGGCCTGCCTGGCCGGTGTCTTCACGCTCGAGGACGGCCTGCGCCTGGTGGCCGAGCGCGGACGCCTGATGCAGGAGCTGCCGCCGGGGGCCATGCTCGCCGCCGGCCTGCCGGAGGCGGCCGCGGAGGCTCTGCTCGCCGAGGGCGCGACCCGCGGCGTCGAGCTGGCGGCAATCAACGGCCCGGCGGCTACGGTCTTTTCGGGCGACGGCGAGGAGATCGAGCGTTTGCGCCGCAAGCTGGCGGAGCGTGGCGTCGACTGCCGGCTGCTGCGCACCTCGCACGCCTTCCACTCCGCGGCGATGGACCCGGTGCTGCCGCGCTTTGCGGCGCAGCTGCGCAAGGTGGCGCTGGCGCCGCCGCGGGTGCCGTTCGTCTCCAATCTCACCGGGACTTGGATCACCGCCGATCAGGCGACCGACCCCGACTACTGGGCGCTCCACCTGCGCCGTCCCGTGCGCTTCGCCGCCGGTCTCGCCGCACTGGCGGAAGACCCCGACCGGGTCTGGGTGGAGGTGGGACCCGGGCGGACCCTGGCGACGCTGGCGCGGCAGCAACCGCGCAAGCCGGCCGCGGCGGTGGCGTCGCTGGACTCGGCAGGCGAGGGAAGCGATGGCGATGGCAATGGCGCCAGGGGAGGCACGGGCGGCGCCGGCGGCGATGCCGAGCTGAGCTCCTTGTTCAGCGCGCTGGCGCGGCTCTGGCTGCTGGGCGCCGAGATCGACTGGGCCGGCGTCTCAGGCCACGAGCGGCGGCGGCGGGTGCCGCTGCCCACCTATCCCTTCGAGCGGCGCCGCTACTGGGTGGAGGGTGCGGCGGTGGCGAGGCCGGTGGCACGTGCCGCCAGCGACGGCAATGGCGGCCTGGCAAGGGCCGGCCCGGCAGGCGGCGCGGCGGACGAAAATGGAGCCGCGGCGGCGCTGGCGGACTCGGAGGGGGAGGCGTTCGCGGGCTATGCGGCGCCGCGCGACGAGGTCGAGCTGACCATCGCCGCCGCCTGGCAGCGGCTCCTCGGGGTCGAGCGCGTTGGCATCCACGACGACTTCTACGAGTTGGGAGGCAGCTCCTTGCTGGCGGTGCAGCTGGCCTCCCGCCTGCGCCAGGCGATGGGAGTTGAGGTCTCGCCGGGTCTGCTGTTCGAAGCCGCCACCGTCGCTGCCCTGGCGGAGCACGTGGCGGCAGCGCGCCGCGCCGCCGCCTCGCCGGGTGAGGAAGGCGCGCGCCGTCCCGCTGGCTCCTGCCTGGTCCGCTTGCAGGCGGCCGGCGAGCGCTGCCCGCTCTTTCTGGTGCACCAGGTCGGCGGGCACGTCTTCTCGTTCCGCGCCCTGGTCCGCGAGCTGGGCAGCGAGCGGCCGCTCTACGGCCTGCGGTCGCGCGGCCTCGAGGAGGGTGAAGAGCCGCTCGCCACCATCGAAGACATGGCGCGGCATTACGTGGAGCTGCTGCGCGGAGTGATGCCCCATGGCCCTTATCTGATCGGCGGCGCTTCGATGGGAGGCATGGTCGCCTGCGAGATATCGCAGCAGCTGTTGGCGGCGGGCGAGCCGGTGGAGCTGCTGACCCTGATGGACACTCCCTGCGGCGACCAGATGCCGCCGCCGCCCGCGGCCGGTGACGTGCTGCGGCAGGTCCTGCCCGGCGGCATCACCGTGCCCGCCGAGGAGCTGCAAGGGCTGTCGCTTCCCGAGCAGCTGCAGCGCGGCCTGGCCGCCGCACGGTCCGCCGGCGCCGTGGGCGGAGACGGCTTCGACTGCGCCGAGGCGCTGCGCCTGCTGCGGGTGCTGCACGCCAACATTGCCGCTCTCTACGCCTACCAACCGCGGCCTTACGCCGGCGCTGCCCTCTTCTTCCGGGCCGCCGAGCGCCCCCCGAGCGAGCCCCGGCATCCCGAGGTCCCCTGGATCGAGCTCGCGGCCGGAGGCTGCGAGGTACACCTGGTGCCGGGCAACCACTTCACCATGCACGAGCCGCCGCAGGTGCGAGAGATGGCGGGCCGCCTGCGACGCCGTCTCGCCGCCACCGGCCGGTGAACCCCGGAAGGAGAGTTGCAATGACCCGGAGCCGCAATCCGCTACCCATGGAGCCCCGAGCACGCGCGGTCGTTGGCGGGCCGCGCCTGCGCCGCGTGCTCCTGGTAGGGTTTGGCCTGGCCGCAGCCGCCGTGAGGCAGACGCCGGCCACGGCGGCGGCGACAGTCCTGGCGGAGCCGTCGCCGGCGGCCGCGGCGGTCCTATCGCCGGCAGCCTCGGCGGTCCCGCCGGCACCGGCTCCGGCGGTGCAGACTGTTCAGGCAGCCCAGGCTCCCCAGGCTGCCCAGGACCGCCCCGACTTCACCGGCCTGTGGGTAGGACGGATCGTCTACAAGCTGGCCGAGGTCGAGTTCGATCTCACGGTCGAGATCTTCCGCGACGCCGCAGGGGGCCTCCTGGGCACGGTGGACCTTCCGAGCGAGCGCCTCAAGTACCGGCCCCTGCGCCACATCGAGGTCCAGGGCCGCCATCTGAGCATGGAGTTCCTCATGGACTCCGAGGTCAGAGGACCGGATGCCACCTTCAAGCTGCAGGCAGATCTGGCGCCGAGCGGCCAGACGATGCGCGGCGTCTTCGTCGAGTCCGGCGGCTCCAGACCCTTCTTCCTCGACCGCAAAGGAGATCCCGGCGCCGACCGGCCGCCGGAGCGCCGGTCGCCGGTCACGACCCTTTCGGGCCAGGGAGCAGAGCTCAAGGCCGCCTTCAACCGCGATGCCGACCGCGTCAGGCTGGTCCTGCTGCTCTCCCCGACGTGAGCGTTCTGCCTCAACAGCGCCAGTCTGGTGCAACGCTACGTTTTGGAGCAGCTTCCCGACCCGCGACTCGCCGTGCTGGTCGTCTGGGGTCCCATGCTCGAGAAAGAGAAGGAAGAAGACGCCCAGGCCGCCACCGCCTTCCTGCCCGACCCCAGGACCCGCCACTTCTGGACCGGGACGCAGACCCTCGCCGAGGCCTTCGAAAAACCCACCGGTCTCGACCGCGTCCACGTCCTCGCCTGGGACACCTACCTGGTCTACGGCCCAGGGATCCGCTGGGGAACCGAGCCGCCAGCCCCCACCTACGTCATGCACTTCAACAAGCCCCTCCCCGATGACCGCCGGCTCAACGGCGAGAAGCTCCGAGAAAATGTCCGACGCCTGCTAGCGCAAAAGTAACGGAGTGCCGCTGACGGCGCCGGCGCTAGCGCTGGAAGGCGTAGGACACCTTCAGGAAGAAGGTGCGATCGCTGCTCAAGAGCTGGTTGCTGTCGGTGCGCAGGCGATCGTCGCCATAGCCCACGAAGAGCACGGTCTGCCAGTTGAGCTTGTAGCTAAAGAGCACCGACGCCAGGGAGGTGCCGCTGCGCCGGGGGACCGGGAAGCTCCACAGCGCGGGCCGCCGGTCGACGCCGCTGTACTGTGCGACCAAGCGCACCAGGGTGCGCGCCGAGAAGATGTAAGTGGCCTTCAGGTGCTCGACTTGGGCAGTGAACAGGCGTCCTGATCGCGTCGGCGTGCTCACGTCGAGCCACGACCGGCTGACGTCGAGCTGCAGTTGCAGATGGACGGTCGGCCGCACGGTCGTATTCAGAGTGAGCGAAGCCCCGTCCCCCACTCGGCCGTTGGCGAAGTCGATGGTCTTGCCCGCCTGGCCGGTCAGGCCGATGCGCGACAGGTAGCGGTTTGGGTCGATCTGGACGAAGAACGACAAGTAGCGCTGGGTCAACAGCAGGTCTTGAGTCCTGATCTGCTCGTCGACGTGGGGCTCGATGAATCCCACGAGGTCGTGGGTGCCCAGCCAGAAGACTCCCGGAAAGACGGTGCGAAGCAGCGGTCGGCCCACGGTGTCGAACTGCTCCTCGACGGTGACATAAGGACGCACAAAACGTAGCCAACCTTCGGGGAAGGAGCGGTAACCGAAGTTGCCGAAGTAATCGCGAAACCCGACCTGCGGCACGAAGCCGGTGTCAGCGCGGAAATCGTCACCGTAGTCCTTGACTTGCACGAAGGCGTCGTAGGTCTTGCTCAGGTGATTCCAGTTGACGATGGCGGCGTGCGACGCCAGGTGCCGGCCGTCCCAGCTCGACACCAGAGCGGGGCGGTTGGGGGTTTGCGTGTCGCTGTATAGGTACTGCCCGGTGACCGTGTCGCCGGCGCCGAAACGCCACTGAAAATCAGGTCCCAAGACCCGGTTGTGCCCGCCGCCCAGGACCTCGCGATCGGTCAACAGCAGACCGGCGAACGAGCTGCCGAAGTCCTGCCGCAGGCGACCGACGGCGAGCCGTGATTTGTAATCCTGCGGTGCGAAGTCGGAAGCGGTGGGCCCGGGGAGGGTGACCAGACCGCCGCCCCGGTCCTCGGTCACCAGCAGGGTATAGGCCGACGAGCCCACCTTGCCGGTGCCGCGCACCCCCCACTGGGGCGCCGTGATGGTCCGCGTGTACACCGCCTGCACCGGGGTGTCGAAGAGGTCGATCCCTTCGAGGAAGAAAGGCCGCTTCTCGGGGTAGAACAGGGCGAAGCGCTGATTGGTGGAGATCTGGGGTACGTCGGCCTCGATCTGCGAGAAGTCGGGGTTGATCGTCGCGTCGAGGGCGCTGTCCGCGGTGGGATTCCATTTCGCGTCGATGCCGACCTGGCCCTTGAGCGGCTGGTATCTCAGCGGCGAGGAGACATCCTGCGGAATGCGCGGTTCTTCGCGTTCCTGGGCGGTCGCGTAGGGGGCTGCGACCAAGTGATGGGAAGACGGAAGGTTGGCGAGGCCGGTGACCTTGCGGGTGTGGCAGATCCAGCAGCTCGAATCGCGAGGGATGCGCGAGCTGTGAAACGCGTAGCGGAACTCGCGCGGGTAGTTGCGCCACACCAGGATGCCCCAGGTCTGCACTGCCGCCTTGGGGAAGCGCAGCGAGCTGAACGGGATGCGGTATTCGGCGTTCCATCCTTCCGGGGTGATCTTGGCCGCAGTGTCGTAGAAGAAGTCGGGCGAGAAGTCCTCGTTGCCGTTGGCGTCGTTGTAACTCGCGTCGCCCTGGATGCCGCGCGGGTTGACGCGCAACTCCATGGCCGAGCGGTGGTCGTTGCGGGTGTCGAGGAAGATCGCGATGTTGTCGTCGGTGCCGAGAACCTGGTCGCGCTCCACGAAAGGAGCGCGGATCTTGGACGGATCCGGGTCGTCGCACTTGACACCGATATAGAGGTAACGCTCATCGTAGGTCAGCCAGACCGTCGTTTTCACCCGCGCCGGAAGGTTGTCGCCTGGCGAGGTCTCATAGAAGGTGTCGATCTTGGCGGCATCCTTCCAGCCTGGATCGGAGAGGTCGCCATCCAGCGTGATCGGCCCGGCGGCGCGGGTGAGCTGCAGCGGCGGGCCCGCCTCGTCGGCGGCCCGCAGCACCGCCGCATCGAGAATCTCTCCGGCAGCGGCCAGCAGTGCGATCGCCAAGCCGCGCCGCATCCCACTGTTTCCGAGCCCCGCGCGGCCCCGCACTACGGGAAAGGCATGCCCGCCGCGACCACTTCTCCCGGTCGCTCCTGCCGTCGCCGTCCCCTGCGCTTCCCTCCCGGCGGTCACTCCTCCTTATACCGTGGTCAGGTGGCCGAGGTTTCAGACGCGGTATGTCTTCTGCAGGGCGACATCTCAGCCCGTCCGTCTTCCGGCGATACGGCATCACGACGGACGCCCCCTCTCAACCTGGCCTGACGAAGAGGCAATACAAGAGCGCTGGGGGGGGCCGTAACCCGCCAAGCGATAAAGATCACAAGTCATTGATTTAAAAGAGTGCCCGAGGCGGGGGTCGAACCCGCATGCCGTTTCCGGCGGGAGATTTTAAGTCTCCTGCGTCTGCCATTCCGCCACTCGGGCGCGGAGGAGAATTCTAGCGCGCTTCTTGATGGCTCAGGCCGCGCCGAGGGTTGTCTGGTTGTCTGGGCCATGAGGAAGCGTTCTCTAAGCTAAGGACGGCCTCCCGCGTTGACCGCCCCAAGTGCATCCGTTGCTGGCGACGCTTGCGGCTGGCCTTCCCGAGAGCTCGTCGGCGAGAGCGGCTTTGAGAGCGTCGGGAAAGGCGCCGGATTCCTGGGTTCGAGGGTCGCGGCCGAGGTCGGCTTCCCGAGCGGCGGCGACCCGCTCGGCGACGCCGGAGACCAGCGCCGCGGGGTTGCTGCCCGCTTCGAGCAGGTACTGGTTGGTCGCGCCGCAGACCCCTTGCCGACCGCGGCGGCGAGGCGGCCATCGAGCGTGCGGGGATGCCACCATACAAGGGCGCTCGGGCCGGCGGGCAAGACCAGACTATTCGCCTCGACGACGCCGGCCGGTTACCGTGTGCTTGGCGGAGGCCGCGTCCAGGAAGTAGGGAACGGACGGGTCGAACGGGGCTTTCTCGAGACGAGAGTCGAGCTGCTGATATCTCGCAAGCTGCTCGTCATGGACCGCTCTGGCCCGGACGTAGCCTCCCATCGAGTAGATCTGAAACTCCTCGACCTCGAACTGGGCCTCTTCCAACGCGACTTCGAGAGCGCGCCGGTTTGGCGCGAAGCAGTTCGTGAAGTCGCCATTGAGCGTGTCACGCGGATACGCCTGCCAGAGCGGTATGTGGCTGAGGGCAGGGTTGAGGGCATTGAGCGTGGTGGGTGCGCCCGTCGGCAGCAGGATGTATTCATCGATCAGCAGCGTCGCAAGGAACAGTTGCCCCCCCTCCTTCATGACCGCGCGAACTGCGTCCAGGGCAGCCAGCGGCTTCCGCAGGTGATAGAGGAGACCGAGAAAAAGAACGATGTCGAAGTGGCCGTACTGCGCTGGATTGAGGCAATAGACGTTGTCCATCCGGTACTCGACCTGACTGCCGAGAGCCCGCTTCACCACCGCGAATCCCGTATATTCCTCCGGAACGAAGTCCACCGCAAGGACCTGCGCGCCACGCTTTTCCATCTCGAAAGCGAAGTAGCCATCAGAGCAGCCAAGGTCGAGAGCTCGTAGACCAGAGGCGTTCTCCGGCAGCCCGATCTGATCGAGGATTGGAAGCTTAAGACGGTTGGAGTCCTCCCCCGGCGTCACGATACCCGGAGCCAGCTCTATCTCGTGAAACCAACGGCCGTGCCCGTCGATCAAGCGCCAGATGGCTTCTGGATCCGAGATTCCCATCGTCGTGGATGCCTTCACCGCTGCAGGCAAAGCCGGTTGCTCAACGCAAATATTATTCGCCAAGAGGAACGACTGTCAATGAATCAAGCGCATGCCACAGCCAGTCGCGGAGCGGGCTGGGCGGCCGCCGTCGAGCCGCCCGCGGCCGCGACGAACACCAGCCCGGCAATGCCTCCGCGGCTCGACGAAACGCCTCAGAGCGGAGGCCGCCGTCTCAGGCAGTCTCGGATCAGCGTCAGGGCCGCGTCGCGCTCGGCACCCTCGAGCTCGAGGCGGGGCGGCCGGACGGTCGGGGTGCCCATTCCGACCTCGGTCTGCACGAGCTTGATCAGCTGCACGAACTTGGGCACCGTGTCGAGGCGCAGCAGGGGCAGGAACCAGTCGTAGAGCCGGCGCGCCTCGTCGGTGTGGCCGCCGGTTGCCAGCTCGAAGAGGCGCACCGACTCGGCTGGCAGGGCGTCGGCCAGGCCGGCGATCCAGCCCACGGCGCCCGCCTGCACGCCCTCCACGATGAGGTCGTCGACGCCGATGAAGATCGCGATACGGTCTCCGAGCTGGGCGCGGATCGCGGTGACCCGACGCACGTCGCCGGTCGACTCCTTGACCGCCTCGAGGTTGGGCAGCGCCGCGCACAGCTCGGCGAGCGCCTCGGGGCTGACGTCGGTGCGATAGGCGATCGGGTTGTTGTAGAGCATGCAAGGCAACGGCGCGGCGCCGATCACCGCCCGGAAGTGCGCCGCCGTCTCGCGCTCGTCGCCAACGTAGACGTAGGGCGGCAGCACCATGAGACCCTCGCAGCCGCGAGCCGCGGCTTCCCTCGCCAGGGCCGCGGCCTCGGCGGTGGAGAGAGCCGCCACTCCCGCCACTACCGGCACCCTGCCGGCCGCGGCCTGCCGGCAGGCGTCGAGCACGGCGCATTTCTCCTCGAAGCTCAAGGTCGCGCCCTCGCCGAGCGAGCCCAGCGGCACGATGCCCCGGCAGCCGTGGTCGATCAGCCAGCCGACGTGGCGCCGCAGAAGCTCGAAATCGATGGAAAAGTCCGGCCGGAAAGGAGTGGTGATTGCCGGAAAGACGCCGCGCCAGCGCATGCCTCGATCTCCTGACCTCCGGTGAAACCTGGCAGAGTGGCCGGCAAGCCTAGCACAGCGCGGCGGCCTCCTGGCGCGACCGCTCTACTCGTACCCGATCGCTTCCCTGACCGGACGCCGCGCCGCGTGCCAGGCCGGTATGAAGCTGGCGAGGAGACTCAGAATTAGCGAAACGGCAAGCCAGATGAGGATCCCGCGCGGCTCGAAGACGAAATCCAGGCGGTTCTTGAACATCGCCATGACCAGAGAGTCGCCGAGAAGCTTGCTCACCGGCCAGGCAGCCATCACGGCCAGTGCCCAGCTCGACACGCCGATCACGCCGCCCTCCGCGGCGACGATGAGCCATACGGCCGAAGGCGAAGCGCCGATCGCGCGCAACACTCCCATCTCGCGCCGCCGCTCCAATACATTGAGACTCATCGTGGTCATCAGTCCCAGGCCGCCGACGCCGGCCAGGATGCACGACATCACGATCAAGAAGACGTAGATCATCACCATGTGCTGATCGAAGGCGAATCTGCTCTCGGCCTTGGTGACCGTGCCGAGGGCGCGAACGTCTTGCCGCTCCAGGTTCCGGTCCAGGCTGGCCCTGACCCGGTCGATCGAGGCCGGGTCCGTCTTCGCCAGGACCAGGCGAACGCTGTTGGTCATTCCCGCATGGCCGCTCGGCTGCTCGAGGTAGCTCCGCGAGATGTAGGCAACGGCAGGAGAGAACGGCTCGCGAGCTCTGCCGACGATCCGCCAAGACATCTGCGAATTACCGACACGCAGGTCGACTTCGTTGCCGACCTTCATCCGCGGTGCCGTGGCTGCCAACGCATCGTTCACCACCATGGCGTTGGTGTCGCCGGACCGCAGGCCTCTGCCTTCGGCGATGTTCAGAGCGAGGAGCCTGGTTGGCACCGGCAGGCCGAAGACCGCGAAACGCCGATTGCCCAGCGCTCCTTCCGCGGCGATCCAACCCTCGTCGCGTTCCACTCCCGGCGTGTCGCGGATGGCGCGCTCGACTCTCGAGAAGGGAACCATCGTCCCCAGATTTACCGCCAGGTCGTATTTCTTGGACGCGAACAAGCGGTCGAGCGTGTTGATCATCGAAGCCCGCACGTTGAGCGCCGACATGAAGAACAGCCCGCCCGCCGCCAGCGTGAGCACGGTGAGCAGGAATCGCGCGCGGCACCGAAAGCTGTTGCGCATGGCGAGCAGGATCGGCCGCGACCTGCCGCCCATCCCGGACAAGGAACGATCGAAGGCGCTGGTTCCGAAGGTGTGTCGGGCAGTGTCAACGTCCGCCAACGCCTCGCGCACGGAGACACCGCTGCCCTGCCACACCGGGTACGCCGCCGCCAGCAGGGGGACCGCGAGGCCGATCGCGGCGACCAGGAGGTACACCCACGGCGGCACGCCAAAGCCGGCGATGTCGAAATTCAGGAAGACCGCCAGCTTGCGGCACAACGAGCGGCCGCCCGCCATCCCCACCGGCAGGGCGACAAGCATGGCCGCACTGCCCAGCAGGAGCGCTTGCGCGAAATAGATCCGCGCAATCTGCCAGCGGCCGCCGCCCGTGGCTTTCATGATGCCGATCTGCCGCACTTGCGAAGCCATCAGGGCGGTCAGCAGATTGATCACGAGAATGCCGCTCAGGATCAGGACCACCAGTCCGAAGCTCGCCATCGCCAGGAGCAGGAGGCCCATGATGTCGGCATGCGGGTGCCTGCCCGGCCGCGGCACGTCCACCCGGCGAACCGGGTGCCCCTGGCTCCGCAGCCAGACGTCGACGCCGGCGGCGACGCGGCGCACGTGCTGCTCGTCGAACCTGTTCTCGGCAGCCAGGATCAGCAGCTGATCCAGGTAGGGCGCTTCTCCCAGTTGCGTCAGTGTGTCTAGCGTGATGTAGCCGTAGACGATGTTTTCCATGCGGGCTTGAGCCTGGCCCACGTCGTGGACGCTGCCGGTGACCCGGAGTGTGCGCTCGCTTCCTCGCGCCGTCTTGACCTCGACCGTGTCGCCGATGCGCGTCCGAGCCACCTGGAAGGCATCCCTCTCGATCAGGATCTCCCCGGTGGCGGGGGGCCAGGCGCCGTGCTCGCGCTGGAGCTTGCCGAGGCGGATGTTCCCGTAGTCACGCACCACGAAGAGCGTCAGGTTGCGCCATTGCGCCGGCCCGGCCTTGATCCTGCCCGTAACGACTCTTCGCGCTTCCGCGGCGCTGACCGCGCGGTTGGTCACCACCGCCTCGAGCAGCCGGTCGTCGATCGCGTCGGTGAGCAGGACGGCCGACGCCGGGTTGGTTGCCAGGTAGCCCCTGTCCAGCTCGCGCGTCAAGATCGCATATGCGGAGAGCACTGCCAGGAAGCCCGAGATGCCGATCGCGATCGCGAGCACCACGAGCAACGTGCGCGCGCCCTCCTGCCTGAAATCACGGATCACCTTCCGCCAAGCCGTGGTCATCGAGCGCTCTGCTGTCCCGGCTGGCGGGTTGCGGTCGCGGTCGCGGGGACGATCGTGCCGTCCGCCAGCTCGACCTTCCGATCGATCAGTCCGGAGATGTCGTGCTGGTGCGTGGCGATGACCAGGGTCTTGCCGAACGCGCTCAACTTGCGGAACAGCTCGAACACGGCGCCGGCCGTGACCGAATCCAAGTTCCCCGTGGGCTCGTCGGCGATCACCACCGGCGGATCGTTGGCCAGCGCGCGGGCAATCGCGGCCCTTTGCTGCTGACCGCCGGAGAGCGTGGCAGGCAGTTTGTCCGCCTGCTCCACGATGCCCACCAGGTCGAGCAACTCGAGTGCGCGAGACCGGCGTTGCTTCACTGGCCGAAGGTTGCTAAAATCCATCGGCAAGATGACGTTTTCCGCCGCCGTCAACGTCGGCAAGAGTTGAAAGAACTGGAACACCACACCCACGGTCTTTCCCCGCCAGCGCGCCAGGGCATGCTCGGACGCGAGGTGAACCGCGGCGCCGGCAACGATGACTTCGCCTTTGCTCGGACGATCGATTCCCCCGATCAAGTTGAGCAGGGTGGACTTGCCGCTGCCGGACTTCCCCACGATGGCGACACACTCGCCGGGATCGATCTCGAGATCGATCCCCCGCAGGGCTGGATAGGGACCAGCAGGCGTGGCGTAGCTCTTGTCGACGCGCCTCAATGCGATCAGCGGCCCCTGCGAGGCTGGCCGCGGATCGTTCTTGGCATTCCACTGCTCAGGCGCTTGCATTCGCGTCCGGCCTCCCATGAGTGATTCGTTGCAGAGCTTGCTGCGCCGTCATCTTGCGCTCAGGCTAGAGCTCTGCTCCTGAATCGCGGTTGAACGGCGTGTTCAGGTTCCATTCAGATTGGTTTGGGGTATAACCCGGCCGAGGAGGAACGCGTGCGGATTCTCGTCGTCGAGGATGAGGCTTTGCTGTCCCAGCAACTCGCGGCCGCGCTCGGCCAGGCCGGCTATGCCGTGGATTGCGCCGCCGACGGAGCGCGCGCCGACTTCCTCGCCCAGACGGAGCCCTATGACGCGGTGGTGCTGGACCTCGGGCTGCCCAAGATCGACGGCTTGACGGTTCTCCGCCGCTGGCGCGAGGCGGGTCTCGTCGTGCCGGTGCTGGTGCTGACCGCACGGGGCAGCTGGCACGACAAGGTCCAAGGGATCGATGGCGGCGCCGACGACTACGTGGCGAAGCCGTTCAGGATGGAGGAGGTGCTCGCGCGGCTGCGTGCTCTGATCCGCCGGGCGAGCGGCCAGGTCAAGCCCGAGATCCGCTGCGGCGCGGTCGTCCTCGAGCCGCGGCTGGCGAAAGTGACCCTCGACGACAATCCGGTGCGCTTGACCAGCCACGAATTCCGCGTCCTCTCGTACCTCATGCATCACCGTGGACGCGTGGTGTCGCAAGCCGAGCTGACGGAGCACGTCTATGCCCAGAGCTTCGACCGCGATTCGAACACCATCGAAGTGTTTATCGCCCGTCTGCGGCGGAAGTTGGGATCGTCCTTCATCGCGACGGTGCGTGGATTGGGATATCGAATCGAGGCGGAGCCATGAAGCCCCTGCGCTCGCTGCGCTCACGCCTGCTTCTCGGAAGCGCGCTTGGCGCCTTGGGCTTGCTCGCCATCTCACACCTGCTGTCGATCGCCCTCATCCACCACTATCCGATCATTCTCAGGACCGGCCACGGCACGATGTTGCTGGTTGCCCTCGTGTGCCTGGTTGCCGGGCTCTCGCAGGTGCGGCGGGGCCTGTCGCCCATCGATCAGCTGCGGACCAGGCTGTCGGCGGTCCATGACGGCCGCGAACGGCGGGTCGAGGGGCGCTATCCCACGGAGGTGCAGCCGCTGGTGAACGATCTCAACGCGCTGCTGGACCACCGGGAACGGGTCGTGACGCGGGCGTTGGCGAAGGCCGGCGACCTGGCGCACGGCCTGAAGACGCCGCTGGCGGTGCTGGCGCAGGAAGCGGAGCGCGCAGCCGCCGCCGGCCACGCCGACCTGGCCGCCACGATCGGCCAGCAGGTCGAACGGATGCGCCGGCAAGTCGACTATCACCTGGCGCACGCCCGCGCCTACGCGTCAGGCGCCACACCCGGCGCACGCTGCTCGGTCCTGGATTCGGCGGCCGGGCTCGCGCGCACGCTGCTGCGGCTGCATGCCGACCGCCATCTCGCCATTCAGGTCGACGTCGCTGCCGAGCACTTTATTCGCGGCGAGCGCGAAGATCTCGACGAGATGCTGGGAAACCTTCTCGACAATGCCTGCAAGTGGGCAATATCCAGCGTTTCCGTTGCATCGTCGGTTGACGACGGCAGTGTCGTCATCACCGTCGACGACGATGGACCGGGCCTCGCTCCGGCGCTGCGCGACCTGGTCTTGCAGCGTGGGGCACGGGCGGACGAATCCGCTCCCGGGTCAGGGCTCGGCCTGGCGATCGTGCGTGACCTCGCCGAGTTGTACGGCGGCTCGATCTCTCTGGACAGCTCTCCGGCGGGCGGTTTGCGCGCGCGGCTCGAGCTCCCGGCAGGCTGAGCCCGGTCTGAGGATTCGCCGGTCAGCTGCCCCGCTCGGCGGGCGCCGCATCCGGGTGACCGCCGCCCCGGGACGCCGCTGCCTCTTCGGCTCCCAGCTCCGCGAGGATGGCGAGCGCCACCGGTTCGAGCGGCGCCCTGACGCTGTCGGGTTCGTCCCAGCCGCGCAGCAGCTCCAGGGCGGGGCCGCAGACGCGTCCCTGGCAAGGGCCCATGCCGGCTCGCGTGTAGAGCTTGGCCTGCCGCAGGCCCCAGGCGGGGTCGAGCTTCGCCAGCGGCACGTCCTCGCAGCGACAGACGATGGTCTCGGCGGCCGGCAGCCGGTGCAGCTCCGGCCGCGGTTGGAAGGCGCGGTCGAGGGCGGCGGCGTAGCGTCGCCCACGATCGCGGCGCCGCTGCAGCGAGGTGAGCTCGCGCTCCGGGGGCGCCGCGCCGGCGGCGCCAGATCCATCGTCCGCGGCAGCGACTGCACGGTCCGCGCCGCCCGCGCTGCCCGCGCTGCCCGCAGCCAGGCCGGCGATCTGGCCGGTGAGCAGCGCCAGCTCGACGCCGCCGATGCCGGTGGCCTCGCCGGCGCAGTAGACCCCCGCGACGCTGGTCCGCTGCAGGCCGTCGACCCGCACCACCTTGCGGCTGCCGCTGCCGCCGAGCGCGCAGCCGAGCAGCCGCGCCAGTCGCAGATTGGGCACCAGCCCATAGGCGCAGGCCAGCAGGTCGCAGCGCTCGCGCCAGGTGCGGCGGCCGTCCGTCAGCGTCGCCTCGTGCACCGCCGGCGTCGAGCCTTCGCCGCCGGCGGCGCTCACCCAGACGCCGCAGCGATAGGGCGCCCGCCAGAACGCCGCGCGATAGCGCACGGCCTGCGCCAGGAGCCGCGGGTGGCGCCAGAGGCCGAAGACAAAGCGGGCCACCGCGCCGGCCGGCGCCTGCTCGGCCACCAGGGCGATGCGCGCTCCGGCTCTGGCGAGGGCGGCGGCGACCGGCAGCAGCAGCGGACCGCTGCCCGCGATCACCACCCGCCGGCCCCTGACGGCGGCGCCGGATTTGAGCAGCGCCTGCGCGCCGCCGACACCCACCGCCTTGGGCAGCGTCCAGCCGGGGAAGGGGAGGAAGCGTTCCCGGGCTCCCGTGGCGATCACCAGGCGCCGCGCCTCGACCCGGAGGCCACGCCCGGCATGCTCGACCAGGAGGGTCGCGCCCGGCGCTGTCGCGATGGCTGGCGCATCGGGCGCTGGCGCGGCGGGCGCCGTGTCGAGCTCGCCGGCGCCAGGGAGGCCGAGGAAAGCGTCGAGCACCGTCGCGCGAGCCAGGAATCGCGCGCCGCTCGCCGCGAAGCGCTCCAACCAGCGGCGCGCCAGGCGGGTCGCTACCGCCTTGCCTGCTGCGCTGGCGCCCGCAGCGCCGTTCCTACTATTGTTCGTACCGCTGGTTATACCGGGGCTTTTGCTGTGATTGCTCCCGCGCTCTCCGGTGCTCCCGCCGTCATCTCCGCCGTCTCCCGCGCTGGACGCTTGCCGCCAGATCTGCCCGCCGGGAGCCGCCGCCTCGTCGAGCACCAGGACGCTCGCCCCGGCCTGGGCCGCCCGGCAGGCCGCGGCCAGGCCAGCCGGTCCGGCACCGATCACCACGACATCGGCGCGGATGGTCGAGGCCGTGGAAACCGCTGCCGCGGTCCCGGCCGCCATCTCGGGAGCGGCGGCTGCTTGTCGCGGAGGCTCCTGCGATGGGCTGGAATCCGTGTCCTCCCAGCGAGGAGCGGTGGCGGCGCGGCCGGTTTGGATCACCATTCCCGGGGCGCAGGCCAGCAGGCAGGCGCGCTGGTGCGGCACGCCGTCGACGGTGACGCGGCATTCGAAGCAGATGCCCATGCCACAAACCGGCCCGCGCGGCTCGCCGGAGAGCGAGGTGCGGCAGCTGAAGATGCCGGCGTTCCACAGCGCCGCCGCCACGGTGGTGCCGGGCGCCACGGTGGCCGGACGGCCATCGATTCGCAGCTCGATCGCTGCCGCCAGCGGGCTCACCTGGCCGCCCGCTGTTCGCGGCCAGCGTCCCTGCCGCTGGCATCGCCGGCCTCGCCGCCGCGGGACGACCGGACCGGGAGCCCCTTCCGCAAGCGGTCCGGCGCGAAGGGAGCTGCATCGATCTCCGGCTGCCGTCCGGTGATCAGGTCGGCGAGCAGCCGGGCGGTGGCCAGGCTGGTGGTGATCCCCAGACCTTCATGGCCGCCGGCGATCCACAGCCCGGGGATCTCGGGCCAGGGCCCGATGAGCGGCAGGTTGTCGGGAGTCGCGGGCCGGAAGCCGATCCAGCCGCGGAGCGCCGCGACGCCGGCGAGACGCGGCAGGAACGCGAGAGCGCGCTCGATCATCCGCCGCTCGAGGCCGTGGTTGTGGCTGCGGTCCCAGCCCACCAGCTCTCGCGACGAGCCGATCAGCACCTGGCCGGTGGCCCGCGGCTGGACGTTGAACGCCACCGAGGCCGGCCTGGCCGCCGCCGCCGGCGTGGAAGTCGTCGCGTCGTGGCCGCCGGGCGCCGCCTGCCGCCGCGGGCCGTGGGCGCTGTCGAGGTATCCGAGCTCGACCAGCTGATGCCGGCAGAAGCCTGGATGGCGGTCAGTGATCACCAGGTGGCCCTTGCGCGGCACGATGGGCAGCCCGGGAGTGAGGGCCGGCGCCGCCGCGCCCGCGGCGTTGATCACCAGCGGCGCCGCGATCCGCTCGCCGTGGCCCTCCACCACGCCGCCGGCCACCCGCGACACGAAGAACCTCTCCCAGAGCTCGGCGCCGTGGTCGGCGGCGCGGGCGAGCAGGAAGCGCACGGCGTTCGGCGGATAGATGACCCGGTCGCCGGGCACCCGCAAGGCGCCGGCCAGGCCGCCTCGCAGCCGCGGCTCCGCTGCCGCCAGCTGCGCCGCGTCGAGGACCTCGGCCGCCACTCCCCGCGCCCGGTAGTAGTCGGCCTTGGCCCGCACGCGCTCCATCTCGGCCTCGCCGGCCGCCAGCCACAGCGTGCCGCACGGGTCGTCCTCGCAATCGGCGGGCAGCTCGCCGGCGAGCTCGGTCCACAGCCGCAGCGACCAGGCGGTGAGCGCGAACTGGGCCTCGCTGTCGTCCATCACCACCAGGTGGCCCATCGCCGCCGCGGTGGCGCCGCCGCCGGCAAAGCCGCCCTCGAGCACCAGGACGCGCAGGCCCTCACGGGCCAGCGCCAGGGCACAGGCGGCCCCCACGATGCCGGCGCCCACCACCACGGCGTCCGGCCGCCGGCTCACGGCTGCGGAAAGCCCCCGCGGAAGGGATCGCTCGGATCGAACAGCAGCGTCGTCCGGCCGGTGACGAAGGCGCGCCCGCGGATGTGCGGCACCAGCTGGTCGCCGTCGCTGGTCAGCCAGGCGCTGAACAGGCCGCCGGTGATGCTTTCCTGCCGCCAGCGTTGCCCCAGGGCCAGTTCGCCGCGGGCGTAGAGCGTGGCGAGCTTCGCCGAGGTGCCGGTGCCGCAGGGCGAGCGGTCGTAGGCGCCGCCCGGGCAGAGCACGAAGTTGCGGCTGTTGGCCCATGGACCCGAGGGCGGGCCGAAGACCTCGACATGGTCGATCTCGGCGCCGCCGTCGCCGGTGATGCCCGCGGCCGCCAGGGCCTCGCGAATGCGCAAGGTCGCGGCGGTGAGCGCTCCGACCTCGTCGCGGGCGAGCCGCACCCCTCCCAACTGGCCGATGCCGGTCAAGAAGAACCAGTTCCCGCCGTACGCCACGTCGCCGGTCACACGCCCCAGCCAGGGCACCTCGACCGCCACGTCCACGGCATGGCAGCGCGCCGGCACGTTGATCACGGTCACCGCCCCCTCGTCGCGGTCCCAGCCGTCGCGGACGTCCACGTCCCGGCCGCCGCCGGCACCCTGGCCGCTCGCACCGCCATCACGGCCACCCCCGCCATCACCGCCATCGCCGCGATCACCACCGGCGGGGATCTCCGCCGTCACCGTTCCGACCGGCGTGTCGAGACGCACCGTCCGGACCCCCGATCGCGCCCCGGAAGTCGCGGCTGGCGCGGCGGACTCGGACGCCTCGGCCTCGTACCGCCCGAGCCGCCCGAGGAAGTCGAGCGTGCGCACCACCCCGATGGTGCCGTGTCCGCACATGCCGAGATAGCCGGCGTTGTCGAAGAAGATCACGCCGGCGATCGACCCCGGCTCGACCGGCGGCGTCAGCAGCGCGCCCACCACCGCCTCGTGGCCGCGCGGCTCGCAAACCACCGCGCGCCGCAGCGCATCGTGATGGCGTCGCAGCTCCTCCCGCCGCTCGGCCATGGTGGCGCCGGCGACCTCGCCCCAGCCGCTGACGATGACCCGCGTCGGCTCGCCCTCGGTGTGCGAGTCGACGACCTCGAGATGGTCGGGAAGCTCCCCGCGGTTCATGCCGGATGGACCTGTACCGTCTTGATCTCGGTGAAGAACTCGCGCGCCGCCCGTCCCTGCTCGCGGCTGCCGGAGCTCGAGCCCTTGACGCCGCCGAACGGCGCATGCGGATCGACGCCGGTGGTGTCGCCGTTGACCCGCACCAGGCCGGCCTCGATGCGCTGCACGTAGGTGAGCGCGCTCGCCAGGTCGCGGGTGAACAGCGTGGCGCTCAGGCCGTAGGGGGTGCGGTTGGCGATGGCGATCGCCTGGTCGAGATCGCCGGCCTCGAAAGCGGCGAGCACCGGCCCGAAGAGCTCGTCGCGCGCCACCGCGGCGTCCTCAGGCACTTCCGCGAGCACCGTTGGGGTGAAGAACCAGCCGCGCGCGAAGCGCGGATCGGCCGGCGGCTGCGGGCCGCCGCAGATGACGCGCGCCCCCCGGCGGCGGCCGCCGCCGGGATCGCCGCCGTCGCAGGCGGCGGCAACCGCCTCGGCGACGAAGCGCCGCGAGCGTTCCCGGATCAGCGGTCCGACCGCCGCCGCCGGATCGGTGACCGGTCCGAGCGGCAGCTTCTCGACCTGCGCCCGCAGGCGGGCAAAGAAAGGCTCGGCGACCTGCCGCGCCACCACCACCCGGCTGGTCGCCGTGCACTTCTGCCCCGCGTACCGCATCGCGCCGCCGGCGGTCAGCGCCGCCGCCAGGTCGAGGTCGGCGTCTGCCAGGACGATGGCGACGTTTTTGCCACCCATCTCCGTCTGGTAACGGAGGTTGCGCGCCGCCGCGGCGGCCGCCACCTGGGCGCCCACCGCCGCGGAGCCGGTGAAGCTGACCGCGGCCACCGCGGCCTCGCGCAGCAGCGGTTCGCCCGCGCCCGGGCCGTCGCCCAGCAGGACGTTGAAGACGCCGGCGGGCAGCCCGGCGGCGGCGGCCGTCTCGGCGAGCAGCGTGGCGACGTGCGGCGCGTCCTCGGACGGCTTGAGCACCACCGTGTTGCCGAAGGCCAGCGCCGGCGCCGCCTTCCACAGCGGGATGGCGGCGGGGAAGTTCCACGGGGTGATCAGCGCCACCACTCCGAGCGGCTGGCGCAGCGTGAACTGCAACGCTCCCGGGGTCTGTGCCGGAATCACCTCGCCGACGTCGCGCACCGCTTCGCCGGCGTAGTAACGCAAGATGGCCACGCAACGCGCCGCCTCGCCGCGGGCCTCGGCGATCGGCTTGCCGACCTCGCGGGCCATCGCCTGGGCGATCTCTTCCTGGCGCGCCGCGATCGCCGCCGCCCAGCGGTGAAGGTGCTCGCCGCGCGCCGGGCCGGTCGCGCCGCGCCAGACGGCAAGCGCCTCGGCGCCGGCGGCCACCGCGGCCGCGGCGTCGGCGGCGTCGCCGGCCGGGGCCTCGGCGATCAGGTCATCGGGGTCGGAAGGATTGCGATCCGGGATGGTGCGCGGTGCGCTGGCCGGCGTGAAACGGCCGCCGACGAAGCTCTGGAGTCGCAGCGCCCTTTGCGACGTCATGGAGGCGCGGCGGCGGCGGTGGTGCTCGCCGACGCTGGGCCCGCGGCGCCCGCGGTGCCCGCGGTGCCCGCAGCATGGATGTAGGCGCGCACCTGCCGCTCGAGGATCGGCAGGGTGACGGTGCCGTTGCGCAGCACCGCGTCGTGAAAGTCGCGCACGTCGAAATGCTGGCCGAGGGCCGCCTCGGCGGCGTGGCGCAGCTCCTTGATCTTCATCTCGCCCATCTTGTAGGCGAGCGCCTGGCCGGGCCAGGAGATATAGCGGTCGATCTCGGTCTCGATCTCGTGGTGCGAGAGCGCGGTGTTGGCGGCCAGGAAGTCGATGGCGCGCTGGCGGCTCCAGCCCATGGCGTGGATGCCGGTGTCGACCACCAGCCGGCAGGCCCGCCACATCTCGTAGCTCAAGCGGCCGAAGTTGCTGTAGGGGTCCTGGTAGAAGCCCGCTTCGAGACCGAGCCACTCGGAGTAGAGGCCCCAGCCTTCGCCGAAGGCGTCGACGTAGACGAAGCGCCGGAAATCGGGGAGGCTCCCGAGCTCCTTCTGCAGGGCGATCTGCAGATGGTGGCCGGGCACCGCTTCGTGGAAGGTCAGCGCCTCGAGGTTGTAGAGCGGCCGGGTGTCGAGGGCGAAGGTGTTCACCCAGTAGGCGCCGGCGCGGTGGCCCTCGAGCGGCGCGCCGTTGTAGCGCCCGCCGGTGTACTTGGGCGCGATGTCGGCCGGCACCGGTTCGACGCCGTAAGGCTGGCGCGGCAGCAGCTTGAACAGCGACGGCAGCTTGCCGTCCATGCGCTTGGCGATGTACGCGGCATCCTTGAGCAGCTCCTCGGGCGTGCGCGCGTAGAAGCGCGGATCGGTGCGCAGGAACTCCAGGAACTCCGGCAGCCCCTGCGTCCAGGCCACCTGGCGCATCACCCCGAGCATCTCGCCGTGGATGCGCTCCACTTCGCGCAGGCCGATGGCGTGCACCGCCTCCGGCGTCAGGTCGAGGGTGGTGAAGTGGCGCACCGCGAAGGCGTAGAGCTCGCGCCCGTCGGGCAGGTCCGCCGCCGCGATGGTGGCGCGTGCGTGCGGGAGGTACTCGTCACGCATGAAAGCCAGGAAGTCGCGGTAAGCTGGGACCACCGCGCCGCGAATGGCGGCCCGGCCGGCCTCGCGCAGACGCTCGCGCTCGCTCTCCGGCAGCGCCGCCGGGAAGCTCGCGAACGGTTTCCAGAAGATGCTGCGAGCGACGTCGTCGACGACGTGCATCGCAATCGCGTCGGTGAAGCCCCCCATTACCACGCGCGGCAGGGTGTAACCGCCGGCGATGCCCTCGCGCAGCAGCTCGGTGTTCTGGCGCGCGTAGGCGGGGAAGGCGCGCAAACGCGCGAGGTAGTTGTCGTAGTCCTTTACCGTGGCGAGCGGCGCCTGTTCGGGCAACCGCGAGAAATCGGTATGGAAACCGCCCTCGGCCGTGATCGACTGGCGATAGGTCTTGAACCGGTATTCGCTGATCGCGTCGGCCAGCTCACGCTCGAACAAGTCGTAGCTCACGGCGTCGGCCTCGCCGAGGAGCGTGCGGTCGATGCGGTGCAGCCGCTCGAGGACCGCCCCGGCGTGCTCATTCCGGCGCGCCAGATCCGCCGGCGTCAGCAACGGCAAGCGATCGTTGTAGCGATTGTCGCCCACCTCGGTGGCGAGCAGCGGGTCCTCGCGCAGGGAGTACTGCCACTGCTCGGCGAAGAGCGCGCGCAACGTGGCGGTGGCGGCGGCCGTGCCGGCCGCATCGGCCGCCGGCGCCGTGGCGTCAGGGCTGAACAGTGCGGCCAGGGCGTTGAGAATCAATACGGACAGGATGCGGTTCATGGCTGAGAGGCGAGGATAGCACCTCAAGGCCGCGAGGCGGCGCAAACTCGCTCCGCGGCGTTAATTGGCGGGTGGGGCGGGTGGGGCCGCGCCGGCTCTCAGCTCATAGGCTCAGCCGCACCCCCAGCCGCAGCGAGGTCGGCGGTGTTCGCAGCACCGGCTTGCCGAACGTCGGGTTGGTCGGCGTCGGCGAGGCGTTGTCGGCCTGCTTGGTGTCCCAGCGCTCGTCGAGCAGCACCGGCCGCTGGGTGTTGAAGACGTTGAAGACGTCGAACAGGAAATTCAAGGTCACCGGTCCCACCGGCAGCGGGTAGCCGAGATGGAGGTCGACGTCGTAGTTGGCGGGGGTGCGGCCCAGGGCGCCGCGGTCGGTCAGGAAGAACTCGTAACGGGCGTAGATGTCCGAGTAGCCGTAAGCGGTCAGGGGCGTGCCACTGCGGTAGTAGGCGGCGAGTCCCACCGACAGCTTGAAAGGCGTGAGGTAGATGCCCGACAGCTTGAGCTGGTGGTGGCGGTCGTTCGACAGCGGGCCCCGATCGGTGATGCGGTTGAGGTTGCTGCCGTTGGTGAAGAAATCGTAGTAATCGTAGGCCGCCGAGATGTTGGGATCGGCGCCGGCGTTGGTGAACGGCGCGTAGGTGCCGTCGTAGTTGCCGTCGAGCTTCGAGTAGACGTAGGAGGCGAGCGCCTGCCAGTTGTGCGAGAAGCGCTTGGTGAGGTCGAGCTCGATGCCTTTGTAGACGCGCTTGGGCTTCGGCGCCGGGAAGGTCCGTGAGTAGTCGAGGGTGAAGATGCGCTGCATGATGCCCTGGCCCGGATTGCCGATGCAGTACGTGCCGTCGGTGCGGCAGAGGAAGTCTTCGATGACCTGGCCGTAATTGCGGTAGATTCCCTGGATGTTGACCGCGACGTCAGGGAGGACCTCGCGCTGATAGCCGAGCAGGTACTCGTTGATGTACTGGTTGTGAAGGTTGGGGTCGGCTGGCTCGACGTTGCCGCCGAAGATCGCCGAGGTTTGGCCCACCGCCGCCTCCGCTGCCGGATCGGGTGCCGTGCTGGTGGCGCTGAAGTTGAAGATGCGCGCCTGCCGCTCGAAGGAGAAGGAGCGGATGACGAGGTCCATCGGGATCTCTTCATAGTAGCGCCCGTAGGAGCCGAAGACCTTGGAGCGGCCATCCTTGGTGGGGTCCCAGACGACGCCCAGGCGGGGCGCGAAGTCCTTCTTCAGATCGATCGCGGTCTTGCCCTGGGGATCGATGATCACCTGCCGGTCCCAGCGCACCCCGGCGTTGATGGTCAGGTTGGAGAGCGCCGTCCAGTGGTCCTGCAGGTAGGCGGCAGTGTTGTGGTGCTGCGGCGATGCGTTGAGGGCCGACACCGGTGCATTGAAGTTGGGATAGCCGGTGGCGCCCGGCGTCGTCCAGTAGAAGTGGCTGAAGACCGGCTGCGAGGCGTTCAGCGGGTTGGGGACGAGGTCAATCTGCTGACCGCCGCTGAAGCGCCGGGTGACCTGGGCGATCTCCTTCTCGTAGTCGAGACCAAACTTGATCTCATGGCGCGCGAGGTAGGTGGTCACGGCGCCGCCAGCGAAATCGCGCTTGAACGTCTTGTCCTGGATGAGCCCGAAGCCGCCGGTCTGGAAGAAGTTGTTGCCGTCGTTGCGGAACTGGATGACGTCGCCGGCGGCGGTCGCCGGTACCACGGAGTTGGTCTCGTTGTGCCGCGACGCCTGGCCGCTGAGCTCCCAGGCGTTGCCGAACAGCCCTTCGTAGCGGAGCGCGTAGTCCTTGCCGCCGAAGATGCGCTTGCCTTCGTAGGTCAGCGTCTCGCCGTTGAGCGTGTGATTGGCGTCGATGATGGCGCCGGTGTCGTCGCGCGGGTCCTGGAAGAAGGTGGCGATCGCCGTCTGGCTCTGGGTGAGGTGAAAGGTGAGCTTGCCCGCCCCGAGGTCGTGGGTGCTGGCGGAGCCGACGATCTGGCCGGATTGCGGGCCGCCCATGGGCAGCACCGTGTTCTGAGTGTTGTTGACGCGGTCGTAGGCGCCGAAGAACCAGATCCGGTCTTTGATCAGATAGCCGCCGAGGTCGGCGCCGTAATCCTTCTTGGTGAAGCCGGCGACAGTGCCCGTATTCGAGCTCACCGATTGGGTGGTTCGCTGCAGCGAGTCGTTGTCGTAGTAGCCGAAAGCGTCGCCGTGGAACGCATTGCCGCCCGACTTGGTGATCACGTTGATGATGGCGCCGGTCGCGCGGCCGAACTCCGCCGTGTAGCCTCCGCTCTTGACGTCGACCGCCTGGATGAACTCGAAGTTCAGCTCCTTGCCCTGGAAACCGTACTCGGTGCCGGTGGTGTTGACGCCGTCGATGAAGAAGACGTTCTCGTTGCCGCTCGAGCCGTAGACGGTGATCGTCGACTGGTCGGTGTTCTCGGGGTTGGCGTCGGAGCTGACGCCGGGAGTGATCTGCACCACCGACGAGTAGTTGCGCCCGGTCGGCAGGGTCTCGACGGCGCGGCTGTCGAGGTTGGTGCCGATCGCCGGCGAGGTGACGTCGACCACCGGCACCTCGCTGGTGACCGTGATCGATTCGGACACCGCCGGATGCAGCGCGGCGTTGATCGTGGTCTCCTTGTCGAGGTCCACGCCCACCGCCGTGCGGTTCTCCGGCGCGAACCCCTCCAAGGTGATCGCGATGCTGTAGGTGCCCGGCGGCAGCAAGGTCAGCCGGTAGCGCCCGGCGCCGTCGCTGGTCGCGGTCCGCGTCCCTTGCAGCGCCGGGCTGCGCGCCTCGATGTTCACCCCCGGCAGCGCGCCGCCCTGCTCGTCGGTGACCCGTCCGACGATGCCGCCCGTCGTCTGTGCCGCCGCCGGCACGGCGCCGATCACGAGGAGGGCCATCGCCAGGCCCGCAAACTTCCGCAGTTGCCGCATCTGTCCCCTCCCGGGCCGCGGCCAGGGGCCGCGCGCGCCGATTCCGAGTCGCCTATCGTCCGGCTGTATGGCCTCAAATCCTAGCACAAGGCCACGCTCCCGGAAGGGGGGAGTGCCGCCAGACCCGGCGGACGGTCAGGCGGTCGGTCCCTCCGCGGCCGGTCTCTCCGTCGGCGGCGCGAAGGGGCTGCATCGGCCGCGCATGCCGTCGCGGAACTTTTCGCGTTCCTCGGGCGTCATCCGGTCCCAGCGCTCCATCATGCGGTGCCGCCAGTGCCTGGACCAGCCCTGCCGGCCGCGGAAGCCGCCGAACAGGAACCGGCTCAAGAACATCAGGCCAATGGCTTGCCAGAACGTGATCGCCCGGAGGCCGAAGAGCGCCGGCAGCAGCGCGTTCCACAGGCCCGTCACGATCATGCCGACCAGGCAGAACACGGCAGTGGCCAGCGCCGCGAACATCACGAATTTCACTACTCTCGGCAGCTTATGCTTTCTCATCGTCGTGTCCTCATGAGCGTAAGAATTCGTCGTGGATGGCCCGCAGGCGCCGGCGCAGGTGAAGCACCGCATAGTGCTTGCGGGAGAGCAGGGTGTTCACGCCGAGGCCGGTCGCCGCGGAGAGCTCCTTGAAGCTGCGGCCCTCCACCTCGTGAGCGAGGAAGACCTCGCGCTGCTCCGCGGGCAGCTCGTCCAGGGCGGCCGCCAACTCGTCGAGCAGCACGGTGCGGGCGTAGGCAGCATCCGGTCCGGCGTCCGGCGACGGCAGCAGGTCTTCGAGCCCCGGCGGCTCGCCGCCGTCCGTTCCCACTGGCCCGCTGGCCAACGCCTCTGTCTTGCGCTTGCGGAAGAGGTCGGTGATCCGGTTCCGGGCGACCCGGAACAACCAGGCGCCGATCTGTTCGATCGGCTGCGCCACCCGGTAGGCTTCCACCAGCTCGTAAAAGACATCCTGAAGGACGTCCTCGACGTCGCTCTGGTCGGCCACCCACCGGCGAATGAAGCGGCGCAGCCGGTGCTGCTCGCGCGCGACCGTTTCGGAGATACGTTGGTCCTGCTCGGTCATCCAGGGTCGGCTCAGCGATGCGTCCATTCACCCTGGTAGACGGATGAGGGGCGCGGATATTGTGACGCGGTCACCTGGGCCGGTCGAGGAAGCGGCGCACCTCGGGCTGATTGGGATCGAGCGCCAGGGAGCGGCGGAAGGCGGCGAGCGCCGCCGGCTCGTCGCCGCGGCAGAGCAGTGCCAGACCTGTCGAGGCGTGGGCGACCGCGGAGGCAGGGTCGAGCCGGACGGCGCGCGTGAAGTCGTCGAGCGCGGCATCGCACTGCTGCTGCTCGAGCCGGTAGCGGCCCTGCAGCAGCCAGAGGCGAGGGTCGCCGGGCCGCAGCGCGGCGGCGCGTTCCAGCAGCGCCAGGGCGCGGTCGCGGGCGCCGCCGCGGCCATAGCGAACTGCCCGCTCCTGGGTGTGCTCGACGCCGTCGGGCAAGCCGCCGGTCAAGGCACGCAGCAGCAGGCCATCGGAACGGTCGAGCAGGGCGGTGCGGACGGCTCCGGACCCACCGGCGAGCCCCCCGCCGGCTCGCGCACCGGTCTCCGCTTCGGCGAACAGCAGGTCGCTCAGGTTCCAGAGCGCCGCGGGCAGGTCGGGTTGGCGGACGAGCGCCTGCTCGAAAGCCGACCTGGCCTCGGGCAGCCGGCCCGCCTGGCGCAGCAGCAGTCCTTCATTGTCGAAGGAAGCGGCGGTGCGGGTGACGTCGGATGCCGCCGGAGACACCGCCGGCGCGCCTGGCGGGCCCGCGGAGCCGGCGGCCATCGGGGACCGGGCCGCACCGGCAGTTCCGGCGGCGCCCGTGGGGGTGCCCGTCGCGCCGCCGGCGCCGGCAGCCCGCCGGCCCGGCTCGGCCGCGACCCCTCCGGGTCAACCGGGCGTTAACCATAATCGCTTTACATCCGTTAACCAAAACCGGCGTGCCGCTTCGCGAAGCCGCCA
>Ga0209118_1000216_pt1 | contig 37088 bp, 37 predicted proteins | sample BlaSpr_A8_Ref_M1_FD_187988 | JGI IMG/M metagenome (GOLD analysis project Ga0209118, IMG submission 187988) | Forest soil microbial communities from Thunder Bay, Ontario, Canada - Black Spruce, Ontario site 2_A8_Ref_M1 (SPAdes) (version 2) | ecosystem: Environmental > Terrestrial > Soil > Boreal... | reverse complement strand
ACGGGCCGAGCATCGCAGCGAGCGCATCCGTTGATGCGTGAGCGAGAAGCGCAGGCGGCAACGACGCAGATGGGCCGCATGGGCGCCGAAGATCCGTCGATGGCGCCCGGCCAGGCCTCTTGAATCAAGCGCCGGTCAACTCCTTGACGACCTCGTCGAGCCGCACGCCGTGCGACGCCTTGACCAGGACGCGGTCGCCTTCGCGTGCATTTCTCCGCACCCATGCCGCGGCCGCGGGCCGGTCGGCGACGAGCTCGGCCCCGGCGGACTCGGCGAGGACCCGCGCCCGCTCGCCGTCGACAACACACACGGCGTCGAACACTTCGGCCGCGCGGCGGCCTACCCGGCGGTGCGACTCCTCGGACACCGATCCCAGCTCCGCCATCTGGCCGAGCACGGCGAGCAGACGTCCGCGGCGGGGGCTCTCGGCGAGCGCCTCGAAGGCTGCGAGCATCGACTCCGGGCTGGCGTTGTACGCGTCATCCACGATCGAATAACCGCCGGCCACATGCAGGTCCTCGAGGCGATGCTCGACCGTCACGTGCTGAAGCGCCTGCGCGCCTTCTTCGAGCGGCACGCCCGACGCGACGCCGGCAGCGACGGCGGCGGCTGCGTTCGTCGCCTGGTGCCGGCCCTCAAGCTTCAGGTTGATCTCGACGCCCCGCACTGAAAACTGTGAGCCTCCGCCCGTGGCCGCGCGGTAGCCCTCGACGCGAAAGTCCCCGTGCGCGACACCGAAGCTGCTGACCGTCGCCGAGGTCATCGCGACCAGCAGCGGGTAGAACTGATCGTCCGCGTTGAGGACGGCGACGCCCTGGTCCGGGAGCCCGGCGACGAGCTCGCCCTTGGCTCGCGCGAGGTCTTCGCGCGCGCTGAAGAACTCCATGTGCACGACGCCGATATTGGTGATCACGCCGACCGACGGCCGCGCCAGGGACACGAGTCGCGCGATGTCACCGGCATGCTGCAGGCCCAGCTCCAGGACGAGCGCCTTGTGGTGGGGCTCCAGGGCCAGGATCGTCAGCGGCACGCCGGTCTCGGTGTTGAGGTTGCCCGCGGTGCGCAGGACGTCGAAGCGCGTAGCGAGGATGGCGGCGATCATCTCCTTCGTCGACGTCTTCCCGTTGCTGCCGGTGACGGCCACCACAAGCGGCCTGACGCGCTCAAGGGTGCTGGAGGCCAGCGCGTAGAGGGCTGCCCACGTGTCGGGGACGCGGATCTCGGCGATCCCGTGCGGAACGTCTCGGCGCCGCTCGACCACCACGGCTGCCGCGCCGCGCCTGATGGCATCGTCCACAAACCTGTGCCCGTCCATCTCGGCCCCACGAAGGGCGAAGAACACCCCGCCCTGCACGACCTCGCGCGAGTCCGTGTGGAAGGTCGAGAAGACATTGCCGACCTGGGTGCCGCCGACCTCGCCGCCCCCGGTGGCCTCGAGGATCTCCAGGAGGCTTAGCCGCATCTGCTAAGTAGAAACGCTAACGGGAATCCGGCGTTATGTGCCAGTCCACGACCATGGTCTGGGCGATCTTCTGCCAGATCGGGCCGGCTGTGATGTAGCCGTCGTTCAGCGTCCAGTCGCGGTCGCTGCCGGCGGCGTGGGGCTTGCGGACGACGACCAGCATCGTGAACTTCGGGTGCTGCGCGGGCAAGAAGCCTACGAACGAAGACCAGACGTCCTGCGTGTACTGACCGTTGACGGGGATCTGCGACGTCCCGGTCTTGCCCGCCTGGTCGAGCTCAAAGCCTTTGACGCGAGTCGTGTAGCCCGAGCCATGCTGCACCACCGCCTCCATCATCGCCGTCATCTTCGCCACGGCGTCGGGGCCGATCACCTGGCGCTGTGGCTGCAGCAGCAGCGGGTTGATGTGCGTGCCGACACGCTCCACGACGTGAGGCGGCGCGTACTTTCCGCCGTTGGCGACCACGTTGATCGCCGAGAGCATCTGCACCATGTTGACGTCGATGCCCTGGCCGAATGCGCTCGTGGCGTACTGCGCGTCGGCCATCTGGGCGGCGGCCGGAGGCGGCACGGAATCCTCTGCCGCCACGTCGATGCCGCTCGGTTTCGTCAAGCCGAACGCCTGCAGGTAGCCGTAGAAGGCGTCGTGGCCCTCAGCCTGCATGGCCTTCATCGCACCCACGTTCAGCGAGTGCTGCAGCACGTAGGTGTAGTCGATGTTGCCGTGGTTCTTGCGGTCCCAGTCGTAGATCCGGTAGCCGCCGACGTTCAGGTATCCGGGATCGTTGATCACCGTGTTCGGGGCGATCGCACCCGAGTTGATCGCGCCGGCGAGCGTGACGACCTTCATCACCGAACCGGGCTCGTAGACGTAGCTCGAGACATGGTCGAGGAACAAAGATGGATCGGTGTGCGTGAAGTCGTTCGCGTTGTAGCTCGGGTAGTCAGCCCACGCGACGATCCCGCCCGTGGTCGGGTCCATGATCAGCACGCTTCCGCTCTCGGCGTTGTCCTTCTTCACTCCGTCGGCGAGAGCCTGCTCCGCGGCGTACTGGATGCTGGCGTCGAGGGAAAGGACGAGGTCTGACCCGTTGACCGGATCCTGGTGTGTGTGCGAGCCCAGGACGATCTCTCGATTCGCCAGGTCTCGATAGCTCGAGATGTAGCCGGGCGTCCCTGCCAGCAGCTTCTGGTAGTAGGCCTCGAGGCCGTACTGGCCGTCGCCGCTGTAGTTCACGAAGCCCAAAAGGTTCGAGGCGAGTGTCGTGCTCGAGGTGATTCCGGGCAGGTAGGAGCGCTGTGTCTCCTCCTCGAGCCCAACGCCTGGCAGCTTGAGCGCTCGCAGGCGGTCAGCCTTGTCCTTGCCGAAGCGGCGCGGCGCCACATAGGCGAACTTCGTACCGGATGCGAGCGTCGTCGTCAGCTTGGCCTGGTCGGCGCCGAGCACCGAGACGAGGCCATTGGCCACGCGAACTCGATCCGCGGACGGGACCTGGTCGGGCGAGACGAAGGCCGAGTAGACGGTCGTATTGACGACCAGCTGCGTGAGGTGACGATCGAAGATCGCGCCGCGAATGGCAGGCAGCTCGACGACTTCTCTGTACTGGGCCTGAGCCTGCGAGGCCAGCTGCCCGTGCCGCGCGATCTGCCAGTACGCGAGACGAGACCACACCATTCCTGCGAGGACCAGCGCCACGACCACCATGGCGAGGATGCGCAGCCGCGTCGAGCCGGCGCGTTCGACGCGCGGGGCCCGGTTGCGGACCCCGATCGACACTACTTAGTGGCCGCCAGCACGTCGCGCGTGCCGCCAACGGTGTTGACGAGGGCCGCCACTGCGCGCTCCCAGAGCGGCGTGGTGGCGTTGGCGGAGTCGCCGACCGGCGCCGTCAGGTCGATCGCCACCGGCTGACCTGAGACGTAGCCCGACGGGACCACGCGCTGCATGCCGCTCTGTGCGGCCTGCTGCTGCACCTGGGCCGGAGCGTGAAGCGTCACCTCCTGGTAGCGCAGCTGGTCCTGCTCGGCGATGAGCTGTCGCTGCTGGTCCTGGAGCCTGGTGATGTCGTACGACGACTGCGTGATCTGCGCGGCCAGACCGAGGTAGAAGAGGACCACGATCAGGATCGCGCCGAGCCCGAGGTAGGCGTGGCCGAACGTGCTCAACCGCAGCCGTTCGACAGCGGTCGCACTCGCCACCTGCACGAAGCCGCGCGTGCGTCTCCTCCGCCGCGGTGCGGGGGCATGCTGCGCGCCTGCGATGCTCAGGCGGCGTCGGGCCAGTATTCGGGTCGATGTCAAAACGTGTGCCTCATGTATTGCTGGGATGTGTGCTGGGAATGGCGCCTGGTGGCCGGAGGGGTTAGCCGGCCACCAGGACTTATGGAGTCAACGTTGATGCAGCTTTCGCTGCCCCTCTCCCCATCCCTGTCCCCTGAAGAGGGAGAGGGTGCCGCTGCTAATTCGTTACATTTTTTCCGCGACCCTCAGGCGCGCCGATCGCGCTCTAGGATTGCGCGCGACCTCCTCTTCGGACGGCCGCACGGGACGGCGGGTGATGATGCGCAGGGTGGCCCGGTGGCCGCAGGTACAGACTGGCTGCTGGGGTGGGCAGATGCAGTCCTTGGACTCGACGTTGAAGAATGACTTGACCAAACGGTCTTCCAGGGAGTGGAAGCTGATCGTCGCCATACGACCACCGGGTTTTAGTGTCATAAGAGCTGCTAGCAATCCTGCTTCGATCTCGCCGAGCTCGTCGTTGACGGCGATGCGGAGACCCTGAAACGTCCGGGTCGAAACGTTGATGTCGCGCGGCCACGCCGCTCGTGGAATGGCGGCTTCAACCGCCTCGGCCAGGTCGCGTGTGGTACGCAGCGGGCGCCGCGCCACTATGAACTGTGCGATCCGGCGAGCCCATCGCTCTTCGCCGTACTCCCGGAGGATGCGCTCGATCTCGCGCGCGTCCGACTCGTTGACGAGCTTGGCTGCGCTAATACCGGCGCTGGGATCCATCCGCATGTCGAGCGGGCCTTCGCTCTGAAAGCTGAATCCGCGCTCGGGGTCGTCGATCTGGTTGCTGGAAAGACCGAAGTCGAAGAGGATCAGGTCGGCCGTTAGAAAGCCGTTGTTGGCGCTGATCGAGTCAAGCTCGGAAAAGCGTCCGTGAACTATTACCGCCGCTGGCCCGAAGTTGGCCAGGGCCACCTGCGCAGCCTCCACCGCGGCGGGATCGCGGTCGATCCCGAGCAGCCGACCGCCGGGTGTGATCCTCTCCAGGATCTGGCGGGCATGGCCCGCCTGCCCGAGGGTGCAGTCGATCGCGACCGCCCCGACTCGGGGCTGGAGCAGCTCTATTACCTCTTGTGAAAGTGCGGGTTGGTGCGGACTCAGTGCCCTGAGATCACCCTGTCAGCGAACTCTGTAAAGCGTCCTTGCGCGTCGGCGTTGTAGCTGTCCCATCGGCCCTCGGGCCAGATTTCCACTCGGGAACCGGTCCCGATCACCACCACCGTCGACGGCGACTCGATCCCCGCCAGCCGGCGTTGTTCCGGCTGCAGGCTGATCCGTCCCTGACCGTCCGGCTCGAATGGGTCCGACATCGGGTAGAGCGTACGAGCGAGTGCGCGCTGGTCCGGTCCAGGCAGCGGGCTGCGCAGCTCCTGCGCGAGGGCGGACCACAGTTCCGGCGGGTAGATCGCCAGGACCTGGTCCTGGCTGACCGACACGAAGCTCCCCTCCGGAAGCTGCTTGCGAAAGGCGGCCGGGATGGCCAGCCTTCCCTTGTCGTCCACCTTCACCCTGTGTGCCCCGGTGAACACTCATCGGGCCCAGAAAAGTTGGAGGGCCCGCTGGCGGCGGGCGCACAGGCTGCAGCCGCAACCGTGGAGCTCTAGGGGCAGACGATTGCCATCCTTGTCGAAGCGGTGATTGGCGCCGACCTGGTGTCCATCGCGGCTGCGGGGAGAAGTGGCATAGAGGAGGTGTATGGCGTGCTGTACCTGGACGTAGGGTGCGACGTATGCTGCAGCGTTGCTTTGATTCACCACTTCTCCCCACTGATCACCGCGATTCGCCGCAAACCCTAACCACCCACACTGAGCCTGTCAATACCCTTACCACAACATGTAGAGGGGCTCAAAGTGGTCTTTGGTACAGCGACCACCACATGTTGGGTCTGGTGGTTTTGGCGGCCCCAGATCATGCGGCGAAATGTGATAGCGCCGAACATTAGTTTGGATTCGAGCGTGTGGATCGAAACCGACTTTGGTTGGTTTTCTTTACCCGCTTCGCTTCAGCAGACCGAGGCGCTTGGCCCGGTTTTCAGCCCAGCTGAAGATGAAAATGCTGGCCGGAATCATGACGACACCCATCCCCAGCAGGATTCCGATGGTCGGCAGCTGCGCGTAGAGGCCGACCCCGTCGAGCAGGCTGCCGCGGATGCCCGACAGCGCGTAGGTGAGTGGGCTCGCAGCGCCGGCGATCTGCATCGGGACCGGCAGCACGCTCAGCGGGTAGTACACGCCTGACACCAGAAGCAGGAAGCCCTGCAGCGCGACCGACATCTGCTCGCCCTTCTGTGGCGAGAGCAGCGGCAGGACCGAGGTCAGGATGCTCAGCCCGATCAGCGGCACCGTGGACGCCGCCAGCACAGCAAGGGCGGCCGCGATGTCGGCGTGTGAGAAGTCGAGGTTGAACATGGCGGCGGCGACGAGGAGCACGACGAATGTGCGTACGAGGCCGTAGCCGATGGCGAAAAGACAGATCCCCATCAGGTGCGTTACCCGCCTGACCGGCGCCATGAACGTGTACTCGATCGTGCCCTCCCACCTCTCCCATGCGATGGCGTACGCAGCCTCCATGAAGACCAGGGAGAGGTAGCCCCACAGGAGCGCCCCGATCAGCAGGTAGAGCTGCGCCTTGCGGAGGTCGAACGAGCCGTTCGAGCCACCGAGCGAGCCCAGGCCGGAGGCCAGAAAGCCGATCGAAAGCACGCTGACCAGGCTGTAGAAGAGCCAGACCACCTCCCAAAGCCAGTAGCGCTTGACGACGTGCAGCTGCCGCTCCGCGAAGCCGTACAGAGCGTTCAGCTCGACATGCCGTACGCCCAGGCTCATCAGTCGTCCACCTCCTTCTCCTCGGCGACGGCGAAGCTCTTCCCGGTCAGGTGCATGAAGACGTCCTCGAGGGTCGGGTTCGGCTTTCCGTTGGCGTGCAGCCGGCACAGCTCCTCGGGGCTGCCGTCGGCAAGCACCCGCCCGCCATCCATCATCAGCACGCGGTCGCACAGCTCCGCCGCCTCGTCCATGTCGTGCGTGCAGAGCAGCACCGTGACCTCACGCTCGGCCCGGAGCATGCGGAGCAGCGCCTGAACCTCTTTCTTTGAACGTGGGTCCAGTCCTGTGGTCGGTTCGTCCATCAGCAGGAGGGACGGGGCGGTGAGAAAGCTGCGGGCGATGGCGACCTTCTGCTGTTGACCACGCGAAAGCTGCTTCATCGGCTGGTCGATGGTGTCGAGCGGCAGTCCGAGCTTCTCCAGGATGTCGGTCACACGCTCGCGCGTGCCTGTGGCGCCGCCGCCGTACAGGCGCGCCGCGTACAGCATGTTCTCCCAGGGGCTCAGCTCCTTGAAGAAAGCCGCTTCCACCGAGACGCGGTTGACGTGACGCCTCACCGAAAGCGGTTGCGCGACCACGTCCCAGCCGAACACCATGGCCGTGCCAGAGTCGGGCGTGAGGAGCGTGCCGAGGATGCGGATCAGCGTCGACTTGCCGCTTCCGTTCGGGCCGAGGATGCCGGTCACGCCGCCTGCTTCGACCACCAGGTCGAGCTCGTACAGCGCGACCTTGTCCTTCCATGCGCGCCGCCACCAGGGCGCGCCGGTTTCGCGCTCGCGGCGCCGAAACGATTTACGAATTCCGTGGATCTCTATCGCTGTCATTGCTTGTCTCCTGAAATTTCATTCCGTTGCCCCCACCCGGCCGCGGCCGCTTCCCGACCGGGGCCGACCTCCCCCCAAGGGGGGAGGGCAAAAGAAAAAGGACCGCGCGGCGCCCAACTCCCGCACGATCCTTTGTCGGTACTTGTTTTGTGTTCTAGATGCCTACCGGAAAGGGCTCAATGTGCGGTGAGAAGGCAGACTTCGCCCACGATGGCGAAGGTCCCCTTCAAAGTGCCGCCCACTGAACGCTCCTCGAATGAATAGATACACCCGGATGGGTGTACAGCACGGGTTAGCCTAAAGCCCCCAGGCGATGAAGTCAAGACGTCACGTGGTCGATCACGAACGCCACGGTCAACGCCTCCTCGCGCCACGATTCGTAGCGGCCGGAAGGGCCGGAGTGGCCCGCACTGAGCAAGGTCTTCAACAGCACCGGCCGCTCACTCTGATTCAGCGAGCGCAGCTTTGCGACCCATTTGGCCGGCTCCCAGTACGAGACCTGCGGATCGTTCAGCCCGCCCGTCACCAGCAGCGCCGGGTACTCGGCGGGATTGACGTTGTCGTAAGGCGAGTACGCCTTCATGTACTCGTAGAACTCCGGCTTCGACGGGTCGCCCCACTCGTCGAACTCACCGACCGTAAGAGGCAGCCTTTCGTCGAGCATTGTCGTCACCACGTCGACGAACGGCACCTCCGCCACAGCGCATGCGAAGAGGTCCGGCCGCATGTTCACCACGGCGCCGATGAGCAGGCCACCGGCGCTGCGGCCGCGAATCGCAAGCCGGCCGGGATTCGTGTAGCCCAGTTCGACCAGGCGCTCAGCGCAGGCGATGAAGTCGCTGAACGTGTTGGTCTTGTGCAGGAACTTGCCGTCTTCGTACCACCCCCTCCCCATCTCCCCGCCGCCCCTCACGTGGGCGATGGCGAAGACGAAACCGCGGTCGAGCATGCTCAGCCGGGTCGGGTCGAACATCGGGTCGCTCGAAATCTCGTATGCGCCGTAGCCGTTGAGCAGCGCGGGATGTGAACCATTCCGCTCAAGGCCACGTCGGTACACGATCGACATCGGTACGCGAACGCCGTCTGGAGCTTCGGCCCAGGCGCGCTCGGTGACGTAGTCGTGGCGGTCGTATCCGCCGCCGACGGGCTGCTCTTTGACCAGGGTGCGCTTGCGCGTCCGCATGTCGTAATCGACTGCGGACCACGGCGCCGTGAGTGACGTGTAGAAAAAGCGCATGACAGGGCTGTCGTAGTTCGGGTCCGAGCCCGGGAAGGCTGTGTAAGCGGCGTCCGGCTGCTCGACCACGTGGAGGTCGCCCGTCGGGCAATCCAGCACCTCCAGGCGCTGCAGCCCGTCGGACCGCTCGCCGAGGACGACGTGGTTGACGAAGAGGTCGGTGAAGTTGAGCCGCACGCCCGGACGTTCCGGCACCACTTCCGTCCAGGACTCCCGGCCGGGGCTGGTAATGGGCGCCGCCATGAGCCTGAAGTTCTGCGCTCCGTCGTTGGTCAGGATGAGAAAACGATCTTCCTGGTGGTCGATCGAGTACTCGATTCCGGAACGCCTCGGCTCCACAAGCCGCGGCTCTGCACTCGGATCGTCGCTTCTGAGGAACCGGCTTTCGCTGGTGACGTGGCTCGAGCTGGTGAAGACGAGGTAGCGCTGGCTCTTGGTCGATTCGACGCTCAGCTCGAAGTGCTCGTCGTCCTCCTGCAGGACCAGCATGTCCTGGTCGGTTAGCGTGCCGAGCTCGTGGCGCCAGACCTGGAACGGCCGCATGGCGTCGTCCGTCCTGACATAGAAGAAGGTGCGGCTCTCGGCCGACCAGGCCGAGCCGTAGTAGACACCCTGAATCACGTCGTCCAGGTCCCTGCCGCTCCTGAGGTCGCGGAAACGAAGCTCGTGCATCTCCGAGCCGTCGAAGTCCGCGGCGTAGGCGACGAGGTTCTCGTCAGGGCTCCGCTCGACGTAGCCGAGGTCGAAATACTCATGCCCTTTGGCCAGCTCGTTGGCGTCGAGCACCACCTCTTCTGCTGCATCCATGGTCCCGTGGCGCCGGCAGTAAATCTCGTAGTCGAGCCCCTCGACCGAGCGCGTGTAGGTCCACCAGCCCTTGTGGAGGGTCGGTGCCGAGGTGTCCGTCTCCTGGACGCGCCAGAGGATCTCGCGGTAGAGCGTTGCCTGAAGATCTTCCGTCGGTGCCATGACGGCGTCGGCGTACGCGTTCTCCGCCTCGAGGTACGCCATCACCTCGGAGTTGTCCTTCTCGCGCAGCCAGTAGTAAGGGTCGACCCGCCGATCGCCGTGGGCGAAGAGGAGCTTGGGCCGCCTGGGGGCGACCGGAGGGCGGGGTGCGGCGGGTTGGGCTGCCGGCTCCATGAGACGTCGAGTCTACGAAGGTTACGAGGTCGCGCCTCCCGGGCGGGTGCCGCCGAGCTTGAACGCCTTGCGCACCAGGTGCTTGACAGCCGGCTGCTCGGCGTCGGCCGCCGAGCGCAGCGTGATGAACCGCGAGTCCTTGCCGGCTCCCTTGAGCAGGCCGCTCCCATCGTCGAGCTCGCGGCCGCGGTAGAAAAAGATGGTCGAGTGGCTCGCAAACGTGCCGATGCCGACCACGTTGGCGCCGTCGACGGCGTAGCGGACGAGCTTCCACATCGCGCTGCTCGAGCGCGGCGCCTGGCTGTTGTAGGTGATCTCGTCGGCTTTGGGTGCGATTTCCTTGACAGTCTTGATCGCAGCCCTGACCGTCGGGCGCACCTGCGCCGGAATCTTCTGGAGGTGGTCGGAGAGGCGGATCTGCGCCGGCATACCGTCAGCCGCCTGCGATCGCGCCGAGGATCAGGAAGGGCTCCGTGCCCGCCACCACGGCGTCGGGCAGCGGCGCGTCCGGCGCAGCGTCTGACCAGTCCTCCTCGCAGGCGAAGAACCTGATCATCGGCCGGCGTTTCTTCGTGGCCATGTCTCGAATCGTCCCGCGCAGCGCCGGATGGTTGGTTTCCAGCGCATCGAGGATCGACCGCTGAGTCACTGGAGCGGGGAGCTCCAGCTCGACCACGCGGCCTACGCCGGCCAGCGTTTGGAGACTCGCCGGGAGGATGACCTGGATCACGCCAGCGTCTGAACCTCGACTGAGAGCACGGCCGGCAGGTCGCGGACGATAGAGGTCCAGCTGTCGCCGGCATCGGCAGATGCGTAGACCTGCCCGCCGCTGGTGCCGAAATACACGCCGCATGGGTCAAGACCATCGACCGCCATGGCGTCGCGCAGGACGTTGACGTAGCAGTCCTTCTGAGGGAGCCCGTTGGTCAATGCCTCCCACTCGTTTCCACCGGTCCGGCTGCGGTAGACGCGCAGCTTGCCGTCGGGGACGTAGTGAAGCGAGTCACTGGTGATCGGGATGACGTAGACAGTGTCCGGCTCGTTCGCGTGGACGTCGATCACGAAGCCGAAGTCGGTCGGTAGGTCGCCGCTGATCTCGCGCCATGTGTCTCCGCCGTCGTCGGTCCGCATCACGTCCCAGTGCTTCTGCATGAACAGGGTGTTCGGGCGCGACGGATGCATGGCGATGCGGTGGACGCAGTGCCCCACCTCGGCGTCAGGGTCAGGAATGTGATTGGAGCGCAGCCCGCGGTTGACCGGCTGCCACGACTTCCCGGCGTCGTCGGTCCTGAACACACCGGCGGAGGAGATCGCGCCGAACATCCTGTCCGGCTTGCTCGGGTCGATGAGGATGGTGTGCAGGCAGAGGCCGCCTGCACCGGGCGCCCAGCCGGCCGCGGTTTTGTGGGTCCGCAGGCCCGGCAGCTCGCCCCAGGTCTGGCCGGCATCGCTGGACTTGAAGATGGCCGCGTCTTCGACGCCTGCGTACACGGTGTCGGGGTCGTTCAGCGAAGGTTCGAGGTGCCAGACGCGCTTGAACTCGTAAGGATGAGGCGAGCCGTCATACCAGGTGTGCGGGCCGACCTCGCCCTCGTACGCGAACTCGTTGCCGACGGTCTCCCACGTCTTGCCGCCGTCATCCGAGCGATGCATCACCTGGCCGAACCAAGAGCTGGATTGGGAGGCGTACAGACGATCGGGGTTCGCCGGTGAGCCCTTGAGGTGGAAGATTTCCCAGCCCGCAAACTGAGGACCGTCGACCTTCCATTTCTTCCGGCTCCCGTCCGAGCTCAGGACGAAGGCACCCTTTCGCGTACCGACCAGCACCCGTACCCTGCTCATCCTGTTCCCTCCTCTCGAGTTGGCAATCCGTGGTTCACTCAACAGCTTTGACTGCGCCTGGACACCAAACTAATCGGTTCGCGGCAGCGGTGAGCGTCGATGGTGGCAAGGCCTGAGGCTCCGCGAAGCTGACATTTAGCTGGCGTTTAGGCGGCACAAGTAATTGATGCGTCGGCACGCAAGATCCAACTCGGTGGGCCGTAGCAGCGTTGTAGATATCACGATGATCGAAAGATTTGTAACACGTGTCGGCAAGCCGGGGGCGATTGCTATTCTCGCCGCGGTGATTATCGCAATTGGCTTCGGCGGCGCAGTCGTCGAGCATCTCCGTCTGGCCGCAGCCACAGAGCAGCAGGGCGAGCAAAACAGCGGCAGCCAGGCAGGCTCCACGGACCAGGCTGGCAACGCAGACCAGGGCGGTAACTCAGGCCAGGCCGGCGACGGCCAGTCCTCACAGGGCGACGATCACGCCAGCGGAGCCCGCCAGCAGGGCGACTCGACAAATGACAGCGCGATGAGCGTTGACGGCCAAGCCGCAGCCTGATGAACATGAGGCGACGCCGTTCGTCAAGTGCGCAGGCACTGGCCGAGTTCGCGCTCAGCCTGCCCATCCTGCTGCTGATCGTGGCCATCACGATCGATTTCGGCCGGGCCTACTACTTCGACCTCTCGATCCGCGACGCGGCGTTTGCGGCGGCGCGATACGCCGGCATGAACCCGTTCGACGACCCGGGGATCAAGCAGGCGGCAGTCAACGCGGCTCCCACTGGGGTGCTCGATGTCACCAAGGTCACGATCACCAGTCCGATCGTTGCCGGTTGCGATGGCAGCCGCGTCAGCGGTTGCCCGATGCAGATCGCTGTCACCTACGTCTTTAACCCGATCACTCCATTCATCCAGGCCCTGACCGGGTCGGCTATCACGCTGAGCCGTACACAGACGGACATCATCAAATGAGGATCCGACGCGCCCAAGGCGCCCAGGCCATGGTCGAGTTCGCTGCGATTTCGACCGTCTTCTTTCTGCTGTTCTTCATCGTCCTCGACGGCGGTCGCGCCCTTTACGCGTACGCGACAGTCGCTGAGGCTGCCCGCGAAGGCGCCCATGCGGCCGAGCTGACCGAATCCACCGATGCGCAGATCCGGACTCAGATCAATTCGCATTCCGCCTTGCTCGGCGACCTCGGGTCAACCGCCACCATCACCCCTACCCCTTTACGCAGCGCGATGCAGACGGTCACCATCACCGTCACCTATCAGTACCGCACCGTGACTCCGCTGCTCAGCCAGTTCGGACCGATCACTTTCACTTCCCGGACCGTTGTGGTGGTGGAATGATCGTCAAGAAGCAGAGCGGGCAGATCTTGGTGCTGTTCGCTGTTGGCCTGGTCGCCCTCATCGGCATGGTCGGGGTCGTCGTCGACGGCGGCCGCGCTTATTCCGACGAGCGATCGCTCGAGGCCGCTGCAGAAGCGGCAGCGCATGCAGGGACATTCCTCATGGAGACCAGCTGGAAGGGCGAGGCCGGCAACTACGGCTCGCTGACCGATGCTCAGGTCCGAGCGACCGCCCAGGCTTTCGCCGGCTACAACGGATGGAATTCCTCCACCGACACATTTTTCCTGGACTACGTGAGGCCCGACCGGACCACCCACGTGGCGACTTTGGACACCACGGTCAGAGGCGTTGAGGTCCAGCTGTCCAAGCCCCAGACCGCAACCTTCACGAGGGTCCTGGGCTTCAGGATCTTCCCGGTCTTTGCCCGCGCCACGGCGATGTTCGGAGCCGCCCTCGTGGCCGGCGCCCTCCCCCTTGCCATCGACGACTCCTGCACGCCCGGTTACGACACCAATGTCGGAGCTCAGCCGGCTAATTTTGGTGGCAGCTTCGGCACCTGCAACTTCGCGAGCATCATCCCGCCGGGCTGCGTAAGCGGCGACAGCGTGTGCTACCAGAACGCCATGACGAACGGCATGAAGCCGCCGGCAATACTGGGGCCCGCATATCCAGTCAACACGTTTGACATGGCTGCCCTTTCCCCGGCGACGGCTGCTGCTCTGCAAGCACGCATCAATGCGCGTCCCGGTGAGACGTGCACCACTTTCAAATCGCCCAGCCCGCGCGTGGTCTGGATGCCGGTCGTGCCCGGTGGATTCGGCGGAGCAACCGTCAACTTTGTCCGCTACCGCGCCTGGTTCATGACCTCGATTTCGGCCCCCAACGGATTCACCGGATGCTTCGTCCACGCGACGGTCAACGGGGGCGACTTTGACCCCAACGCCGTCGGCACCGCATATGGCGGCTTGATGATCATGAAGCTGATTCGCTCAACTGGAGTTTTGACTCCGGTCGCCATCACCCTGACGACCATCACCAACCCGGCCATGCGAAACCTTGTCAACGGTTCCACGCTGACGGTCCACACCAGCGAACCCGGTGCGACCTGCACCGTCCTCGTCTACGACCTCCCTCCCCCCGCTGCACCGGCGCCGAGCGCCGCGGGTGGGTTGGGCCCGAAGATCGCGGATGGGGCCGGTAACGTGACGTGGACCTGGACCGTGGAAGCTACCGCAACGGTCGGAATCGCCCAGGTGCAGGTGTCGTGCGCCTACCGTGGCTTCCTTGGCTACCTTTTCACCAGCACGGTGATCGCCTAGCCCAAGGGTCGGTCAAGTTCTGGTCGAGACGACCATAACTTCGTGGTAAAGTAAGAGTCGTGCCGACCAAAACCGATCAGGGAGCGCCGGCGAACTACGACCCAACGCAGTTCCCGGCGTTCGCCGTGACGGTGGACGTCGTGATCCTGACGATGTCCGACAGCCGGCCCCATGTGCTGCTCGTGCGTCGTGGGGTGCCGCCGTTCGAGGGGAAGTGGGCGATCCCCGGCGGCTTCAAGCGCCCCACCGAGACGCTGAACGCAGCGGCCAAGCGAGAGCTTGCTGAGGAGACCGGCGTCGACAGCGCGAGCTTGCTGACCCAGTTCGGGGCCTACGGCGATCCCGGGCGCGACCCACGGATGAATGTCGTCACGGTCGCCTACCTCGCGGTGCTGCGTGATGTCGGCGCGGTCGTGGCGGGCACGGACGCTGCAGAAGCCGCCCTCATTCCGTTGTCAGAGGCTTTGAACGGGAAGATCAAGCTGGCGTTCGACCACGCGCGGATCGTCCGCGATGCCGTCCATCGCGCCCGCGTCGACCTCGACCACACGGGAATGGCGACGGCGTTCGTCGGATCGACCTTCACCATGGCCGAGCTCCGGGCGGTCTATGAAGGCATCTGGGGGGTGCACCTCGACGGCGCGAACTTCCGGAGGACGGTCATCGCCGAGAGCGGTTGGGTCATCCCTACCGGGCGCCGGGCTCGTCCCGGATCGAGCGGCGGCAAGCCGCCGGAGCTGTTTCGCGCTGGGCGGATGTGGAAGCTCGGCGGGCCGATCCGGCAGCCAAACGAGAGAAGGAAGGGAGATTCATGAAAGCAGTCGTCTACGACAGGTATGGGCCTCCGGACGTGCTGCGGATCGAAGAGGTCCCGCGGCCGGTGCCCAGAGAGGACGAGATTCTCGTCAAAGTCCACGCCACCACCGTCAACCGAGCGGACGTCCACACACGCGAAGCCAACCGGTCATACGGCCTGGCCGCATCGCTGCTCAGCCGCCTGGTCTCGGGCCTCCGCGGGCCGAGGCAGCGGATCCTCGGCCGCGAGTTTGCCGGAGAGGTCGAAGCGGTGGGCGCGGCAGTCAGCGAGTTCGCGGTCGGTGACCATGTCTTCGGCCTTGGTGGGCTCAAGTTCGGTGCACACGCGGAGTTCATGTGCGTGCGCGAGAACGCTCGAATCGCGCACATGCCGGTCGGTATGAGCTTTGAGGAAGCTGCGCCGATCACCGACGGGGCGCTCAATGCGTTGATGTGCCTGAAGCAGGCTGATCTTCGGAAAGGCCGGAGGATCCTCATCTACGGTGCGTCCGGGGCAATCGGCACCGCTGGAGTGCAGCTGGCCCGGTACTTCGAAGCCGACGTGACAGCGGTGTGCAACACCAAGAACCTGGAGTTGGTGAAATCGCTCGGAGCCGACAGGGTGATCGACTATACGAAGGAAGATTTCACTAAAAACGGCGAGACATACGACGTCATCTTCGACGCCGTCGGCAAGTCGTTCACGCGGTGCCTCGACTCACTCGAGCCTGGGGGTGTTTACCTGCCGACCGACGGTTTTGAGAATTTGTGGCGCGCGCTCATGCCCTCGCGGGCCACAGACAAGAGGGTGGTGTTCCAGATTCCACCTCGGCAGACCAAGCAGGACGTCCTGTTCCTGAAGCAGCTCGTCGAGGCCGGGAAGTACCGGCCGGTCATCGATCGGCGCTACCCGCTGGAGGACGTGGTCGAGGCGTCCAGGTACGTCGAGACTCAACAGAAGACCGGGAACGTGGTTCTGTCTGTAGACGGCGCGAAGAAGAACCAATGAAAGCTGTTGTCGTCGACAGATATGGCCCGCCAGAAGTCCAGCGAATCGAAGAGGTGGAGACGCCGATCCCCAACGCGGACGAGGTGCTGATCAAGGTCCGTGCGACGACCGTTACCCGTACCGACTCCGGCGTTCGCGCGGCTAAGCCATTCTTCATCCGCCTGATCTTCGGCCTCCGGCGACCAAAGCAGCGGATCCTGGGCACCGAGCTGGCGGGCGAGGTCGAAGCCATCGGCCCGGGAGTCAGCCAGTTCGCCGTCGGTGACCATGTATTCGGCAGCACCTCGGCGTTCAGGTCAGGGGCACACGCGGAGTTCGTCTGCATTCCGGAGACCGGCCCGCTGGCGCTCAAGCCGGACCGCATGACCTTCGAAGAGGCCGCTGGGGTCACGGATGGGTTTGTCCTGGCCCTGATGTGCCTCGAAGCGGCAGATATCCGGAAGGGGCCGAGCATCCTCGTCTATGGGGCATCTGGAGCAATCGGCACCGCAGGGGTGCAGCTGGCCAGGCACTTCGGCGCCGACGTGACTGCTGTCTGCAGCACCAAGAACCTCGAGCTCGTGAGGTCGCTCGGAGCCGACAAGGTGATCGACTACACAAAGGAAGACTTCACCAAGAACGGCGAGACCTACGACGTCATCTTCGACGCCGTCGGCAAGCACTCGTTCAGCAGGTGCAGAGGCTCACTGAAGCCGGGCGGCGCTTATGTGGCGACCGACGGGTTGCACAATACGTTGCTGGCCCTGTGGACCTCGCGGATCGGAGACAGGAGAGTTCTCTTCCCTATACCCCCTCACTACACGAAGGAGAATGTCCTCTTTCTCAAGGAGCTCATCGAGGCTGGGAAGTACCGGGCGGTCATCGACCGGTGCTACCCGCTGGAGGACGTGGTCGAGGCGACGAGGTACGTCGAAACGGAGCAGAAGACCGGGAACGTCGTCCTGACAGTCTCTTAGCGGTAGCTCATCCGGACGGCCTTCCACGTTTGGCGCGCCATCGGTGGTGCTGAATAAACCGGTTCCGGTCCACAGAAATCCGACCGTTGCCGGCGCGATGAATGACGTGGATCCAACGGTGACGCACGGGTGATACGTAGGGTCGTCTGTCGCCTCTTCGCTTATTCCGCGCGCAGGACCTCGACCACGTTGGTGCGTGCCGCCCAGCGCCCGGGAATCATGGCGGCGGCCACCGCGACGACCAGGCCACCCACTAGTATCGCGATCAGCTCCCATGCTGCGTAGACGCCATACGCTGCGGACGGCGTGTCCACGCCGCCGATGTTGCCGACCAGGTCAAACAGCGCCCTGCTGAGAGCGATTCCTGCCGGGACGGCGGCCAATCCGCCAACCAATGCCATCAGACCTGCTGAAGAGGCCACCATCCCGATCACCTGGCGCGGGCTCATGCCTAGCGCCTTCAGCGTGGCGGTGTCGCGCATGCGCTCACGCGTGTTCAGCAACAAAGTGTTGAAGATGCCGGCGACCGCGATCAGCGCGATTACCACTGCAATCGCCAACAGGACGCCGTCGATCATCCCCAGCCCAGAGCTGACGCCCGTATGGTTGGCTTGGACGTCGAGTAGGTCCGGCTCCGCCGCCGCTATGCGCTTCACATAGGCGTCTATGTTCGAGCCCGGCTTTGCGGTGATCTGATAGGTCGATGGAGCAAGGTCCGGGACAATCGCATTGATCGTCGACCAGTCGAGGATCAGCTCGTGGCCGCCGGGGCCGCCCAGGAAGTCGTAGACCTCGCCCACCACTCGTAGATTCAGGGCCGAGCCGCGGAACGTCCCGGTGAACGTATCGCCGACCTTGAGGTGGGCGTCCTGCAGCAACCCCCTGGGCGCCACCACCTCACCCGGACCGCTGATCCAGCGGCCCGTGGTCAGCAGGTAGCCGAGCGTCGACGAATCACCGCGAAAGATCAGTGAGTAGACGGGATCGACGATCCTCGGGACGGCGATGGTCGCCGTTGTTTGGGCAACCAACCGCGCGGTCTCGGGCTGCGAATTGATGAGCTGCGTCGCCTCAACGTCCGTAAAGGCGGGGCTCCGATAAATGACGACATCCACCTTCCCCGCATGCGCCTCATATGTGTATATCCCGTCAAAGCTGCGTGCCTCGCCCAGCGCGACGACGATGGTGGCGACGCCGACGAAGATGGTGAGCAGAGTCAGGATCGCCCGCAGTGGCCGCCCAACCGCATCGCCGAGTCCAAGGACTAAGGGCCGCGGCAGCCCGAGTCGTGAAGCCAGCCGGCGGAGCCATCGGCCGCTCTGGCCGCGAGGTGCCATGGCGTTGGCGATCACGACCGCGGGCTTGAGCAGACCCGCGCGGAGGGCCGGAAGCAACGCTGCGATGGTCACGATGAGCAGCGCGCCGCCAAGCGCGAGCAGGTCGAGGGCCGGCGAGAAGGTCGCCTGGTAAGCGAGCCCCAGCGCCTGCGAGCTGTTGGCCAGGAGCGGCTGGCTCAGGATCGTGCCGGCCGGAATGCCTAGGGCGCACGCCGCGGCAGTAGGGATGAGGATCTGCAGCACGAACACGCTGACCACCTGCGACGGCGTGAAACCGACGGCTTTCATGATCCCGATCTCGCGGTAGCCGGAGATCACAATCCCCGTCACGAGGTTGGCCACGATCGCCGCTGTCGCGGCAATTGCGAAGACGCTGAAGGCGATGAGCGAGCTGATGATGGCCTGGTTCGCGACGTTGAAGATGCTGCGGATGAACAGATAGTTGACCGAGCTGGTGATGCTGCCCGGAGGCAAAGCGGCGCTCACCTTGTCCAGATCCGCCTTCAGCTGGGCCGTCGTCGGATCACTGGCGAAGCGGTAGGTCATCAGGTACGAGGACGAGTCCTTCGCGATCAGCGGGGCGATGGCTGAAGCAAGAACCCAGGCGTGCTGGCTGGTGATGCTCGCCTGCGCCTCATCGATGTCCACCACTTCGGCCGCGACGGTCAGGACCGGCTCCTGGGGAACACTGACCACCTTGAGCCTTTCTCCGATCGAGATGTGGTTGAGGTCTGCAAACGACCGCGTCAGGGCGATCTCGTTGGCGCCGGCCGGCCAGTGCCCGGCAGTGATACGGAGCTGCTCGACGTCCCCGTTCGGGTTGTCGCGCCCGATGGTGGTCACCACGTACTTGTGCCCGCCCGACTGAAACTGGACGTCGGTCGCGCGATATGGACCGCCGTATGCGGTCGCCCCGATGAGCGATGGCGTACCGGCGAGCATGCCGGTATCGCTCCGCGGGTCGAAGAAGACTTGCAGGTGCGCGCCCCGCTGGGCCTGGAAGGCGATCTTGAAGGGATCACCCGTTTGCGACACGATCATCAGTGCCATCGTCCCTGTGCCGGTGGCAAGGAACGCGGTGGCGAAGATGACGGCCGCCTGAAGCCGCCGCCTCCGCAGGTCGGCAAGCGTTTTGACGAAGATGGCTCTCATCGCGGCGCCTCCTCGCTCCGGACGCGGATGACCTCTGACGGAGCCCGCTCCGGGCTCTCGAGACGTGCATCGTCAGCGATCTTTCCGTCCTTCACGCTGATCACGCGCGCCGCATGCCGCGTCGCTAGCTTGGGGTCGTGTGTGACGAGCAGGATCGTCTGTCCGTCGCGGTGAAGCCCGCCCAGGAGCTCCATCACCTGGTCGCCGGTGTGCGTGTCAAGCGCGCCGGTCGGCTCGTCCGCGAGGAGCAGCGTGGGTCTGTTGATCAGGGCGCGCGCGATCGCGACCCGCTGCTGCTGGCCGCCGCTGAGTCGCGCAGGATATCTGTCCGCGACCTCTTTGATATCGAGCTGGTCCAACAGCTCCCGCGCCCGCCCGGTCGGGGGATTGCCCTTGAGCTGGGCGGGGATGAGGACGTTCTCGAGCGCGGTCAGGTTCGGAAGCAGGTAGAAGAACTGGAATACGAAGCCGATGTGGTCGCGCCGAAACGTGGCCAGCCCAGCCTCGCCGAGCGTGGAGAGGTCCGTCCCGCCAACAGTGATGGTGCCGGACGTCGGGCGGTCCAGCCCCGCGACCAGGTTGAGCATGGTCGACTTGCCGCTTCCTGACGGCCCCATGATCGCGGTGAACTCGCCCTTGTCGACGGTGACTGAAACGCCGTTGAGGGCGCCGGTGATGCCGCCCTGGTAGACCTTGGTGACCTCGGTGAGCCGGACCAGCTCGCTCATGGCCTTGCCGCCCCCTCCGTCCCGAAACGCTCTGAAGATAGTTCGTCCATCCACTTCAAATCTGCCTCCGTGTGAAGTAGTGCGCCGCGTACAAGCCGCGCCAGGTCAATGCGGCCGTCACGGCGCGCCCGTTCCTCCAGCCGGTTGAGGTCCCGCAGGCGCTGCAAGTAGGTGCGCTTCTGGCGAGCGAGCATTGGCTGCAGGTCGCCGTTCGCGATGCGGGTCGCGAGCAGGAGTTTCACGTAGATGTCCTCGTGAAGCTGCTGTGGTCCGGTGTCAGGCTCGGCGAGCCACTGGTTGAGCGCCTTCTGGCCATCAGGCGAAAGCTCGTAGAGCAGCTTTCCACGATCGCCGCGAGGACCGACGGGCCGGACGAGCCCGTCGCGCTCGAGGCGCTGGAGCGTCGTGTAGACCTGGCCGATATTGAGCTCCCAGGTCCCACCCAGCATCGCCTCAAAGCGGTTCTTCACCTCATATCCGTGGAGGGGCTCTTCTTTCAGGAGTCCCAGCACGCCGTACTTAAGCGACAATCTCTCGACTAACCATACTCAGTATGCATGCTAAGTATGTATAGCGCTGTCGAAGTTGTCAAGCGGTTGGCTAAAGTTCTCGCGTGAGGCTCAGCTGGCCGGCCTGATCTACTCGGCGATCACCTCACTCGACGGCTACGTAGCCGACGAGAACGGCAACTTCGACTGGGCCGCGCCAGACGAGGAGATGCACCGGTTCGTCAACGACCTCGAGCGACTGGTCGGCACCTACCTGTACGGGCGCCGGATGTACGAAGTGATGGAGTTCTGGGAGACCGCGCATACCCTCCCCGATCAGGCACCGTTGATACAGGACTACGCGGAGATATGGCAGGCCGCCGACAAGATCGTGTACTCCAGGACGCTGGAGACCGTCACCACGGCCAAGACACGGCTCGAGAAAGAGTTCGACCCTGAAGCAGTCCGGCAGATGAAAGTGCTAGCCGGACGAGACCTCAGCGTGGGAGGGCCCGACCTCGCCGCGCATGCGATCAAGGCCGGATTGGTCGACGAATACCACCTTTTCGTCACGCCCATCATCGTCGGAGCCGGCAACCAGGCCCTCCCCGACGATGTCCGCGTAAACCTCGAGCTGATGGACGAACACCGTTTCGACGGCGGCGTGGTTCATCTGCACTACCGCACCAGAAGTTGAGCCCGCGTGACGCCGGCTTGCTCCTGCCATCGTTGAACGTTCACGCCGCGCACGAGCAGCCACAGCATCAGCGCTAATTCCGCGAGGAAACCGAGCACCTCGATTGGAATCAGCACGTAGTTTGCGAACGGGGGTGACAGAAACGTAAGCCACCCCAGCCCGGCAATCACCATCAGGGCACCCAGAATCCGGGGCAAGAAAGTCGACTTGAAAATGAGGTAGCCAATCACGATGTCAAACACCGCGAAAAATACGATGCCGACCGCGCCGGCCTGAGCATTCAAGTCGAGAAGCATCTGAGCCAGTGACTGCAACTGCTCCGCATTGAACACGCTCTTGTAGTGGCTGCCTCCCAAGACGACCAAAGGGGCGAGTTGAAAGACGCTACCCAAAGCCTGAACAGCGCATCCCATGAGGCCGAGGAACGCGGCGACGAGAGCCAGGTTCCTGTTGACCGGCCGAAACAGGTTGTAGAAGAGCGCGGTTAGAGCGACATACAACCCGAGCGAGATCAGGCCGACAGCGAATTCCAACCGAAATAGGAGCTCGTGCGCCACGATGTCTTTCGGTGTCGCGGGCGTGAACAACGTGCCGATTGCGAACAGAAAGTAGGCCAGATAGACGACACCCGTGATCCTGGCCCTGGGCTGCAGCGACGCCAGTGCCGTCCGTTCCATCACTGAGCCCATTCCAACCGTGAGGTTGCTGTGCTCGCGTGTTCCTTCCATCGTTGAACGTTCACCCCGGCGATCAGCAGCCAGAGGCAGAACGATCCTTCCCCGACGAGCGAGGGAAGCTGAATGTAAGGGACCAGATGTGCCGCGAACTGAGGTGAAAGCATGTCCGCGACGCCGTAGGCCAGGTAGCACGAGGCCCCGACCGCCAGCAGCACGCCGATGAGTCGGGGAAGGAAGGTTGACCTGAAAACCAGGTACCCGATCGTGATGCCATAGCCTGCAAAGAAGACTGAGTTGACGTCATAGCCGATCCCCTGCAAGACAGTAGGCGTGTACGCCAGAGCCTGCAGCTGTTCAGCTGTAAACGCGCTTGACCGCGCGCCGTCCAACAGGATCAAGGGTACGAACTGGTTGACCAGGTTAGCGGTCTCAACAGCAGTCGCTACGAGGGTGAAGAACACCACGAGCAAAGCCAGCCTTCTGTTCACGACCTTGAACAGCTCATAGAAGATGACCGCCATGAGGACAGCCGTCACGTCAATGAGGATGTGGGCCACGATTCCAAACCGATAGAGCGTCTCGTTCGCCTGGATGTTGTGCGCCGTGGCTGCCGCATCACCTGCCACAAAGAGCAGGCCGGGAACCAAGCCGATGGCGAAGAAGCCGCCCAATATGTTGATCAAGTACAGGCCACCGGCAGTCCTGGCCAGCTGCCTCGGAGAAGCTCCTGCGATCCGTTCCATCACTGAGCTCCCTCAATGGCCAAAGAGTGCCGGCCGAGACTGTGGGGATCGCGAATGCCAGCAATCAACAGCCAGAGTGCGGTGGAAACCTCAGCCACAAGGATCGGCAGAGAACCAAGGATGGTCACCAGCCCTGGGTGATTCGGCAGGATCAGGTCCGTGAACCAGACCACCAGGTACACCAGCGAGGCAAAGATGCCCCAAGCCGACAGGATTCGGGGAATGTAGCCGGATTTCAGAAACACATAAAAGAAAATCGTCGACCCGGCGCAGAAGAAGATCGCGCTGACCGCACCTCCAGCCGCGGGGCTAAGGTCCGCCAGCGCGCCCAGCTGGTTTGCGTCCAAGGCGTTGGTGTGGTTCGCCGCCAGCTGGATCTGCAGGACGGCGAAGGCAACGACGATGCCGACCGCGCCGATCGCACTCTCTGCCAACCTGAACAGGAGGCCCATCATCGACAGGTTTCCGTCGACAGGCTTGAGGGTTGCGTAGAGGCTGACGGCGAGCAGGATGGTGGACATGCTGCCGAGGAGCGCGATGCTGAGGCCAACGCGGTAAAGCGTTTCGTAGGCGGCGATCCGGTGCGATATCTCAATGAAACTGCCGGAGCCTCCGATAGTCGAGGTGATCGTGAGACCGGCTATGTCGAGTACCAAAACCACGACGTACATCAGTCCCGCCAACCTGGCATACGATCGCTGTGAACCGTCGACGATGTGCTCTTGCACTGCTGTTTCTCCTATGGATTTGATGGGATGGAATCGGTCGACGTCGACTCGAGGCTGACGACCTCGTGACCATGCAACGCCTCTAGGAATGGCTGAAAGCTGCCGAGGACACGGCAGCGCAGGACACCGCCCTCAACTTCGACGTCGCTGACTCCCGTGGCGCGCTCGATCCGTTGAGCCGGAGGGGCGCCGACGAAGCTCACCTCGACTTGGTGAATCAGCAGCACTCTGGTCATGTTCGTGAGGCTAGGAAGCACGCGGAGCGATGTAATCCGTGAAATTGCTGATTAGCTACCGGCGCGACGTTCGCAGCCGGCGGCGGTAGTAGCTTTCTGTTCACCATGGCCAGACCGACCCGCCGTTCAGGCAACCTCCCGGCTGAAGCGACGAGTTTCGTCGGGCGCCGCCGCGAGCTCGGGGAGCTCAGAAAGCAGCTGTCTACGGCGCGCCTGGTGAGCCTGGTCGGGCCGGGCGGCGTCGGCAAGACCCGGCTTGCGATCCGGATCGCGACTGACCTGGCGCGCGTATTTCCGGGTGGGGCGTGGCTGGTCGAGCTCGCCGACATTCGGGACCCCGCGCTCGTCGCCAACGCCGTCATCGCCGCCCTCGACCTCCGGGCGCAGGCCTCAACGGAGCCGCTGCCCCTCTTGCTGTCTTACCTCCGCGACAAGGAGCTGCTGCTGGTGCTCGACAACTGCGAGCACCTGCTCCAAACGGTTGCTGTGCTCGTCGCCGACGTCATCAGTGCTGCGCCGGGCGTGCGCGTGATCGCGACCAGCCGCCAGCCGCTGTCGGTATCGGGTGAGCAGATGGTGCCGGTCCCCCCTCTCGACTTGCCCTCGGCACATGAGCCTCTCGCGCAGGTCAGGCACAACGAGGCGGTGACACTGTTTGTGGAGCGGGCGGCGGCCGCATCAGGCCGATTCGAGCTGACCGCTTCGAACCAAGCGGCCGTCGTGGACCTGTGCCGCCGGCTTGACGGGTTGCCTTTGGCCATCGAGCTCGCGGCTGTCAGAACGCGGGTCCTCAGCCCGGAACAGATCCTGGAGAGGTTGTCCGACCGGTTCGGCCTGCTCACTGGTGGAAGCCGTGCGGCATTACCGCGCCATCAAACACTCGAGACCACCATCGACTGGAGCCACGATCTGCTGGCCGCGGGCGAGCGAACGCTGCTCAGACGGTTGTGCGTGTTCGCCGGCCGGTTCACCCTGGAAGACGTCGAGTCGGTTTGCATCTCCGACGGCGCGCCGGCGGGCAGCGCCCTGGACCTCCTGTCATCCCTCGTCGACAAATCGCTTGTGATGAAGGAGGACGCCAAAGGCCTGGCGTGCTTCCGGCTGCACGAAACGATGCGGGAATACGCCGGTCTCAAGCTGCAGGAGGCGGGTGAGCAAGATGAGGTTGAGCTGCGCTTTGTCGACTACTACGTGTCTACGTGTCAAGCCTCCGCCCTGGAATCACGGTACCGCCTTCCCGAGTGGCTCGAATGGATGGAGCTCGAGATCGACAACGTCCGCTCCGTCCTCCGGCGCTGCCTGGTTCGCGGCGACTACCCTCGCGGAATCGTCCTGGTCGCGTCGGTCAGCTGGTTCTGGATCACCCGCGGGACAACTGAAGGCGCGCGGTGGCTCGATGAGCTGCTGGCCTCTGGCCACAGCATTCCCGAGGCGGAAGCCTGGGCCTTGTTCCTTCGTGGATTCCTGGCCGTGCTGCAGAGCGATCCGGCAGCGGCCAGGCCGGTGCTTGAACGCGCTGTGGCGGCGGGCCGAGAGACAGGACAGCTCATCCCGCTATCGCATTCGCTGTCCATGGCGTCGATCGCCGAGACCATGGCCGGCGATCGTGCGTCCTCCAGGCGATTGCTCGACGAGGCGTCAGACGTGACAGCCGGCCTGGATGACCTCACGACCAGGGTTGGCTTGCTCCAGGCTCGCTGCCTGAACGGTTTCTTCGAGGGCGATCTCGACGCGGTGAGATCGGCGTCGACAGAAGGCGTGCGGCTCAGCCGGGAGTCGGGTGACCTCTACAGCCTCGAAATGATGCTGATGAACCTGGGCCTCACCTCGATGATCGCCGGCGATCTCGATGACTCGAAACCGCTGTTCATCGAAGCGTTGCGGATCGCTCACAGGATCGATGACCGGGTGGCGCAGTACGCCTTGCTCGACGCCATGGGCTACCTAGCCGCGAGCTCTGGGCAGGCGCGGCTGGGGGCGCAGCTTCTGGGGGCCGCGGAAACCGTGCGCACGGGCGCCGGCGCCACCGTCATCGCCTTCCTCGTTCCACTGCTGGCCCAGGCCGAAGAGTCGGCGGTCGCCTCGCTTGGGGCCTCGAGATTCGAGGCTGAGCTCCAGGCTGGAAGAGGCTTGAGCCGAGCCGCCGCAATCAGACTGGCGCTTGGCGAGCCGGCACAGGTTGCCGCTGCGGCCTCAGACGAAGAGCGCACGGGGCTGCTTGGACAGCGACAGGCAGAGGTCGCACGGTTGGTCGCCGAGGGCCTGAGCAACAAGCAGATCGGATCGCGTCTGTTCATTTCCGAGCGCACCGTCGACAGCCACGTCCGGAGCATCCTGAACAAGCTCGGTGTTAATACGCGCGCCCAGATCGCCGGCTGGGTGCGGTCGTCAAGTCCCTTTGGTCATGGAGGTCTAGATGGTTGAGAAGGAGATGCCTATTCGCACCGCCGACGGCGACATTACGACGTTCGTCGTCCGGCCCGACGGTGACGGGCCGTTTCCGGTCGCGATGCTCTACATGGATGGCGTCGGCTATCGCGAGCAGGTCAAACAGAATTCGCGGAGGTTCGCAGCCGACGGCTACTACTGCATCGCGCCTGATCTCTACTACCGCGTCGGTGAGCGGCTTTCATTTGATATGTCGAACATGGCGTCAGGCGGCCTCAAGGGGCCTGAGGCCGAGCGGATGATGGCAGCGGCCAAGAGCGTCACGCCCGAGAACGTAGTCGCCGACACAAAAGCCATCCTGGCGGCGATCGCATCCGACCCGGCAGCGAGCTCGGGGCCCAAGGTGTGCGTCGGCTACTGCATGGGGGCGCGGCTCGCGCTGCACGTTGCCTCTGCCCTCGCGGACGAATTCGTCGCCGCCTCCGGAATCCATCCGGGAGCGCTGATTACCGACAAGCCAGACTCACCGCATCACGACCTCGAGGGCGTTCGCGGCGAGCTCTACTTCGCCTTTGCCGAGACCGATCGAACGGCCACTCCAGAGCTCATCGACGAGTTTCGTGAGGAGCTTCATCGGAATCGAATCCGCGGGGTCGTGGAGCGGTTGCCGGGAACCATGCACGGATTCGCAATGGCCGACCTGCCGGTTTACAACCGTAATGCGGCTGAGCACCATTTCGAGCGGACGCTCGACCTCTGGAGACGGAACCTATCAGAGGACCGGGCCAAGAGCCCCGCCTAAAGACGAACATCGCGAAGCTGACCCGCGGCGCGAACGGATCGACAGCGGATGGGGGCGGGTTAGATCTTGTTGGCGGCTCAGGCCACTTGCCCGGCTCGGAGGATGTGGACGTCAACGCCTGAAAGCCGGCGGATCACTTCGCTCGTGGTATCGCCGGGAAGCCAGCGAGCGCGCCGGCGGTGGCCGAGGATCACCTCGGTCGCCAGCGATTCATGAATGTAGTCGACCAGGGCTGACGCGACCGACCGCCCATGCAGGTGCACGTAATCGCCACCCAGCTGGTGGGTCAGCGCGGCATAGCCACCCATCCACTCCTTCTCCTCATCGGTCAGCTGGCGAGTTCTCACTGAGACGACGCTGAACTTGGCGTCCTGGGCGGCCGCGTATGCGTGAGCGCGCTTGATGCGGGCCTCGAGGCCACGCTGGGCGGGGACGCACAGAACGATCCGGCCACGGACCTCCCATGGCGCCTCGACGCGGCTCTCGCGCATGAAGCCGACGAGCTGGCGGTCGGCATGCTCTGCGATGACGCGAAAGGCGGCTTCGCGAAGGGCTTCCAGCGTGCCCAGGCGTAGGTCGAGCTGCAGCGCGACCGCCAGCTGCGCAGGTGACAGAACCCGCTGCTCTCGCAGCCGCTGAAGCAGGTCGGCGGGAGTGATGTCGACGAGCTCCAGCTCATCGATCGCTTCCAGGGCTGTGTCATCGATGAGCGGGCGTGAAGGCTCTCGACCAAGCACCGAGGCGAACGCCGTCGCCGCGCTCTTGATCGACAGCACATGAACTGTGGCGAGCACGGTGATCCCGGCCGCGAGCAAACGCGATACCGCCTCCAGGCGCGGCCGGCCGTCGGTCTCCGGTTCAGCCAGGTCGTCTATGCAGACGACCTCGGGGTTGCGGGCGAGGACTGCGTCGATGTCCAGGCGCATCTCCGCCGGCCTGTTGCGTCCGGCCCCAAGCACCTCGAGGTCACGCAGCTCATGTCCCGCATCTCCGTGCACGCGATACGCCCCGATGACAACGTCCGTTCCCCGGCTGCTCCGGCGGCGGCATTCGTCGAGCAGCGCCGTCGTCGTGCCTACGCCCCTGGCATACCCCAGGTACACGCGAAAGAGGACCCGCCGCCGCGTCTCCGCCGAGACTCGCCGCAGTACCTGCAGAGGGTCTGGTCGCGCGTTATCGCGATTGCTCACTTCGCCAACCTCGCGATGACGTGAATGTCCGCGTCTGGCAGCCGGTCGATGATCTGGTCGACGATGGTCGGGCGGAATCGACTCGCAACCGAGTTCGAAACCATCTCCCCCACCACCACGTGCTCCACCCCAGAGTCGCGAGCTGCCTGGATCACGGCTGCGGCCACGTCCGAGCCGCCAAGAACAGCGAACGAGGCTCCAAGCTGCGTCGCGAGGATCCGATAGCGCATCAGGTGGGACGGCGGCGTCGCCTCAGCCTGGACGGTCACAACCATGCAGGAGCCGCCCAACCGTCGCGAGAGACGCGACCCCCGCCGGATCAGATCCTCCGAAGCGCCGCTGCCGGAAACCGCGACGAGCACGTCCTCCGGCGAAGCAAGTACGTGGCGTGAGCGAGCCATCGAGTCAGCGACCAACCGCAAACCGATCTGGCGCATCGCCGACAGGTTCTGGGGTCGAAAGAAGTTGGCCAGCGCCGTCTCGACCTTGTCGCGCGCGTAGACGTTGCCGTGCCGCATCCGCTTGCGCAGCGCCTCGGGCGTGATGTCGATGAACTGAATCTCGTCCGCACCATCCAGTTCTCTGTCGGGGACGGTCTCGCGGACCACGATCCCGGTCACCTTCTCGACCAGGTCTTTGACGCTCTCTACGTGCTGAACGTTCACGGTCGTGATGACGTCGATGCCGGCCGTTCGCAGCTCCTCGACATCTTCCCAACGCTTGGTGTGACGAAGGCTCGGGACGTTGGTGTGCGCCAGCTCGTCCACGAGGGCGATCTCGGGCCGGCGCCCCAACACCGCGTTGAGGTCCATCTCCTCGAGGATGGTCCCCCGATAAGGAACCTGGACCCGCGGTACGACCTCCAGGCCGGCCAGCAGCTCGACAGTGCGTGGTCGGTTGTAGGTTTCCACGTACCCGACCACCACTTCGTGGCCGTGAGCGACGAGCTGATGCGCCTCGTGGAGCATCGCGTAGGTCTTGCCGGCGCCGGGGGTCGCGCCCAAGTAGACCTTCAAATGACCGAGTCGCTTCTCGACGGCCGCGGTATCGGTCTGCGCGTGGGGGCGCATCTTCAGGGTAAGGCTAGCCCGCTTCTCCGTTGTCCAGCGCCAGGTTCAGCTCCAGCACGTTCACGTACGGCTCGCCGAAGATCCACAGAATCCGGCCGTGCACGTATTTCTCGACCAGCGCCCGCACCTTCGTCTCATCCAGGTTGCGTGCTTGCGCCACACGATGGACCTGCAGCAGCACGGACGCCTCAGTTACGTTGGGGTCGAAGCCGCTGAAGTCGCCGGTGACTATGTCAACGGGGACCTGGTCGTTCGGGCCCAGCCCATTGGCCTGACGAAAAGCCCGAGCCGAGCTTGCCACGCGGTCGATGAGCGCCTGGTTGCTGGGCCCAAGGTTGCTGCCGGCCGAGTTATCCGCCGCATATCCATTGGCGGAGTACCTGCCCTGGAAATACTTGTCGGCGCTGAACTGCTGGCCGATCAAGCTGGAGCCGACCACCTGCCCGTTCTTGACGATCAGGCTGCCGTTGGCCTGGTTGTGGAAGAGGACCTGGATGATGCCGGTCATCCCGACTCCGTAGACGAGGCCCGTGACGACCGCGAAAACCAGCGTCAGCCTGATGGCTTGCACGACCTCGCTTGGCAGTGACTTCAACATTCTCTTTTCGAAGGCTCCTAGGCGGCCAGATGGACCGCGGTGACGATGATGTCGATGATCTTGATACCGATGAACGGCGCGACGATGCCGCCAAGGCCGTAGATCAACAGGTTATTGCGCAGCAGGGCGGCCGCTCCGATCGGCCGGTAGCGCACGCCGCGCAGGGCGAGCGGGACCAGGGCAATGATGATCAGCGCGTTGAAGATCACTGCCGACAGCACTGCGCTGTTGGGGCTGTGCAGCTGCATGATGTTCAGCGCGTTCAGCTCCGGCAGCGCGACGAAGAACATCGCCGGAATGATGGCGAAGTACTTCGCGACGTCGTTGGCGATGCTGAACGTCGTGAGCGCGCCGCGCGTTATCAGCATCTGCTTGCCCGCCTCGACGATCTCGATGAGCTTGGTGGGATCACTGTCGAGGTCGATCAGATTGCCCGCCTCCTTGGCGGCCTGCGTCCCCGTGTTCATTGCGACCGCCACGTCAGCCTGAGCGAGCGCAGGCGCATCGTTCGTGCCATCGCCAGTCATCGCGACCATGCGGCCGAGGGCTTGTTCGTCCTTGATGAGCCTCAGCTTCTGCTCCGGGGTGGCCTGGGCCAGGAAGTCGTCGACTCCGGCCTCCCTGGCGATGGCGGCAGCAGTGAGCGGGTTGTCGCCCGTGATCATCACCGTGCGCAGGCCCATGCGGCGGAGCTCCGCGAAGCGGTCGCGGATCCCGGGCTTGACGATGTCCTTGAGGTGAATCGTGCCCAGCACGACCTTGTTCTCGCCGACGACCAGCGGCGTTCCCCCGGAGCGGCCGATGGCATCGACCCGTGCGCGAACGTCAGGAGGCAGGTTCTTCCCGCTCCAGCCACCCATCGCGTCGTCAGCGCCTTTACGAATAACTCGCGAATCGAAGTCCACGCCGCTCATTCGGGTGGTCGCCGAGAAGGCGATGAAGGTCATCTTCGTCTTGTCCATAGCCTGGCCATGGGAGCCGAGGCGATTCGCGAGCACGACGATCGACTTACCTTCCGGCGTCTCGTCCGCAAGGCTCGCCAGCTCGGCAGCCTCGATCAGCCGCTCCATCGCCACTCCCGGTGCCGGGAGGAACTCGGAGGCCTGGCGGTTGCCGAAGGTGATGGTGCCCGTCTTGTCGAGCAGCAGCGTGTCGACGTCGCCGGCGGCCTCCACCGCCCGGCCCGAGAGCGCGATCACGTTGCGCTGCATCAGGCGGTCGATGCCGGCGATGCCGATCGCCGAGAGCAGCCCGCCGATGGTCGTGGGGATCAGGCAGACGAGCAGCGCGATCAGCACGGTGATGGTGACCGAGGTTCCCGCGTAGATCGCGAAGGGCTGCAGCGTGACGGTGGCGACCATGAAGATGATCGTCAGCGCGGCGAGAAGGATGTTGAGGGCGATCTCGTTGGGGGTCTTGCGGCGGGACGCGCTCTCGACCAGATGGATCATGCGGTCGAGGAAGGTCTCGCCGGGGTTGGCGCTGATCTGAACCACGATCCGGTCGGACAGCACCTTGGTTCCGCCGGTGACGGCGCTCCGGTCGCCTCCAGCCTCACGGATCACGGGGGCAGACTCGCCGGTGATCGCCGACTCGTCGATGGAGGCGATGCCTTCGATGACGTCACCGTCGCCCGGGACGATGTCGCCGGCCTCGCAAACCACGAGGTCGCCCTTCTTTAGCTGAGTTGAGGAGATGCGCTCTTCCCGACCATCGACGAGACGCCGCGCGATCGTCTCCGAGCGGGTCTTCCTCAGTGCGGCCGCCTGAGCCTTGCCCCGGCCTTCAGCCATCGCCTCCGCGAAGTTCGCGAAGAGCACCGTAAACCACAGCCAGACCGTGATCTGACCGACGAACAGCTCGTTGTTGGGCCCGCTCAGGCCCGGAGTCCCATTGAAGAGGTCGAGGACGAAGATGATCGTCGTTATCACCGCGCCCGCCTCGACCACGAACATGACCGGGTTGCGTGCGATCCACCGCGGGTCGAGCTTGGCGAAGCTCGCCCGGATGGCTGGAACGAGGATCGTGCGGTCGGCCAGGCTGCTTCGTCCCTTCCGCCGTTCGCGCTTCTGGATGGTGTCCTGCATCTCTCTCTAGTGAAGGTGTCCGGCAGCCAGCTGGAACTGCTCGAGCAGGGGGCCGAGCGCGAGCGCCGGGAAGAACGTGAGCGCGCCGACGATGATGATCACGCCGATCAACAGACCGACGAACAGGGGCGTGTCCGTGCGGAACGTGCCGGGGCCGGCCGGAACCACCTTCTTACCCGCGAGCGCGCCGGCTAGGGCGAGGATGGGGATGTAGAAGATGTAGCGGCCGGTCCACATCGCGACCCCGAGCGCAGTGTTGTAGTACACGGTGTTGCCAGTCAGGCCGGCGAAGGCGCTGCCGTTGTTCCCGTTTGTGGACGAGAAAGCGTAGAGGATCTCCGTGAACCCGTGGGCGGCAGGGTTTAGCGGTCCCTTCAAGCCGGCCGGGACGAGCACAGAGATCGCCGTCCACACCAGGATGTTGAAAGCGCTCGTCAGGATGACGAGCGAGGCGAGCCGCACCTCCTTCGATTCGATCTTCTTACCCAGGTACTCGGGCGTGCGACCCACCATCAGGCCGGCGATGAAGACCGCCAGGACCGCGAAGACGAGCATCCCGTACAGGCCCGCGCCGACGCCGCCTGGTGTGACCTCGCCGAGCTGGATGAGCACCAGCGGAACCATGCCGCCGATCGGCGTGTAGCTGTCGTGGCTCGAGTCGACCGAGCCCGTGCTCGTCCCGGTCGTGGTGGCCGCGAACTGGGACGAATAAATGGGCCCAAAGATGACCGACTTGCCCTCCATGTTGCCGCCGGCCTGGGTCGCAGTGTTGGCCTGACTGACGCCGATGTTCGTGAGCGCGGGGTTGCCCGACTGCTCGGCCCAGGCAGCAATCCCGACCGCCGCGAAGAGGACAATGGCCATGGTCGCGGCGATCGCGATGCCTTGTTTGATGTTGCCGACCCAGCGGCCGAACATCAGGGCCAGTGCAAATGGGATCAAGATCTCGAGGAAGATCTCGAACTGGTTGGTGAAGCCGTTCGGGTTCTCGAACGGGTGGGCCGAGTTCGCGTTGAACGGGCCGCCACCGTTGTTGCCGAGGTCCTTGATCGCCTCCTGGGAGGCGAAGGGACCCACCGCGATCGTCTGGGCCGCGCCCTCGATCGTGTGGGCGACGGGGTAGCTGGCCAGCGTCTGGACGGCGCCCTGAGACGCCAGGACCAACGCGGCCACGAACGCGATCGGGATCAGCACGTACAGAGTTGCCCGCGTAACGTCGACGTAGAAGTTGCCGAGCGTCTTGAGCTGGCGGCTGGAGATGCCCCGCACCAGGGCGACCGCCATCGCGATGCCCGTGGCCGCCGAGAGGAAGTTGTGCATCACCAGGCCGACCATCTGGGAGAAGTAGGACATCGTCTGCTCGCCCGTGTAGTTCTGCCAGTTGGTGTTCGTGGTGAAGCTCACCGCCGTGTTGAAGGCGAGGTCCGCAGGCACCGGACCGAACCCCATCGGGTTGAACGGCAGCCTGTCCTGGAGCCTCAGCACCAGGTAGGTGAAGATCAGGCTCGCGATCGTGACCATGAGCACCGAAACCCCGTACCCGATCCAGCTCTGCTCCTTCGTCTCGTCGACGCCCATCAGCCAGTAAGTACCGCGCTCGATGGGCCGAAGCACCGGGCTCAGGAAAAGGCGCTCGCCCTGGAAGACTTTGACCAGGTAAGGGGCGAGGAACCAGGCCCCGACGGCCACCGCGAGGAAGGTGATCACGACGCCGGCGATATCGAGGATCATCGTCAGAACCGCTCTGGAAAGAGGAGCGCGGCGAAGAGATAGAGAGTGAGGACCAGGGCGACGATCCCGGTGATGATGTAGGGCAGCATCAGGGCAGCTTCTCCAGGCCCCGGACGTAGAGCAGGCTCACGATCGTGAGCACCACAACGAGCGCCAACATCCATACATCGAGCGGCATAGAACGGGATGGTAGGCGCCTGGGAATCAACAGGGGATCAACACATTTAGAGCGGGCGGCCGTATAAACGATCGTTGACGCGGCGTTGACGGGCGCGGTCCTAGCGTGGGTCACATGCTGATCACGCACGTGAATCCAAGCGAGCTCTGGGGCAAGAAGGTCTATGACACTGACGGCCGTTTCCTTGGCGCGGTAGTCGCGATCGGGAGCCGCCGAGGCGTCGTCCGCAAGGTCGTAGTGCGGCGCACGAGTCACGGCGCACCGGTCAGGCTTATGCCGCCGGCCAATCCGCGTTTACGGGTTGTTCGGTGACCGCATGATCGTGCTGGGCGAGAGCACAATCGACTCCCGTGCACGGCTTGCCGAAGCGCTCGCCCGCGTCATCGACGCAGACCCGCGAGTAAGGCGCTGGCGCCGGGTCGAGTTTGCAGATAACGGCGGGGCGCTGGTCGTCGTCGAGTTATATACGGAGCCCGGTGGAATCGCCGGCGAGGTCATCGCGCGGGAGCTCGAATCCACCGCCGCGAGGGAGTTGCCGAAGCTCACCTGGGTCCGCGTTCAGGTCGCCTGATCTGACGTCAAAGGAGGGCCGAAGCGGTAGCCGCGTGCCCCGACGGTGACGATGATCTCCGGATTCTTGTGGTCAGCCTCCAGCTTCGATCGCAGGCGCTGGATGAAGGTGCGCAGGTAGTTGCGCTCGTCGCCGTAGGTTGGTCCCCAGACGGTGCGCAGCAGGGTGCGGTGGTCCATCACCTTGCCGGCGTTCTGGGCGAGCACGGAGAGCAGCCCATATTCGGTCGGTGAGAGCTTGACCTCTGCCCCATCGCGTACGACCGACTGTCCAGCGAGGTCGATCGTTACGCCGCCCGATCGTACGATCCGGCTCGGTCCCGGGGCCGGCTGGGCGCGTCTGAGGACCACTCGGATGCGCGCCAGCAGCTCGTCGGCGCCAAACGGCTTGGCCAGGTAGTCGTCGGCGCCCATGTCGAGGGCGCGCACCTTGTCGCGCTCCTCGCCGCGCGCGCTGATGACGATTACGGAGGGGAGACGCTTTCCTTCAAGCGTGCCGAGGATCCGCCATCCGTCGACGAACGGCAGACCGATGTCGAGCAGCACCACCTCAAATGCAGCTGATTGGAGCTCTCGCACGCCGGCCGCACCATCCGCCGCGACCTTGACGTCGTAGCCGCTGCGCTCCAGGATCTGCCGCACCGAGTTCCTGAGCGCGACATCATCTTCGACCAGCAGGATTCGGCTCACGACGGCTGATCTGGCGCCAGGGGCAGAGTGAACTTGAAAATTGCGCCGATTCCATCTGATGACTCCTCGAGCGCTACCGATCCCGCATGAGCCTCGACGAGGCCTTTCACGATGGCGAGTCCCAGGCCGGTGCCGGCCTGTGCCTCAGCTTTGGAATCGCCCCTCACGAAGCGCTCGAAGACCCGCTCGCGCAGCTCGGGTGGAACGCCCGGCCCGCGGTCGATCACCCGAATGGTCACCAGGCCGGGCTCCCCTTTCGACACCTGAACAGCGATCGGAGTATCCGGCGGCGCGAATCGATCCGCGTTGGCCAGGAGGTTGTCGAGGACCTGGCCCAGCCTGGCCCAGTCCGCCAGCACATCGACATCCGCGGCGGGCCGGTCCCACACGACGGCACGGTGGGGAGACACGTGATGCAGTCGCTCTGCGGCAGCTGTGATCGAGTCGTCGACACCCAGGGGCTCCAGGTCGAGGTCGAGAGCACCGCCCTCGATTCGTGCCATATCGAGCATGTCGTTGACAAGGACTTCAAGTCGCCTGGCCTCGGCCGCCACGGTGGCGAGCCGGCGTTCGGCGTCCGCGACCGTCAGCGGCGCGGAGCGATCGGTGCTCTCGGTGAGGATCGTGCCCAGCGGCGTGCGCAGCTCGTGCGAAACGTTGGCCAGCAGCTCTCGCCGCAGCCGGTCGGCCTCCTGCAGCGCGCGGATCTGCTGCTCGCTCCGAGCCAGCCGAAGGGCGGCCTGGGCGGCCTCTGCCTGCTCCTTGTTGAGGCGGATGAGCTCTGAGTTCACATCGCGAAGCTGTCGGGCCAATGCCTGCGACTCGAGCAGCGCGCGGCGCCGGCGCGACGCGAGCAGTCCCACCACACCGGCGATGACAAGGAAGGCAAACAAGTTGACGATGTCCTGCTCGTCGGAAATGGTCAGCGTCCCGAACGGCGGTACGAAGAAGTAGTCGACGAGTAAGAAGCTGATGGTGGCGCATGCGAGCGCGGGCCAAAGCCCGCGAAGCACACCTACCACCGCGACGAGGCCCAGGTAGATGAACACGTAGTCCCGCTGGACCGGGTGGCTGTACCCGACCAGCACGGCGGTGACGATGGCCGGGCCAGCTACTGCGACGAGCCAGACGGCCCAGTCCGGCGCCTGCCACCGAGGCACGGCCGGGCTGGGCGTATCAGCCGAGCCGCTGATCGGTTGCGCCTGCCTCCTGTCCGGTTGATGCATCGACATCCGCAGGCCACTGTAGGCCCGCGGGGTGGGTGCGGGAGCCGGCCACCCGGCGCAGCGATAGGTAGATCACCATCCCCGTGGCAGCAGCGCCCAGGATTCCCGGCCAGACGAGGCTGATAACTGCCATGGTGTTGACGCTAGGCCGCGAACCGTCAACGACGGGTCAACGAAATTGAAGGATCACGTCCCCGGCGTATGAGCGCCGGGGCAGGGACTCGACTTCGGAAATCCGAACCTGCACGGCGGCCTACGACTCAGATCAAACACCCCATCAATAAAGAAAGGGGCAGGAAAACCCTGCCCCTTACGGACTAAGAACGACCTACTCGACGAATTTTCCCCCCAAGTGGCTGACGATGTCGGTCACGCAGCTCGTGGCCCTGGCCGAATACCAGACGACGATATGGGTTCCCGAGGGACAGGCTGCCACAGCCTGACCATTCGCCGGTCTTGCCGAGCGGATGATGTCGTCCTGCAGGATTCGCGAAGCCGGAACCGACTTCGGAGTGATCTCCTGAACAAGCCAGCCCGGTAGAACGGCTTGGCTCTGGCCGGCGATTGCCTTCGTTGTGGCGGTGTGGCTTGGGGAAGCGACCTTGCCGCCTCCGAGGTTGGCCGCGACGTAGCCTCCCATTGCGCCCACACCAAGCGCGACGACGACCAGGACACCGGCCACGAGGGTCCTGGAAACTTTCGGTCCGCGAAGCGTTGCCCTGGCTTCCATGTCT
>Ga0209118_1000215_pt1 | contig 37111 bp, 23 predicted proteins | sample BlaSpr_A8_Ref_M1_FD_187988 | JGI IMG/M metagenome (GOLD analysis project Ga0209118, IMG submission 187988) | Forest soil microbial communities from Thunder Bay, Ontario, Canada - Black Spruce, Ontario site 2_A8_Ref_M1 (SPAdes) (version 2) | ecosystem: Environmental > Terrestrial > Soil > Boreal... | reverse complement strand
TGAAGGTGGTCACCAAACGTGTTCCGGTGGAGCAGGGCTTCGTGCGCATTCGCATCGACGGCGTTGACAAACGACTTGATCCTCGCCGTTTGGGCGCACGACTTGGTGATGCGTACCGCCCGCTTATCCTGCGCGCCGAGCTGAAGATGTCAGTCAACGGCGTTCGCGTCGAGCCGCCAGCTATCAACTTCCAGGAGGAGCACCGCTTTGCCGTCCGCGCTGCCGGCACGACCATCCGGGGTTGGTATGGCCTCGCCGAGCCCGAAGGCCGTGGTGTCGACTATGTGCCCGGCTTGCGCTGTTACAAATTCGGCCGGTTGATTGCCAGCGGCGAGTTCTTCGGCCATCCCAACGCAGTCCAGGTCTCTGGAATGGCTCGCCTCGTCGGCGAGATTGACTTGGCGCCTGTCCCGCTGACGATGAACAAGAGCGATTTTGCGCGCGACGGGCCGGAGTGGGTTGCTGTGGAGCAACGAATGCACGCATTGCTTGCACCGATTGCAAAGCGGCTCGCCCATGATGAGCTGGCACCGCCTCCCGCTTCTGCCCTCAAGACGGCCGAGCAGGTGCGCCGGCTTCTCAGCCAGGTGCTCAAGCTCGCAGAGCGCGAGGAGATGTTTCCAGGTCTGGCGGCTGCTCGCGCCCAAATCACGGCCGGGACGCAAGTGAACGGGCAGCATGCCGGCAATCCCCAGAGCCCTCGCGCGCCAGCCCGGTTGCCAGCCGGGAACGAGCAGAAGCGTCGTGGCTTTGGGCAGATCGTCGTCCGCCCACTCGATTCTTCGATTCGGAGCCAGACAGTCATCGAGCACGAGGTCACGACGGTGGTGATCAACTCGCGCCACCCGCTTTTCTTGAAGCGCGGGGGTGACATCTGGTACCAACTCGAACAGCGGCGCGCGAAGTCTTCAAGTCACTTGAGGGTGCGAGCGTCGGTGACTACGAGCGGCGAGTGAACGAGGTTGTCATGCTCGCGTTCCAGCTTCGAGCGCGTCGCCGAGAGGCCCGCTCGCGTAAGGCAACACAGTTGCCGTTGATCACCTGAGCGATCTACCGGTCCGTCCTCGGATTGAGTCCGTATCGGGCTTCGAATGCCGTGTACAGCAACGCCGGTATGAAATGGGCCTAATTGGAAGACCGAGGGACGCTCTCAGCCTCGGATTAGCGGCGATGCAAGACGCGGTTCGCCGACGATGTCCGTTCGGTCTCTGCGATGGGTGACATACGCGCACCCGTTTGGATCGCGGTGCCCCAGGGCTTCGACGGTGGCCGCCGTGGGGGTGCGTTCCAGCAGTCCCTCCAGCAGGCCGGCATGAAAGCTGCAGATCACAGGTGTGCGGCGGCATACCTCGGCAAACAGGCAGTTGCCACAGTCGATCGCTCCGGCGGGACCGATTTCGTACTCGCCACCCATCTCGATGAGGGGCTCTAGGGCAGCACTTACCGATCGAGCTTGAGGGCGCGTCAAAGTCACGCCCAGAGCGCGACCGGCTTGCCTGATCGCGTTTGTGCCGCTGTCACCCAGACGCTGGAATTCCTTGGCCAGCGCTTCGGCGAGGACGTCGTATCGCCGCATCGGGTGGCTGATCTGGACCGGACCAGCGGTGAGCCGGTAGATCTTGGCCGGCTTGCCGGGGAAACCACGCCGCCGCTCGCTGTCGAGATATCCCAGCGCAGCCAGCCGCTCAAGGTGCTCGAAGGCAACCGAGCGGTGGACGTTGGCTTCTCGAGCCACCTGCTCGACACTTCGAGGCTTGCGGTCGGCATAGAACCTGAGCAGGATGTCGCGACGGGTGAAGTCTCGGAGCGCCCCAAGGGCCCGCTCCATGTCTGTCGCCACTTCACCCAGCATACCGCCAGCGATCGGTATGTCGGGGCTGCGCCGGAATTTCGTCGATTTGTCGTTAAATCATTGACTTATGTCGAGCGCTTTGAAAGATTTGGCATCCGCTTAATCCAAGGGTAGGCGGGAAAGAGGATTGATTGCAGAGTGGCCCGCTAGGCAATACAGGTCGAACTCGATTGGAACTGAAGCGTACCCCCGCACAGCTCCTTTCGTCCGCGGCAGCGGTGGTGCTCTTCTTCCCCTTCTCGGCCTCGGGAGACTTAACGCCGATCTCGGCCGCTCGTCACGTGGATGCCGTTCTAGGCCTACCGTCTCCGACCCCGGTCCCGTCGCTACCCGCACCTTCCGTCAGCGTTCCGGTCGTGAGCCCGCCGGTGCTCCCTTCACCCAGCTTGCCGCCGGTTCCGGCAATACCCCTGCCAACTCCGTCCGTTCCAGTCGGCGTTAGCCCAACTCCTTCGGTCCCTCCGGTCGGAGCCTTACCGAGCCCATCGACCACTCCCGGTTCACCTGCGGGCGGCCCGGCTGGTGGCAGCGGCGGTCCGGGTTCGAGCGGGGGTGGGACAGCGCCTGGAGGGGCCCCTCCCGACGGTGGCATCCATCTGCCGATTCCGTTTACGCCGATTGTTCTCTCCTCGCCGTTGGATGTGGCTTTGGCCGCCGCGCTGGGCATCCTTCCGTTGCTGATTGGAATCTGGCTTCTACTCTTCGGTCGAACCTGGAATCAGGCCCGCCACCGCAGAGATGCCGGCGTCCGCCTTGCGCTTGCGAACGACCTTGGCCTCAGTCCCCGGGAGCTGGCCTCGCTGACCACAAAAGGCCTTTTCAAACTTCGAGAGCAAGCCGCGTTTGACGACCTCACCGGTGTGATGCGGCGGGCAGCCGGAATCGCGGCAACCGAACGCGAGATCGCGCGCGCCCGACGCCAGAAAAGCCTCTTGACGGTTGCTTTCATCGACGTCGATGGCCTTAAGGAGGCTAACGACCGCAAGGGTCACGCGGCGGGCGACCAGCTGTTGCGCGGCCTGGCGTCGGGCCTCCGGTCAGGGCTTCGGGGCCAGGACCTGGTGGTCCGCTACGGGGGCGATGAGTTCGTCTGCGTCCTGCCCGACACCACGGCTGAGGCAGCCCGGACAAAGCTTCATCAGATCCGGGGGGACCTGGCGGAGGCGGGGATTGGATTTTCGATCGGACTGGCCCAGCTCGAGCGAAGCGACGATGTCGTGAGCCTGCTGGGACGTGCCGACACCGAGCTCTACCAGGCCAAGGCTGGGCGGTCCCGAATTGCCGCCCGCCCGAAGGATGAACGCTGGCGACAGCTCGCCTGAAGCACCCGCCCCCAACTTGGATCTTGACAAACTGGCCTAATCCGTGTTTAGTGGGTTGCAACCCGACAAACCCGGAGGAGGTACTCGATGCGACGAGGAAGGTTTCTCACTCTTGCAGTTGCCGCAGTTGGACTGCTTGCTGGTGCTGGCTCCGGTACTGCTCTCGCGGCTGACTCACCCGTCCCCGGTAGTCCTCCAGGAGTCTCGGTAGGCACCCAACCGGCCTCGGCCGGGATCGGCAGCTCCGCCCAGCCGAACAGCTCTGCCAGCTTCGCAAGCGGGCGGACGAGCTCGGCAGCCGAGGGCCAGAACGCGAATCACAGCACCTGCGGAGCAGGGGCGGGCGCCGCGGGCAATTCGTTTGGGGCTCAGCCGACACAGGTCGGAACCTCAGGCACCTCGACTCCAACCGTCTGTGGTTCAGGGACGGCCGCAGCCAGCAGCAGTCAGGGCGTCGCAACCTCCGGAAGCGCGCAGAACCGTGCCGCCGGAACCAATGCGGGCGCCTCTACCTCGACAGGCACTCGACAATCGAATGGTCTGGCCTTGGTGGGTTCTACCAGCCCGGGCGGCGGTTCCCTGGTCGCCAACGCGTTCAGGCTCGGATGGCTGTTTGTGCTGCTCCTCCTGGCCTTTCTGTTCTTCCTGCTCGGCGCAGCGGCAGGACGCCGGCGCCAGACTCACCAATCCGCATGACCCGACCCCCCTTCCCGCTGGTTAGCCCCGGCCGGCGCCCTAGCGCCGGTCCGGGGCGCCAGTTTGGCCGGCCGTCGTTTTCAATGCGGTCTACCGCCAGCCTGATCGTTCTTGCTCTGGCGGCGACCTTGATGTTGAGTCCGGTCGTCATAGCTGTGCTGTCGATGATATTCACGGGCCGGCTCGCTCAGCCCAGTCTCCAGCCGATTGTGCCTATCCACCCGGTGCTCATTCTTGAATCTGGGCGGGTTCTATTCACTCTGGCCCTGGCAACCAAGGTCATGCGAACCACGGAGCTGGAATGACGTGGTGAGGTCACGGGAAAAGTAATGGGCCTGGCGGAAGGGACCTACCTGGGTCCTTATCGGATCCTGGACCGCATCGGCCAGGGCGGTATGGCCACCGTCTATCGCGCACACCACTCCGCGCTTGACCGCTACGTGGCCATCAAAGTCCTGCCCGAGTTTTTCGCCGAGGACATGATCTTCAGGGAGCGCTTTCAGCTCGAAGCGCAGTCCGTGGCGGCGCTGAGGCATCCAAACATCCTGAGTGCATTCGACTTCGGCCAGATAGCCGGCATTCCTTACCTGGTCATGGAACTGGTCGAGGGGGGAACGCTGGCCGACCGAATGGGCAGCCCGATGGAACTCCAGGATGTAGTCCAATTCCTGCGGCCAATCGCGAGCGCACTCGACCATGCCCACGCGCACGGGGTCCTGCACCGCGATATCAAGCCGTCGAACATCCTCATTCGGCAGGACGGCACTCCGGTGCTCGCCGACTTTGGTCTGGCCAAGCTCGCACGATCGGTCAGGAAGCTCACCGCCATTGGGACAGTGTTCGGCACGCCGGAATACATGTCTCCAGAGCAGGCTACCGGCGAGTCACTTGGTCCCGGCGCCGACCAGTATTCGCTCAGTGTGGTGGCCTACGAGATGTTGACTGGGCGGGTTCCCTTCCATGGCGACACACCGGGCGCGGTCCTCATTTCACACATCCGTCGTGCGATGCCTGCCACAAGCGAGCTGCCGGGCGAGCTCTCGGCACACGTGGACGAGGTGCTCAGGCGTGGTATGGCCAAGGCCCCCCGTGACCGATACGCGACCGTGAGCGAGTTCGTCGCCGCGCTGACACCGGCTGCGTGGCCCAGCTTCCTTGGAGATGAACGAGCAGCCGACCGGCCGGGGGACGGCTTACCAGTGGTGCTCGTCGTCGACGATGGGGCGGCGAATCGAGAACTGATCGAAGCCTGTTTGGCAGGCATCAACTGCGAAATTCGCACCGCGGATAGCGGCATCACCGCGCTCGCGATGATCGAAGCGGCGCCGCCTGACCTGGTGCTGCTCGACGTCCAGATGCCTGGAATGGATGGCTACGAAGTTTGCTTACGGATCAAGGCCCGGCCCCGGGGCGAGCTGCTCCCTGTGGTGATGATCACTGCGCTCGACCAGGTGCATGACCGTGTAATGGCACTGGAGGCAGGGGCGGACGACTTCATGTCGAAGCCGGTCGAGCGGATCGAGCTCGTCGCGCGGGTCCGCGCTGCACTCCGATTGAAGGCCCTGTACGACAAACTCGATAGCGTCGAGCAGGTGATCTTTTCACTGGCGGCGGCGGTCGAAGCTAAAGATTCGTTCACCGAAAGGCACACCAAGCGCGTGGGTGAATCGGCCCGCATGGTCGGCGAGTTGATGAAACTCCCTGAAGCAGATCTCGACGCGCTGTATCGGGGCGGCATCGTGCACGACATTGGAAAGATCGGCGTACCGGATTCGATCCTGCTGAAGCCGGGACCGCTGGAAGTTGACGAGCAGGTCAGTATGCATGCCCATCCCGTCATCGGCGAGGCCATCGTGAGGCCTCTGCGCTCGGGAACGAGCCTGCTCCCAATCATCCGTCATCACCACGAGCACTTCGACGGCACGGGATATCCCGACCGTCTGCGCGGCGCGGAGATCCCTCGCCTTGCTCGCATCGTGTCCGTCTGCGACGCATACGACGCCCTCGTCAGCGATCGACCTTATCGCCCTGGGCTCGCACCGGAGGAAGCCATGGCGGTCCTTCACCGCGGTGCGGGCACGCAGTGGGATCCCGAGGTGGTCAGCCTGTTCAGCAGCCAGATTCATTCCATCAATGCCCTCGGAGCTGCCTGAACTGCGATGAAGGAAGTCCTGCCCTACCTCCAAAACCTCGGCGCGATTGCATTCTTCCTACTCGGCGTCGCGACAGTCGTGGTCTGGTTGCGGCACCGGGATCGTTCGCTGCTTTTCCTCGGGCTGGCGATCGTCCTGCTATCTCTCGTCTCTTTGCTGGGACGGATCGCGGCCGTCATGAACTTCAGCCCGCCGCTGTTGACTGAGCTGAGCCTGGTCGTATTCATGGCGTCTGGCTATGCCCTGTTGCTCTACAGGGATTCGATGATCCCTTTGAGACGCGCGTGGCACGTCATAGCGTTGGCGACGATTGCTGCGACCACGGTTGCCTACGAGACCGCCCAAGCGCTCTCAGCGCCGAAGAGCTTGGTTACCTGGGCGGGCGTGGTGCTCGTCTTGGCATGGTCGGCCACTGTTGTAGAACCGATCGTGAGATTCTGGCTCGTGGCGCGCGGACTGCCGGCCGTGCAAGCGTGGCGTTTGCGAATGTTGAGCCTGGGCTTTGCCGGCCTGGTCGCCATTCTTCTGTTCGCGGTGGCCGCCGGGACCGCATCCGCCAATCCGCTGGTCGAGGTGCTCATCCAGGTGGTGGTCCTGGCCATCATCCCGCTCCTCTATGTGAGCTTCTCGCCTCCCGGCTGGCTGCGACGCGAGTGGCGAGCCTCCGAAGAGGAGGGTCTGCGTGCCTTCATGCAGGATCTGCTAACCGTTGACGGCAACGCCGATTCATTGGCAAACCGGGCGCTCGACTGGTCGATGAGGATCGTCGGTGGGGCAGCTGCGGTGGCGTTCGACGGGTCCGGAAAGACGCAAGCGGCTCGCGGTCTAAGCACGGTCGACGTCGAAGCGCTCAGGGTTCACGTGGCGGATCTTCCGGATGGCGTCAGCCGCTTCGCCCTCAACGGCATCAGGCGGACCGTGATCGTCCTACCTCTGGCTCGCTCCGGGGATGCGGCCAAGATCGTCGTCCTGTCTGGACCCTTCACGCCGGCTTTCGGCGGCGATGAGCTCAGCCGGGTACAGCAGTTCCTGAGCGCGATCGCGGCCGCGCTCGATCGCGTTCGGCTGATCGGCAAGCTTCAAGAGACCAATCGGCACCTCCAAGAGGCGAATCAGCACAAGAGCATCTTCCTGGCCAACATGAGCCATGAGCTGCGCACGCCGCTCAACGCGATCATCGGGTTCTCGGAGCTGCTGCTTGAACCTGGCAACGGGCGCTTCGACCCTCCGACTCAGCACCGGTTCTTGAATCAAATCCACGTTAGTGGCAAGCACCTGCTCGGGCTGATCAACGACATTCTTGACCTGTCAAAGGTGGAGGCGGGCCAGATGGAGCTTCGACTTCAAACCGTTGAGGTTGTGCAGGTCGTCGACCAGGTCCTGAGCACGATCGAGCCCCTCGCACGCCAGAAGCGGATCAGGATGCGCGCGGACGTGGCCTCTGCCGGGGATGTGCTCGCGGACGCCGGCAAGCTGAAGCAGATGCTGCTCAACCTCGCCTCCAATGCCATCAAGTTCACGCCCGATGAGGGCGAGGTGATGATCACCGCGTCCCGCCAGGATTCCGCGGTCGAGATCTCTGTTGCCGACACCGGCATTGGCATCTCGGAAGGCGATCAAGCACATCTTTTCGAGGAGTTTCATCAAATCGACCCTGGGCCAGGCCGCCGTCAACAGGGCACCGGGCTGGGGCTGGCCTTGACGCGCCGCTTCGCCATCTTGCATGGCGGTGAGGTCCGAGTCCGCAGTCAACCCGGAAAGGGCAGCGTCTTCACGCTGCACCTGCCGGTCCGGCCGCCCATTGCAGAGCCGCAAGCTCCTGCCCCGAGAAAAGTGCAAGACATGTCACGTCCCCTGGTGCTCGTGGTCGAGGATGATCCGGCCGCGGCTGAGCTGCTCACGCGACAGCTGGAGGCCGCCGGATTCCGCACCCGGGCGGCTCGAACCGGGACAGAGGCCATTGCGATGGCGCGCGAGCTGCGGCCCGCGGCCATAACGCTGGACATTCTTCTGCCTGAGCTTGACGGGTGGGAGGTCATGACGCGACTGAAGCACGATCAGGCGACCAGCGACATCCCAGTTGTCGTCGTAAGTGTCATTGACAATCCTGAACTTGGGATGGCACTTGGCGCGATGGATTACTTCGTCAAGCCAATTGAAGGCAAGGAGCTGGTCAAGCGTCTCAACCGGTTCAACTTCAGACATTCCAACGGAACCACGGTCCTCGTCGTGGACGACGAAGCAGCTAACCGGGAATGGCTTAGAAACATCCTCGAGCCGGCGGGTTTCACCGTGATCCAGGCTGGGGGAGGACGCGAGGCGATCGTGTTCGCCAAGTCACGGCGTCCAGATCTCGTACTGCTCGATTTGCTGATGCCGGATGTCAGCGGATTCGAAGTCGTCAAAGCTCTTCGAGCCGACCCGATCACCCAGCGGACGCCCATCATGATCCTCACCGCGCGGCATCTCACACAGGCTGACAAGCGCCACCTCAACGGCCATGTGTCCACGATTCTCGGCCGTGGCTCCAGCTCCGCAGCCGACTTGCTGGATCATCTGCGCGAATTGATCGGCGAGCCCGTCCCAGCGTCATGAATGACCCCTCGCTCGTGCTCGTGGTCGAGGACAATGAAGCAAATCAGTTGCTTGCGCGGGCGGTCCTGGAGCGCGAGGGCTATCGGGTCGAGATCGCCGGCGCCGCTGACGAGGCGCTTGAGAAGTTGGGGAATCAGCTGCCCAGCCTCATCTTGATGGACATCCAGCTGCCGGGCCAAGATGGACTATCGCTTACGCGCCAGCTCAAAGCATCCCCAGCCACCGCGAACATACCGATCATCGCACTCACTGCCCATGCGATGATCGGAGACCGCGAGGCCACGATCGTCAATGGCTGCGCCGGATACATTGCCAAGCCCATCGACACCAGCACGTTTGGCGACCAGATTCGCGAGATTCTCGCGCCGGCCTCGATCGAATGAGCCGCATCTTGATCGTGGACGACGAGCCGGCCAACGTACTTCTGCTCGAAGCGTTCCTGACAGACACCGCGACCAAGACTCGCGGTGTCACGGACTCCCTGATGGTCGAGCAGGCCTTCAGGGAATTCGAGCCGGACCTTGTGCTTCTCGACCTGCGTATGCCCCAACCCGACGGGCTCGAGATCCTGCGCCAGCTGCGAAGCGCCCGCGAAAGCCTGGGTTTTCTGCCGGTTATCGTCCTCACGGCGGATACCAGCCGGGTCGCCCGCAACAGCGCGCTCGTGCTCGGCGCGGACGACTTCTTGACCAAGCCGCTCGACCGGACCGAGGTGGTCCTGCGGGTGCGCAACCTGCTCCGCACGCGAGACCTGTATGTCGAGCTGATGTCTGCCAAGCAGACCCTGGAACGCCGGCTGGAGTCATCGAATCGCCAGGCGATCAGGTCATGGCCGGGACTCTAGGCAGCTCCTCGATGGCGGCGTCGATCCGCGACTGTGAAAGCTCGACGTCCTCCAGCTTGCCGGCGAAGTACGCGTCGTACGCGGACATGTCGAAGTGGCCATGCCCGGACAGGCCGAACAGGATGGTCCGCTTCTCACCCGCCTCTCGAGCCGCGGCCGCCTCCTGAGCCACAGCCCGCAATGCGTGGGCCGACTCGGGAGCTGGCAGAAAGCCCTCGCAGCGCGCGAACCGCACGGCTTCGGCAAAGCACTCGTTCTGTTTGTAGGCGCGAGGCTCGACGATCTTGTGGTCGACCAGCATGCAGAGCGATGGTGCATCGCCGTGGTAGCGGAGTCCACCCGAATGAATCCGATCGGGGATGAAGCTGTGTCCGAGCGTGAACATCTTCACCACCGGTCCCATACCAACCGCGTCGCCGAAGTCATACGCATAGACCCCGCGCGTAAGCGTCGGACACGCAGCAGGCTCAGCTGCGATGAAGCGTGTGTGGGGCATACGACCCTTCAGCCTGTCGCCGATGAACGGGTATGTCAGGCCGGCAAAGTTGGACCCGCCGCCGACGCAAGCGATCACCACGTCCGGGTATTCACCCGCCATCTCCATCTGCTTCTTGGCCTCGAGGCCCATCACCGTCTGGTGGAGCAGGACGTGGTTGACGACCGAGCCGAGCGAGTACTTTGCGTCCTCGTGCGTGGCGGCGTCTTCGACCGCTTCCGAGATCGCGATGCCGAGACTGCCTGGCGAGTCCGGGTCGTCCGCCAGGATGCCACGCCCGGCGTTGGTCAGGTTGGTGGGGGATGCGAAAACCTTCGCGCCCCACGTCTCCATCATCGCCCGGCGATATGGCTTTTGCTCGTACGACACTTTGACCATGTAGACGGTGACCTCGAGTCCGAACAGCGCGCCCGCAAATGCGAGCGCTGAGCCCCATTGGCCGGCACCGGTCTCGGTGGTCAGGCGCTTGACGCCCTCCTTGGAGTTGTAATAGGCCTGCGGCACCGCAGTGTTCGGCTTGTGCGAACCGGCGGGCGATACGCCCTCGTACTTGAAGTAAATGTGCGCCGGCGTGTCCAGCGCCTTCTCCAGGCGATCCGCCCGATAGAGAGGACTCGGCCGCCAAATTCGGTAGATCTCGCGCACCTGATCCGGGATCTCGATCCACGGCTCGGCCGAGACCTCCTGAGCGATGATCGCCTGCGGGAAGATCGGCTCAAGGTCGGCCGGGCCCATTGGCTTCAGCGTCTGGGGGTTCAGATACGGCGCGGACGGCGCCGGCATGTCGGGCAGGATGTTGTACCAGCGCTCGGGGATGTCGCTCTCGTTGAGAAGAATCTTCTTGGTCAAAGCTCCCAGCCTCCTGAATCCGTTCGGAAGGTGCCCGGTCAAAAAGCGTACCGCTAGACGGCACCTTTTGGCCGCCAGCGCTGATGGCGGCCCCGCGTGACGCCCGCCCGGATCAATTCCAGCCGGGGGCGAGGGCCGTCGGTGCGGCCCGAAGGGGGCTTCCGACTCCCGCGCTGAAACTGCACGGGCCAGGCCACGGCGACGTCCTGGTCGGCGGCCGCGTGCAGCGTCCACGCAGGGTCGTACAGGTGCGCTCGGCCGAGCGCACACAGATCGGCCCGGCCGGCCAGGATGATGCTGTTCACGTCGTCGTATCCGCTGATCGCCCCCACGGCGATGGTGGCGACGCCGGCCGCATTTCGAATCCGGTCGGCAAATGGGGTCTGGTAGCTCCGCCCGAAGCTCGGCTGCTCTTCAGCCATCGTCTGACCGGTGGACACGTCGATCGCATCCACTCCATGCGCCGCGAATGCGCGAGCCACCTCAACCGAGTCCTCGGCGCTCAGCCCGCCCTCGTACCAATCCACGGCCGACACCCTAACCGTCATCGGCTTGGCCGCCGGCCACTCTGCTCGGATCGCGTCGAACACCTCAAGCGGGTAGCGCAGCCTGTTTTCCAGGCTGCCGCCGTACTCGTCGCGACGCGTGTTGGTCAGCGGCGAGATGAAACTCGCCAGCAGGTAGCCGTGCGCGCAATGGAGCTCGAGGAGATCGAAACCAGCGCGGACCGTCATCCGCGTCGCGGCGACGAACTGGTCCTTGACGAGCCCCATGTCGGCTCGCGTCATCTCGTGTGGAATCTGGCTGATCGGTAGGTAGGGGAGAGGCGACGGGGCGATCAGATCCCAGTTGCCGGATTCAAGCGGCTCATCCATCCCTTCCCACATGAGCTTGGTCGAACCCTTGCGTCCGGAATGGCCGAGCTGCACCCCAATCTTCGCCGGCGTGTGCCCGTGCACGAACTCGACCAGCCGGCCGAATGCCGCCTCGTGTTCGGGCCTGTACATGCCGGCACACCCAGGTGTGATGCGACCCTCGCGGGACACGCAGACCATCTCAGTCATGACCAGCGCCGCGCCCCCCAGAGCCTTGCTGCCCAGGTGCACGAGGTGGAAATCGCCAATCAGTCCGTCGTCGGCGGTGTACATGTCCATCGGAGAGACGATCACGCGGTTGGTGAGCTCGAGCTCGCGTAGACGGATCGGAGCGAACATCGGCGGGACCGGCGCGCGGCCTTGGTTGAACCACCGGTCGACCTCAGCGACGAACTCCGGATCGCGCACCTTGAGATTCCAGTAGGTCACCCGGCGGCTGCGCGTGAGCAAGTTGAATGCAAACTGGAGCGGCTCCTGGCGCGTGTATTGCGAGATGTTCTCAAACCACTCGAGACTTGCCTGTGCGGCCCGCTGCGCACTCTCGACCACGGGCCGGCGCTCGGCCTCGTAGGCGGCCAGCGCAGTCTCTACGCCGGGGTTTTCGTGCAGGCACGCAGCCAGCGCGAGCGCATCCTCCATCGCCAGCTTCGTCCCCGAACCAATCGAAAAGTGTGCGGTGTGGGCGGCGTCGCCGATCAGGAGTAAGTTGCCGTGCTGCCAACATCGTGTGCGCAGGGTCCCAAAGCGGATCCAGCGGCTGTTGTTCGCGAGCAGCGGCTCTCCGTGCAGCGCGTCCGCGAACAGCTCGGTGCAGAAGGCGATTCCCTGCTCGTCGCTTTCGCCGGGCTTCCATGAGCGGTCCGTGCCGTCGATCTGACCGCTTCGCGTCCAGCTGCCTTCCTCTAGCTCGACGATGAATGTGCTCATCGAGTCGCTGTAGGGATACGCGTGGGCCTGCACAGTTCCGATGTCGGTCTCCGCGATGAAAAACTTGAAGGCGTCGAACACCAGGGGCGTGCCCAGCCACATGTAGCGCGCGCGCCGTACATCGAGCAGCGGCTGGAACACGTCTGCATGCGCGCTTCGGGTCAGGCTGTTGACGCCATCGGCCGCGACCACCAGGTCGAATGAGCTGCACAGCCGCTCGATGGGAGGCGCCGGCTCGCGATAGTGGATGGCGACGCCGAACTCCTCGCACCTCTCGCGCAGGATCGCGAGCAGCCGCTGCCGGCTGATGGCGGCGAAGCCATGCCCTCCTGAGGTGAGGACCTGCCCGCGGTAGTGCACGTCGATGTCGTCCCAGGTCGCAAAGTCTTCGGAGAGCCGTTGATAGAAAGCGGTGTCGGCTTGCTCGATGCCTCCGAGAGTCTCGTCGGAAAAGACGACACCGAACCCAAATGTGTCGTCAGCGGCGTTTCGCTCCCAGACCTCGATCTCATGCTTCGGGTTCAGCAGCTTGACCAGCGTCGCCAGGTAGAGCCCCGCCGGCCCGCCGCCGATGATCGCGATGGTGAGGGACTCCTTCGCGGCCCTCAGCTCCCTTCACGCAACCGGAACCGCTGCAGCTTGCCGGTCGCTGTGCGCGGCAGCTCATCGGCGAACTCGATCGCGCGCGGATATTTGTACGGAGCGATCTGGCTCTTGACGAAGTCCTGCAGCGTCTTCGCCGGCTCAGGGCCGAGCTCGGCGCCTTCCCGAAGCACCACCACCGCCCTGACGATCATGCCCCGCTCCTCGTCGGGTGCGCCGACGACCGCGGCCTCGGCGACCGCGGGATGTCGAAGGAGCGCTTCCTCGACCTCGGGGCCGGCGATGTTGTAGCCCGCACTGATGATCATGTCGTCAGCCCGCGCCTGATAGCGGAAGTAGCCGTCTCCGTCGCGCACATAGACGTCCCCGGTGATGTTCCAGCCGTCTCGAACGTACGTCGCCTGGCGGTCGCCTCGAAGGTAGCGGCATCCGGTCGGCCCTTTTACGGCCAGGCGTCCGAGTTCTCCATCCCGTACCGGCCTGCCTTCCGGGTCCTGGACCTCCGCCACGTAACCTGGCACGGCGCGCCCGGTGCTGCCGGGGCGGATCTCATCACCGGCGGCGGAGATGAAGATGTGGAGCATCTCCGTCGAGCCGATGCCGTCGATGATTCGGATCCCGCACGCGTCGTGGACCGCGTCCCACGTCGCCTTCGGCAGCGTCTCTCCTGCGGACACGCATGCGCGCAGCGAGCTGGTGCGAGCCGCGCCCAGGTTGGGCACCATCGCCCGGTAGGCGGTGGGTGCCGTCGCGAGGACGGTGATGCCGTGGCGCTCGACCGCTTCGAGGAGGCGCTGAGGTGAAGGCTGCTCGAGGAGATAGACCGCCGCCCCGGCCCTCAAAGGGAACACAAGACTCTGGCCAAGCCCGAATGTGAAGGCCAGCGGCGGGCTTGCCGCGAACAGGTCGTCCGGGGCCGGCTGCAGCACGTACCGCGAGAACGTATCTGCGATGGCAAGCACGTCCCGGTGAAAGTGCATCGTCGCCTTCGGCTTCCCGGTCGTGCCCGACGTGAAGGCGAGCATGCACACGTCGTCGGCGGCAGTGGCCACGTTTCTGAACGTCGAGCGCTTCTTCGCCGCGACCTTCGTCAGGTCGTCCTGGTCGGAGCCTCCATAAGCAAAGATCTGGAAGCCGTAAGGGACTGCGGCGTCGAGGTCTTCGATGAATCGGTGATCGCAGATCGCCATGGTCACGCCACCCATCTCCACGATCGTTTCCAGCTCGCCAGTCCGGAGCAAGGGCATGGTGGCCACCGCCACCCCTCCCGCCTTGACGACGCCGAACCAGCTCGCGACCAGCCAGGGGTTGTTTGGGCCGCGCAGCAGCACGCGGTTGCCAGGCACCAGCCCCATCTCATCGACGAGCGCCCGCGCGATCTGGTTCGACCTCGTGAGCAAGTCGTTGTAGGTCCAGGTCTCACTGTCGGTGACGATGCAACGCCTGGCTCCGTTGCCGGCCTCGACGTGGCGGTCGAGAAGCTCGGCCGCGCAGTTCAGCGCCGGCGGGTAGTCAAGGCCGGGAAGCGTAAACAGGAATTCAGGCCACTGATGTCGGGGAGGAAGGTTCTCCCGCGTGAACGTGTCGACATGAGCCGATCGTGCGACGTGCTTCAAATGCCCTGCCTCGACATACTACCTTTATGCAACCGGGCGGCCGGTCTCGCAACGTGAACCCGGAAGAGCTGGCTCCGGCCCGTGGTTATTCGCATGCCACCGTCGCCGGCGACACTGTATGGGTTGGCGGTCAGGTCGGATCAGATGCAACCGGCCGGATCGTCGAGCCGGATGACATCGTGGCCCAATACGGCCGCGCTATTCAAAACGTGGCGGTCGCTTTGCGGGCGGCGGGCTTCGCGCCGGAGGATACCGTCAAGCTCACCTACTACGTGACCGATATCGAGGCTTACCGAGACAATCGGAGCGCGCTCGGAGCTGCATACCGCAAGTTCTTTCGCACTGATTACCCGGCATCGACGCTCGTCGAGGTGCATTCGCTCGTCGACCCTGCTGCGTTGGTCGAGATCGACGCCGTGGCGGTGCGCCGCCTATGACAGAAGGGCGCCCTGCGCGCGCCGGGCGGAAGCGTTGGGAGCACTTCGATTACGAGGAACGGGATGAAGTCGCGACCCTGACGTTCTCGAGGCCGGAGCGACTCAACGCCCTGACCTTCGATGTGTACGCGGACATCCGCGAGCTGACTGATTCGCTGCGTCGGCGCCAGGATGTCCGGGTGCTGGTGATCCGGGGCCGCGGACGCGGGTTCTGCTCCGGCGGGGACGTCGACGAGATTATTGCCGAGCTCCTGAAAATGGGGACGCGCGACGTCTACGAGTTTGCCCGCATGACGGGCGCGTGCGTGCGCAACCTGCGCGAGATTCCTCAGCCTGTGATCGCGGCGGTCAACGGCGTCGCCGCAGGGGCGGGTGCAGTCCTCGCGGCTGCCGCCGACATTCGCGTCCTGGCCGACGCGGCGAGCTTCCGGTTTCTCTTCACCAGCGTCGGGCTCTCCGGTGGCGACATGGGCATCTGCTGGCTGCTCCCGCGCATCGTCGGTCTGGGCCGGGCCACGGAGGTTCTTCTGCTGGGCGGCAAGATCACAAGTCAAGAGGCCCTCGCCTGGGGCCTTGCCTCCAGAGTCGTTGCCGACGATCAGCTCGATGCGGCGGTGACCGACTACGTCGCCCGATTGAAGGAGCTGGCCCCATGGGGCCTGGCGATGACCAAGGAGATGGTCAACCGCGCAGCATCAACCGACTACTCCAGTGCCATTGAGATGGAGGCGTTCACCCAGACCCTCCTGATGACGGCCCAGGACTTTCGCGAGTTCCATGCCGGCTTCACCGGCAAGCGCAAGCCCGTGTACCGCGGTCGCTGAATTCCGGTCTACAGCAACGCTGGTGGCAAAACCGTGGGCTTTGGCGGCGTCCAACGGCATCCGGCGAAATCGGACTGTAATTTCAGACCAACGGCCGTAGGTTCGAGGGCATCACCGGCGAGTTCGACGGACATCACATCGACTCGTTGGTGGAAGAGGGTGTACACGTCAGCTGAGCTGTTATGCAGCTCAACGAGAATATCTTCTAGCGGCGTCTATACGAGTTCATAGACCGTGGCAGCTTGGCTTGCCTAGGGTGCTGAAGAATACGCCATATGATGCGTTGATCATTCAGCCGATTCGTGTGGCCCTCCACGCCGCCATCACCAGCCCGATCTTCCTGCTTGCGGCGCTCGCCGTCTGCATCTCCGTCAACTTTCAGATTCTGCTGCCGGTCGTGCCAGTCATAGTCGAGCGAGGCGGTCCGCATGGAGCCGGGGGCGGCGCGACGGCCGCGCTCTTCATCGGCGCGGTAGTCGGGGAGTTGTCAACGCCGTGGCTGATGTCAAGGCAACGCTCGACGCACCTGCTGGTCGCCGGTCAGCTGCTGACAGCGGTGCCAAGCCTCGCCTACGTCATTCCCCACCTGGGCGTGTTGGCAATGATTGCAGCGGCGAGCGTGCGCGGCCTCGGCATGGGCGTAGCGATCGTCGTGTCGGTGGCGCTGCTCTCAGAGCTAACGGCACCACATCGCCGCGGCTCGTCGATCGGATACTACGGGCTGGCACTCGGTGCTCCTGGCATAGTCGTGCCGTCGATCGGCGTGTTCTTGCTGGCGAGCGGGCACGCCGAGATGGACGCGCTGATTGCGCTTGTCAGCGGGTTAGTCGGTGTGCTGTTCGCGCTCAGGATTCCAGATCGCCCGGTGCACCTCATACGGGCATCGACGAATCTGCTCGGAGCCGTAAGGCGGCCCGGGCTCTTAATAGTGTTCGGAGGGTTCGTTCTAAGCAGTTGCAGCTTCGGGGGAGTAGTCACGTACGCGCCTATAGCGCTTCCGCTGAACGGCCTCGGGTCGGCGGCGTCGTTCCTTCTGGTCTCCGGTGGCGCGCGCGCCGCAAGCCGCTGGCTTGCTGGCGTCCTCAGTGATCGTTTGCCCCCGCGCATGGTGCTACTTGGCGGCGTGACCGCGTCGCTGGCCGGCCTGGTCGTCCTCGCATTGCACGCTGGCGGGGCTACCGTGCTCATCGCTGCCGTGGTGTATGGGGCTGGCTATGGAGCAACTCAGACCGCGGCCTTCCTTGCAATGAGCGATCGCGGCGTCAGATCTGACTCAGTGGCGATCAGCGCGTTTTGGAACAGCGGCATCGACCTCGGATCGTCGCTTGGAGGAACGTTGATCGGCCTTGCCGCTGCGAGCTACGGCTATATCGCTGCAGTCTGGGTGCTGCCAGTCGTGGTGGCGACGTCGCTGCCTCTGTTTCTATGGCGGGCCAGGCCCCTCAACGCTTCGGTAGCCGAAACCGAGATCTTCGTCAGATAGGCGTCGAGTCAGGGACGACGACGGCCAAGCCGAGCGCCAGTATTGCTGCTGACTACGCAGATCCCAGGTAGCTTCGGGGACAGCCTATCTACGGCGGAACCGGCTCGGCAAGCCATCGCATTGGCCTCAATCTCTCTCCCGGTTTTGGGCCGAACATGACTTGGCACACGTGGCTCTCAGGTTGCTGGTCCACAGGTCGCTTGGAGCGCAGTCACGCGGCAAATGAACGCAAGGTCACATCGACGGCAGGTGGAAAGGTGTCAGCCCAAGTGGGCCTGCTGGAGGGCCGACTCGACCGATTGCGCGTATGACTGGCTCGTGTAGGTCGCTCCACTGATGATGTCGATGCCGGCGCTCTGTGCCTGGAGCACCTCCGAGCGAAGCATTGGGCCGGCCACCTCGCTGATGTAGGCCGAACGTGCGCGGTCGCTTGGGAGCTGGACCGCCTGAACGTCGGTGATGTGCCCGTTGGAGATCACCACGCGTACGACCACATCTCCGAATCGGTTGGGAAAGTCCGACCCCGTAAATGAGCCGCTCACGGCCGCCGGAGCTGAAGGGGAGGGCGAAGCGGACGGCGTCCCTGCAGGCATGTCTGATGGAGTGGCTCCTGGATTGCTCGGAGATGGGGTTGGAGGCAGTGCCGCGATCCCACCGAGCGAGTGCGGCGAGACCCTGTAATTGACAATCCAGGCGAGGCCGACCATCGTGATGCCGGCTGCTATCACCGCTCTTTTCACAGGAAGCGAAAGACCTCCGTGCGTATTCGCTCAGCCGGCACGCCAAGCACAGCCAGCGACGACCGTAGATCCGCCGTCATCCCGGGTGGTCCGCACATGTAGACAAACCGATCGGCGATGTCTGGGACCAGTCGACGCATCGTCGTCGGCGAAAACCACGACTCGCGACTCGAATGGCGGCCGCCGGTCTGAGTGACGAGGTAGTCGACGCGGACCCCGTAGTGCGCGGCCAGGGAATCCAGCTCCTTTTTGAAGACGAGATCGCCCTCACCATGGGCGCGATACAGCACCCTGATGTCGAAGCCGTTCGCGGCCATCCCCTCCGCCAGCGGCCGGATCGGCGTGATACCGATTCCACCGGCGATGAGCAGGACCTTCGTGTGGGCGGGCGGTTGGGTGAACTTGCCGAACGGGCCGTCGACGAGAACTGGCGTGCCGGGCCTCAAGGCGTGGACACCGCTCGTGAAGTCCCCGATGCTCTTGACGGTTATGCGGAGCTGCCGGCCGTCGGGGACCGCCGAGATGGAAAACGGATGAGCTTGCCACCAGCGCTTTCCGTCGAGGAACCGCCAGATCGCGAACTGTCCTGCCTCAGCTCCGAACCGATCCATGTGACGTCCTGAGATGTAGATGGAGAAGACGCCGCGTCCCTCCTTTTCCACGCCACGCACCTTAAAGCGGTGCCGGACGTAGACGTTCAGCGGCCCGATGACGCGATACAAGACCAGAGCGCCGATGGTCGCAGCGTACAACGCGTACCAGTACGCGACAAAAACCGGGTTGCCGACAAAGTCGACTCCCGTTGCCAGCTGGTGACTGAAGGCCAGCGCCACGGCGAGATACGCGTAGAGGTGGATGAAATACCAGGTCTCATACGCGAGACGGCGTCTGGCGATGGTCACCGACATCACAACGACCGCGACGAATAGCCCGAGTGCGACTATCGCGCCCAGTAATCCCTCGTAGCTGGAGATGAAATTAGCCAGCTGGCTCGCCACATCCTTTCCGTCCCCCAGCTGGTAACCGAGGGTCTGAAAGACGCCGTGGCCGAGCAGCAATCCCAGCACCAGGTAGCCATTCCACCTGTGCAGCACGGCCATGCGCTCCAACCCGAAAGAGGCCTCAAGCCACGGCAGCCGCGCCATGAACAGCAGCTGCCAGAGCGCCAGGTAGGTGCCGAGAAGGCCGGTCACCCGACCCATCCCGTTGAACAGGTCGGACCAGCTGTGGGTGATCTCAAAGCCTGAGCTGAACCACCAGAACCCCAGGATCAAAACCGCGTTTCCAACCAACACGGCGTAGGCAAACTCTGGGGTGGACCAGGCCCGCCGCATGGGGGATTCGCGAGGCACGACATCAATCTCGCTTTGGGCGGCAGGCTGGCTCAAATCGAATTGAAGATAGAAAAGCTTGCTTAGAGATCCCTGGGAATCGGCGCGTCTTCGGACACTGCAAGCCGGTCGCACAGTCCTCCGAACCCAGGCGTCGACCATGTTCGAAGCTCCTTGTCGATCGCGAATGCCTCGTAGCCGGTTGATTTCCGTACGAACTCCAGGCCCGGCGTCCCCATCGCGAACCCTGCCGTCGCGAAGACATCCGCCTGCAAGATGTCCGGGCCCGCGACCGTGAAGCTGAGCAGTTCATCGGCCGGTTCGCCTGTGTGCGGGTCGAGGATGTGCTCGCCCTTTTCGTAGGTGCCCGAGGTGGCGACCGCAATCCCGCCGGCCAGCACGACGCATGCCACTTTGTCGCGTTCAACCGGATGCCGGACGCCGACCCGCCAGGGTGTGCCCTCGGGGTTTCGCCCGCGAGTCTGCACGTCGCCACCGGCATCGACGAAGAAGTCGCGGTATCCGTATGTGTCGAGGATGGAGCATGCACGATCGATGGCCCAGCCCTTGACCAGGCCCGACGGATCGAATCGGCCGCCGATCCAAGCCGAGAAATAGCCGGCGGTCGCCCGCTCGTATTGGCGGCACAGGTTCATGACCTGACTCATCAGGGCGCTCGCGTCCTCGGCTAAAAGCTCGCCCCGGTTGATGCGGCTTACATCGCTTGTATCGAGGAATGGACTGAAGGTGCGGTCGAGCAGCCCGAAGTCCTCGAAGACTTTATCCAGTGCATCCGTTTCTGCGGCGTCGTCGACCACGTGGACGGTCACGGGCATGCCCATGACGTCTTGAACTCGCCGCATGTGCCAAATCAGTATGCCCATCGGCGTTCGCATGCCAGTCCCTGACTCCGGCCAGACGACATCTCGACTACGGTCGACTGCTCGGTCGTCTTGACGGCCTGCCCGAACGCGCTTAGGGTCAAGGAAGTCTGCTCAAGGAGGTGGTGATCGCCGACCCGTACCCATCTGACCGTTTGTTGGGGAGTTAGGAAAAAGTGGAACGATCATCAGGACCCTCGCCGGGGCGAGCATCTCGCGCAGCGCTCCTCGGCCTAAGACTCCGAACGTGGTCGGTAGTCGCTCTTGCCGCCAGCGCGCTGGCGCTCGGCCTCTTCGCCGGTTCCACGTCGGCAATTTCGGATTCAACGCCCCTACCGTTCTGCGCTCGTCTGGGCCACACCATCCAGGCCTCCGCTGGCGCCCACATTTTCTGCGATGCCCAGAATGGAATCCGGCCCTTGGGACGTGGACAGGCCAGTTCGTCGGCGGCCGCATCTCCATTGACCGCGGGCGCCAATCCCGTGTTTGGCAACAACGCGGACGCAGCCAACCCGGCGGAGGACGTGACACCAGCCCAGGTCCAGGCCTACGGCCAGTCCGAGACCTCGATCGCGGCCCTCGGTTCGTTTGTGGTCGAAGCCTGGAATGACTCAACCGGTTTCGGTACTGCGTGCGGGGCGCCCCAATCAAAGGAGGAGCTCACCGGGTTCGGTTTCTCCTCGAACGGTGGGGCCACCTTTACCGATCAGGGTGGTTTGCCAAACTCGGCGTGCACATCGGGGTATCGCCTGATGGGCGATCCCAGCGTCGAAGCATGGCGTCAGGGAAACAAGACTTACTTCTACATCAGCAGCCTCTACGACTTCAATCCCTTCGCTCCCTCCGAGCTGGCAATCAACGTCTGCGTCGCCAGCGGTACAACCATCAGCTGCGGTGATCCTGTCGTCGCCGCGGCCGGCAGCTGCTCGTCTTCACCACCACCAGGGACAGCCGCTTGTGACTTTCTCGACAAGGAGTTCCTTGCGATCGATCCGGATCGGTCGCGACTCTACATGAGCTACACGAATTTCCGTGGCTTTCCCGCCGCCGGTAACGGAGAAATTGACCTCGTCAGCTGCGACATCAGCCAGCCCCTCAAGCCTGTATGCAGTCCTTCGCCGGTCGTCGTTGCGCCAGAGGATCAGATCTGTGAAAACGAGGGCGCGTACCCGGCGGTTGACTCGCAGTCCGGGGACGTGTACGTGGCGTGGGAGTTCAACTGGGCCACCAACTTCTTGTTCCCGCCCTGCTTTGCCGTCCCAACCGCAAACAAGCTTGCCCGGATCCCCCATAAGGCGACTGCGCCCAGCCTGACGGTTTCCGTGCCGGTCGTATCGATGACAGCTGCCTTCGTGCCTGGCTACAACCGATTCCCGGCCAGCGACTTCCCGCGGATTGCCGTGAGCAACGCGAGCGACACAAACGGCAACGCGAGCGACGCAGGCGGTACCGTCAGCATTGTTTGGAACGATGCCAGGCGGGTTCCGACCGGCGACATCCTGATGCAGAGCTTTGCGCTTCAGTCTTTGACGAAGGTACAGAGTGCACCGGTTAGGCTCAACAGCGACTCCGGTTTCACGTGGAAGTTCTTGCCGGCACTCCGCAACGCCACATCGGCCGGTCTGCTGAATGTCTCGTGGTATGACCGCCGGGGGCAGTCAGGCGCGCACACCAATGTGTGGGCTGCCCGCAATGTCGATCCCCGGACAACCTCGACGCCGGCAAACGTCCAGGTGACCAATACGGCCACCGACTGGAATGCAGTGTCCTCGGACATAATCCCGAACTTCGGGGACTACACAGACAACTACTCGGTCGGGACAACTTTGTACGTGGCTTGGTCCGACGGGCGGATGGGCCTGCCACAACCTTTCGCGTCGAAGCTGCCGTAGTCGATAGACCAAGGGCTCAATTGAGAGGAGGAGCCGGTTGCTCCTCCTCTTGTCTCCTTATCTGGTCGGCTTGGGCAACGGGGCGGGTTGATACGGCTGACAGACGACCTTGCTCTGGGGCCCTGCCGTGATCGGAAGACAAGGGGCAGGTGGCTTGGGCTGACATGTCAGCGCGCTTTGGGGCGCTTCTGTAACGGGTAGGCATGGCGGCCTGAAGGCAGGCTGCGGAGCCGGGACGACAGGGGCACTCGATGGCTCGGAGGCGCTCGGCGCGCTTTGAGGTACCTCTCGGAATGGTGGTGGGGCAGTGGGGGCCGCGAGCTGCGCGGCAGCCGGAGCTGCCTGGCGCACCGAAATTGCAAGCGGGCCGGCGCTATGGGCGCTATCCGCACTGGTGCTGCAGCCCGCGAGCACCAGACTCGCCAATGCGAGGGCCTCCTTCGGTCGCATGTCTACCGATACTACACAGGCGCTGGCTCTTATCTCCGCCGCGCGTGGCGCCCCAGCCAGCCTCGTCGCCTCAGGCCGAACCCGACTCCCGGTCTGCGGCGATTGGGTGGCGGCGACACAGATGCGGAACGATGACGAGGCATCGGGCCCGCGCGTCCGATCAGGGCTGGTGCTGGTCGAGCGACCAATCGAGCTCGACGTAGACGTACCACGCCGGCGCCGACCATGACTGCAGCGGCCACGAGCAGAAGCACCGCGGCGGTGTCCACCGCCGGCGCGAGCGGTTGGTTCGAGACGACGACCGGCGCTCGCGCCACCACCACGGGATCGACTTTCCAGGCCATGACCTCAATCGAGTCCGCCAGGCCCGGGCGCACGATCCGCACGTTGAAGTCGACGTCGCCGGCGCCCAGCTTCAAGCTGCCCGCGTCGTAAGCGGCGCCGCTGGCCGTGGTCGCAAGCAGCTGGCCCTGCGGGTCGTCGGGACGGCGGACGAGGATCGTCACGCTCTGCACCGGCGCCGGCGCCGGCCTTCTCGTGTTGACCAGGCGCACTGAGAGCAGGTTGGGGCCTGGGCGGTTCGGCTTGACCGAGACGGTGATGAGCAGTCCGTCCCGCTCCTTGGTCAGCTGCGTCACGTTCTGCGCGTTGTCGGGCGGTGCGAACTGCGGGCCCAAGGCTGGCGCGGACGCGCCCAGCACAGAGGCCAGCAGGACGACCGCCAGCGCGCCCGTCGCCTCGATCCCGATCGTCAGCGGAAGCCGAGCCGGGTAGTGGGTCTGCCTTACCGTCCCCGCCAGGCCGCGCCATGTCCACAGAGCGTGCCGCAACCCGAAAAGCGCCACGACGCCGATCAATCCAATCTTGGCCAGGAGGACCGCGCCGTACTGCGTCGACAGCAGGGCCGTCACCGTGGACACCTGGACGCCGGACAGCAGCAGGCCGGTTGCTCCAAGCGTGGCGAACGAGACGGCTGCGGCCGGCCCAAAGCCCACTGCCATCGCCATCGCGGCCGCCCGATCCACGTGCCCGGTCGCCCGGCGAAGCGCCAGCAGGGCCACGCACAGCGCGACCACGCCTCCGGCCCAAACGCCCATCGCCGCGATGTGCATCGCCAGCAGCAGCACGCTTCCGGCGGATGTGCCGCCGGCCCCGGACACGTGTCCGTCGAGCGCCACCGCAATGGTCAGCGCGAGCGCGACCAGCACCATGCGCACCTGGTTGGTGAGCAGGGCCCATATCCCGAGCTTTCTGAACTCGTCGATCAGGCCGCGGACTTGCTTGCGCCTGGAAGCCAGCCACGAGAAGCTCACCAGCGCGCTCAGCCCGGCGACGATGATCACGATGATCATCCACCTCACGCCGAGCTCGCTCCCGGCCAGCAGACGGCCGATCGACGGCAAGACCGGTCCCAGTGAGGCCGCTTTGTCGGCCAGCAACCCGGTTTCGCCGGCGACGACCAGGCCGGCTCCGACCAGGACGAAGCCGAAGAGCGAGCGCTGAATCCGAGCGCGCACCGCAGCGTCAACGGGAAGCCGGCCAGTGACCAGCAGCGCGATGGTGAGGCCGCCCAGGATCGCGCTCAGCCCGGCGAGCGAGAGCCACCGGAGGAGGATCTCGGTGGGGCGTGGGGGGGCAGGCTGCGGAGGCGTGCTCGTCAGCACCGGCGTTTCGCCCACGCCGAAGGCGATCGATCCGGCGGTCTCGTGGAGGTCGACAGAGTCGCGCGTGGAGAAGGTGAGGCGATATGAGCCGTTCGGCAGTGGTGGTAGGCCTATGACGACGGCATTGGGTACGCTCGATACGGCGCGGATCGAGGTCGGCGAGTAGCGAGCTCCTCCCGCCTCAACCAGCTGGACGATAGTGAAGGTGGGCGACACCGCTGAGCTGAACAGCAAGACGACGCGAGCCGGAGCGTGCGCGAGGATCGAGCCATCGGCCGGGTCGCTCACCATGAAATAGGAGTGCGCCGATGCGGTGCTCGAGGCGATGAGCAGAATGAAACCCGCCAGCATGGCTGCGACGCCCGCGCGCCGCGTGAGCCGCTGTACCTGCCGGATCATGGCCTAGTCCGCGACGGGTACGTGCTGCAGCTCGAGTCCGTCTGGCATCACGATGGTGACCGTGATGTGCGCGTGGAGCACGTTGTTCGCGTTTCCGTAAATGATGCTGTAGGTCTGTCCATCCAGGCCCTGCCCGACGCCGTGCTGAAAGTGGTACATCACCGACTGGCTCTTGATGGCGAGGCCGGTGCCCTCCACTTTGATCCACGGAATGAGGGCCAGTGATGTCGAGTCGGCGTGAAGACGGGCCGCTTTGTTCGCGTCGACGACCAGGTAGCGCATCTCCACTAGGCCGTTATCCGCGAGGAGCTGGACGAGCACGACCCGGACGCCCCACTGCTGCTCGATCTGTGGATTGGTCGGCATCGCGAGGTGGGAGTTGAGCTGCGCCTGCGCCTGCGCGCGCTGAGCCAGGTAGTTGTCATACGCGCTGACGCCTACGCGCAGGCCTGAGGCGAGAATGGCTGCTCCCGCCACGACTGCAAAAGGCAGGAGGAACCGGCGCAGCCGGTTCCTCATCGGGGGTGGAGATACCGAGACCTGGCCGAGGACGCTCACGTGGTGACCACCAGGTTGTCGAGGCTCCAGTTGCCAGCCTCGTCCTTGACCCGGAACACGATCTTCGTGCCTACGGCCTGCTGTCCGAGCGTGATCGTGCCTGACCGCGTCGTGTCCGGAACGGTGGTGGCGAACGTCCCCGGCGTCGCGCTCCCGTAGCCGGGGTCGCTCAGGACCGCAACCTCGGGTGTGCACCCCGGCACGTTGGCTTCGCAGATCACCTGGGCGCCCTGGTCGATGAACCATTCAACCTGCACGATGTTGGAGCGGACCCCACCATGCAGAGGGTCGCTCGCTTTGAAGTCGATGGTGCAGACGGTGACGGTGCTGCAGGCGACGGTGTTCGGCGCTGACGTGGGAGTCGGAAGCGCGGGCGAGTCGAACACGGGCGGAGTCTTGTCAAACTTCAGGTCTGCGGAGTCTGCGGAGATCCACGGACCGAAGTTGCCCGCCTGGTCCTGTGCGTGGACCCAGAAGCGAACGTAGCCTTCCGGATACGCCGTCAGCACCGCGAGCGGAATGTAGGCGAAGGCCACCTTGATCGGGGAGTCCCAGGCTGCGCCTGACGGAATCATCTCCGCCCCAGAGCCGTCCGCCGGCGTGGCGTTGGTCGCGGGGTCGATCGGACCGTTGACCGACGGGCAGCTCGGCGTTGCCAGCGATGCCGGGCTGCAGGTCACGAACACCTCGGCGTACGCGATGTTGGAGTTGCCTGTCGAAGCGTCGGACAGCGTGGCGGCGACCTGAAGCGAGTCCAGGAAGTTGAGGTTGCCCTGGTTGGACAGGTGGCCGTTGTTCGGGTTCGGGTCGATCGAGATGGCGGTCGTCGCCGGTCCGTGCTTGTCGATCACGAACTTGATCGAGGCGTCGGTGCTGAAGGCGCCCCAGCGAGGAGTCCCCTGTGCACAGGGGGTGGTGCTGCTGGACAGCTGCTCGCAGGCGTGGATGTACAGGGTGTGCGGGCCCTCAGACAGTCCAGTCTTCAGCATGTCTTGCGGCACGATCCCGCAGAAGGAGACGATCGAGCCACCGCCGGGTGCTCCCCCAAGGCTGGGAGGAGTCACGCCCGGAGGAGATGGCACCGGCACACACGCGGTCGGGGTGAGCAGGGGGTGGCCGTATGCGTCGATCGGCAGCGTGTTGGTGTCGGAGCCACCAGGCGTGAGGACGAGCGCCGTCGGACCCAACGGGTTGGGGTCTTTGGGAAGGATGGGGTTGGGTGGGCACAACGGGAGCATCGAGTCGATGCAGTACTCCGCGCCGGTCACGACGAAGTTCGAGAGCGACGCCGACGCCATCCCGAGGATGACCAAATCGTTGCTCGGCGCGTTCTGCTTCACAAGGGTGATGGGGTCGATCGCGCCGCCGCCGTTGGCCACGTCGGTCGGCCGGAGCCCGTTGGTCGGGCTTGCGTGCACCGAAAGGCCGCCGACGACTGGGCCGGTCTTGTTGTAAGTGAAGACGTCGCCGGCGACCACGCCCCAGTTTCCGTTGGAATCCTTGGCGTGGACCCAGATGATGTGGTCGCCATCTTTGGTGAGGCTGTTCATCACGAGGTAGTTCAGATCGACTGAATGAATCGGGAAGTTGAATGTGCCGTCGGGATTGATGGTCAGGTGCTGGTAGATGCAGAGCGTGTCTGCAGCTGGAATCGATGCGGTGGCCTGCGCGCCTGCGCCACCACCGGGGACGTCGCCGATCGAGACGGTCGGCGTCGTCCGGTAGCCGGAGCCCGGGTTGGTGAGCGTGATGGCGTTCTGGGTCAACGTCGATTTCAGGGTCAACGTCGATTTCGCCGACGCGCCACCGCCACTGCCGCCTGGGTCGGTAATCGACACGTCCGGTGCCGGGTTGTAACCCGAGCCGGCGCCCCCTGGGTCGATGGTGATCGCGGTGATGGTGAGGGTCGCGGTGGCGAGAGCATCGTGGCCCGTACCCGGGAGTACATCGGCGATTCCGACCGCAGGTGCCGTCGTGTATCCGGCGCCGCCGACGAGGTTCGTGACGCCTGTCACGCTGATCGTCGCGGTGGCCGTCACCGGCGCGCCGGTGCCGCCGTTCGAGTCGGTAATCGCGATCGCCGGCGCTGACGAGTAGCCCGAGCCGCCGGGGCCGAGGTTGATGACTGCGACACTGATCGTCGAGCTGATGTTTGCGCCAATGACGCCTGGAGTGGCGTCCGTGATGGAGACGATTGGCGCTGAGGTGTAGCCCGAGCCATGGTTGGTGATGGTGAAGCCTGTGATGACGCCGCTGTTTGGATCGAACAGCGCGTTCGCCGCGGCCAGGCCGTCGCCGCCGCCCCCGGTGAACCCGACGATCGGTGCCTTATAGCCTGAGCCGGCAGCCACGATCTTGAAACCGTCCACGCCGCCGGAGACGCTGACGGTCGCTCCAGTTATGGCGCCGCCGCCGCTCAAGGTGACTACGGGGAGGGTGTAGCCCGCCCCGGGGGTTGGGAGATTGACGCCGTCCACCGATCCGGTTGCGGTTGCCGTCGCTCCGCTGCCTCCGCCGCCGCTGAAGGTCACCTTAGGCGTGCTGTAGTGGCTGCCGGTCGGCAACACTTTCACGGCGTCAACCGAGCCTGAAGCGGTTACAGAGGCGCCCGAGACCGCGGCCGTCGGGTGCGTATAGCCGGCGCCGCCTGCCGTCACGTTGATCTTGTCCAAAGAGCCTGTCACGGTGGCCGCCGCGCCGGTGCCGGGACCTGAGAAGGTGACGCTCGGGGAGATGTAGCCAGAACCGGGGCTTGAGAGGGCGAGGCCACCCGTGGGGCAGGTCGTCCCACTCCCTGGCGTTCCCGGGTGGTCCAGGAACCATTCAGCATCGGTCAGGGTGGCGCCGGGGGCTGCTGTGACGTTTCCGCTCACAGTCAGGGGCTCGATCCCGCTGTTCGTGGAAGCATCCAGAGCGACGGTCGTCACGGGTCCGTTCGAGCTGCCGGCGAGGCTCTGGCTGACGTACAGGTAGGTGAACATGCCGCCCAACCCGAGGTCCGCGCCGTTGCTGAGGTGCAGGCCTGAGTCGTAGACCGGGATCCGGGCGTCCTTCGGGAACGAGGGATCGATCGTGACGAAGCTGTCGGACACCTGGCCTGGGTTCAACCACTTCGTGGCGACGTCACCCGGGTTGGCAAGCACGTAGCTGTCATCGGCCAGGATTTTCTGGCGTTCGTTGGAGATCGTGATGCCGCGCTCGTGGTCACTCAGGTTGGCGTAGTGGAGAAGAAGCACGTCGCCGCTGATCACGTTGATCGCGTTAAGCGCGCCGACGGCCGAGTTGTCGAATGCGTGGCCGTTGATCGTGAACTCGGTAGGGCTGAACTCGACGGGGTCGAAGTTGAACGGGTCGGTGTTGAATGCCGGATCGAACTCGTTGAGCAGCAGGGTGCTCTCGTCGACGAAGGCGCCCGTGTCCGCACTGCCGTACGCGTACGCGCAGTTGCACGCCGCGAAGTTGGACGGCCGCACGATCAGGATGCCGGACAGACCCATCCGCACCTGGCGAGCGCCATCCGGTGTCGGGCCGGCCTCGTAAAGGTAAGTGCCCGGCCGGAGCTTACCGAAGTTGTATGTCTGCTGCTCGCCGCTGTCGATTCCGGTGAGGTCAGTCTGCGCGCTGCTCGCAGGAACCTCGAGGGACAGCGCGTTGTTGCCGCCGGCAGTGTTGTTCGGCAGCTCGTTGTGCACGCGAATGCTGATGGTCTGGCCAACGTTGGCAATGAGGACGGGGCCTGGCACCTGTGCCAACCCATTTCGGGAGGTTGCGAATCCCCACACTGGCAGCGTCGGCACCAGAGGGTCAGGGAGGCTGAGCGTTCCGGCCTTGGCCCAGAGGTCACATGTCGAAGTAAAGGTGCACGGGCTGGCCGGCAGCGATGACGATGGGGCCGCGATGCCCGCGGCAGCCAGCGTGCTGCTGAGCAGTGACGGCGGGGCCAGCGGCTTGACTCCAGGCTGCGGGGCGCCCGGCCCAGGCGGTGCGGGGTTCGTCACGGTGTGGTTCTTGTGCCCCGGCGTAGGGGGCGGGGTCGGCCCGGGCGCCGTCACAACAGTGGTCGTGGCTTTCCCGAGGGACGGCACGCCTGCAGCTCCGGAAGCCTGGCCTCCCGGGACCAAGGCCGCAGCGAGCAAGGTGGCCGATCCGCAGGCCAACGCCAGTTTTCTGAACAGCTCGCGGCTTTGCATCATCTGTACCCCAATCCACCGTCACATGACGTGCCGTATCTCGTCTGCAGGCTCGGCGGCGGATCGACCCTGATGAACGTGAGCATTCCGCCGCCTGGCGCGCCGTAGTTGGTCACCTGGAACAGAGCGTGGCTGTGCGCGAAGTGGTAGTACTCGCCGCACTGGTTCCACTGCGTGATGCCGTTGAGGAGCGGCAGCTTCTGGCCCAGATAGGCCGACCCGCTCCAGTACGGACCGTTGATCAGGTTCTGCTGCTGCGGCTGGGCCACACCGATCGGGTTGCTGTTCGGGTCCCACTGCTGGGCGTCAACCCAACCGAAGGTCACGTCGATGGTCTGGCCGGGTGGCACGACCACGTCGAAGCGGTCGACCGAGGTGTCCGCCGGCATGCCGCTCGAACTTCCGTGCGGGTTGATTAACACGCGGCCGTCGAGGCCGATCTGGCTGTCGTGGTCGCCGTGCGGGTGGAAGGGATAGGCGACCGGAGCGCCGTTCAAGAAGCGGACCACCGACGGCAGCGGGTTGTAGTCGGGGTTGGGCGCCCCGCCATCGAGAGTCGGGTTTGAGTTCGGGCACTGGGCCGTCGTAGAGCCCTGGAACGACATCGGTGCTGGGCAGGTCGGCAGGATGTGGACCAGCGCTCCGTACGGCTGCGTCGGCACCGAGGTGGAGAAGTTGGGCGTGAGGGTGTCGGGGAAGCTGCGGCCGTTGATCATCCAGTACCGCGGCCTGTACGTCGTCATGTCGTAGACGGTCAGCAGGTTCGGGTCGGCGAACGTCGCGGGTGTGCATGTCATCGTCGGCGCGAGCGCCCCAGCCGGAGTCCATGTCATGAGGCCGTTCGCATCGGGTTGCGTCAGGGCGCCGCCCGTGTTGCTTGCCTGGAGCAACGACTGGCAGGTCGCCAGCTCGATCGCGTGGTGCATGTGGGGGTCGATCTCGGTCAATAGGTGCATGAACTCGTGGTTAGGGCTGTACGCGGTCGAGCACGCGTCGTACATGTATGCGACCGTGGTCGGCGGGGCCTTGGGACTCGTGGCCGGTGTGAGGCCGTCGCAGTAAGCCGCCGAGACATGCGTCGGGCGCACGATCAGGGCCCCGACCATTCCCATCAGCACCTGGAGCTGCGGGTTGGTGCCGCTCTCGTACAGAAACGTGCCGGGGTGGTCGGCGACGAAGGTGTAGGTGACCGCACCCCCGGGCTGCGCCGCGGTGGTCAGGCTGCTGGTGCCGGCGTCATAAGAAGCGGCCACCCCGTTCGCCCTGACCTGTGTCAAGCCCGGGAAGTTCAATGAGGTCGGCACCGGTAGACCGTCCTTGAGCGTGATGGTCACGCTGTCGCCCTCGTTCACGCAGAGCGTCGGGCCGACGTACTGGAACGACTTGTTGCCCAGCCCGTAACCCCACATGAAGAGGCTGTTGCCGTCCGGCGTCGAGATGTATCCCGTCTGGGCCGTCAGCAGGAAGCTCGAGGTTTGGTTGGAGTTGCATGCGACCCCTTCTGAGACCGGCGCGGGCGAGGCGTGGCTCGCCACGGGCACGAGCAGCGACGCCAGGATGCCCACCACGGCAAGCGACATCCACCACGAGCGCCCGGTGCGCCAGCTCGCAAGCATTCTCAGCCGCCTCATACCGGTTCGGTCCCTGTTGCCCATGTCTCCACCCAATGTGTGCCGAAGATGTCGGAGTAAGACGCGTAAGTCCCAGCCGGTCGTGTCTGAGCCGGCAAGGTGCGGGCGGGGTAGACGTGAACCTCGGTCCGCATCGCGCCGTAGCCGTCGCCGCCCTGGCTGTCGCTGTTCGGCAGCGTGGTGCCGTAGTTGCGGTCGTAAAGGACATAGCGGTCAGGATTATTCGGATTGGTCCCGGTGAAGGGTGGCGCGGTGATGATCATGTCGCGGCTCTCGCCAGGTCCGAGGTCGACCCGGTTGGAGGTCCACTGGATGTCTCCACGCGAGCCGGACGTAACCAGGGCTGGCCCTCCGTAGTCCACTCCGTAGTCGAGCCGGCCGGCAAACAGAGGCTTGGCGTCACGGCCGACCACGGTGAGCGGAATTCCCGGAAGGAGAAAGCTGTGCTCCTCGAAACCGAGGTTCGCGATCCGGACGAGGATCCGCTCACCGGCGTTGGCCTGGATCAGCGACGAGTTCGGGTTGAAGCGCAGCCTCTCCGGACCCGGGTGCAATGGACTGGGGAGAAGGTTCGGCAGCATCGGGTCGAGATGGGGCTGGATCGTGTCCGGCCACGCCCGGCCGTTCATCAACCGGAAGGCCGGCTTGTATTCGGTCCAGTCCGTGTCCTGGTTGTGCGCGTCGTTCCAGTGCGCGTGAGCGTCGAACTCGGTGATGATCGACGCGAACTCGCGGTCGTACCAGGACTGCTGGCCGAGAGAGAGGCCGGGAGGGTCGTTGAACGCCTGGAGCTTGCCGTTCGCGGCCCGGTCCTTGCAGCGGATGAAGATCACACCGTACAGGCCCATGTGCACGTGCTCGACGTCGTCGATGTGGCAGTGGTACATGTACGTGCCGGGGTCCTGAGGTATGTACCGGTAGATGAGCTCGCGGCCGATGGCGGCTGCGACGGAGTTGTCGGGCACACCGTCGAAATAGACGATCTGGTTCGTGAACCCATGGAAGTGGATCGTGTGGTTGTCCGGGGTGCCGATCGGCCGCTGCGTCTCGCCGAGGTTGTGCAGGTGAAGGCGGAAATCGGAACCCTGCTCGGCGAAGAGGATCGGCGCCGACAGCTGGGCGCGTCCCTTCTGCGCGAACATGCCTGCCTCTGACATCGGCTTCCACTTGTTCGTGCGATCACCGTTGGGCGTCATCAGGTTGCGGATGCCGAACACAAAGGCGTTGCGGTGCGCCGGCGCGCCCGGGTCCGGCCAGAACGGCGGGATCGGGGCGGCCAGGTCGGGCATCGAAACCCAACCGTCGGTGAAGCCGACGTGCTGCTCTTTGTACGCGGTAAAGCTGTCCATGAGCCGTGTCGCCAGCTGCCCTCGGCCGAGCTTCTGCATGAGCTCGAGCGATCCCAGGCCTCCGACCGACCCCAGTCCGATCACCGAGACGGCCTTCAGGAAGTTGCGGCGGTTCATCGGCGTTCTCCAGTCCCGGTTGGCGTTCATGGTTTGACCCCTGTGACCTGGTAGGCGCCGGCGTCCACCGGGTTCGGCGCGGTCGGGCGGAGGCGGTCCAGGATGTCGTAGCGAGGCACGTACGAAGGAACGGAGGATGGAACGGAGGCAAGAACGGAGGACCTGCCGGTGACGGTCGGGTTGAAGCCGAGGTTGAGCGCGGGAGATGTACCCGCGATGCCGTAGGTCCCAACATCGAAGAGGCTCGCGGGGAGGTCGACCGAGACGATCGCGGCGGGGCGGAACCTGAAGTAGGTTCTCTGCTGCGCGATCGACAGGATCGTCGCGTACGGGTTGACGAGCTGCGGCATGTTGTAGGCCGAGAAACCGGGGGGCACGACGGTCGGGTCCGTTGAACCGCACCAGTTCGTGTCTGCCGGGTTGTTGCTGCAGAGGCCGCTGGTCGGAGGAGCTCCCGTGACGTTGCCGCCGCCGTCGATGTACTGCTGGCCCGACGCGGTCGCCGAGGAGCCGATCACCGAGCTGCTGACCTTGAGCAAGGCGGACGCATCGCTGCTGCCGACGTCCCAGAAGTTCATCGCCGTGGGGTCGCCCGGCAACCCGATCCCGGCGACGCCGCTGCCGGCCCACGAGCCTGCGCGGTTGTACCACAGGATGTCGTTTGAGATCCGCGGGTTGCTGAAGCCGGGCCACGTGGCGGTGCCCATCCAGGCCGGCACGTCATTCGGGTACGAGGCGGCGAGGAAAGCGGTCAAGCCACCGCTGTTGGTGTCGACCGCGATCCCGGCGGGAGCGGGCTGGCCGCTGCTGGTGCTGGCGGTCGCGGTGCTGACGTTGTGGGCGATTGTGTTGTTGACGATGTCCACCACCGGTGCGTCAGCCAGCGAGATCGCGCCGCCCTCGTGTCCCGTCACGTTGTTGGTGATCACGTTGTTGTAGATCGAGATCGGAGAGAGACCCTGGCTGCCCGCGGTCCCCATGACGCGCATCGCGCCGCCGTCGTCCTGGGCCATGTTGTCGCTGAGGTAGTTGTTGTGAATCGAGACCGCGCCGGTGCCCATCGTGACGCCCTTCGGGTCGGGAATCGCCAGGGTGTCACCGGCCGCGGTGGTGACGACCATGAAGGCGGGCTCGGAGCCGACTACGATCGCGCCCCCTTCGTCGAATGCGGAGTTGAGGAACATGCGGTTATAGCTGATGCTCCCGTCCGGGCTGTAGCCGAAGTGGCTGACCGCGCCGCCGTATTCGGCCGATGCGTTCATGCAGAACGTGTTGTGGTCGATCGAGTAGCCGTTGGTGTTGTCGTAGATGCCGAGCGCGCCGGCAAGGTTGGTCCCGCCGTTCGCAACGAACGTGTTGTGGCTGACCACGGGGCTGTAGTTGTGGCTGGCGCCGCCTTCCATCCTGGGATCGACCTGGAACTCGGTGCCGAACCGGACCGTGCCGTAGGCGCTCTGGTTCTGCTTCACCAGGTTGTTCGTGAGGTTGTACTTGTCGGTCCCGCCGTTGACGAACACCGCGCCACCCTGGACTGAGAGGGCGCCCGCCGACTCGTCGGTCGGGCCGGACTCAGGGAATGGGGCCACGCGAGTACCGCTGACCTCGTTCAGGTTGCCCGGGAAGTCGCTCAGGTCGCCACCCGAGATCGTGAATCCGTCGACTCCGGTTCGGTAGTTGGTCGGGTAGGTACCCGTCGTGCCCAGCGTTGTGACCACTGCACCTTCACCGGGGTCCTGGCCACCCGACCAGGGGGTCGTCGTGGCGGCGGTGAACCCGGTGCCATTCGTCGTGATGGTGGCCAGAAGGTTCACCCAGTGCAGGATGTTGGGCTCGAGCGGGGTCGGCAGCAGGTTTTCCGGAAGCCCTGGCTCGGTCGAGACGGGTCCCGGGGTGTCGAACTGTCCGGGCGTGATCTGGCTCCAGAAGCGGCCGTCGATGATCGAGCCCTGCACGACGCCACCGTCGGCGTAGGCGCCTCCGGGTCCAATGCCCTGGAGGGCGAGCGGGCTGTGGATGATGACGTTCTCGAAGTAGGTGCCCAGCGGTACAAACGCCGTGTTCTGGGCGATGGTGGGGCTCCAGTGCGGATAGACCACCACCAGCCACTGGTTCTTGGGGTCGTTCGCGTTGGTTGTGTGGGAGGTCCAGTATGCCCTCCACTGGCTCGCCGCGGAGTCAAGCGCTTCCTGGATTGGATACGGGTGGACGAGCTGGCCTCCGCTGACTAGGAAGGGATCGAACATCTTGTTCCGCCCGACCGTGATGATGTGCGGGTCGTAAGCGGAGTTGGGCTTGGTCACGTGGAATGCGACTCCGTTGGTCGTGGTGAGCCCCTGAGTGTTGGTCACGCTGAGCGTGCCCGAGCCGAGCGGCATCACTGAGTTGCCAACCGCCACCTGGATCACCCGGTCGGTCCAGCCGGGTTTGACGGTCGGGTAGACGAGCGCTCCGCCGCCATCGGGCTTGTAGGTGACCACGGGCGCGGGGGGAACCACGCCTGGGACTGGCGGGGGTGGGGCGAAGTTGACGCCGTTGATCGTCAGCGTCGCAGTGGCCGTGGACACGTATGGATCCGGGCCGACGGCGAACAGCTGCGGTTCGAGGGCTTTGATGCCACACGGCGAGGCTGAGGTGAACTGGACGCCCGGACCTTCGAGGCCAGTGACGATCCGCGTCGGCGCGGTGTCTGCCGGCACCAGCATGTTCGGCCAGGCCTCGAAGTTGGCCGAGATGGTGCGGTAGTTGGGGTCGTAGTTCAGGTTTGGATGCGCGGGTTGGCCGGGATCGTTGCCGACAAATCGATACACGTTGGGGCAGGTCCCAGCAGGCACTGGGCAGTTGAAGATGTCCGTCGAGGGCATCAGCACTTCCCACACGCCGTTGTAGTCGGAGGTCACCGAGTAAGTGCGGCGCCCTGTCCAGTCGTAGACGCCGACCGGGACATTGGGCAGGCCGTGGACCTCGCCCAGGTTCGTGCTCTTGGTGTTCGTCTCCACGCTGATGTCGTCGACGATGTAGCCCCAGAAGTGGGCGGGCAGCGGGATGTCGACGACGGTGTGCATGTGGAAGTCGGGCGCGATCGACATGCCGGCCTGGATGTTCAGCAGCTTCGTGTCGCACAGGTGCCGGGTGGCGCCTTCGAGCGGGCTGCCTCCGTTGGCCAGCAGGGTCTTGTTGGTCACGTGCACCACGTGGGTCACGCCGGCGCAAATGGCGTCGGGGCCTGGCGAGTAGGTGTACTGGTTTTCGTCGTACCCGGCGGCAGGCTTGCTCGGGTCATTCGGCATCTGGTCGGCGGGACCTGGCCTGGGCGGCCACACGAGTCCGTTGGTGTTGGCACCCTGCGGTATGTACTGGGCGCCGTTGAACAGGTTCACATCCTCTTCGGTCGTGGTGCTGAACAGCGGCCGCTGCGCGTTGACCATCGTGTCGCCCTTCTTGCACGGCGGCTCGTATGGGATGCCGGCCGCCTTGGGGCTTTCGCAGTAGCCGGCAGGCAGGACGTTGTCCACTGGCGAGATGTTCTTGACCAGGACGTCGCCGAGCTGCGCCGCGGGCACGAGTTGCGGGATGTTGCCCAGGGTGTAGTTGCCGTCAACGGTCTGAACCGGGTGGGACGAGTTGTCGGTGCCGAGTCCGAACTGTGTGCCCGAAGCTCCGCTCTCGACGCACGCGCCGCCCGAGACCATGAAGTTGTAGCTGTTGGCCTTGGTCGGGTCGTAGCCGATCGGCTTGCCGTTGGCGTCCTGCGGGAAGCACTGCGCGGGTCCTGCGTTGTTCTCCGAGATGTAGGCCAGAGCAGGCTGCGTGTAGTTGCCGCAGTTCGGGTACTGAGGGTTATCGGTGGCACCTACCGATACGCCTTGCTGGGTGCAGTACGAACCGTTGGTATTGATCGCGTAACCGGACATGGTGTCGGTGCCACCCGGGCCGCTGCCCTTGATCGGTGTGTACTGCTCAAATGTGAACCCGGGGATGCCCGTCTGGAAATCGAGCGTCTGCGCCTGGCGGGCGTTGTACTTCTGCCGGATGTAGTCCTCGCGCTGCGTGGCGACGACGCCGCCGTTGTCTCCGTTGGCGGACGGCGAGTAGGGCACCACCGCCCAGTCAAGCCGGCCGCACTGGCCGATCATCGGCAGGTACGACACGTCAACCATCGGGGCGATGGCGGTGTGCTCCTGCGGGTCGTTGCAGGCCTGCCAGGTGACGCCGGTGGTCTTGAAGCGGAGGAAGAAGAACTGGTTGATCGACATCAAGCCCAGTGGGTACGCCTCTTTGAAGTCGTAGTACCCGTTGGCGTCCGTGTCTGACGTGTTGATGCCGCCGACCATCGAGTT
>Ga0209118_1000214_pt1 | contig 37161 bp, 46 predicted proteins | sample BlaSpr_A8_Ref_M1_FD_187988 | JGI IMG/M metagenome (GOLD analysis project Ga0209118, IMG submission 187988) | Forest soil microbial communities from Thunder Bay, Ontario, Canada - Black Spruce, Ontario site 2_A8_Ref_M1 (SPAdes) (version 2) | ecosystem: Environmental > Terrestrial > Soil > Boreal... | reverse complement strand
CGCAGCGGGATAAACAGATCTGGGCTGCCGGCTAGGCCGTAACCGTCACCCGCACCGAGAACACCTGCACGTACATCGGACACGCCTGACCCGACGGGCAGGTCGGGCTCGCGTACGCCGTGATTTCCGCCTCACCAGGTGCTACGGCCTTGAACGCGGACAGCGTGACGCCGCGCACCGCGGTGGCGGCGGGGTTCACGATGGGGACCAGGATCGATTCGTCGGTTGACCTCACCTGGGTCCAGTTGTACATGCCCGTGTTGGCGTGAAGCACCAGCTCGAGCCTCTGGCCGAGGCGCAGCGTGGCGGCGTTGTCCTTCTCAGTGACGACGATGTCGAAGTTGAGACCGGGGTTGGTGCTCGGCGTCGGAGGCGAGCCCGTGCCGGCAGAGACGCTCCCGCATGCGGTGAGTACCAGCGCGGCTGCCACCACGACGAGGAATCTCTTCATGTCAATACGTAACGAACGGGCGGGGCGACTCGTAACACGTCAGGGGAGATAACATCGGCAGCTTACGTGCGCAAACCTGACCTTCGTCGCGCTATCCTCGGATGGTTCCTTGCGATCGTGGTCGCATCCTGCGGTGGCGGCGGTCCCGTGACCGTGAAACCGCCGTCCCCGATCACGGGCGGCCTCACGCAGGGCTTGATCGGCTACGTCGCCGACCAGGGCGTCGGCGTCCTGGACCCGGCGACCGGAAAGTCCACCGTCCTGGCGCCCCTGCCGGGCGGCGGGGCGTTCCGCATCGCCGGCCCGGTTTGGGGACCCGCGCCGGGCGTCGCCTACCCGGTGCTCTACTTCACGCTCCACGACGACCGGCCCGCCGAGAGGCGCACCACAGCAGGCGTGGTGCCGTACGACTGGTTGTTCCGCGTCGATCCGTTCACCGGCGCGATCGATCCGCTGGCAGCCTCGCAGGACTCGCAGAGCGAGGGTCCAATCGGCATCGTGGCCAACTCGCACTACCTGGCGCTCACGGTTGGGTGCTGCGCGACCTACGAAGTGGACGCACTGAACCTGACGCAGCCGGCCGGCGCGCTGAAGGTGCTGTCCAAGCCGCCAGCCCAGGCTGCGTTCTTCACCGAGGGGACCGCGCCGGGGCAGTCGGGGCTGATCGCGGTGCGCGCCTTCGGCACGGGCGCCTGGTACTGGCTCAACGCGGACGCCGGCGTGCTCAACCCATTCCCACTGAAGCTTGGGCCGGACGACGGTCCGATCGCGATCTCGGAGGACGGGACGTTGGCGGCAGTCTCGCTGCCAGACCACGGAGCGGTGATCCAGTCGATCAACTCCGCGCTCCCGCTGGCCCCACCGAGCGCCGCCGCAAGCGCGGGAAGCGCCGTCACGACATCACCCTCGCCCTCGGCCTCGCCGTCGAACGCCGCGAGGGCTCCGTGGCGCATCAACTCGAAGCTGCCACACGTCGACGGCCTGGCCTGGAGCCCAGACGCCAAGCAGATCGTGCTGGCCGTGAACGGCGAGCTGGAGCTGTACTCCGCCGCGGGGGCAGACGGCACGGCGCCGACCAAGACCTACCTCGGCGGGGGAAACGTGACCGGGACGGACTGGTCGGCGCCGATGCCAAACGAGACGGCGGCGAAGCTGAAGGCCGGGCTTGGGCCGCAGGCGATGGTGGACGGCCTGCTCAGCGCGACAGCGCTGCCGGCCGCCGCGGACACGCCCGAGGCGCGTCCTCTGACCAAGGTCTACCTGTGGCAGTTCGACTCGACCAAGCCGTCACCGATCGAATCGATCAAGGACGCGACGCCCGCCCTCCTCACCCAATCTCCGCCGCTGGCCGCGGGGGTCGTCTTCCATCACTGGGCGCCGTCCGACACGTGGGCGCTGCTGGGCGGATGCTACCGGTACCGCGTGGTGGTCACCGGCAGCGTGCCCCCGACCGCTTCGACGTTCGGCCTGGCCGCGAACACGCTCTGCAGCACACCGCCCAGCCCCAGCCCCAGCTCGAGCCCTAAAGCGACGAGCTCGCCCTAGTCGCCGGTCGACGGGTCGATCATGGTCGCCAGCTTGGTGACCTTGTTGGCCGGGAATCCGCCGCAGCGGGCGTGCTCCAGGATGATGTCCTCGTCCGGGGCGACGTAGACGCAGTAGAGCTTGTCGTCCGTGACGTAGCTGTGGAGCCAGTGGATCTCCGGGCCCAGGTCCGCGATGACCTTGTTGGACTTCTGCGAGATGGTCCTCAACTGCTCAGCGGAAAGGTCGCCGGCCCCGGGCAGGTCGCGCTCGATCACGTACTTGGGCATCTCCGATCTCCTTTTTGCTACCATACTCACAGTACGGGATGTTCCGTACCGTTGGTACGGAAGTATGCATACCCTTAGTATGGATGTCAAGAGTTTTGATTGGTCAAGACAGATTGATGGGTAAGGACAAGCGAGAGGCCCAGGGCGACGCCACGCGGCTCGCGCTGATCACGGCCGCTCGAGAGCTGTTTGGCGAGCGCGGGTACGCGGCCACGTCGATCGACGAGGTGGCGGCTCGGGCCGGCGTCACCAAGGGCGCGTTCTACCACCACTTCGGCGGCAAGGCCAACCTGTTCCAGCAGGTCTACGAGCAGGTGATGCATGAGGTGTCGGACCAGGTGGTGAGCAAGTTCAACGAGCCCGACCACTGGACCGCCCTGACCAGCGGCTGCCAGCTGATGATCGATGCCCAGCTCGACCCCACGGTGCGCCGGATCGCGCTGCACGACGCGCGATCGGTCCTCAGCTGGGACGTCGTGCACTTGATCGAGTCGCGCTACGGCGCGGTAGGCATCCGGGGCGCGCTGCGCAAGGCGATGCACGGTGGCGTCATCGAGCCGCAGCCTTTGCGCCCGCTGGCGCTGCTGCTTGCCGGCGCGCTCAGCGAGGCCTGCTTTTACGTCGCCGATGCGGACGACCCGACCCAGGCCCGCGAGGAGGTCGGCCGGCTGGTGGTGCGAATCCTCGAGGGGCTCAAGGTGCGGGCCCCGGAGAGGCGGGCCGTCACGACCTCTGATGTAGTTGCTGGACCCACACTCAGCTCTTAGACCGGGAGTACCTGCACTCTTATGACACCCCGATGGGGAACGTCCTTCTAGGCAGCGATAGCTGCCCGCACTCGGTAAGCCCCGCTCGCGGCACGCTGTCTATCGGCCCACGAGCGCAGTCGTGTCTCTGATTTCCAACCAAAATTGACTAGCTTCGATTTCGCCTTCAGCCTCAACCAGGTCGATGAATTGTTCGAGCCGCTCCCGTGCAAGCACCTGGGTGAGTCCGAGCAAGCCAGCCCTTAGATAGCGCGGACGCCTAAGCAACGGGCGAAAGTGTTTTAGGTTGCAGGTCACAACGATGGCTCCGTTCTCGTGTGCCCAGCGGGCGATTAAGTAATCGTCGGAGCTTGGGAGGAGTAGCTCAGCGACGTGGATGACTTCGTGATTTCGCTCGACGAGGAAATCCGCCGCGGACTTGGGTACGTCCTCATCAACGACGAACCTCAATTACGCCTCGCCGCTCAGCTCGCGCGCCGATGCTCCTCTGATTCGAGAGCAGCAGCGATGTCACGGTCGGTCAGTCGCGGAAATTCAGTTCGAATTGCCTTGCGACTGTATCCGGCGCGGTGCATCTGCCATATCGCACGCGTGGGGATCCGCGTGCCAGCAATTACCTGATCATTGCCCACCGTGTATCTACGGCGCTCGAGCTGCCCGACCTGCGCTGGATCACGTTTTCGGAACGCGGCGATGGCGGCGCGCATATCCTGGCTTACTGCATCCATTTCGATTCGCATTTCCACCTGCTGAGGCTGCCGAGTACCAACTCTCTGACCGATGTCATCGTCCCAGTACACACGCCTACCGCGGATCCAAAACTGCCTACCAGCCCATGAGTCGCGATGTTCATCCAGCCACGCCCCGACGCGCCGTAGCTCTTGTAACGGAACTCTCTGCCTCATCAAGGCGATGACTCTGAGGCCAACAAGATCTTGGAATGAATAGACGCGTCCAAAACGCTCTCCATCGTCGTTTGGCAGCGCAGGTTGAAAGAACCCGGTCTTATCCCAGTAGCTGAGCTGACGGGCCGAGAGCCCGGTCAGGCGGCGAACCTGGTCAGGTGAATACAGGCTGACGAGGGAGGCGTCGCTCATCCGGTTCATTTTGGGGCCAGGGACCCCCTCTCGTGCATGCCTCCGCGCCTAGGATTGGATCGTGGCGGACCTCGACTTTCTCCTGGGCCACGCTGAGTCTCTGCCGGACAAGCCCGCCGTCATCCTCGGGGACAGGAGCCTCGATTTCGCAACGCTGAACCGAAGGGCGAATCGTGCGGCCAACGCGTTCAACAGACTGGGCGGCGAAGCCGGTGACCGGGTCGCGATGATGTCCTTCAACTCGATCGAAGGAAGCGAGGTCGGCAACGGCGCCCGTCGCCTGGGCACGATCGTCGTGCCCGTGAACTACCGGCTGCGCGGGTCTGAGCTCGCATATGTGCTCAACGACTCAGCGGCCAAGATCGTCGTCGCAGGTCCGGACCATGTGGACGCCGTCGAGGGCGCGAGAGAAGAGATCGAGGGCGACCGGCGGTTCATCGCCGTGGGCGACCACGTACCGCACGGCTGGCTTTCCTATCGCGAGCTCCTGGATGGCGCATCCGACGAGCCGCCGGCCAGCGCGACGGGAAACGGGATCGGCGCGTCGATGATCTACACGTCGGGCACCACGGGTCATCCCAAAGGTGCGTGGCGCCCACATGGAGTTGACATCGCGAACGTACTGCAGGTGATCTCGATCTTCGAGCTCACGCAGTCGGACGTCCACCTGACGTGCGGGCCTGGCTATCACAGCGGCGTCGCGTTCTTCGGCACGCTGCACCAGGTGCTCGGCGCGACGATCGTGCTGCAGCCCAAGTTCGACGCTGACAGCGCGCTTGACCTCATCGCACGCCATGGCGTGACCACCACGTTCATTGCTCCGACTCTTCTGCAGCGACTGGTCGATGCTCAGCAGCAGAGGCCGCGTGACGTCTCTTCACTGCGCGCCGTGATCCTCGGCGCCGCTCCATGCCCCTTTGCGCTAAAAGAGCGCGCGGAGGCCGTGTTCGGCCAGGTGCTGTGGGAGTTCTACGGCGCCACCGAGACGGGCATCAACACAGTGCTGCGGCCGGAGGACCAGCTCCGCAAGCCAGGGTCGTGTGGCACCGCCGTGCCCGGCCAGGAGATCCGGCTCGTCGGGCTCGATGGCGAAGACGTACCCGACGGCGAGCCCGGAGAGCTCATGGTTCGCAACGGCTGGCTGGCCGAGTACTACCAGCGCCCTGACGCGACCGGCAAAAGCCTGCACGAGGGATTCTTCTCCGTCGGCGACATCGCGTACAGGGACGCCGAGGGCTACTACTTCATCTGCGACCGCCGTATCGACATGGTGATCTCAGGCGGCGTCAACATCTATCCCGCTGAGATCGAGGCTGCCCTGCACGCGCATCCCGCCGTGATGGACGCCGCAGTGATCGGCGTGCCGGATGAGCAGTGGGGCGAGTCGGTGAAGGCCGTGGTCCAGCTGCGATCGGGCGCGACCGCAACCAAACAGATGGAAGTCGAGCTGATCGCGTTCTGCGCCGGCCGGCTGGCGAGCTACAAGAAGCCGCGCTCGATCGACTTCGTGGAGGAGCTGCCGCGCGACGCGGCCGGCAAGCTGCTCAAGCGAAAGATCCGCGAGCCGTCCTGGGCCGCGACCGGACGCCGGATCTAGGTGAGTAGCGGCATCAGGTAGTCGAGCGAGCGGCTGATGCGCCCGAGGGGACGGTCGTCGGGCGAGGCGAGCCTGGTTTCCTGCCGCAGCGTGTACCACCCTCGGTACTTCGAGCTTCGCAGCGCCTCAATGACGCGATCCACCTTGGCGGCGCCCTCGCCCAGCGGCTTGAACAGGCCAAGGCCGACAGCCTCTCCGTAATCCTCGCCATGGTCGCGCACCTGCTCAGCGAGGTCCGCGTCGACGTCGTTGAGGTGCACCTGTTGAACTCGACCGGCGGCGTTCTCGAGGACCTCGATCGGGTCGGCCCCCGACAGGACGAGGTGCACCAGGTCGAGGCAGATCCCGGCCTCGGAACCGACCAGCAGGCGCTCGATGTCCTCGGGGCCCTGGATGGTGCTGCCAAACCTCGGCTGGACCGCCAGGCGCAGCTTGTGCCGCGAGCACACGTGCTGGACCGATCCGATCGAGTGAAGCAGGTGCGCCCATTCGGCATTGGAGAGGACGACGCCGTGCTCTGGGCCCGACGTGCGTTGGGGAATGGCGGAGAGGACCAGCGTTTCAGCTCCCAGGACCGACAGCCAGTGCGCGTGGCCGTCGATGTGGGCGAGTTCGGCGCCGCGAATGTCGTGGTGGTGAAGGATCGCGTGGACCTCGCCGGCGACCAGGCGCTGGCGGTGGCGTCTGAGGAGGGGCTTGGCCTGGTCGCTCCGGTCGGGCAGGAATCCAGGTGGGCCAGCGGTGATCATGCCCTCGCCGACCGCGGCGGCCTCGGAGAGCACCCGCTCGGGGTCGAGCTGATGCCCCCACCCGGGGATATCACTGATCCCCCAACACACCGGTGAAAGGGCGAGGCGATGAGTGGCGCGGGCCGGCCTCATGCCCGGGAAGGTGCGGACTCTGGCGATCACCGCGCAGAGATTAACCTTCTAGGCCGATGCCCTCTTCCCACCTGCTCGACCTCGACCTGCGCCCTGCGACGTTCGACGACGTCGAGGTCGTCGCCGACCTCGAGGCGACACGCGATCCAGAGGACCCGAGCGACCCCGAACTGCTCCGTTTCTGGTGGAGCAAGTCGTCGCGGAGTGGCGTGGCCATGCGGCTCGTCAACGTACGCGAGGGCGCTGCCGTGGCATTCCTCAGCACCCGCCACGATCGATGGAGTCCGGAGACTCCGAGGCGATTCGGCTGGATCCGAGCCGTGATTCACAGCGACGCATGGACGGAGCCCCGCTACTCACACCTCGTCAGCACAGCGGAAGACTGGCTCCGCTCCGAGAAAGCGGATGTCGCCGCGACGCACGTCGGCGAATCGTTCGGTCGCGAGCTCGAGGCCTTGAACCGCGCCGGCTATCGAGAGGTGCGCCGGCAGAATGATTCCGAGCTCGACCTGGTTGGGCAGCGCGACCGTCTGCTCGCGGAAGCTTCGAGGCAGCGCCTGAGGATGCAAGGGCAGGGCGTCCGGCTGCTCACCCTGAGCGAGGATTCAGACCCACAGCGCATGGTGAAGCTTTACGAGATGGCGAGCGCCGCCGAGCAAGACATCCCGACGACGGTCCCGATGCGCGCCGCGGAATTCGACGAATGGAAGCGCGATACATTCGACAATCCAGGCGTTCGAGAGGACCGATTCTGGATCGCCCGTGAAGGCGAGAAGATGGTCGGGCTTTCAGTCCTCACGTTCCCGCCACGCCGGGGTCTCCCATGGACTGATTTCACAGCCACCTCTAAGGACGTGCGTGGTCGCGGCATCGCACGTGCGCTCAAATACGAGACGATCGCCCAGGCGATAGACCTTGGTTTCATGCGCATCCGGACTTCCAATGACAGTGCCAATGCCCCGATCCTTCACCTCAATCGGGAGCTGGGCTACCGGCTGATCAGGCCGGTGATCGAGCTCCATCGGGAACTCAACTAGTGGCCGAAGAGCACTACGGGGTCAAAGCGCTGCCGGAGCTCTATAAGGAATGGGCCGCGACAGGAATGGTGGCGAACATCGGGACGCGCATGGTCGAGGTGGGCTACGGCAAGCTGGTGCTGGAAGGCAACATGACCGGCGAGTCGCACGGCTTCCCGACTTCGAGGGGGACGATCATCCACGGGGGCGCGGTCGCCACGCTGGCCGACGAGTCGCTTGCGTCGGTCGCCTTCACCGCGGCGGAGGAGGGCGAGACGACGGTCACGGTCGACCTCAAGGTCGACTTCCTCAGGCCGGCACTGCCAGGTCGCGTGATCGCGCGCGCCACCCTGCGCCACCGCACGCGCCGGCTCGCCTTTTGCGAGGCCACGGTCGAGCAGGAGGGCGGCGAGATCGTGGCCGAAGCGCGAGCGGTGATTGCCTATGTCAAAGTTTCTAACTCGCCACAGAAGCGATGATGTAGGGAAGCCAGCGAACGGCGCGCACAGCGTTGCGGGCACGGTGCCTTTGGGGCCCATGCAGGGGGAGGCGAGAATGCCGGTCGAAGAGGTGGTCCCAGGCGTCTATTCGAATTTCTTCTCAGACTGGCAGGTCTACGTTTATTACCTCGTCGACCGGGACGAGCTCACCATCATCGACACAGGGGCCAACGGATCGGCGCCCCAGATCATTGAAGGGCTCCGCGAACTGGGCAAGCGTGCCGACGATGTCACACGCATATTGCTGACGCATGGCCACCAGGATCATGCCGGCAGCGCGTCCCGACTGGCCGCCGCCACCGGAGCACCGGTGCACGTCCATGCCGACGACGCCCTACACGTGCGCGAAGGTAGCCATTACCAGACGCTCAAGCCCAGGACCTTGCTGGGGCACTTGCTCCTCCTTCGACGGCCGCCCACGAGCGTGGAGGCGACACCGATTGCCGCAACGATCAGTGACGGGGACGAAATCTCCGGCATGCATGTGGTTCATACCCCGGGCCACTCACCGGGTCACGTGGTCTTCCAGTGGCCGCGACATGGTGGTGTTCTGATACTGGGTGACGCGCTCTTCAACGTGCCCTATCTGGCGCCGCCGCCCCTCTACGCCGACCTTCAACCGATGCTGTCGAGTGTCCGAAAGATCTCGGAGTTAGATTTCGAGGTCGCTTGCTTCGGCCACGGCAAGCCCATCAAGCAGGGGGCCGGGGAGCTCATCCGGAAGAAGTTCGGGCGCTAGTCCCGGCGGTTGAGGTCCCGTGCAAAGGAGTCGTCAAAGGCCCACGCGCTGTGGAGGATTCCCTTCGATCAGGGCGCGGCTGAGGAGTCTGTAGAACTCCTCGCGCTGTCGGATCGTGAGGGGCGAGAATGACGCTTCGAATACCTGATCGACCATGTCGTAACCCTTTCGAAGCGTCGCCTCGCCCTTCGAGGTAAGTTTGTGCCGGACAGCACGCCCAGGTCCTGGGACGCGTTCGATCATCCCCCGCTCAATGAGGCGGCTGGCAAGCGCGCCGAAGGCCTGGTCGCTCTGGAAGGTCATCTCGGCGAGTGCGTGAGCAGACGAGTTGGGGCGCGCTGAAATCGCCCGAAGGGCGTCCCATTGGGGAAGGGACGTGCCAACCGCCCGCAGTCTCCGGTCCATCTCTCGGTGGTGACGGTACTGAAGCTGCTTGACGACTCGGCCCAGATCGCGAAGAGCAATCGGCACGCCCGCAAGATACCGCAATGCATCTAAGCTTGCGTATCTACCTATATTGATATAAACTCACTGATAAGAACACTCGCACCAAGGAGGCTTTTGTCATGACGAGCCCTGCGACGACCACGAGCACTCACAACGTGCCCCTCGACGGAATCGGCATTGTCCAGGTCACCCTCAGCGATCGCGGTGAAGGGCAGCCTTTCTTGCTGCTGCACGGTGGCGGCGGCCCGTTGACCGTAAACGGTTTCGCCGATCTGCTTGCGGCCGAGCGGCATGCCCGCGTGATAACTCCAACCCACCCCGGCTTTGCCGGCACTCCGCGACTGCACTCGCTCACCAGCATCAGAGGTCTCGCCGCGCTTTACAGCGCGCTGTTGGTCGAACTCGACCTCACTGACGTAACGGTCGTGGGCAACTCGATGGGTGGCTGGGTCGCGGCCGAGATGGCGCTGCTGGTCACCACACGAATCAGATGTTTCGTCATCGTCGATGCAGTTGGGATCGATGTCCCGGGACATCCGATTGCGGACTTCTTCTCTCTTACCCCGAGGCTGGTGGCCGAGCTCAGCTACCACGACCCGGACAGGTTCGGTATCGATCCCACGAAGTTGCCGGATGAAGCCCAGAGGCTGATGGCCGGCAACCGCGCCACCCTTGCCGTCTACAGCGGGACCTCGATGAATGACACGAGCCTCGCGACGCGACTGGCCAATGTCACGACGCCGACCCTCGTGCTTTGGGGTGACAGCGACCGAATTGCCGATGCCGACTATGGCCGGGCCTACGCGGACGCCATCTCTGGCGCACAGTTCCAACTGCTCCACAAGACCGGGCACCTCCCGCAGATCGAGACGCCTGGCCAGCTGCTGGACGCTATCGCGGTTTTTGCGGACAGCCACGCCGCACGCAGCCGCACGGCCTAGGAGCTAGCGCGACGAATCCCGGCCCCGGCGGATCAAAAACACAACGCCAAGCAGGATCAGGAGGCTGGGCCACAACACGTCCCCCTTCAGCCAATGGAGCAGGCCAAGGTTTTGGAGCAGGTAATAAGCACCGATCAGGATCAGGGCGGCTCCCCAGAACCACGGCCACACACCAGCGCCGCCCCATGTCCAGGGTGGGCCGTACCAGCCGCCGGGCCATCGATCGTGCATCTGGTCGCGCTGCTGATGTCGCCATGCCCGCCATTCATCGCGTGTTGCTCCGGGACCTGGAGGAGGCTTCGGTGGCTCCGCGGGAGGAGGCGGCACGCTGCTCGGGGGCTCGGTGGCCATTGAGGCGATGCTACGTCCTTATGGCCTGAATCGGCGGGAGGCCGATCATCTCCCAGTGCAGCCCGGCGTCCGCCGTCCGCTCGAGCAGGGCGCGGGTGCCGCCGGCCATGACGCCGAACCAGGCGGTTTGAGAGTCCAGCACTTGCAGCGACCCCGGCAGCGGTTCGATCACGCCGAGGTGGCGAGTGGGCGTCCACGTGCTGCCTCCATCCGAGCTGGTGGACCCGGCTCCTGATCCGATCCACCACCAGTTCTGCGCGTCGGAGTAGCCGACCGCTCCGCTGCCGCTGGGCGGCGAGATGACGCTCCAGGTCGCTCCCGCGTCCAGCGAGCCCAGCTGCACTTGGTGGGGCGCCTGCGTGGCGAGCGGTTTCAAGTCGCCGCCCGGTATGGCATTCGCGAAAATCGAGTAGCTGTACCAGACCGGAAGCCCTCCGTCGAAGGAGCGGATGGTCAGCGGCGGATACGAGATCACTCGCTCGCCGGCCCTCGACCGGCTTGCGTACGGCGCGAGACTGACGACCGTGGCCACCACGCCCGCGCCGCGAGTGGGCTGTGCGGCGACGAAGAACTCCCCACGTGCGGGCCAGCCGCCGCTGGGCGCAGGCATCGAGACTGCCCGCCAGGTGATCCCGCTGTCGGTGGTCCTGTAGGCAACCGGCTTGATTGAGGCGCTGTCGAGCCACCCGACCTCGCGGTCGACGAAGTGGACGCGATAGGGCTGGTCGCTCGCAGCCACCGGCACACCGAGGTTGGTCCAGCTCACCCCGCCGTCATCGGTTCGGAAAAGCTCACCCGAGGGGCCCGCGGCAGTCGTCGCGTCGCGCAGCAGCCAGCCGTGGTCCAGGTCGACAAACGACATCGAGAGGACATATGCCGCGGAGCTCATCGGGAGCAAAGACCACGTGCGCCCGCCGTCTGAGGTGCGGAATATAGCCGGTCGAGGTCCGATGAGCCCGAGCACGCCGTGACGCGAATCAAAAAAGCGCAGGTACACCGTGCGCTGGTCGGTGGCGCCGGTCAGCTGCCTGGTCCAGCTCTGGCCGGCGTCGGCCGTGCGAAGCACTGCATATGCCCCGGAGTCGAGCGTCGCCGCGACCCAGCCGGTGGTCGAGCTGACGAAGTCGACGGCCGCGAGCTGGTAGCTGGACGCAGCGCGAGGCTGGCCTGCTCCAGCCCTGAAGGGGTGCAGGTAGGCGATCCCAGCGAGAACGATCGTCAGCACTGAGGCGGTGATTACGGTCAGGGCCCTGGCGTGCATCGCCTACCCGGGCGGCGGTGCGTTGACCTGCGACCAGTGCACGCCCCCGTCTGACGTCACGGCCAGCCCCGCCCCAGGTGCCCCACTCGGACCGGAGTTGAACAGCTCAGCCCACGCGTGCTTGGCATCGATGACGTGTGGAATGTATTGCCAGCCGTCTATCTGCTGCGAAACCAACTTCCAGCTGAGCCCGGCGTCAGACGATTTCCAGAGGTCGCCCAATCCCATCGCCCACCAATGTGACGAGTCCTGGTACGCGAATGTCCACCAGCTCGTCGTCCCCGGTGGAGAGGCGAGCGGTCGCCAGGTCACCCCGCCGTCGAACGACGTGTAGACCTGGCCGTGCCCGCAGTAATCGCTCAAGAGCGCGACGACGCCCTGTCCGGGCACAAGGCTGAGATACGTCTCCAAGGGACCTTGTGCTCCCACGGGAAGCGGCCCGGCGCAAAGGGTTGGATCCAGGTTGCTGGGCAGAGGGTGGGGCTGCCACGAGGCGCCGCCGTCGACGGTGGAATATACGATCGGCTCCGCCCCGCTCGTCACAAACCAACCCTCGCGCGGGTTGCGAAAAGAGAAGTTTGCGTTCCGAAACCCGCCGTTGGCCCACGCCAGAGCCTGAGGGAGGGCGGTCCAGGTGTCCCCGCCGTCCGACGTCGAGAACAGGTTCGGAACAGTCAGTTCGGGCGGGAAAGTCCAGCCCAACAACCATCCATGCAGCACGTCGGCCGGCACGAACGTCGAAAAGTCGAAGGTCGGCGTCTTCACGAGAGCCCAGTGAGTCCCGCCGTCCGACGTGCGGTAGATCTCCATCGGGTCGCTGAGGGCGATCACCCCATGGCTCGGATCGAAAAACCGAATCGTCAGAGAGGCCAGGCGGATCTGGTTCTGCTGTTGGACGAGCAGGCGCCTCCAGTGCCTGGCCGAGTCGGTGGTCTTGAAGACAGAGAAGCGCGGCGTTGCGCTCGTGGTCTGCGCCACGAGCGCCCATCCCAGCGACGGGGTGAGGAAGGTGTACGCGGCCGCATATTCATTGGACAGCACGGCCGGGCCTGCCGCCTTGGCCGGCGGCGCCGATGCCGGCAGCTGCAGCAGCGAAGGTCGCAGGTAGGCGACGCTCGCCAAGGTGGTGACGAGGACAGCTGCGGCGATCAATACAAGGGCGCGGCGTGCGCGCGAGCTGAGGCGGCCATCTCGGGTCGTCGTGTCCATAGGCCTCATATAGATTGTGGGCGCACATGGTCCGGCCTGCGGAGTTAAACGATGCGACGGAGATCGCCCGCGTCCACGTCGCCACGTGGCGCAGCACGTATGGCGGGCTGCTGCCGGACGACTTCCTGGCGTCGCTGAGCGAGGCGCACTACACCGAGCGGTGGAGGCGCGTCATCGCCGACGGCTCGAGCCGCGTGTTCGTGGTCGAGGACGCCGGCAGCATCGCCGGTTTCGCGTCCGGCGGACGCGAGCGCGCGGGAGAGACCGGCTTCACGGGTGAGCTGTACGCGCTCTACGTGCTGCAGGAGGATCAGCGCCGCGGGCACGGGCGCGAGCTGGTGCGCGCGGTGGCCGGCGAGCTGCGCGAGCTGCGCCTGCCGGACATGATCGTCTGGGTGCTGCGCGACAACAGCTCGGCACGTGCGTTCTACGAGCGACTGGGCGGCACTTACGTGCGCGCGCAGCCGATCACGATCGGCACGGCGACGCTGGAAGAAGTGTCGTACGGATGGCGCAGCCTCGACGACATTCGTTATTGAGGGGGCGGCAGCGGCGCCTGCGTGAAATCGAAGCAGTCCTCCATCCCATCCGACGCCGCGGTGCGGGCGTTGAGCGAGGGCAGCCCGAAGTTGACCTCGCAGAACTTGACCAGGCTGACGTGCGAGTGCAGTGCTTTTGACACGTGGCCCTTGCGCGCGTAAGGGCTGAGCACCAGGCAGGGCACCCGCCCGCCGTAACGAAACTGCGTGCCGTCGGTCCACTTCTCCACCTCGGGCGGCGCGACGTGGTCCCACCAACCGCCCCAGTCGTCCCACGTGATGAAGATCGCCACCTGCGGCCAGAGTCCCGCCCCGACCACCGCCTGGACCTGGCTCGCGGTCCACTCGCTGCCCTTGGTGACGTTGCCCGCGCCGGCCGCGCGCTCGGCCGCCGTGTCGGCGGGGTGCTCGCTCAACCCCGAGTCGGCGTACAGCCACGACACCGACGGCAGCTTTTTGGCGGACGCGTCGGCAGCGAAGTGCTGCCACGTCTTCTTGTTCTTGCCCGCGGTGTACTTGATGAAATCGAATGCGTACCCGCCGTAGTTGCCCCACGTGAGCCCGGCCTTGTCGAGCTGGGCCGGGAGCGACGGCTTGTCGTAGAGCGGCGGGCCCGGATTGTTGCGGTAGCTGCGCGACGGGTTGTCGATGAGCGGAGACTCGGCCATGATCAGCATCAGGTGGTTGGGGGTCGAAGGCCCGGCCACGTCCGTGAAGTAGTTGTCGCACAGCGTGAACTGGCTCGCGTAGCTCCAGTAGCGCGGGATGTCCTGCTGCTGGAACTGGACCCGCGGCGCGGTGGTGTCACGCGTGAGCCACGCGGCATGCCGGTGGTTGGGATCCTTCGGCGGCGGGTTGGGACTGTGCGGCATGGCAAACCCATTGCCACCTGGAAACGGCCCGAAGTAATTGTCGAAGCCGTGGTTCTCCTTGACGATGATCACGACGTGATTGATGGGTGTCGTCACAGGCACAGGCCCGCTTGGTTGGACCACTCGAGCTGGACGGTATAGGCGCCGACCTTCTTGGTCTTCCACGCACAGATGTCACCGATCTCGCCGTTCTGATCGTCGTACCAGCCTCGCCCTGGAACAGGGTCCGTGATCGCCTCGCACAGCTCATGCGAGCTGGTCGAGGTCAGCGCGTCGAGCACCGCCAGCGTTCCCGTGCAACCCGAGCAGTCGGGATACGGCATCACGGCATAGAACGTTCCGCCGTTGATGTCGCTATGGTAGCCGCATAAGTTGGAGCACGAAGCTTGTCCGTCGATGGTGATCGTGACTCCGGGTGGGAGAAAAACGAAGTAGAGGGAGTTCGCCGACGGCTGCGGAACCGCCGCGTCGTTCGAGATCTCCTGCCGGATGAGCTGCTGGACGTCGGCGTCGGTGATCGTGCTCGGTGGATCGGTGCTGAGGATGACCGCGCCCGCGCGCGAGCCGTGACCGATCGCGCTGCCCGGGACGCTGTATTCCGCGAGCTGGTCCATCAGCGGGCTCGTCAGGACGAAGTCGAAGAACTGGTTGATCTCCTGCACGAGCGGCGCCTGCAGGCCCTGCCAGGCGGTCCCCCAGAAGAAGTTGAAGACCTTGACCGCGGAGAGCAGGGGCCCGCCGCGATAGGTGAGCTTCGCCGTCGTGATCGGCGCAGCGAGCGCGTAATCGCGGAGTGGGACGATCTGGATCGGGTTTGCGACAGCCATCTCAGGGCACCTCCGTCGCCGGAGTCGTACGAGGCACGCGCCGGATCAGCGCCGTGCTCGCCGCCAGCAAACATACCGCGGCCATCGCCAGGAAGGCGTAGGTCGGGCTGAGCGTGTAGAGGGCGCCTCCGATCAGCGCGCCGCAGATCTGGGCCAGGGTTTGGGCCGTCTGGAAGACGCCCTGCGTGCGCGCCTGGTGTCCTGGTTCCGAGCTGCGGCTGACCTCCGCCATCGTGCTGGGCACGCCCGAGATGGTGAACGCGCCTTCCACCAGCCCAAGGCCGATGAGCCAGGGGACCGACGTCACGAACGGATACAGGGCGGCGAAGAAGGCGGTGAAAAGCAGCGCGACGACGATGAACCGCCGCGGTCCGAAGCGGTCGCCCAACGCCCCGGCCTGGCTGCTGAGCAGCATGGCGGGCAGGGCGAACGCGACGAATGAAAGTCCGACGGCGAACGTGCTGGCTCCGCGGTAGGTCATGTAGAGGGGCCAGATGGTGTCGAACGTGCCGATCATGTACGACGTCCCGGCCCCGAGCAGGATCAGCGGCAGGAGCGTGCGCGCGATGTGCAGGGCGCGCGCGGGCGCCTCGAGCGCTGCTTCGACGCGAACGTTATGCAGAGTCACCAGCGCGGCCATCGCCACCAGCGAGACCGCTGCCGTGACCGCAAACACGATGCCGAGGTTGAACAGCGCGATGAAGCCGCCGATCGCGGGGCCGATCAGCATGCCCGCCATGCTGGTGGACTGCATGAAGCCGAAGACGCGGCCGCGCTCTTCGGGCGGGCTGATCTCGGCCAGGAGGCCGTTCGCCGCGGGGAAGTACGCGCCCTGGGCGCCGCCCTGGATGAAGCGGACCAGGATGAAGAGGGGGATGGGTAAGGGAAGCAGATACGCAAGGAAGAGAAGGGCGGTGACCCCCATCGAGGCGAGCATCACGGGCTTCGTGCCGAACCGGTCAGCCGCCCAGCCTGCCGGATAGCGGATTGCAGCGTTCGAAAGCAGTCCCGCGGCGACGACCGCTCCGACCAGCGCCGCGGAGCCGCCTCTGCGGCCGATGAAGATGGGCAGCAGGGGCACGAAGAACCACATCCCGACCGAGTCCAGGAAGTTGACGGCGTAGAGCGTCCAGAGGGTTCGCCGTTGATTCATCGGTATCAGGAATACTGGCAGAGGCATGCAAGACGACCGGATGCGCGACATCGAGTGGGACGTGATCCCTCCATCGCCGCACCCGCCTCACATGCACATGGCCCTGGACGAGGTGCTGCTCGAGCGAGTGATCGCCGGCGAGCGCCGGCCGACGCTGCGAATCTGGGAGTGGATCGAGCCCGCGCTCGTCATCGGCTCGCACCAGTCGGTGATCAACGAGGTCGACACAGTCGCGGCCCGCGACCTGGGCTTTGTCGTGACCAGGCGCATGAGCGGCGGGGGCACCATGCTGTGCGAGCCCGGCCGGACGATCACCTATTCGATGTACTTACCCGAGTCGGCGCTCGCCGGCATCACGTTCCGCAAGTCCTACGCGCTGCTCGACGGCTGGGCCGTGCGGGCGTTCGTCGAGCTCGGGATCCCTGCTGAGTACCGCGAGATCAACGACATCATCTCCCCGCGCGGAAAGATCGCGGGCGCTGCGCAGGCGCGCCGTCGGGGGTTTGTGCTGCACCACACGACCATCGCCCATTCGATGGACGTCGAGCTGGTGCCGCGCCTGATCCGGATCGGGCGGCCGAACATCGCCGCCATCGGCGTGCGCAGCGCGAACAAGTCCGTGTCGCCGCTCTCCTGGTTCACCTCGCTCTCGTGCGCAGACGTGGCGCGCAGCCTGTTGCGATCTTTCGCGAATGAATTTCCAACCAAGCAGGGGGATGCCTGGCCCGAAGAGCTCGAGGCCGCGCGGCGGCTCGTGTCGACGAAGTACGGGACGGCGGCCTGGGTGAACCGGATACCGTGACGCGGGCCCCGCCGACCTAGCGCGAGGCCTTCCAGTCTCCGACCAGGTCGGCGCTCTGCTGGACATGCTCACGGTAGTGGTCGCGGAGCCAGCCGACAACGTCCTCGGCGCTCGTCGGGTACGGGTCCTGGCCCTCGCCGTAGATGACGGCGGCCTTACGCAGCCAATCAGCCTCGGGCAGCCGGGTGACCGCGGTCACCACCGCGACATGGAGGCGGCCCATCTCGGCGACCGCTTTCGGCCGCTGGCCTGCCGTGAGGCCCACCTTCGCCTTCTGCAGCAGGTCCTGGGCCTCGCCCGGCGGGTCCTGCGGCCCGAGCTGCCCGAACTTGCCAGCGATGATGCCGTCGAGCACCCTCCTGTAGTGCATCAGCACCCAGTTGACGTGGACGAGCAGGCCGCCCAGCGCGTAGTCATCGCCAGGCTTCAGGTACCCGAGGGCGTCATCGGGCACGTTGGCGAACGCGGACTCCCACTCCTTGCGAGCGGCCTCGAAGTCCGCGAGGGCGGCTTCTCTTTCCATGCGAGCGGGAGATTAGCTGAAGTAGTTGTGCTTTTGGAGGTAGGCGGCGGCGACCGCGTCCGGGTCCTGGTGGAGCAGCTCGACCTGCCCGTTCATCGTGAAGAGGTCGTTGGTCGTGAGCACCGCGCCGATCTTGTTGAGGACGGTCTTCACCTCGTCGGTGGCGACTGCGGTGCGGACTACGGGGACCACGTTGTCGGCCGCGATCATGTGCTTGTCGTCCTGCAGCACGACCAGGCCGGCCGCGCTGAGGTCGGAATCGGTGCTGAACACGAGACCGACCTGGATCGAGCCGTTCTTGAACGCGGCCCGAGTCGCCGGACCGTCGGTGTCCAAGGTCAGCGTCTGCTTGAAGTGGAGCCCGTAGACGCTCGTCAGACCGGGCAGGCAAAACTTGTAAGTCGGGCACTCGGGGCCGGCACCGAACACCAGCTGGCCTGCGATGGGGGTCAGGTCGGACAGCGTTTTCAGGTTGTACTTGTCAGCGGTCGCCTTGGTCACGGCGTACGCATTGCCGTCAACGGCCGCGGACGGGGTCAACGCGACGGCGTTGATCTTCGCCAGGTACGTGTTCAGCTTGGCGGTCGTGGCCACCGGGTCGGCCGAAGCCTCACCGGCGCCGCTGTTGAAGTACTCGAGCTCGCTGGCCGCGTACCCGGGATACATGTCGATCTGACTGCTCTGGAGGGCCGGTGCAACGACCTTCCTCGTTCCAAGGTTCAGCTTGTAGTTGATCGTGTATCCGTCATGGGCGAGCGACTGCCCGTAGAGCTGGGCGAGGATGCTGCTCTCGGGGAAGTTGAACCCGGCCACCGTGATGGTGCCCTTGCTGGTCGTGCCGGACGGCGTGGTGCTGCCGCAGGCCGCGGCGACAGTCGCCAGCGCGGCGAGTGCGGCGACCAACCAGACAGAGCCTCTAATGCGATACATGCGTTCCTCCCTGGCCCTGGCGGGCCGTCCCCGATCCAACCTCGAGGTCCCGAACATTATTCAACCTAGGCTGTCTTGAAGGTGCCCGCCCGCTGGGCGACCGGCGCCTTGAGCAGGCGGATGCCTCGCGGCACCATCATTCTCTGCAGCCCGGCCAGCAGCAGCTCGGTCGCGAGGGCGAGGGCCGCCACGAGCAAAGCGCCGGCCAGCGTGCGCGGGTTGTCGGAACGCGCCAGCCCGTCGACGATGTAGCGGCCCAGACCTCCGCCTGCGATCAAAGCGGCGAGCGTGGCCGTGGCCACCACCTGAACCGCCGACGTTCGAATGCCGGCCATGATCAGGGGTACCGCGAGTGGTAACTCGACGCGGAGCAGCTGCGCGAGCTCGCGATAGCCCATGCCGCGGGCGGCATCTTTCACGTCCTGGTCGACCTCGCGCATCGCCACGTAGCTGTTCGTCACCATCGGAGGCACCGCCAACGCGGTGAGCGCGATGACGATCGGCAGGTCGCCCAGCCCGAAGACCTGAAAGGCGATGACCAGAATGCCGAACGACGGCACCGCGCGGCCGACGTTGGAGATGTTGATCGCGAGGTTGCCGAACCGGCCGTAGTGGCCGAGCACGATCCCCACCGGCAGTGCGATCAAGGCCCCGATCGCCACGGACTCGAGGGAGAGATGGACCTGCTCACCCAGCCGGGTGGGGATGCCATCGATGCCCTGCCAGTGGGCCGGATCGGTGAGCCACTGGAGTGTCGTCTGCAGGAGGTTCATGCGGCCCTGGACCAGGGAACTGCCAACCGCTGCGCTCCCGCCACGAGAAGGTCGGCAATAAACGCCAGCACGATGCAGAGCACCGTCGCCACGACCAGCGGGGTGTGGAAGCTCTCGATCAGACCCCTGAGGATCAGCTGGCCCAGCCCTCCCAACCCGATCACCGCCGTGATCGTCACGATCCCGATCGTCGAGACGGTGGCCACGCGGAGCCCGGCGAAGATCGCCGGCAGCGCGAGGGGTAGCTCGATCCGGATCAGCCTGGCCCAGGGGCGGTAGCCCATACCGTCGGCGGCGTCGATGACGTCCGGCGGGACCGCGTCCAGCCCGACCAGGACGTTGCGCACCAGGATGAGCACGTTGTAGCCGACCAGCGGGATCTCGGCGGTCAAGGTGCCGAGTCCTGTGTAGGGGATCAGAAGCGCGAACAGCGCGATCGAAGGGATCGTGTAGAAGCCACCGAAAACGGTGAGCACGGCCGGACGCAGGTGGAGATTGGTCCATCGACGTGCAGCGACCCCAAGCGGCAGCGCGATCACGAGACCGCCCACGAGGGCGATCACGGTGAGGATGACGTGCTCCTGTACGGCTGCAAGCACGTACGGGACGTGGGTGGAGAGCCAGGCCCAGTTGATCCAAGGATCAACTGGGATCGTGTCAAGCAATACCCGGCTCGCCATTCGATTACGGTAATTGAGCGGTGATCCGCTTGGAGAACGTCACCAAACAGTTCCCCGGCGGGTCGAACGCCGTCCTCGACCTGACCCTCGACATCCCGACGGCTCAGACGTGTGTGTTGATCGGGCCATCTGGATGCGGGAAGACGACCACGCTGCGGATGATCAACCGGCTCATCGATCCCGACCGCGGCCGAGTGCTGGTCGACGGCGAGGACACGCATGGAATCGACCCGCCCCACCTGCGGCTGAAGATGGGCTACGTGATCCAGCAGACGGGGTTGTTTCCTCACATGACAGTGGGAGAGAACGTCGGCACTGTGCCCCGTCTCTGGCAGTGGGACAAGGCGCGCATCAAAGCGCGCGTGGAGGAGCTGCTGCAGCTGGTCGGGCTCGACCCGGGTGAATATCGCGACCGGTATCCGCACCAGCTCTCGGGCGGGCAGCGCCAGCGAGTCGGCTTCGCGCGGGCACTCGGAGCGGATCCACCGATCCTCTTGATGGACGAGCCGTTTGGCGCTGTCGACCGCATCACGCGCGAACGCCTCCAGCACGAGTTCATCAACATCCAGCGTTCGATGCGCAAGACGGTGGTCTTCGTCACACACGACATCGACGAGGCGGTGTTGGTCGGAGATCGCATCTGCCTGCTCGAAATGCAGGCGAAGATCGCGCAGTACGACACGCCGGAAACGATCCTGACCCGGCCCGCCAGCGACTACGTCGCTGAGTTTCTCGGCAAGGAGCGGCTCGTGCGCCGCATGTCGGTCGCCATCATCGACCCTGGGTCGCTCGAGCACCCTGCGTCGGGCCCGGCGCCGGGTGAGCCGCGAGTCCAGCTCACGAGCTCGCTGACCGAAGCCTTCGCCGCGGCGCTCACCAGCCCGACCGAGCACGCCGCGGTGTACGAGGGCAACCGCTACGTGGGAACGTTCACCGCGACCTCGTTGCTGGAGTCGCTGCGACGCCCCAGCGCTGGTCAAGGAGAGCAGGTTGCCACAGGAATTTGACGTCGTGTGCCTGGGTGGAGGGGTCGCGGGCGAGGCGATCGCAGGCGGCCTTCAGGGGAGCGGGATCTCATTGGCGGTGGTCGAGCGGGAGCTCGTGGGCGGCGAGTGCCCGTACTGGGGCTGCATCCCCTCCAAGACGCTGTTGCGCTCCGGGGAAACGCTCGAAGAAGCCGATCGCGCACGCAGGCTTGCCGCGTCGCGGGTGGAGTGGGACGTCGATTTTCCGAAGGTCTCCAAGCGAGTGCTGTGGATGGCGCGCGAGCTGGACGACGCGAAGCCGGCAGCGGCCCTGGAGGCGACCGGCGCCAGGCTCTTTCGGGGCGAGGGCACGCTGGTCGACTTCCACACCGTACGGGTGGGCACCGAGCAGCTGGTTGCCAAACGCGCTGTCGTGATCGCCAACGGCAGCACGGCAGCCATCCCACCGATCCCGGGCCTGGACAAGGTTCACTACTGGACGAACCGCCAGGCGGCCGTGCCGCGCGAACTGCCGAACACGCTGGCGGTACTGGGGGGAGGGGCGATCGGCGTCGAGCTCGGCCAGGCGTTCGCGCGCCTCGGCTCGAAGGTCACGGTGATCGAGGCTGGGCCGCGCTTTTTGGGGCTGGAGGAGCCGGAAGCCGGCGCTGCGCTCCGGCCGCACCTGGAGGCCGACGGCATCACGCTCGTCGTCGGCGATCCATGCGAGTCAGTGGAGCCGCACGACGATGGCGTGATGCTCCACCTGAAGTCGGGCACGATCGTCTCAGCGGGCAAGCTGCTCGTCGCCACCGGCCGTCGCGCGAATTTTGAAGCGTGGCGGGCGAGCGGGCTGGCTCAGACCGAGCGCGGCTGGCTCAAGGTCGACCCGACGACGCTCGAGGCCCGCGCAGACGTGTACGGCTGCGGCGACGTCACCGGACTCGGAGGCTTCACACACCTCGCCTACTACCACGGCCAGATCGTGGCGCGCCGGCTGCGTGGCGAGGACGCGCGCGCGGATCACGTCGCGGTGCCGCGTGTCACGTTCACCGACCCGGAGGTCGCGTCGGTCGGCCTGTCGGAGGCGGCGGCGCGCGAGCGGGGCATCGACGTGGCGGTGGCGGGCGCCGACCCCGCCGAGGCGGCGCGCGGCTACATCCACGACTTCCACGGCGGGGCGCTCAAGCTGGTCGCCGACCGCGAGCGACGCGTGCTCGTGGGAGCCACCATGGTCACGCCACGGGCCGGGGAGATCCTGGGTGAGCTGGTGCTCGCGGTGAAGGTCGGCACGCCCCTGCGTGACCTGGCTGACGTGATCCACCCCTTCCCGGCGTTCAATCGCGTGCTGGGAGCGGTGCTGGGAGAGCTGGCCTCTAAGGTGACCTAGAGGCTTCGTCTCGTAGCTCATAATCGGCCACAAGACGCGCGAAGACGCGATCCCTCACTCGGAAGGTTGCTTCGCCCCAGGTCTCACGTTCTTCGGCTTCGGGCAGCGCAAGGCACAGTTGGCGGAAGGCCGTGAACCTCATGTCGTGACCACCTCGAACGTAAGGCGCGCCTTCAGTCTCGCGAGCGCGGCGAGGACGGGCGCTCCTAGCGCGAGCACCATCACCACGTTGCCCACCGCGCGAAACGTGTCATAGGCGAGCGAGGTGAGCAGGTAGAAGCGCGCGAAGTGGACCAGCGATGTCGCGGGTGACATCCCGGGCTCCCAGCCAAGTGTCGGGTTGCCGCGATAGACGGGGACCCAGTCGGTGATGTCGAGCAGCGCGCCGAACAACCAGCCCATGATCGCGCCGACTCCGGCCAGCACGAGCAAGTCGCGCCAGCCCGGGAGTGTCGTGCGCCACCGCCCCGCCAGCCCTGCCGCGACCCCCACCCATCCGAGCGCGAAGACCTGGTAGGGCACCCACGGGCCGACTCCCCCGCCCGCGATGGCGGAGACGAGGATCGAGAGAGCGCCTGCGAGGAAACCGAACGAGGTGCCGAAGATGTAGCCGGCACACAGGACAAGGAAATAGATGGGGTTGAAGCCCCCGATGCCTTCGATCACCGTCAGTCGGAGGGCGGTGTCGATGGCGGCGATCGCCGCCAGGAGTGCGACCGCGCGGGAGTCGAGCTCGCGCGTGCCGGCCTCGACCAGGAGCAGCCCCGCCACGCATCCGACGGTGAGAGCCCAGGCGGGGGTGTTGGCCGGCAGCCCGCTGCCGAAGAACGGCCAGCAGAACAGGGCGAGGCCGGCCAGCGAGACCAGTCCGACCGGCAGCGCGCGCCTCATGCGGTTGCCGTCAGGCTGCCGCCGGCAACGCGGATGACGCGATCTGCCAGCGCGGCCCTGAGGTCGGCGTCATGGGTGGCGAGGACGATGGCGGAGCCGCCGTCTCGAAGGCGCGACACCAGGTGGATCAGCGCGTCGCGGGCATGGTCGTCCATCCCACGGGTCGGCTCGTCGAGCAGGACGAGGTCGGGCCTGCCGGGCAGCACGGCTGCGAGCGCCGCCCGCTGGCGTTCCCCGCACGACAGGTCGCGTGGGTAGCGGCCGGCCACGCCGAGGAGGCCGAGTGCATGGAGGATGGTTTCGGGGCTCTCCTCGTCGCCGGCGCGCTTGAGGGTGAGGGTCACCTCAGAGCGCACCGTCGGCCGGTGAAGGAGGGAGGTGGGATTCTGTGGAAGGTAGGCGATGCGGCCAGGGCGTCGCTCGACCTTGCCGGCCTGAGGTGCCATCGCGCCGCTGATCAGCCGGAGCAGCGTGGTCTTGCCGCCGCCATTCGGGCCGCACAGGGCCACGACCTCGCCCTGATGACCCGCCGCGTCGACCCCGTCCAGCACAGTCTTGCTGCCGAATCCCGCTGTGACGCCCGCAAGCGACCACGCGATGGGACCGACGGGTGATGCGTTGGCGCGGGCCACGGGCTTTCGGTGTGGCTCGGGCCGGCCGTATGCCACCCGGCCGCGGTCGAGGGTGATCAGCGCGCCGGCAACCGGGAGAAGGCGCTCGAGGCGGTGCTCGGAGATGACGGCCGAGCGGCCCTGCTCGACGAGCCTTGCCACCGCGTCGAGCACCATCGCAGCCCCCTCACCATCCAGCTGCGAAGTGGGCTCGTCGAGGACCACGATGCGCGGCCGCATCGCCAGCGCCGACGCGAGCGCCACGCGCTGGCGTTCGCCGCCGCTCAGGGTGCGCACGCTGCGACCGGCCAGGTGCGCCACACCCGCTGCGGTCAGCGCTTCCTCGACGCGATCCGCCATCTCACGTTGCGGTAGGGCGATGTTCTCCAGGCCAAACGCGACCTCGCGGTCGACGGTGTCGTAGACGGTCTGCAGCTCTGGATCCTGGAACACGAAGCCCACGGTTTGAGCCAGCCGGCGGGTGGGCGTACTGATGACGTCAAGTCCCTGGACCTCGGCGGCGCCCGCGATGCGGCCGCCATGGAAATGCGGAACCAGGCCGTTGAGGACGCGCAGCAGGGTCGACTTTCCGCCCCCCGATGGCCCGGCGACGAGGGTGAGGCCTGGGTCGAGGTTGAGGCTCACAGCGTCGAGGGCAGGATGCTCGGACCCCGGGTACCAGTACGACAGGTTGGTTATGCGCGCGATCGCCAAATGACCACCGGTGTGAAGAGGAGCAGGCAGGCGGCGAGCGGCAGCAATCCGATCGAGGGCACTTCGAGTATGGGATACGGGTACCAACCGCTTGCTCGGGCGCTGACGAGCAGAATCACCGCGGCCGCCGAAGCTCCGACGAGGATCCAATCCTTTGTCTTGAGCGGCGCGGCTTTGAGCGAGGTCCGCGGCCCGGAGCCGAAGCCCCTGGCCTCCATCGATTCCGCCAGCTGGATCGAACCCTCCACGCTGGTGAGGACGACGGGGACGATGACCTCGGCCCACGAGCGCGGGCCGCGAGGACGCCATCCCCGCAGGCGCTGAGCCTCGCTGACCTGCACGAAAGAGGCGGCGACCGAAGGCACGAGGTTGAGCGACGCGGCGATGGCGGCGCCCGTTCGCGAGAGGGCGGATGGCAGCGCATCCATCACGTCGTGTGATGCGAGCATCAAAGAAAAAGGCGCCGCCGCGACGATCGCCGCGCCCACCGTGAGGCCACCCGACATGCCGGCCGCGAGCGCCTCGAGCGTGTAGGGCCCGCCGATTCCGGGGATGGCGGACGGCAGGCTGAACATCACCGTGGTGCCGAGGTGGGCGGAGACGAAGTTGATTGAGGTGGCGATGGTGGCGATGAGCACGACGCCGGTGAGCAGGCCCCTCATGCGGTGAAGGCCGGCGCCGGCGGACAGCGAGGCGATCGCCGCCGCCAGCACCACGGCCTTGTAAGCGGGGTTGGTCGTGAAGAGGACGATGAAGAGGCAGGCCGCGGACCAGGCAGCCACGGCTCGTGCGTTCACCTTTCTCTTCAGCTCGACTTGGGAAGGGGTGGCGGGGACGGGGACGTCTCATAGGCCATGTAGCGCCAACCCAATGCGTCTTTGTCATGCAGGGTCACCTGCGCGTAACTGGTTTGGCCCACTGTCCACGTGCCGTTTGACTCGGTGAACAGGGACCAGTTGGGCCCGCTCGTGGCAAAGCACTTGTCATACGTGCTTGGCTCCTTGTCGATCTGGCAGACCGCCTTACCGAAGCTGAAGGTCTGTGTTTGAAACGTGATGCCGGATTGGTCCATCAAAGCCTGACCGTCGATCGTGTCACCGGCGAATCCGATGCATTTCTGCACCGTGGTGCCCGAGCTGTGTTGGACGACGACGTAGGCGCGATGCGCAGCGGTCGCGTTGACGCACGAGCTCGCCGGGCTTGCGGAACTGGTGCTTGGTGAGCCGCCGCACGCGTTGACGATGCCGATTGCGATTAGGGCCAGTGTCGCGCTGGTCCCGATGGTCCCGATGAGGTGCTTGCGCACAGTGTTTCCTCCAGGCGGTCAGCCTTTCCCAAACGCGCTGCTGAAAGCCGACCGCCAGGAGCTTCCGTGCCGTTGCGCGCGGACGGGTTTGCCGTTAGGCGTTCAGGTCTCCTGGCTCGCGGATCGCTACCTCAGCCCGCCTTCCCGAGGTCCTTTGCCTCAGTGGCTTTTTTTCCGGACAGAGGCTCCCCGCTTACAGTTGCGCGACAGCTCCGGTTTCGCACCGGATTCCCTTGGTGCCTGGTTTCGAATCTTAGCCTTTCTGCGGTTGCTGATCGGCCCTGGTCAGCCTGAGGTAACCGGCCTCTCGCGTGACTGGCATGGCGAAGATGAAGCGGTCGGGCTGGAGGGCGAGCTCGAGGTCGCTTGGTGGGAAACCGGGCCAGGCGCCGCTCATCGCGTGTGCGTAGCGCTCGCTGTTCTTGAGTGGCTGGAGCAATCGCTCAACATCGGGCTGCTCGTTGTTGATGATCGCCTCCATGTAGAGCGCGCACGCGTGATCCTCGGGATGGTCGGCGGAAGCGATCAGCGTGAGCACGTCTGGTTTTCTTAACAAGCAGGCTTGTACGGTCGCCATCGCCACCACGAGACTGGCGGCGAAGATGTCGACTCCTGTTCTCACTGCGGCTGCGACCGGGGTCCCGGCGGTGGATCGCTGGACCAGCACGCGGCCCTTCAAGTCTGTCGCCTTGATCAGCGTCGGTGAGTTGCTGATCGCAATGCCGGGAAGCGGAAGCCCTTCTTCCTCCGCGCAGATAATCGCGCCGGGAGTGGCTGCGGTGAGGGCGCGCGCCTCGTCGGTCGTCGTGACCAGGCGGCACTCGCGCGCGCCGCCGGCGAGCGCATAGGCGCTGACGGTGAAGGACCTCAGTACGTCGATGACGACCGCGAGGCCCTGTGCATGACGGGCACCTTCGATGCCGGTCGCGTGGATTACTTCCACGGAGAAGATCGTGACGCATGATTGGCTGGTGTCATTGCCGCCGCGCGAGGAGCATCGTCCATTCGGCTTTGAGCAGATCGCGGACTGCGGGTCGATGCGCGTGGTCGGTCTGCGGCTCGAGCCGGGGCAGAACGTGCCGGAGCATCGCAATGCGATCCCGGTGGCGCTCATCGTGACCGAGGGACGGCTGCACTTCGACGATGGCGCCAGGTCAGGCGAGGTCGGGGCGGGCGAGATGCTGCTCATCAACCCGGGCGAGCGCCACACCTATCGCGCCGACGTCGAAACGTCCGCCTACCTGGTGTTCGCCGGGCTCCCAGGCGTGCGCAGCCGGACGTGGACCTTGCGTCGGAAGGTCTAGGAGGGAGCGTTCCAGCGCGTGATCAGGCGCCGGCCGTCATCGTGCAGCACGCATACCGTAGCCACGTCGAGCATCAGGCCGGTGGCGACGCTCAGGTCCGCGCGGATCCACGCTGCCCCCACGGCGCGGAGGATGTGGCCGTGGGCAAAGGCGATCGCACGGCCGCCTGACTTGCCCGCCATGGCGATGAACTGCTGAGCGCGGGCGTAGATCTGCACCGGTGTCTCGCCGCGGGGCGAACCGTCCGCATAAAGCTCCCAGCTCGGGTTCGCCTCGTGGATCTGCTTGGAGGTCAGGCCCTCGTAATCGCCATAGTCGACCTCCCTTAGGAGGTCGGTGATCTGCGGGCTCAAGAAACCGGCCAGCTCAGCGGTGTGCCGCGCGCGCTGCATTGGGCTGGAGTAGACGGCGTCGAAGTGAATTGAAGCGAGACGAGGCCGCAGCGCCGCCGCCTTCGCCTCTCCATCTGGGGTGAGCGGAAGGTCGGTGTTGCCTGTGTGCCGGCCTGACCTACTCCATTCGGTCTCGCCGTGGCGGGCGAGGTATAGCTCGAGGGTCAGGCGGGTTTGCCCATCATCTCGGGGCGTCCCGAGCGAAGCGACCGGCTCGCGCTCTCGATGACGGCGCCGGCGCGTACGCGCTGGCCTGGTCGCACGCAGACGAGGCCGACCGCGGCCTGCCCACCGTGCTGCTTCAAAGCCTCGTTGACGGCCGCGAGGACGCGGTTCGCCGCGTGGGCGGTGCCCGCCACGTCGGTATCGGGAAGGATGGCTAGGAGCTGAGGCGGGGTCCGGCCGATGACTCCCGGCGTGTCCACATCGCGCACGGTCCCCGCAAGGGCGGCGGCCATGAGCTTCAACGCTTCATCGGGCGAGCCTGCGCCATCGGCCTCAATCAGCAGGACACCGAGGTTGCGCTGGTAGCGGTGTGCTCGGGCGAGTTCGTCTTCGAGCACGGGGCGGACGAAGCGATCGTTGAAGAGGCCTGTCGTCCGGTCGACGATGTGAAGGGGTTCGGCCTGCGGGTCGTCGGTCTTGACCCCGCACGAAGGACAGAAAACCGCACCGTGGGGCAGGGGTGATCCGCAAGCCTGGCAGGTCTGACCTTCCGGCCGCCGGCGTAGGAAGTCGCCAATCGGCATTCGGTAAAGCCTATCAGCCAAGGTAATTGGCGCCGGAGAGCGCCGCGGCCGAAATTAACAGGCAGGGTTGCGCTCGCTTCGACCGTGAACTAGGTTTGCCGCAGGAGTGCCGGTTGGGGGAGGGACCGGAAGAAAGAAGGGAGGGCCCGCCAGGGGTATGCGAGTTTCGCTCAGCCCACGGCGGCGGCAGGCGCCACCAGCCAGCTCTCGGCCCAATCCGCGACGGCAGCAAGCACAGGCTCGAGGGCTCGCCCGCGCGATGTCAATCGATAGCTCACCCGAACCGGCGGACCTGGATCGACGAGCCGTTCGACGAGGCCTTCGGTCTCCAGCTCGCGCAATCGCTCGGTGAGAACTCGGTCGCTGATCCCCGGTATCCCCGCGAGCAATTGGTTGAAGCGTGCGGGCGCAGGAAAGAGCGCTTTGACCACTGCTCCGGTCCAGCGCTTCCCTATCAGCTCGATCGCACGCTGAAAGGGCGCGCTGTAGTCGAGTCCCCCTCCGACCATGGGGAGAGATTCTATTCGCTATCGGAGGTCTTCGAAAGCACACGCAGGCTGTTTTCCACAAGAAATTTTTCGGTCTTCAATTTTTGGGTCTGGGATAGTGGTCTCCAATGGACGCAGCCGGCAGAGTAATCGTCGTCACCGGCGGTGCCAAAGGCATTGGTCGCGCCCTCGCGAGCCGCTTTGCAACCGCTGGAGCCGAGGCAGTGATCGTCGCCGACCTCGACATCGAGGGCGCGTCGTCGGTCGCCCGCGAGATCGGGGCGACCGCGATCCGCTGCGACGTGTCCCGCGAGTCCGATGTGAAGCAGCTGGTGCATCGCGTCGAGGCTGACCACGGAAGGATCGACATCTTCTGCTCCAACGCCGGCATCGCAGTCGGCGGTGGTCCCGAGGCACCGGACGAAGAGTGGCAGCGCATCTGGGACGTAAACCTGATGAGCCACGTGTTCGTTGCGCGACACGTCCTGCCGGGCATGCTCAATCGCCACGAGGGCTATCTCCTCGGCACGGTCTCGGCCGCCGGCCTGCTCAACCACGTCTTCGCCGCCCCCTATGGGGTGACCAAGGCGGCTGCCCTCTCACTCTTCGAGTGGCTCTCGATTGCACACGGAGGAGAAGGCATCCGCGTCTCGTGCCTGTGCCCGCAGGGCGTCAAGACCGACATGCTGGCGGCAGAGAAGAGGCTGGGCCTCGAATTCCTGACCGACAACGCTCTTGAACCTGAAGCCGTGGCCGAGATCGTTCTGCAGGGCATTCGCGACGAGAGGTTCCTCATCCTGCCGCACCCTGAGGTCGCCGATTACTTTCGCCGGAAGGCTGACGACTACGACCGCTGGCTGAGGGGCATGCGGCGGCTTCGGGCCAACATCCTTTCAGCCTCTCGCTGAGTGCGCCTGCTCTCACTGATCGCGGGTATCGCGCTCATCGTCGTCGCGTTCGGGGCCGCGACTCGCGTCGCAGATACACGCGATGGCTTGATCGCGGAAGCGATCACGCTGCTGGGAGGCCTGGCGGGGATCGGCCTGGTCCTCTACGCGCTGTTTGCAGGTGCTCGACCGGTCCCAACGCCAGGCGCGGCTCGCCCACCAGCGCCGGCGCGAGTGCCCACCTCGAGGGACTTCGGACTCGGCGCTGCCGGCCTCGGTCTGGCGGTCGTGCTCATCGGCGGGCTGGCGATCACGGCCGGGTGGCAGTGGGCCGCCTGGGGCTCAGTCCTCCTCCTTCCGATGATTGCCGGCAGCGCCTTCCTCTGCGGTCGATACCTGCGATCCCGCGCAGCGCCTAAGCCGTAAGCGCGAGGATCTCTCCGACCAGGTACAACGACCCACACACGAGCACGTTGCCGTCTGACCCAGCCAGCTCGCGAGCCAGTTCCAAGGCTGCAGCCGCCGGGCGGACCGTTTGGCCCCCGGCGCCATACGTTTTCGCCAGGTCGTCAGGGGACACGGCGTGTCCGGCCGCGCTCGCCGGCTCGGTGAACACGGCGGCGTCCGGCTGAAGAGTTCGCAGCGCGGCGAGTAGCTGAACGGGATCGCGCTCCCTGAGCATCGCGAACACCACCACCAGCCTCTCGGCGCCGATCAGCTGACGAAGGGCGGCACCTGCCTTCTTCAGCGCGGCTGGGTTGTGCCCGCCATCGAGGATGACCCGAGGTCCGGCCGCGATTACCTGCAGACGTCCCGGCCAACGCGTCTCCTGCACGCCATGGCGGACGTGGTCCTCGGTGATCTGGTCCAGCACATGGGCTGCGGCAACTGCCAACGCGGCGTTCGCGGGTTGGTAGTCGCCAACCAGAGGCAGCATGAGATCCGTGTACTCGAAGCCCGGGCCGGTCACGTTGAGGACGTGGCCCTGCCAGCCGCGCGATGTCGACTCGACGTGGATGTCTCGACCCAGGACCCAGACCGGTGCGTCCGCTTCGCGCGCGTGCTCTTCGACGATCGCAAGCGCAGAACCCTCTGCGCCTGTGAGGACATGATTGTTTGGCTTGATGATGGCCGCCTTCTCGTGAGCGATCTGCTCGATGGTGTCGCCCAGGTACTTCTGGTGGTCGAGGTCGACGTTGGTGATCACCGCTACGCCAAGGTCCAGCGCGTTGGTGGCGTCGAGCCTGCCCCCAAGTCCGACCTCGCACACGAGCCGGTCGATCCGCGGAGCCAGGTAGGCCAGGGCCATCGCGGTCAGCATCTCGAACTCGGTGGCCTGGCCCATCTTGGCAGCCACCTCGTCGAGCATCGGCATCAACCCCTCGACGGTCTCGACGAACTCGGCTTCGCTGATCGGCCGGCCGTTCAGCTCGATGCGTTCGGTGTACGAGATCAGGTGAGGCTTAGGCATGAACCCGACGTCGTGCCCGGCCGCCCTCAGGATCGCGGCCATGCAGGCCCCGGTCGAACCTTTTCCGTTGGTGCCCGCGATCAGCGCGCCGGCCAGTCCATGATCCGGCTTCCCGATGCGGTCGAGGATTGCCCGCGTTCTCTCGGTGCCCAGCTTCATGCCGAAGCGACCCTGCTTTGAGATATAGGAGAGCGCCTCCTCGTAGGTCAAGGGGCTCTCAGCGGGCGACTACAGCTTCGATGGCGGCGAACTCTGAATCCGTGTGTATCGCACGAGTCATCCGCAGTCCGGCCTGATCCAGGAAGTCGCGATATTCGTGGATCGTCCGCTCGCGACCTCCCAGCACGACCATCATGTGGAGGTCGCTCATCACCGTGGTGAGCGCCTCATCCGGGCTTTCGATTCGTTCGGGAAGCTCTCTCTCGATTACCACCAGCTTCGCCTCAGAGCTCATCGCCCGTCCGCAGGTTTGAAGGATGGCGAGCCCCCGATCGTCATCCCAGTCGTGGACGATCGACTTAAGCAGATACACGTCGCCTCCTGCCGGCACCTTGTCGAAAAAGCTCCCTTCCACCAGCGTGATGCGGTCGGCGAGACCGGCCGCGTCGATCTTCGCTCGAGCACCCGCCAACCCCTGCGCGAGGTCGAACAGCACGCCTCGCAACCCTGGGTGAGCCTGTAGAACCGCTACCAGCATCCCGCCATTACCGCCGCCGACATCCACGACCGTGCGTGCGCCGCCGAAGTCATAGACCGCGATGAAGGCCTTCGCGATCCGAGTCGACAGTTCGACCATCGCGGCATTGAACCGCTCCGCCGCCGCTGGATTTTCACCAAGCGCTTCGAACCGGCCTTTGCCATAGAGGTGGTCGAAAGCCGGCTTACCTGTGCGGAGGGTATAGAGCAGATCGCCCCAGGCCTGGTAGGCCTCCTCGCTGTTCATGATGGTCGCGTTGCGCAGGCCGGGCCGGTCTGAGCGAAAGTGATCGGACAGCGACGTCGCGGCAAACCGTCCGTCGGCCGTCTCAATGAAAACGCCCCATGTCGCCAGGCCGCGAAGCATTCGGCGCAGGGAGGTGGCATGCGTATCCGTCTGCGCTGCGAGGTCCTCCGCGCTTTTGGGGCCCAGGGACAAGAGATCCGGTAGCTTCAGCTGGCACGCGGCCGCGATCAACTGGTAGGAACGGAAGCCGTTCATCAGCCGCTGAGCTTCGATGGACGGCATCATGGCCGGCGCCGCACCTCCGCCTCAAACGTGTTCTTGATCAGCATCGCGCGCGTCATCGGGCCGACGCCGCCGGGGTTTGGCGTCAACCAGCCTGCCACCTCATCCACGCCCGGTCCGAGGTCACCCACCTGGCGCCCGCCGGCCCAGTTCGTGCTGACGTCGAATACCGATGCGCCCGGCTTGACCATCTCCCTGGTGATCAGGTTCGCCTTCCCAGCCGCAGCCACCAGGATGTCGGCGTTCCTCGTGTGGCTCGCCAGGTCCCTGGTCCGCGTGTGGCAAAGCGTCACGGTGGCGTTGCGCCTCAAGAGCAAGAGCGCGGCTGGTTTGCCCACCAGGTTGCTCCTGCCGACCACGACGGCGTTCGCCCCCTCGATTGGGATGCCCGCTCGGTTCAAGAGCTCGATGATGCCCGCCGGCGTGCACGGCTCGACGCCTCCCGGCAACCCGAGAGCCATGAGGCCCGCGTTGATGGGATGGAAGCCGTCGACGTCCTTAACGGGATCGAGAGCAAGCACGACGCGCGTCATTTCTATCTGCCGAGGGGCCGGCTGCTGGACGAGGATCGCGCTCACGCTCTCGTCGGCGCTCAACTGGGCGACCAGGCCTACCAGCTCTTCAGTGGTCGTGGTCGCCGGCAGACGGTGGTCCTCGGAATCGATGCCCACCTGCCTTGCGTTCTTCTGCTTCAGCTCGACGTACTTCACAGATGCCGGATCGTCACCCACCAGCACGGTGGCGAGCTTCGGCCGCGAGCCGCCCGCCGCCACGCGCTGCGACACGGCATCGGCAACCTCGCTGAAGATCTGTTTCGCGACGGCCCTGCCATCGAGCACCTGTGCGGTCACCGGCTAATTGTCGAGACCCAGCTGTTTGCGCGCCGTTTCGTCGACTGTGCGCATCACCCGCCTTAGGTCGACGCCCGTTTGGCGTGAGATTCGCCGGCAGTCCTCGTATTCCGGCGTCACATCAATCGCCTTGCCACCAAGCTCCTTGACTTTGGCGTGGGCGACTCCGAGCGACGTCTGGACCTCGATGATCCTGCGCTCGGCGATCACGCGCTGGGCGCTCGTCATGCGAACTCCAAGCGTGGTGGAGTGGCGGAGCAGGTGGTCGGTCAGGGCCGCGACCATTTCCGGCAGCGCCATGACTGTGACGAGGTGACCGGCTCGACCCTTTTTCATGAGTGCTGGGGTCACGCTCACGTCCAACGCTCCGGCGTCCATCAGGTCTTCGCAAAGCGCCGCCACAAGGTTGGGCGCCATGTCGTCGAGATTGGTCTCGATGAGCGTCACGCCTGATGCCGTCGCGACCCTCTCGCCGATCCACACGGCGAGCGCGTTTCCGGGGGTCTCGCGCGCACCGATCCCGTACCCGATCGACCGGAGGGACATCGAGGGGCGTTCGAACTTCGCGCCGACGGCCAGGATGGCCGCGCCGGTCGGGGTGACCAGCTCGAGGCTGCTGTCGGTCGCCTCGAAGATCGCGCCCGAACCCTCCAGCACGCGAACGCTCGCCGGCCCGGGCAGTGGCATGTGCTCATTGCGACCCCGCGGCGCGGGCAGCGGTGACGAATAGACCTGGTCTACCTCCAGTCCATGGAGAAGCCAGAAGGCGCCCATCAGGTCGACGAGTGTGTCGGCACCGCCGAGCTCGTGCAGATGGAGCTGGTCTTCGGGCAATCCGTGCAGGCGGGACTCCGCGCGCGCCAGGCGGTTGATCGCGTCGAGGACAGACGCTTTGACGCGGCCGGGCGCGTCCGCGGCGTCGACCACCGCGCGGAGTGCGGGAATGGTCCGTTCCACGCGATCCACGGTTTCGACCTTCACGCGGGTGCCACCGACATGCCCACGCGTCTCAGCACCTACCTCGATGCTGACCTCGTCGCCCAGTCGGAGAGCTTCGACCGTCGCATCGAGCAGGGCTCGCTCGGCGCCGGCATCGATCAGCGCGCCGAGCGTCATGTCGCCGGAGATGCCAGCGAAGCAGTCGAAGTACGCGATCGTCATGCGCGCGTCCTATTAATGCGGACGGCCGCGGCATCGATCGGCTGCATGCTTTCAGGCCGCTTTGCGATCCGCACCGAAACGCCGGCCACCCGCGGCAACTTGAGCACGCGCTCGGCGATCTGGCCGGCCAGCGTCTCCAGGAGTTGCTTCGAATCGCCCTCGATGACCTCTTTGGCGATCGTGTGGACCTGCCTGTAGTCGACCGTGTCTTCGATCTGGTCAGTGCTCCCGGGCTCGCTCAGGTCGCAATCCAGCTCGACGTCGACCTTGAACTCCTGAGGGCGCTCGCGTTCGGCCGGCCGTACGCCATGGCGTCCCTGGAAGGACATGCCCTCGAGAAGGATCCGATCCATGCCGCAATTGTGGGCTGAAATAAACTGGCCCCGTGATCAACACGAGAGTCGAGGTCCGGCCGGCGACGGTCGACGACCTCTCGGCCGTCAACGACATCTACAACCAGTACGTGGGCGAGGCCCACTACACGTTCGACCTCGAACCGGTGACGATGGAGGCGCGGCGTGAGTGGTTCACGCACTACAGCGAGACCGGCCGCCACCGGCTCCTGGTCGCGGTTTCCGAGGGTCGCGTGATCGGTTATGCGTGCAGCAGCCGGTTCCGGCCCAAACCCGCCTACGAGACCTCGGTCGAGACCAGCGTCTACCTGGCGCCGGACGCGATCGGGCGAGGAGCGGGCGCGCGGCTGTACGAAAAGCTGTTCAAGACGCTCGAGGGCGAGGACGTCCACCGGGCGTATGCGGGAATCGCCTTGCCAAACCCGGCTTCGATTGGACTGCACGAGCGCTTCGGCTTCAAACGGGTCGGTCACTTCACCGAGCAGGGCCGCAAATTCGGCCGCTACTGGGATGTCGCCTGGTACGAGAAGCCACTCGGCTCGGAATCAACCGCGGCCTCGTAAGGTTGAAGGGAGGCATGCCCGAATCGCGCTCTAACCCGTGGCTGGTCCTGGTAGTCCTGGTGACCGGCTTTTTCATGATCATGCTGGACACCACGATCGTGAACGTGGCGATCCCGGCCATGAGCGCCGGGCTCCACACGACCCTCGATCAAATCCTGTGGGTGCTGAACGCCTACATCCTCACGTACGCGGTGCTGCTCATCACGGCCGGGCGCCTCGGGGACCTGTACGGGCAACGCAACCTGTTCGCCATCGGGCTCGCCATCTTCACCGCCGCTTCGGCCGTGTGCGGCTTCGCGCAGGATGCGAATCAGCTGATCGCGGCGCGGGTCCTTCAGGGCGTGGGCGGCGCGGTGCTGGTGCCGCAAACGCTGGCGATCCTGACCTCGCTGTTTCCGCCGGAGCGACGCGGCACCGCGTTCGGGATCTGGGCCGGAGTGGCCGGTCTCGCCACGCTCGCGGGTCCGACAATCGGCGGAGCCATCGTCACGTACGTCGATTGGCGGTGGATTTTCTTCGTGAATGTCCCGATCGGGATCGCCGCTCTGATCGCGACCTTTGCCATCATCCCGGACCTGCGCCCCGGGCGGCGCCATGGTTGGGACATAGTCGGTGTGATTCTGGCGACGAGCGGCCTATTCGGAATGGTGTTCGGTCTCATCGAAGGCGAGCGCTTCAATTGGGGTCAGATCGGCTCGTACGGCATCTCGATCCCGGAAGTGATCATCGCGGGCGCCGTGCTGCTCATCGCGTTCGTGATCTGGGAGCGCTTTCAGGCCGAGCCTCTGGTGCCGCTATCGCTCTTCGAGGAGCGCAACTTCGCTGTGGCCAACTGGATCGCCGCGTCGGTTGCATTCGGGATGATGAGCCTGTTCCTGCCCATCGTCATCTACCTGCAGTCGGTCCGTGGCTTTTCCGCGCTCACGGCGGGCCTCACGCTGGCGCCGATGTCGCTCACCTCGATGATCGTCGCTCCATTCGCCGGGCGGATGGCCGACCGCATCGGAGGGAAGTACATCCTGCTGGTCGGTGTATTCGTTTTCGCGATCGGATTCGGGACGCTTACTTTCGTCGCGGGACCGGACTCGACGTGGATCAACTTCCTCGTACCCGCGATCGTGGCTGGCGCCGGGATGGGCATGACCTTCGCACCGATGACCACAGTCGCCATGCGCAACATCTCGCCGCGCATGGCCGGTGCCGCATCCGGTGTTCTGAACACCACTCGCCAGGTGGGCGCGGCCGTGGGCAGCGCAGTCGTCGGCGCGCTGCTTCAGAACCGCCTCGCGATCACCTTGCACGATCAGGCGGTGAGTCACGCCGCCGCGCTGCCCGCCGCATACAGAGACCTGTTTGTGAAGGCCTTCAGCTCAGTGGCCGCGAACGGATTTCAGATCGGCACGGGCCAGAACGGAGCGCAGCTCCCATCAGGTTTGTCACCCGCGGTGAGGCAACAGCTCACCACACTCGCGCACGACGTGTTCGTCAGCGGCTATATCGACGCGCTGAAGCAAACCCTTGTCGTACCGATCGCCGTCCTAGCTTTGACCGCATTCTCAGCATTGCTGATCAAGCGCCGCTCGCGAGGTGCGGCCGCGCCTCGGGAAGCTGAGCCGGCGGCACCGGAAGTGGCGGCGGCACAGGAAGTGGCGGCGGCCAGCTAGAGGCGA
>Ga0209118_1000213_pt1 | contig 37173 bp, 33 predicted proteins | sample BlaSpr_A8_Ref_M1_FD_187988 | JGI IMG/M metagenome (GOLD analysis project Ga0209118, IMG submission 187988) | Forest soil microbial communities from Thunder Bay, Ontario, Canada - Black Spruce, Ontario site 2_A8_Ref_M1 (SPAdes) (version 2) | ecosystem: Environmental > Terrestrial > Soil > Boreal... | reverse complement strand
CACAGAGCGTCCTGACGTGTCACAGACTGCCCCGGGTAAGCTGTCAAATAAGCTGTCAGCCGTTCAGTTCTGCCGGCGGCCGCCCTGTGAGCTAGGTCGTCGGACCACGGGCGAGGGCTGGTCGCGACTCCCGGCGCCACTCGTAGGCGGTCGCGCCGAGGAAGGCCAGACCGCCCACGACAGCGATCGCGCCGCCGTTGGTACCCCAACTTCCAGGAGCATTTGGCACGGAGATTGCCGCCACACCGAGATATAGGAGGTCAGCAATCACTTTAAGAGCGAGCACGTTCCAACCTGGTCTTCGCGAGGCCGCCAGCAGAGCAACCAAACAGAGGTTGATCAAGTGCTCGACATTGCTTGGCCAGTCGTAATTCCGGAGCTCATCCGCCCCGCGAAGCTGGGCCTGGAGCGCGCGCCAGGCATCGGGGATAAGGAAGGCAGCGAGTACAAATGCCAGACACAGCAGAGGCCAACTAGGTGTCCCTCGCCAAGGCGGCGTCAGCAATTTGCGTGGTTCCGGATAGGCAATGAGTACCGGCACGAAGATGATCGTGAGGAACACTGTGCTGCCCGGTAGAAAGAAAACGTTCGCGAGGAAGAAGACGATTAGAGCCAGCACAAACCACTGCAGAATCAACGGTTTGCCGAGCGGGCGCCAGGCGAGGTACAAAAGCACGAGCGCGGTCGTAACGTCCGGACCGCCTGCGAGCGCATTCGCCCAGCGGTGGAGGTCCGGATGATGCTCGAGGCTTGGGTTTGCAAGGGCCACTGGCCCCCAAGGCGACACGGCCAACTGGCCGGCGGTCAGCTGCAAGATTCCGAGCAGGCCCGCAACTACCCTGAATACGACCACGCGCCACCGTGCTGGTCCGGAAGATCCGGCTACTGCCCCGACCATTGCTTTCCTCCGGCTAGATCGCGTCAGACGCTCAACGTTGCTACTCGATAGGGGACAGCATAGCGACGCTCGCGCATCCGATTGCCATGGCCGACACCGCAATTAGCGGGCTCAAGCGCGATGTATGGGCCCAAACCAAAACGTGGCTGCGAGCAGCGATTAGATGATTGTGCGCCCGCAAAGAGTCAGCTAACGCAACCACGTTAGCTAAGCGAGGCAGGGGATTGTTGGTCTTTCTGCAAAGGGGTTTGAGTCGGTAAGAAAACACCAGCTGAGTTCAAACCAGGCCCCGGTGACGACAGTTCGGGGGCTTATTTCCCGATCTGTAAGCTGTCAAATAAGCTGTCAACAGGCGACGGCGCAGATGCTGCCCACTACCAGTTGACACGTCAGGTACACCAGAGGCACGTCCTGACGCTGTGGGACACAACATGATGGTGCTCGCGCAGGGAGTCGAACCCTGAACCTTGGGATTAAGAGGAGATTGACCTTCCTTGCCAGGAAGCGTCAGGAGTTGTCAGGACGTGCCTCGCGTATTCGCCGTCGGACGCGCTTGTGCCACAGAGCGTCCTGGCGTGTCACAGACTGCCCTGAGTAAGCTGTCAAATAAGCTGTCAGATGCCTGAACGAGGATCCAAGAGTCTTCCGATTTGGACAATTGGCAATGAGATGCACCGGACATCGTGGTTCTCGTCCCGGCAGCGGTCGTGAACGGACAGCCGGTTTTCCGGTTGAGCGCCTTCCCGCAAACCGCGGGTCTACCTGAACCGCTTCCCAATGAACTCTTCACGACTGGCGTGCCAGAGACTGGTCCGAAGTATCGGCGGGACACCAGGCTGCGCGTTCTGACGTATCACGAGGCCGGCCCACTCGTCGGATTCGGCCTGAGTGGCCCCTTCTACCGGATAGCGATTGACCCGGCGACCGGCGCCGTGGTTGACGTGTTAGCTAAGGAACGGGCGCCAGGAAACGTCAATATTCAGAGGCTCAGCCAACCAACTCCCGGATTCGTCAATTCGTCGCTCGCGACGTTCGTCGAATGCGTCCGGGTTGCCATCGCCCGATTCCCGTATTACTCGAGGGCGGCCGAACTCGAAGAGCGGAACGAAGTTGCGAAAGTCCTGGTGCGATTGCTTCAGCCGGTCGACCCGCCGGCATTGGAGCCGGACCGCTTCTGGTCAACCTTCGCGGACGACGTCGCGATCGGCGACTTCAGTACTGAGGAGATCCTCGAGATCGGCAGCTGAGGCGCTCGAGTTCTTTTGCCGAGACCTTCGTCGAATCAAGCGTGCGGTAGTTTCCAGGCGCGAACTAGTGGGTCGCTATAGTCGGCATTTTGACGCGTTGTAGCGCGTTCTGGGCATGAAGGAAGTCGTTTGTCGTGTACAGCTCGCCCCTCAATTGATGACAGCGGTCCGCATCAAATGGCACGTCCTGTCGCGCAGGGGCATCTCCTGACACAAATATGGTGCTCGCGCAGGGAATCGAACCCTGAACCTTGGGATTAAGAGTCCCGTGTCTATGTGGTCGCTGACAGCCAAGATGACAGCCAACTTGAAGGACGCCGGCGGACATAGGCGCACGGTCCTGGAATCTGAAGGCGCGCGATCGAATAGCAGCGGATCTCTACGGACGCCTGCGGATGGCAGCCCCGCGGTCTTCAAAACCGTTTGCGGGGCGCTGCTGAGGCGTCCTGGGTGGGTTCGATTCCCATCCATCCCCGCCAGTTTTCCTGGCTATGACAGCCAAGACGACAGCTACAGCAGAATCGCTAACTCACGCGCCGGGTACTGCAGGCAGTGATCGATCGGTCCAGGTCGCGCCGCCATCGCGCGTGACGCGTAGCGAAGAAACACCGGGGCCGTTACTGCCAGTTGTGGTGGCCCAGCCATGCAAGGGATCGGTGAAATCTATCGGGGAGAAGAGGTCCCAACCCGGCAATGAGCCCCCGGCGCTCGCCGTGACCAGCGTCTCCCAATGGCGGCCTCCGTCGGCCGTGCGCATCAGTCTGTTGATCGGGCCATGGTCTACCGACGGATCGAAAGCGGCGAGCCCGAACCAATGAGTGGAGTCGATGAAGATGACCCTTTCCACGTTGGCCGGTAATTGCACCGGCTGGGACCAATGATTGCCGCCATCCGAGGTTGCGTAAACGTAGTTGAGATTCGCGGAGGTGCAGGCCGAGACACTGCAGTTGTAGTCTGCGAGCACGCCATCGTGAGTGCTGAAGAAGGTGGTCTCGAGATTGAAGAACTCCGCACTCGAACGCAAACCTTGCGGTCGGGCGAGGTTCAGCTTTAGCCACGTCACCCCGAGGTCGTGCGTCAGGTAGGTGGTCCCGGTCGACGTGAAGACCCCGAACGCGGCGGGCATGAAGAGAAGATTCCCTCCTCCTTGCGGGTCCGTATCAAGTCGGCCAGTTCGCGTCCAAGTGGCGCCGCCGTCAATCGTGTGGAGTAGATCGAAACCGGAATATATCCAGCCTTCCCGGACACTGACGAATCCGACCCAAGGCAGTCCAGTGGTCGCGGGAAACCCTCGCGCATCCCAACGCGTTCCACCGTCAGAGCTGTGAAAGATCGTGGCGCTGGACGTGTCATATCCAACAGCTACGAGCACCTCCTGGCCGTCGGCACTTGACTTGACGATCTCGCCCTTTGCGCCGCTCCAGCTCAACGCAGGCCGCCAGTGCTGGGCGCCATCATCCGTCCGATAAAGGATCGACCGTCCGCTGGGTAAGTCAGTGAAGACCCAGCCGATGGTCGAGCTTGCAAAGAATGGCGGTCCAACCAGGCACGAGTTCGAACCGTCGATCACACATGGGGCCGTTATCGGGGGCTGCGGTTGCAGTGCCGGCTGGCTTGGAACATCACAGGTCGTTCGACAAACCTCGAAGTGAAACGGTGCCGGCTGTGCCACCCGAGTCGGTCCTGGGTAGGCGGGGATGCTCGACCTAACGACTCCGTGCGTCGACAGAAACACGCCGACGGCGCCAATGATCACGAGGACGACGAGCGCTGCCGCCACAAGCCGCCATGTCGCCGGAGTAAGCGAGATGCCGAATTTGCCGCGCCGACGTCGTTCTTGACCGACCGAGCCCACCAGCGCCATCGTTTTGGAGAGGAGCAAACGACTCGGAAAGTCTGGCCCAGGGTCAAATGCCCGCTCGAGGTTGCGTCGAAGAAGTTCCTCAGCCACTAACCGGTACCTCCCCAACTCCAAGCGCCGGTCGCAGTCGCCTTAGTGCGCGTTTGATCCGCATCTTGACGCCAGCGACGGAGATCCCTTGAGCCGCAGCAACCTCGCTCAGCGGCATGTCAAGATGAAAATGCAGAAGTACCGTGACCCGCTGGTCATGGGGCAGTTCAGCAATCGCCCGCCGAAGGTCCTCGGCCTCCAGCCAAGTAGTCTCGTCGCCACTTCGCGACTTCTCCACGTTCGGGAGCCGAACCAACCTCGACCATCGGCTTCTGCGTACATCGCGACATTGGTTCGCGACGATGCCGATGAACCACGGTTGAAACGGCTTTCCGTCGCGAAGGTTCGGCAGCTTGCGCCAGGCCCGCAGCGCTGCCTCCTGAAAGACGTCCTCTGCCTCGGAGCGATCGCGGATCATCGCGAACGCAAGACGTGTGGCGGCCCGCACGGTTGGCTCGAGCAGGCTCTCGAACGCGGCCTGGTCGCCGGATTTGGCGCGGGCGATAAGAGCCTGTTCAGCTCGAACTTCCACCTGGGGCGCACTATGCGCGTTCACGCCGACAAAGACCGGAATGGCAGCTGACGGCAGATTGCGCCTGCTCTAGACCGAGATCTGGATCCATCTCAACTTGTCCTACGGGCGGAATCGGTCGAAGGGGGTCAGGCTGCCCAAAGAAATTGGATTCTGACTTTCCACCTAGGTCACTGCGCCCGTCAGTTGAACTCAGGGCCAGTCGTAAACAGGCGGCGTCAATACGGCGCTTCATCAAGGTGTCAGTTAGCGTGTCAAGCCGCGTAGAGGTGTGACGCTAATGACAGCCAAGATGACAGCCAACTTCGCACACGCTGGCGCACAGCTGCGGATGGCCATGGAATCTAGCTTGCTGGTTAGGATCGTGAATGGACTTCTGCGCACGTTGGTGGACGCCGGACCCGCGGTCTTCAAAACCGTTTGCGGGGCGCTGTTGAGGCGTCCTGGGTGGGTTCGATTCCCATCCATCCCCGCCTCACTCGGAGGCTAGGCGCTGGCCTCCCGTAGGTGCCTGCCGATTTCGTGCAGGAAGGCGAGAAGCTCCCGGAACGACTGAACCATCGAAGTCTAGTAACAGGGCACGCCGACGTCGCCGCAGAATTCCCGGACGATCTGGTGCGCGGCGCGGAGGCTGTTACGCGGATCGAAACAGATGGTGCTCGATCTGGTAGTTGAGGGAGCCATACCAGAGGTCCGTGGCGACGCCGGAACGGAGGTTGCGCGCGGTCAGCACCTGCTTTCGCAGGAAGTCGAGCCGAGTCGTTCCGTCAATCTGGGGCATCCCTTTGTCGTTGGGACCGAAAACCGTGGCCATGTAAATTCCGGTGCTCGCCTTGTGCAGCGTGACCACGAGCAGCGCAGCCCAAGGTCCAAGCCATGGATTGTTCCGGACGAGAACCAGCAGCACCAGGCACAGGCCGAGTATCGAAAGATTTGCCGAGATGCACAACGCGTAGTACCACGGCTGCTTCCGGAGCAGGCCAGCGTGGCGAATCCGGCGCTTCAGCAAGGCGTAGTCGGAGCGTTCAGACGAGTCCACACGCGACATAGGGGCGTCCGCGACACCGGAGGCTCGCCAGCCGATCTCCCTGTGGCGAGATTGGTCCTCGCGCAGTAATAAACGCCGGCGTAGTCATGCCGCGTGTCGGGCCTACAATCGCTCGATCGAGATGGCAACAACGCCTGCCGCGCTGCCCACCGACACCATCCAGTATCCAGCGCTGGTCCAGGCCGCCGAAAACGCTTCGAACTCTGGCCAGCGTTGGTACGTGAGCCTGATCCGGGCGGATGTCGCTCTAATCATCGCTGGAGCGTTGGCCGGTGCCCTTAGCTCGTTTGGCTCTACGGCGTGGCGGCAGACTACAGCAGTCATCTCGGCGGTGACCCTGGGCACCGGCGCCACCATGCGGTGGGTAAACCGATCTCGCCGGCCCAACCGGACCTGGTTCGACGGGCGGGCCGTCGCCGAGTCGATCAAGGGAAACAGCTGGCGCTACATGATGCGGACGGAACCGTTCACCGGCCCCGACGCGCAGGCAGATGCCCGGTTCATCGCCGACCTCGATGACATTCTGGAGGCACGCAGTGACTTGTCGATCGGCGGCGTGCAGCCTGGCACCGGTCAGATCACGCAATCGATGCGTCATGTCCGCACCGAGCCATTCGACGCGCGCCGCGCGACATACATCTCAAACCGTCTCTCGGATCAAATCGCCTGGTACAGCGACCGCGCCACGTATCACCAGCGGCGAGCGGGCCTGTACTTCGCCGGCGGCTTGCTGGCAGAGTTGCTCGCGCTGACATGGGCGATCTTCAGGATTGCCGCGCCATCCCCCCTGAACCTGATCGGGGTGCTTACCTCAATAGCTGCAGCTGCGACCGCTTTGAGCCAGCTGCACAGCCACGACGAGCTGGGCCGGAGGTACGGGTTCGCGGCCCATGAGCTCGACTCAATCCTCACACTCGCCGAGACGTCAGACGAGAAGACCTTTCCGGGACGTGTCAGGGAAGCGGAAAGTGCAATCTCCCGCGAGCACACGATGTGGATCGCCAAGCGCAGCTGACCAAAGGACTGTCCGCGCTAAGCCCGCTTCGCACGCCAGGTCGTGTGTTCGCGCGAGATGGCGTTCTCGGATTGGTCGACGAAGCGGGCCCACGCTGACTCGTCGTCCTGTGTCGGCAAGCTTTCGCTGATGGCAGACAGTTCGGATGCGGCGACTCCATAGCTCTCGGCTAGCGTGGCGTGCTGCTTGATCTGCAGCCATGCCACGGCCACGGTGGAAAGCACTGCAACCACGGACAGCAGATCGAGGGACTCAAACTTGAAACCACGTGCAAAGGCAGCGACGGCGCCGGCAAACTGGAGGATGAGTGTGCCGGCGCCCCAGATATAAGCCCGCCGCCGGTTCCATTCAGCCTTTTGCGCGTACCAGCGCCCCTGGTCTCCGATCCGCGCGTTGGCATAGACGTTTCTACGCTCGGCGAGTGGTTCGTTTCGTGTGGATCGCATCCATGGTGTGATTTCGGAGTCGATGGCCGCGTTCGGCAGAGTTCTCAAGCCTGGAAACTGGTCCACGATCTGCTGAAACCTCCCCAGCAGCAGGGCGTCGGTGGCGCCGCCATCCTGACCGAACGGTTCGCCTGCGACGGCGTAACGCCAGGCCAGCGTCTTGATCGACTCGGCCAGTGCCCGCCCCTGATACCAGGAGCGTTCCGGCTGGATCGTGACCACGCTTGTCTCGAGCACGCCCGCGGCCAAAAAAAGGAGGCCCGCGAGTATCGCGCCGGGGATCACCTGGCTGGCGAAGTAGACGCTCTCGTTCGGGATCAGCGCGCACACGGCGGCAGCCACGAGGAAGGCCAGCTCGATCCGGCGGCGCCACAGAAACTTGCGCTGAGAAACCTGGGACGCCCGGTCGGCGAACTGGAACAACGCGGGCATGGCGACCGGTAAGGGCTTCGTCGATGCCTGGTGCGACACCGAAGGCTGCAGCTGCGTCAAGTCTCCCTCGACCACAACGGGCGGCGTGAGTATAATCGCCGCGGGTTCAGGGGGTGACTTTACAGTGAAGCTATTCGTCTCTTACAAGAGCGACGATCGCGAGAAGCTGAAACCACTCCTCGACGGCCTCCACCGCCTCAAATACGACGTCTGGTTCGACCAGGAGCTGGCTGGTGGCCAGCAGTGGTGGGACGCCATCCTCGAACGAATCAGGGACTCGGATGTCTTGTTGCTGGCTGTTTCGCCTGCAGTCGTTGAATCCGACGCGTGCGATCGTGAGGTCCAGTACGCGCGTGGTGTCGGCAAGCCAATCTTGCCGGTCATGATCGAGTCGGTTCGGACCGAGTTGCTTCCGCCAGACCTTGCCGAGGTGCAGATCGTCGATTTCTCGAAGCCTGACAGGGACGCGGCGTTTGCCGTGGCGGGGGCGCTGCAGCAACTCCCACCGGCCAAACCCCTGCCCGATCCGCTGCCCATAGCTCCGCCAGTTCCTATCGGCTACCTTGGCGGGCTGGCTCAGAAGATCCAGTCCCCCGACCATCTCTCTTTGGATGATCAACTCTCCATTGTCGGCAAGTTGAAGATGGGTATCAGCAAGCCGCGCGAGCGGGACGCGGTGATTCAGCTGATCGGCATTCTCAGGGAGCGCGATGACCTCTACTACGCAGTGGCCCGAGAACTCGAGTCGATACCGATCCCGGTTGCCCAGCCAACCAAACCACCTGATTCCGAGCAAAGCTCGCCTGACCCGGCAAAGACCCCACCAGCTCCGCGGCCCGATATGCGTCCTGCCGGGGCCTTCTACAGCGATCCCCTGAACCGTCACCAGCAGCGGTTTTGGTCGGGGACCGCCTGGACGGGCCGGGTCCGGGACGGTGGACTCGAGAGCTTCGATGCCATGCCCGGCCCGGGGAGCTCCATTCCCCAGACTCCCGCCCGGCCCAAGCCGAAGAGTTCCAATGTCGCCCTATGGTTCATCGCAGGCGGCGTGATCGCAGCCATTCTGCTCGTCGGCGGAGGCGCGGTCTGGATCGCTTCCCTCAACACGGCGAGCGTCACGCCGACGCCGTCGAGTCAGGCTGCGAGCCCGATCGCGTCTCCCGCTCCGGTTCTCGATCCCAAGGCGCTGATGATGCCCTCGAGCCTTATCCCGACCATATACACACAGGTTCAAGATGGCTCAATCACGCTGAACAACTGGCGCGGATGGAAGCGCGTGTATCAGGCCAACTCGAGTTCCGCGCCGTACTACTGGGTTGACGTGAGGGTATTCGTTCTACGCGGCGAGAACCCAGCGTCCGCCGTCAACGCCGGCGGCTGCGACTACACGTTCACCGGAGAGACTCCGATCTCGACTACCATCACCGCCGCTCCCGCCGGAGGTGCTGGTTCGAAGGCCTGCATCTATGCGTTCTCCAACGGCGGAGACTGGGTCGAATACATAACCGCCGACCGGTACGCCTATGTGGAGATCGGGCTCTCACGACAGACCGCGACACAGAGCGACGCGGTGGATACTTCCGCAAGCCTTGGCATCGCTCAGCTCACGTACCTCGAAAGCCAAGCCGGCTGACATCCAGAGCGAGGGTATCTCGGGCTGATCGGCTGCTTGGTCAAAGCGGTCGGCCGGTGACACTTGACTCAGTTGACATCGGAGGCGCCCGGCCTATTTGGTTGGAGCCGAGTGACGGCGCGGTGACGCCTGCCTGCCACCTTTCTCCCAAGGGCTCGACCGCCGCTTACGCGAGCGGATCGGTATCGACCGCAATGAAGGGAGGTCTCAGATGCCAGAGTGCATAGGGGTCGACGGGTGGCTGCGCACAGGCGACATCTGCGTCGTGGGTTATGGCTCGGCCGGAGACACGGGGGCGCGTGCCGACGCAATGCGTTTGGCGGAAAAGGCCGGCAGGGAATACCGCGAAGAGCTCGTCAAGTGGGCAAAGCGGTTCAAGTGTCCAACCGGATGCAAGAAAGGAACCATCGACATCGGAAACCCGGAGGTCGATGAGCCCACCGAGACCATCGAGCCAAGGGACGGCTACGACTATCCAAGGGCTAAAAGCGTTCGCGACATCATCCTCGACCATCGGTATTGCACCCGCGCCTGGATCCACGTGCTGATCGAGTGCTATCCGGTAAAGGGATAGTGGATTGAGGATTTGCGATGATGAACCGAGACGACGCAAGTGCTGCAGTCGTGGCGGTCGCGCTCGGAGCGATAGCGCTGTGCGTCGAGGTCGGGTCTGCGACGGCTTACGCAGCCTACATGCACAACGACGTCTCTACGTTCATCGCTGCCCATCCCTTTGATGTCCTGAGCGTCGCCGTCTGGTACTCGGCGGGCAATTGGCTGGCCCGTCACATTCGCAGCATACTGAGCGTCGTCGCCCTGTCCTATGGGCTGGCGATGTCGGGGCTCGTCGCCCTGCTGGCGGAAGGCGGTCCTTTCATCTCGACCGTGCAGCTGGCGATTGTGGCGGGCACGGTGCTCGCCATCCTGGTCTGGGTTGCGCTCCAGTTCTTTGGCGATGGAGGCGGCGGGCCTCCACCCTGGATGCAATGGGGGGAAGCTGTCTGGGCGATGGTGCTCGTGTCGGGCGTTGCGGTCTATCTCGAATACACCCAGCCAGACTCCTGGCAGATATCGTTCGCTTCGCTGTTGCTGGCCGCGGCCGCGGCGTTCGTGCTTGGCCAGATCATCATGTGGCGCGGTTTTTCCCAGGGGCCCCTCGGCTCCGTAGTGGACCGCCTTGGCCCCCAGCCACCGATGGCCCGGGAAATCGGAGTCGGCAAGGCCGTTCGTCGAGACCTGGCCGGTGACGCGGGGGTGACGGCCTCCGTGCGAGATTCGTAAGCCCATGCCTGATCACGGCGCACCTATCGGAACCTTCGGCAACTTCGTCACGCCCCGCCTTTCGACCGGCGGCGCCCTCGGCGGCCCGGCCGATATCGAACTGTTGGCGGCCGCCGGAATCACCCACGTCATCGACTGCCGCGCCGAATTCGATGACGGCAGCCTCCTCGCCCAACGGTTCCACTATCTCTATGACCCCACCGCGGACGACGGCCTGACTAAGCCGCCGGTTTGGTTTCAAACGGGGATCGAGTTCGGACTGCAGGCTCTGTCGCAGCCCGGCAACCACGTCTATGCACACTGCGCGGCGGGCGTGAACCGAGGCCCGTCCATGTGCTACGCGATCATGCGGGCGCTCGGCTGGTCGGCGGTGGACGCGGCCAACTCTATCAAGAGTGCCCGACCCCAGGCGCTGATCCATTACAGCGCCGACGCGGACGCGGCTGTCGTCTCACTCGGTTACGCCTAACGCTCCGATTTGCTCTTACGATCTACCGTGTCATGAGCTTGATCGCCCATGCTCCATCGCAACACGACGGCGGCCCTTCGAACATGCCAGCCCGCCGAACGTCCCCGCATGGCTCTCTTCGGGTAAGTGACCGTCATGACCCATCGGAGATCGAGGCCAGAACTTCAGCGCCGCAACTGGCTGCAGGAGACTTGCGGTTGGCTGCGCCAGGACGGATTGGTAGCCAGCTTGGCGCGCCCCGTCTGCATGCAGACTCTGAGGCGGCGTCCCACGCGCAACGTATCGGAGCCCTTGCCTTCACCGTCGGCCGGGACATCTACTTCGGCGCGGGGCAATATTCGCCCTCGACTCCCGCGGGGCGCGAACTGATCGCGCACGAGTTGGTGCACGTCGACCAGCAAAGCCGTGCTGGGTTGCGCCTCGATCGAGCCGAGGATCCGGCTGCGGCCGAGCACGCGTTTTGGCTGTCAGAGGGCAAGCAGCCCAACTACGGCGTGCTCCCAGTTGACCGGCGGACACCGATGAAGTTGATCGGCAACCAGGTTGCGGACGAGCGGCTTTGGAGCATCGAAGCGACCGTTACTCGGCAGCTCGCCATAGCAGATTTCCTCCAGCAGCATTTCGGTCCCGACAAGCGCGTTCGTGTCACCTCCGTCGTCAAGGATGGTGAGCATCGGACGTACAGGAAGATGGACGTGGTTCCAGCTGGGACCACGAGCTGGGAAGAGTTGGCGGCCGCCGCAGTTCATGCAGGGTTTTGGGTCCACGCCGAAGGGGTGACGCTTGACGGAAAGCTCTGGCCGCTCAGTCCACTTGCGACGGGTTCCCACCTCGACCTCTATTTGATTCGACAGTCGGCCGGTGATTTCCCGTCAGAGGGTGGGCCGGCTCCGAGCGGTCACGCTGTTGGAGCCGAGGCATCGCCCGGCCCCCAGGTCGCGACGTAAGCCGATCGGCTCGGCTACTTGGCCCAGGCCGCGTCCAGGTCATCGGCGGGAGCAACCACCACCCCGGTTTGCCACTCCCACTTCTCGAGCGGTGTGGCTTGAATGACGTCTGGATCCGTGGCGGTCTTTTCCCAATGAAGTTCATAGAGCTGCCCGTTGAGCAAGAGGCCCATGTGCACGGCACCCTTCGTCGCCACCAGCCCCAGCGGAACATGGCGGAGACGATCGAGGTTGGCCATGCTCTCGGGTTTTCTCGGGCTCGTGGGCGTGTATTCGACCGCCGACCTTGTGGTATCCACGGCGGCCCCGTAGTAGGAGCCGGTTTCTCGCACTTTCTTGTACGCAACAGGATGTTCGGGGAGTCGATCGGAGGGATCTCGCGGGTCCTTACCCCAGAAGACGCCTTTCCATCCTGCAGACGATTCGAGCGACTGCACCAGGGCCATGCCCTTGAAACCGCCCGCGCCGCTTCCCGTGACCGCGGCATCGTAGACAGCCTTCCAGTCGCCGCCCCGGCCCTTGGCCTCGAAAGACGTCCTGAGCACAGACAGGATGTATTCGGTGCAGTCCGAGCTCGTGACTCCGGCCGGAACAGGCCCGCCGGCCCGGTTGCCCATGAATTTTCCCGTACCGGTTGCGGCGACCGCTTGCTGGTGCTCGAGCAACATCGAGCGAGCAGAAGCAGCGCCAACCTCTCCGATGGAGTGTTTAGCCGGCGCGCTTGTGATCGCTTTGAGCTCGGGAAGGTTCATGAACGATATGGGCTTCGTCTTCCACACAAAGAAAGAGCGGTCTGAATAGGCGACCGGTTCGTGGGCCGCGTTGCGGCCGACGCACCGCAGCAGGTAGCGCCCCTCCGGGCTCGTTGCCTCGAAGCTATCGGGCGCGATCGCGAAGGGCGACGTGATGGCTGCAGGGTTGGTGGGCAGGGTGCTGTAGCTGCCTGGCAATTCGTTGTCAGAGGGGTCGTAAAGCATCCAGCTCATGTGGGTGATCGAGGCATCGATCACGTGCGGGTTCACTGTCTGGGCCGCGAAGGCTGGCTTGCCGCCCACGACCGTCAACAGGAAATCGGCGACATCGTCAAGGGCGATGACGCTGCGATCAAGTTTGCCGACACTTCCCTTGTATTCGGGAGGCGCAGGCAGGCGATACGCGACATGTGGGTGCGTCCGGCCGATGACCTCCGGAGTCTTGGCACGATCACTGCCCGAAACCAGCAATCCTGAAAGTGACTCTGCCTCGACCTCCTGAGCATCGGCTGGCGAGCTCAGCGCAGTGATCGGGCCGGGCGCGGAGCCCCGGTTCTGGGCGACATGGGTGAGCTCGTGGGCGAGCAGCGGCGAGCGCTGGCCGAGTGCCGTGTCTTCGCCCTGGCGCACGAAGATGTGCTCCCCGACGGTGAGGGCCTTGGCGCTGAGCGATCGGGTCAGATCGTCAGCCGATCGGCCCGAGTGGACACGTACTTGGTCGAAGTCTCGATTGAGGCGCGCCTCGAAGAAGTCCCGCGCGGATGGCTCGAGCGGCCGGACCGCCGGGCCCAAGGAGCGCATTTCAGCGGGGGCGAGCGATGGGAGATCGGCCCGGCGCGATGCGCGGTGAAGGTCATCCCGCGATCCGGGTTCGGCCTGGAGCCGAGGGGATTTGACGGACATCAGCGAATCTTCACTGAGACGTTCCCCTCAACCAGCATTCCGCTGAGGTGGAAGATCTCGATGTAGTAGGTCCCCTGCTCCAACCCCGACCACGCGAACGTGCCCGATTTCCCAATCTCAACCTCGTGCGTCGGATCGATGTCGTCATCGAAGAATCGATTCTCCTTATGGAGGATCACCGTGACCTTGCCCCCACGTATAGCCTCCACCTCCGATTGAGCGGAAATCGTCAGAGATACGCTCCCATGCGCCCCGACCGGGAATCGACGAGTCTTCGGCAGCCGCGCCGTGATCGAGTAGTAACTTTGAAAGTCACCCGACGAGGACGCCGGGGCATACGTGAGCTTCTCGGGGTCCCGGCCCAGCATCCGACTCCCCGCCTCGGTCGGGTCGACCCCACCCTCCGTGAAGACTTCGGAACCTCGCACCCCGCCTGTGCCGACGTTGACGTCGTGATACGAGGTCCGTCCGACCCAGCCTTGAGCGGGTCGTTCAGTGGACTGGGCTATCGCTTCCGCGACGGCCGCTGAATTGCACGAGTCAAAGGAAATCGTCGCGTCAGGGGCAAATGCCGATGGAGACAGGCTCTTGGCTTGGGCGGTCGAGAGGCCGTAGTCCGCCTGACCCGGCCAGCCATGGCGCATGGCAAGCAGGCCCGGAGTGCCGTGACCGTAAGCTTCCATGCTTCCAATCGACTGTGGCGGAAAGCTTTTGATGGCCTCCGCGAGTCCATTATCCGGGTCAACCCAGAACACGATCGACGGGCTGGCGAACGCTTCCAGGTCGGACTTGCTGATCTTCCCGAGCTCATAACCGGTTCGCTCGACCAACCAGACGGTATTGGCATCTCGTCCGAAGTCGCTCTGTGCGGCGGCCTTGGCGAATTGAAAGGGATGGCCAGACTTCACCTCAGCAGATCCTGGCGCGCCGACAAGGATCACCTTGTAATGGCCGGGCGGCAAGCCGGCCGGGCTATCCGGGCGCGAGGCGGGCGCGGTCGGACCTGGCGGCGGCGCCCTGTGCGCCACCGCGACTCCACCGTCCGGCTGGGTCGCGTTTTGGACGGTGTGAGCAAGCTCGTGCGCAAGCAACGCCTGCCTATTCCACGGTGGCAGGCGGGATACCGCCGCACCGAGAACTATGTCCGAGCCCAATGTGTATGCGGATGTGCCAAGTTGCGCCGCCGCCCTCGAAGCTTCAGGGCCTGCGTGGATCCTGACCCGGCTGAAGTCGTGACCGAACGCCGCTCCGAATCCCCGGCGCGTGTCAGCGTCGAGGTGACCATCGAAATGGCGGCTGTCCGAAACGGCAGGTGTCGACCCGCCTCGGAATGCCCGGAGTGCCGTGGAGGCACGAGTGTCTGCATCGCGCTCTTGTGCGCTGAGATGAGGACCAACCCGAGTAGGCGTGAAGAGGCGAGAGCCGCCGGCTGGCTCCGGCTTGCCACGTTCTCCGGCCATCGACGCCTTCAGCTGGTCGCTCATCCCAAACTACTCGTGAGTGGCCCGAAGTGCCCATTCATGCTCACCGGCGCGCTCCGACCCTTTGGTGTCCGCTGCCACATAGCCGACAAACACAGTCGGAACGGAAAGACTCTTGACCGAGCGAGTGGTGATCCCAGCACCATGCCCCCAAACCGTCTCGATCGTCACCACAGTTGAGTCATAAACGGACAGCACGGTGGCCTGGTGCTGCCAGTTCATGAACTCCTTCCTGGGTGGGCCGATGAAATGTTGAGGCAAGATCTGCGTCCGTGCGATGAGGTCGGCGGTCACCTCATAGCGCCAACCATCGTGGACCAGGCCGTCTGTGATGGGCGTCGTTCCCTTGGGGACGACGTACTTCGCGCCAGGTATCGGTCGGACCGCATCCCAGGCGTGAGGCTGGGGGGCCCACTCCGACTGGATGAAGAAGAGCGTCGCTCCCGGCTTCAGGTCCGCTGCCGAGATGTTGGTCCCCTGCTTGAAGGACGCGGCTTCGGCAGCTGCCTTCGCTGGGCTACCGGCGGGTGTCGATGTAGAGGGTCCGCCCTGCGCAGGCGCGGCCGGAGCTGACGAAGACGGTGGAGCTGCGGGTGGCTTGGCTGCCGCCTGGGACTGTTGATAGATCCAATCGGCATTGGCGGTGATTCCGCCCGGAAGGCTGACGCCCCGTCGTGCCTGGAGAGCTTCGCCGAGCTCGTTGCATACGACCTGGGTCGCGAGGAGTCGATTGGTGCTCTCCATCTCGGGACGCCAAGCGGTGAATTTGGCCTGACGCCATGAAATGAGAATGGACCGCCATGGATCCGTGATCGCTTTCGGCAAGCTCTTCGGCTCGACTGGAGCAACCTCCCACTTGGGCTCGTCGGTTTGAGTCCTCAATTCCGTGAACTCGACGATGATGGACCACACGTCGTCGGGCATGTTCCCAAGGTCGTGCAGCTCCTGCAGAAGAGCCTGCGCCGTGAGGTTGTCGATACGTGGAACGTGCGGTGGCCGTGCCTTGGCCGCTGGCTTCGCGGACGGCGCGGCGCCGGCGGCTACTGTCGTTGGTGCGGGCCAACCTGCAGGCAACGGGTCTGGCCAGTCGTCAGGGAGCAGGTGATCTTCATCGGGCTTCGCCAGGTCGTGCTCCAAAAGCCGCGCCAACAAGTCTCCCGCCGGAAGCCAGCTCCCGTGGGAGCTCTTGTAGCGCATCCCGCCGTAGTCGACCAGAATCGTTTGCGCCCAATCCGGCAGTCCGCTCGCTTGCATTTGAGCGCGGGTAGCGTTGAAGAGATCGGCGCTCGACATACCCGCCGTATGCAGGTCAGCTCCGAGAAAGTTGGTGGCCCATACAACTATTTGCTGCGGGCTGACCGGCTTCGCGGCGGCCAGCGCCTGTAGCTTGTCGATCGACTTCTTGATCTCGCCGTCAGCGGCGTCCGGCCGGGCTTTCAGCGCGGTCAGTCGTTCCTCGATCTGCGCCCGGATGGTCACCACCGCCTTCTGTCGCGTCTCTTCATCCATTCCGCCGAGCGAGGCAGCCTCTTCCTTACCAAGCGTCGTCGTGATCCGTCCCATCATGTCGTCGCGGTTGGGATAGACGACCGAGGCGACGGCGGGGTTGTCCCACTGCTGGAGATGCGTGTGCACGGTGCCGTCGTCGTGGAACTGCGGCCATCCAAACGGTGCATTCGCGCGCGGTATCGATCGAGCCGCCCTCAGCGAGTGCGGCCGGCGTTCTCCGATGCTGCCGAGCTCATGCGCTTCCTTCTCGGCCGCCGCATTCGGATTCTGTCGCGGCGACCCGCCCTCCGGTTGAGGTGCTTGCCCCACGCGCGTTTGCTGAATCGCGTGCACGACCTCATGAGTGAGAAGCGCGCGCCCGTGCGCGGTTTGAGGGGCGTATTGGCCCGGCGCAAAGAAGATCTCGGGCCCGATCGTGTAGGCTCGGGCCCCTAACGCGGATGCGGCCGCGCCTGCCGCCGGATCATCGTGTACTCGGATCTGGCTCAGGTCCCTACCCAGGAAGGGCTCCAATTCGGACCTGAGGTCCGCTCGGAGGCGGCTGCCTGGGGCGGCGAACTGGCCGCGACCTGACGGTGGTGATCGATGCCGGTTGGCGCCCACAGCAGGCAACTCATAACCCGGCCGGGGGCCGCGAATTCCATGGCTCATCCTGGGAGTGGTTGCTGTCTTAGCAGCCGTGCCGTTACGCGTCCGTCACTGAAACGGGATGCCGGTGACGTTCTCGTGACGCCTTCGTGACGTGGTCCGGGTTTCCATCAGGGCAGTTCCGACAGCGTCAAGCAGCGCAACGGAGGACGTCAATGCGGCAGAGTCAGTCCGCCCCCGGATGGCCCGGCGATCGAGCGATCGAGCTGAGCCTTCTTGGAGGGTTCGAGCTGAAGTCGAACGGTCGGACCGTCTCGGTCACCCAGGCCGCTGAACGGCTGCTCGCGTTCCTCGCCATTCGCGCACGACCCATGCTCCGTCTCTACGTCGCCGGGACCCTGTGGGCCGAGTCGACCGAGCAACACGCGATCGGCAACCTCCGCTCCGCGCTGTGGAGACTTGGCCAGTCCGGCCACAGGCTCATCGAGGCCGACGCGGACCACCTCCGCCTGGCGTCCTTCGTTCATGTCGACTTGTATGACGTAACGGAGCGTGCTCGGAAGCTGCTCAATGGCGGTGCTGCGCAGGAGGGCGACTTTCGGGCCATCAGGCCGGCGGCAGAGCTTCTGCCGGATCACTACGACGAGTGGGTGCTCATAGAGCGTGAGCGATACCGCCAGCTCCGCGTGCATGCACTCGAGATCCTCTGCGTCCAGCTGAGCGCGGCCGGCAGACACGGTGAGGCGGTCGAAGCCGGCTTGGCGGCTGTCAGCGGTGAACCGCTCAGGGAAAGTGCCCATCGGGTGTTAATACGCGCCCACCTTGCTGAGGGGAACAGATGCGAAGCCATCCGGCAGTTCGATCGGTATCGCAGCGTGCTCCAGAGGGAGCTTGGTCTTGAGCCCTCGCCCGAAATCGCTGCGCTCGTCCCGGGCTCGCATCTTTCGCTGGTGGCAACCGGTCGGTGACGCCCGCGTAACGGCCGCGTGACTCGCGGCGGGCACACTCCTCCAACCGTGGCTGCACTGCCCACAGACAATCCACCGCTGGTCAGCTGCATCATGCCTACCCGCGACCGGCCGCAATTCATCCGCCAGGCGGTCTGGTACTTCTTGCGGCAGGACTATCCGCGCAAACAGCTCATAGTCGTCGACGACGGCGAGCGGCCGGTGGGTGATCTAATTCCCGACGACGATCGCATCCGGTACGTCCGCCTCGACCGCAGGACCGCGCTCGGCGCCAAGCGAAACATCGCCTGCGAGGCGGCGACTGGCGACCTCATCGCGCACTTCGACGATGACGACTGGATGGCTCCCGACCGCGTGCGATGCCAGGTCGAGGAGCTCTATCGCTCCGAATCCGACCTCTGTGGTCTCACACCTCTCCGCTACTTTCGGCTCGCAACCGGGGAAGCCTTCCTCTATCGCCATCCCCGCCGCGCCAGCTGGGTCGCACCCGGCACGATGGTCTACCGGCGCTCGGCCTGGGCCGAGAGGCGCTTTCCTGAGCTCGAGGTCGGCGAGGGCGAGGCTTTTGCGGCCAGGTTCGATCCCTCACGTGTGCGATGCCTGGACGCGCCCGATCTCTACGTGGCCCTGCTCCACCCGGGCAACCTGACCCCTGTCGACGTTCGGTTCAGCGGATGGGAACGCAGGCCGATCGATGAGGTCGCCGTCCTGATCCAGCTCGACCGCGAGTTCTACGTCCGGCTTCGCAACGGATCGCTTCCCGTCCAACAGCGCCGGCCGCGAGCCCTGTCCAGCATCACCTTGGCCGCGAGCCTGATCGTCTACGAAGGCTACGGCAGCATGGCGGAGTACGCGCTGCTCGGCATGGCGCGCGCAGGCGCGGTCGTCGACCTCGCTCCGCAGTGTGTTGTTCGCGAAGGCTTGACGCGCGAAACTCTCGACCTGCTCCGGACTTCGATGCCCAAACCCGACGCCACGGTCCTCTACTACTCACCACCGCAGCCCGACCTGAACAGGTTCCGCGGCGCGAGTGACCTATTCATCTACACGATGATCGAGAGCAGCCGCGTGTCTGCAACATGGATGCGCGACCTCAACTCCGCGCGCTGCGTGATCGTGCCCACCCGCTATGTGGCGGACGCGTTTCGCGCTAGCGGTGTGACGGTGCCGGTGGAGGTCGTACCCCAGGGCATCGATCCGGCCATCTACCACTACGAAGAGCGGCCGCTCCGCGCCGGCCTCACCACCCTGATGGTGGCCACGGTCGACGATCGAAAGCACACGAGGGAAGGCATATCCGCGTGGAAGCTCGCGTTCGCGGACGATCCGGAGGCGCGGCTCATCATCAAGGCCCGCTTCCACTACAACAACTACGTTCCCGACGACCCGCGGATCCAGTTCGTGGACGACCACGAGACGAGCCGCGGAATTCCGCACTGGTACCGACAGGCCGACGTCTTGATGACGTTGGGCAACGAGGGATTCGGGCTGCCGCTGGTGGAAGGCATGGCCACCGGCCTCCCGGTCATCGCCCTCGACGCGGAAGGACAGAGCGACGCGTGTGCTGACGCCAGGGGACTGCTTCTTCCAGTGCCGGCGGAAGGCTTCCGACCATTTGTCGAGGCACAGAGAGGTGATTGCGGCGTCCGCGCCTATCCCTCGGTGCGCGCAGCGGCTGAACAGCTGCGCTGGGTTTCCATGCATCGCGACGAGGCGCGCGCGATGGGGCGTGCCGCGTCGGATTGGGCGGTGGCCCACCGCAACATCTGGAACCACGGGCCCGCCCTCCTCGATGTCATGGAACGGCGCCTCTCGACTCGCCGCATCCTGCGCCGCCGGATGCTCCTGTGGGTCGCGAGCTGGAACCAGGCCTGCGGCATCTCGGAGTACACGCGCCACCTCCAGGATTGGATGCCCGAGGCGGTCGCCAGTGCCAAACCACCGGAGCCGGGGTTCGCCCGCGTCCTGCACATCCAGCACGAATACCTGCGGTACGACGACGCAGGTCTCACGACCGAGATCGCCCGGCAGCGCCAATCGGGTGTGCGGGTGGCGATCACCGAGCACACCGTGACGCCCCAGCTGGGGCCGTGGGAGCGGGATGCCGACGTGCTCGTGTCTCTCACATCCGGAGGCGCTGACCTGCTGCGTAAGAAGTGGCCCGGCAAGCGAGTGGACCACATCCCGCATGGGTGTCACGAGTACTTCCCGCCGCGCAAGTCACAAAGGGGAAAGGTCATAGGGACGTTCGGCTTCGCGGCCGCACACAAGGGCGCCGAGAGGCTGCTCGATGCTGTGCGGGCGATCCCTGGCGCCAGCGCGCTGATCTTCAGCCACGATCACGGGAATCCAGCCGCGGGGCTGCCGCCGGAGTTCGTCGACGGCGAGACGGTCCGCGTCTTCAACGAGTTTCTGCCGCCGGAGCAGATCGCTGCGCGGCTCGCCGCCGAGGCCGACATTCTCATGTACTGGTACGGGCCGATCGACACCTACGTCGCGAGCGGCGCGGTACGCATCGGGCTGGCCACCGGCGTGCCGGTGATGACGTCGCCGACACGGTGGTTCAACGACTTGAAGGAGGTGACCTACCAGCCCGCCGATCCGATCGAGGGGGCGCGGCGACTCCTGGAGGACGACGAGCTGCGGCAGCGGTTGGTCATCGCGGCGAGGGACTACTGCCATCAGAACAGTTGGGAGCGGATCGCGCAGCGGCACCGCGCGCTGTGGGAATCGCTGCAGATCGCATAAGGGGGCACCATGCCAAGCACGTACAGCTATCCGGGCGTCTACATCGAGGAGATCCCAAGCGGCGTCCACGCGATCGCCGGGGCAAGCACATCAAACACGGCGTTCATCGACTTCTTCGCCCGAGGCCCGGTCGACCAGGCGGTCGAGATCACGAGCTTCGCGGACTTCGAGCGAACCTTCGGAGGCCTGGACGCCCGCAGCGAGGCGAGCTACGCGGTCCTGCAGTACTACCTCAACGGCGGGCAGATCGCTTTCGTGGTCAGGGTTGCTCCAGCCGCGGCAGTCGCATCCGGCTGGCTGACGGGCGGGTACGGAGGGCAGCCGACTCTCGAGGTCAGCGCAGCCAACGCCGGCGATTGGGGAAACAACCTCCAGGTGGCGGTGGACACCACCAATATCGACGCCAAAGCTCGAGCGATCGACCCGACGCTGTTCAACCTCGTCGTCCGCGAGGTCGTAGTCGTCAACGGGTCGCCCCGAGTCGCGAACCTCGAGACGTATCGCAACCTGTCCATGTCCCAGGCCAGTCCGCGCTACTGCGTGACGGTGGTGAACAATGCCTCCAGCCTCGCTCTCCTGACCGACGGCGGCATCGGGCAGACGCCTGCGGCCACTGCCGGCGACCCGATCGGCAAGCCGGACAAGGCCACCTGGACGAAGCTCGGCGACTTGATGAACCCGTCGCCTGGAGGTGACGGTCACGCACCTCCCGCACCGGGCTCACTCACGACGACGACGTGGACATCAACCGACGGCCAGGGAGCCTTGCTCGGAGACCCGGCCACCCACACCGGGATGTACGCGCTCGACCGAATCGAACCCGCGATTTTCAATCTCATGTGCCTTCCAGCGGCCGCGGCGCTGCCTGATCTCGGGTTGAACAAGGTCTACGCGGACGCCACCGCCTACTGCGACGCGAAGCGAGCGTTCCTGATCATCGACATTCCGGACACCACGGACCACACCGACAAGATGCTCAAGTGGATGGGCGCGCACGACGGGTTGCGCGACAAGAATGCCGCCGTCTATTTCCCCAGGCTTGTCATTCCCGATGCCCTCAACCCGAGCCAGCCCCGCAACGTCGCTGCAAGCGGCACCATGGCCGGCGTCTACGCGCGCACCGACACGACGCGAGGAGTGTGGAAGGCTCCGGCGGGCATCGGCGCCACGCTCTCCGGAGCGGACGTCGCGGTCAGGCTGACCGACCTCGAAAACGGTGAGCTGAACCCAATCGGCGTCAACGTCCTCAGGAACTTCCCGATCTACGGTCACGTCAGCTGGGGAGCCAGGACGCTCGAGGGCGCGGACCAGATCGGGAGCGAGTGGAAGTACATCCCAATCCGGCGACTTGCGCTCTACATCGAAGAGAGCCTCTACGAAGGCACGAAGTGGGCGGTTTTCGAGCCCAACGACGAGCCGCTGTGGGCTTCGCTCCGCTTCAACATCGGCAGCTTCATGCAAGGGCTCTTCCGGCAAGAGGCTTTCCAGGGTTCGAGCCCCAAGGACGCGTACTTCGTCAAATGCGACGCCGACACCACGACACAGGCGGACCGCGACCTCGGGATCGTCAACGTGATCGTCGGGTTCGCGCCGCTGAAGCCGGCTGAGTTCGTCGTCATCAAGATTCAGCAGCTCGCCGGGCAATCGGCCGGTTAGCAGGAGGAGGATCACGATGCCTGAGTTCACAGCGGGTCGACACGATCCCTACAAGAACTTCAAATTCCGGGTCAAGATCGGAAACGATTACGTGGCCGGCGTGAGCAAGGTCGGCATGCTCAAGCGGACCACCGAGGTGGTGAAGCACAGAACCGGCGGCGATCCGAGCTCGAGCCGCAAGTCGCCGGGCCGCTCCGAGTACGACCCCATCACCCTCGAACGAGGGATCACTCACGACATCGATTTCCAGCAGTGGGCGAACAAGGTCTGGAACTTCGGCGAGGGCCTCGGCACCGAGGTCTCTCTCAAGGACTTCCGCAAGGACCTGACGATCGAGGTCTACAACGAGGCGGGGCTGCTTGCAGTCGTCTACAACGTGTATCGCTGCTGGGTCTCCGAGTTCCAAGCAATGCCTGACCTGGATGCCAACGCCAACGTCATCGCCATCGAGCACATCAAGCTCGAAAACGAGGGCTGGGTCCGGCTCGAACAAAAGCAGCCGGCTGATCCGTCGTTCGCCGTGCCTGCGTCCTAAAGGGTGTTCGATGACGGCCGCCAGCCTCCTCATCAATTGCTGGGAGTCCGCTAGCCGCTCGCCGGCGCGCTGGCGGACGCTGGCGCTGGTCGTGCCGGCAGTGGAAGGCGCGGATGTCGAGTCGATGGCCGGCCTTCCGATCGGCCGGCTCGAGTATCGACTGCTCGAGCTCAGGCGCCATCTTTTCGGCGAGGGCATTGAGGCGCTCGCCTCTTGCCCCGCCTGTAGCCAGCAGGTCGACCTGAGCTTTGAGGTCGGCGACATCACAGCCGAGCCACCCGCCGACACTCGTCTTTTCGCCGAGCACGAGGACTGGTCGATCCAGTTCCGTCTCCCGAGCAGCCGCGACATGCAGGCGGCCGCGTCCTGCGCCGAGGCTCAGGCTGCACGCCTGCTGCTGATCGATCGGTGCGTCGTGGGCTTGACCCGGGAGTCGCAACCTCATCCGGTCGAGGAGGCCCCCCTGGAGCTCGTCGCGGCGATGGAGGACGCGATGGCGGCGGCCGATCCCCAGGCCGACCTTCGATTCAAGCTTGTCTGCCCCGCGTGTGGTGCGGAGTGGGAGGCGGCTCTCGACCCGGGGTCATTTGTCGGCGCCGAAGTCTCGTCTGGCGCCCGGCGGTTGCTGGGTGAGATCCATCGCCTGGCAGCCGCCTACGGCTGGAGCGAAGCCGAGATTCTCGGTCTGCCGTCTCGACGGCGGCAGGCATACCTGGACCTGGTGACCGCGGAGTGAGCGGATTTCTCTCGCGGCTGGCCGAGCGGGCTGTGGGCGCGTCGCGCTTGGTCGAGCCGCGACTCCGCTCGCGCTTCGAACCGGACGCGCAGTTCACCGTCGCATCGCCGATGGAAGTCGAGGAGTTCCTGGATGTGCCGCCCGCCGACATCGCCAGGCCAGGTGCCGAGCACCGCGCACCAACCGCGCCTGCAGGAAACAGAGCGGCGACCGTCGATCGCGGCGCCCCTGCACCCCTAGGAACTACTCGACAGCCGGTTCCAGCCACGCAGCAGGCGCGTGGCAGCGCTCCGCTCCCAGCCGCGCAGGAGGACGTGGCGGACGAAACCGTATCCACTCGGGTGGAACCTGGAGTCGAGTCGGTCTTTCCTCCGGGAGCACAGGAGTCGGAGCCTGCACCGGCGCGCCCCCCCGCGGACATGGGTGGGGCAACGCATGCTCCGCAACTAGCGCCGCGGGCCGGTGCGGACCACGTGGCCGCACGCCGCCAGCCGCTCGCGGCCGACCCCGATGCGCGTCCGACTCCCATCGCTACCAACTACGCGAAGTCGGACGCTGTCACGCAAGAAGCCGGGATGGATCACACGACGGTCTTCGAGCGGCCGGTCACGGAAACGGAGCTCGAATGGGACGACCCGGTCTTCGCCGCCGACACATCGATCAACGGGTCGCGGTCTTTGGACAGCGCCGCGCCGGCGGACGAGGTCCGAGCCGCCATGGAACCCTCCATGGAACGCGCCGCTGAACGTGCGACCCCGGTCGCTTCGACGCATGTGCGGTCAGTGAAGACTTCGCGGCATGAGGCGCGCCGCCCGACGACTCCCGCGAACGACCACGACTTCGGCCCAATGGATCGTGCGGCGATCGACGTCGAGCGCGGAAGCCGCCGGATGGATCGCGCGGAGTCGATGCGTCTCGACCATCTCGCCGACAGCGAGGCAGTGGTTCAAGTGCGGATCGGCCGGATCGACGTGAGGGCCGCGGCACCGCCGCCACCGGCGATCCAGAGGTCCACCCAGCCGCGGGTCGAATCCCTCGACGACTATCTCAAGCGGACGTCCGGGCGCAGGTGAGCAACTACCTCGCGGTGGCGACGGTGACCGCGGCCTTGCGCGGCATTCTGCGGCCGGCCGTGATAAGCGACGTGTCGGGGGCAGAAGTCTCCATCGGGCGCCCCCAAGCCTTTCAGGCGACGCCGACTCCGGCGGTCAACATATTTCTCTACCACTCGCAGCCCAACCCGTCGATGCGCAACGACGACCTGCCGACGCGCCGGAGCGACGGCAGCGTTGTGACAAAGCCCCGCATCCCACTCGAGCTCGACTACCTGTTCACCTTCTACGGCGACAGCGCCAACCTCGAGCCTGAGCGCCTTTTCGCGGTCACGGCCCGCACCCTCAACGCGATCCCGCAGGTCAGCCGAACAGAGATCGCGGACGTGGTGAGCGCCGCACAAGCGACGCACGCGGTCTATCCATTCCTCGCAACCACCGATCTCGGCGACCAGGTCGAGCTCGTCAAGCTCACGCAGCTGCCCATGTCCCTCGAGGAGCTCTCCCGCCTGTGGGCGTTGTTTCCCGACATCCCCTACGCGCTTTCGATCGCCTATCAGGCGTCGGTCGTGGTCATCGAGCAGGAGACGCTTGTGATCCCAGCCCTGCCTGTGCAGGTGCGCGACATTCGGGTCGAGCCGATCGAGCGGCCAGTCGTGACGAGTGTCAGGGCAACCGCCGGCGCGGACGCGCCGATCCAGGCCGGGACGTCGATCACCATCTCCGGCACTGCATTGGCCGGACCCGCCGGTGCGCGGGTCGTGGTCGCGGGAATGGCGCTTACACCGTCGGCCGCGAAGCCAGGTCAGCTCCAGGTTCAGCTTCTGCCGGCAGCGTCCGGACCGCCCGCCGGGCCCGTCTCGGTGCGCGTCACGCAGCTCGAGGCGTTCGGCCGGCCCCCAACCCCACGGGCGGCGTTGAGCTCGGAGCAGGTGACCTTCATACTCGTGCCGCGAGTGGTTGTCGCCGGTCTCGCCTCGGCCGCGGTCGCGGGGCCGAACGGGTTCATCGCGACCTTTCGCGTGACCATGGACATCCCGGTCCAGCCTGCCCAGGCGGTCGACCTGGTGCTGAGAGATCCCGCCACGCATGTGCCGTTGAAGGTCGCGCTCGCCGCGGACCGCGCCGCCTCGACCTATCAGATCGATTTCCCCGTGACCAACTTGCCGGCCGCGACTTATGAGCTGGTCGTCCACGTGGACGGAGCTTCCAGCGCTCCCCCGAATCAAACGGTCGCAGTGCCGTGAGCGCGGAAATGAGCACCGAGCCGGATCTGCGCCTCGGGCTCGAGGTGGAGATCGACCGCGTCCGCATGTTGCTCAACGCCGCGGCGCGAGGTGCAGCCGTGGTGCCGGGTCCGGACGCCTCGCCGCGGTCGGCCGCCCTGGACCATGTCGCAGCCGCCTTCGGGCTCGACGAGTTCGAGCGCCTCGTCCTTCTTATGTGTGCGGGTTTCGAGCTGGACCCTGACTTCGGGCGCTTGTGCGCACAGGCGTTTGAGAACGGTCCGGTCTATCCCACGTTCGGGCTTGCCATGGCTGTGCTCCCTGGAGGTCGCACCGAGGCCTTGCTGCCGGGAGCTCCGCTGCGCTACTGGCGCCTGGTCGAGCTCAGCAGCGGCACGAGCCTGACGAGCTGCCCGGTCCACCTCGACGAGCGGATCATGGTCCACCTCCTGGGCTCAGACGAGCTCGACAGCCGGCTCGCCGGGATCGTGCGGTTCGCGCCGCCCGCTCGGGCCTCATTCGCATCCCAGGCGAAGCTCGGTGCCGAGGTATCTGCCGCCTGGCAGCGTAGCTGGGAGGACTCGGCCCGGCAGACGATCCAGATCTCCGGCGCCGACCCGGACCTCGTCCGCTCGGTCTCCTTGCACTCCGCGCACCGTCTTGGCCTCGCCCTGTTGGTCGCCGACGCTGACACACTGCCGGCTGAACCGCGCGAGCTGGACGGCCTGGCACGGCTCTGGTGGCGCGAAGCGCAACTCGAACGTAGGCTCCTCGCCCTCGACTGCCGCCGCATCGACCACGCCGAAGCCGCCCGGTCGAGCGCGATCCGGCGTCTGCTCGATGCGGTTCAGATGCCCGTGCTGGTGGAAACCGTCACGCCGCAACCTCTGGACGGGCGGAGGCACCTTCACTTTCGCGTCCCGCCCCTCGACGCGGCAGAGCAGCGCGAGCTCTGGCTCGAGGAGCTCGATCTCGACGGCGGGATGGCCGAGCGCGACCTGGACCGCATCGTGTCGCAGTACCGCCTGCCGGCCGCCGAGATCGCGGCCGTTGCCGCGGAGACGAAAGCGCGCGCGGCGTCGGACGATACGACCGACCTCGGAGATTCCCTATGGCTCGCATGCCGCGCACACGCGCGCCCTCGCCTCGGAAGCCTGGCCCACCGCATCGAGCCGCGAGCCCGATGGGACGACCTGGTCCTGCCGCCCGCGCAGCTCGCCGTTCTGCACCTGATCGCGCTACAGGTCGTCAAGCGCTACACGGTCCACGACCTCTGGGGGTTTGGCCGGCGCACGTCACGGGGTCTCGGCCTCGCGTCCCTCTTCGTCGGTTCCAGCGGTACGGGCAAAACCATGGCGGCCGAGGTTGTTGCCGGCGAGCTTGGCCTCGACCTCTACCGCATCGACTTGAGCCAGGTGGTGAACAAGTACATCGGCGAGACGGAGAAGAACCTCGGCAGGATCTTCGACGCCGCGGATGCGGGCGCCGGAATCCTCCTCTTCGATGAGGCCGACGCCCTTTTCGGAAAGCGAAGCGAGGTGCGCGACAGCCACGACCGCTACGCCAACATCGAGACCGGCTACCTCCTGCAGCGGATGGAGGACTATCGCGGCCTCGCCATCCTCACCACGAACATGAAGGAGGCGCTCGACGCAGCCTTCATGAGGCGGCTTCGATTCATGGTCGAGTTTCCTTTTCCCGACGCTGCGATGCGCGCCGAGATCTGGAGCCGGATGTTTCCATCCGAAACGCCTACTGCGGATCTCGACTTCGAACGCCTGGCGCAGCTCAACGCATCGGGAGGAAGCATCAGGAACATCGCAATCAACGCCGCCTTCCTTGCGGCGGGTGACGAACAGGCGGTGTCGATGCACCACATCCTCGATGCCGCACGGCTCGAATCCGTCAAGCTGCAGCACCCGCTCACGAGCGGCGAGATCAGAGGTTGGGCGTGAGGTACTCGGTGGACATCGGCGAGGTCGTGCTCCACGGTTTCGGGTCGGTGGACCGCCACCGCATCTCGGCGGGGCTGAGCGAGGAGCTGGGCCGGCTGCTCACCCGTGACGGGCTTCCCGGAAAGATGGCCGCGCGCGACCAGCTCGACGCGGGCGGCATTGACATCGTGCCGGGCGATGACCGGGCGACCGGTCGCAACCTCGCACGCAGCGTGCACGCGGGCTTGCGGACATGACCAGCAGCTTCTCGCCTCAGTCACCGCGAATCGGGCACGCCGCGCTGGTCAGCATCGATCCGATCCTGCCGATCCCCAACCTTGTGGTCTTCCAGTACAACCCGGACCAGCTCACGCGGACCATCCATCCGCTCGTCGCGGCGGGGGATGCGGAGAAGGGCGACGTGATGCGGCTGCGCGGCCCGGCGCAGGAGACCATCCGCATGGACGGGGAGCTGGACGCGACAGACCAGCTGGAAAACGCGAACGGGATCGCGACCAGGTTGGGCATCCTCCCTCAGCTGTCCGCGCTTGAGTGCATGGTCTACCCCAAGGCGCTGGTCGAGATCACCAACCAGGTCTTGAGCGCGATCGGAATGATCGAGGTGATCCCGACCCCGATGCCGCTCACCATCCTGGTCTGGAACGTTGCCCGAATCCTCCCGGTGCGGCTTCAGGACTTCACGATCACAGAGGAGGCTTTCGACACCCACCTCAACCCGATCCGGGCGAAGGTCACCCTGTCTCTCAGAGTCCTGACCTACACCGACCTCGGCCTGTTCAGCGTAGGTGGCGCCATATTCATGGCCCACCAGATCGCAAAGGAAGCCCTGGCCGCCGTGTCGCTGGCCTCCACTGTCGCCTCCGGCATTCCGCTGCCGGGGATCTGATCGATGTTCGATCCGGGCAGCCGCTACACCAACGTGCCAACGCAGACGATCGAGGTCAAGGACGCCACCGGCGAGCAACGCATGGTGCGCTACAAGCTGCGCCGTCAGCTGCCAGCCCGCAACACGATGCCGACACTCGTCGAGCACCTCGTGCGGCAGGACGAGCGACTGGACAACATCACCGCTCGGTATCTCGCCGACCCGACGCAGTTCTGGCAGGTCTGCGACGCCAACGTCGTGCTGCAGCCTGAGGAGCTGACGGAGGAGAGCGGCCGCATGATCAAGGTTCCGCTGCCGGGGCTGCGCTGATGCTCGGTGACCGCAAGGGCATCCGTTTGATGATCTGGTCGGGCCCAACCATTCCGACCCCGCTGCCTCCCGAGGTGCTCGCCTCCCTGACCAAGGTGGACGTGACCAACGATGCGCGCCAGGGTGATGGGTTTCAGATGACGGTCCAGCTGAGCAAAGACAACCCCGCGGACTACGGAATCCTCCTCGGTGGTTCGCTCGACCTCTTCAACCGCATGATCATCGCGGTCCTCATCGGAGCGTCGCTGGAGGTCTTGATCGACGGTGTGATCACTCAGCATCAGCTCTCGCCCTCGGAGGAGCCGGGCCGTTCGGCGCTGACTGTCACAGGCAAGGACATCAGCGTGATGCTCGACCTCGAAGAGCACGAGGACAGCTACCCGTATCAGCCGGACTCCGTCATCGTCGAACGACTCCTCCTGACCTACATCCCCAACGGGCTCATGGGGCCCCACATGATCATCCCCACGCTCGACTTCCCCATCGACCTCATGCGGACGCCGCAGCAGCACGGGACGGACTTCAAGTTCATCCTCGAGCTCGCGCGCCGTAACGGGTACGTCTTCTACGTCGAGCCATTCATGTTCGGTGTCACGCGCGCCTACTTCGGGCCGGAGAACCGAATCGGGCTTCCTCAAGCAGCCCTGACGCTGAACATGGGGACCGATACGAACCTCCGCAACATCAGCTTCACGAACGATTCGCTCGCGCCGGTCGGGGCGAAAGGGTCCTTCATCGAGCCGATCCTGGGGATGACCATTCCGATTCCCGCCATGCCGGCGCTCCGGATTCCCCCGCTCACGCCGTTTCCATCGCCCGTGCGGCGGACGACGTTGCTTTCTCAGTCCGCGAACCTCGGCCCGCTGGAGGCTGCCGCCTCGGCGATTGCCGCCGCGACGCAGGCGCCTGAAGCCGTGAGCGGCCAGGGCGAGATCGACTCGGTCCGCTACGGCCGCGTCCTGCGCGCGCGGTCGTTGGTGGGGGTGCGGGGCGTCGGCTTCACCTACGACGGTCTCTATTACGTCCAGAGGGTTGCCCACGCCATCACGCTCAGCGACTACCGGCAATCGTTCACGTTGAGCAGGGACGGGACCGGCGCGCTTCTGCCGGTGCTTCCGACATGAGCCAGACGGCGGTGTACTTCGGCAAGTTCCGGGGCGAGGTCTCCGACAACAAGGATCCGCTGATGACCGGCCGGATCAAGGCCACCGTGCCCGACGTCCTGGGCAGCCAGACGACCGGATGGGCCCTTCCATGCGCCCCTTTCGGCGGCTCCGGCGTGGGCTTTTTCGCCATCCCCACCGTCGGCGCGGAGGTATGGATCGAGTTCGAACACGGCGACCCGGAGTACCCCGTTTGGACGGGATGCTTCTGGGGGTCGGCCAAGGATATGCCGCCCTTGATCCTCGCGCCCCCGTACCAGAAGCTCATGGTGGTCACCTCCGGCGGGCAGAGCATCACCCTGGACGACACTCCCGGCGCAGGCGGGATCACGCTCACGACCTCGGCCGGCCAGAAGCTCGTGCTGAGCTCGACAGGCGTCGTGATCGACAACGGCATGGGCGCCAAAATCGAGCTGACCGGACCGCAGGTCAGCGTCAACAGCGGCGCGCTGCAGGTGACCTGACATGCCTGGCTACATCCTCGACCCGAGCGCGACCGTGATCTGCGCTCACGGCGGCCAGGCGACGCCGACGGTGACCAACCCTCGCGTCACGGTCGGGGGACAGCCGGTGACGACGATGTCCGCGCCTTATTCGATCGCGGGCTGCGCGTTCGTGCCTCCGGCCGGCACGGGTCCCTGCACCACCGCTCAGTGGATGGTGGGGGCAACTCGTGTCACGGCCGGAGGCGACCCGGTCTTGATTCAGTCGAGCTCGTCGACCTGCATTCCCACGGGAACGCCCCTCACCATCGTCGTGACCCAGGTGCGGGTGCAGGCGACGTGACGCTCAACGTCGCGTTTCCGTTCACGTCCGACGCCTTTGGGCGGACGATGCGCGCGGGCGCCGATGACCACATCCGCGACCTGATCGAGCAGGTGCTGTTCACGGCGCCTGGCGAGCGCGTCAACCGACCCGATTTCGGCAGCGGGTTGCTCGGGCTCGTGTTTGGTCCGAACGGCCCGCAGGTGGCGGCCGCCGCGCAGATGGCCGCACAGGCCTCCCTCGTCCGTTGGCTTGCGGACGTGATCGACGTGCAGAGCGTCGACGCGGAAAGCGTAGAGTCGCAGCTCACGGTCACCGTCAGGTACGTGGTCCGCAAGTCGCAGCAGGCCCAGGTGGCGACCTTCCAGCGAGGCAGGCTGTGAAGGACCTGCAGTACAGGTGCGGAACGCCGGTCCGTCGCCAGAAGGCGCTCGGCTCGCCCCTCAACGGCATCGACTACCTGGAGGTGGCCGCCGACCAGGTCCAGCTGCACGTCCATTTTCTCAACCCGATCGTCGGGAGCCTCGCGGCTGGGAACGTCGCCATCGAGGGCGGGGTAAGGATCAAGGGCATCCGGGTGACCGACGTGGTGGTCTCGGTGGCAGACAATCACTTGCTCGAGGTCACCACATCAGCCGCTGGCGACTTTTCGATCTACACCTTGCGGCTGCAAAAGGGAATCGACGATCCCGCGACCCTTGACGGATACGACCAGGTCCTCTCCAACGTCTCCTTCTCTTTTCGCGCCGCCTGCCCGAGCGATTTCGACTGCCTGATCGAGCAGGTCTGCGCCGAGGCGGCATTGCCTTCGCCTGTGATCGACTACCTGTCGAAGGACTACGCGAGCTTCCGGCGGCTCATGCTGGACCGACTCGCCGTCACCATGCCGGACTGGACGGAGCGTAATCCGGCCGACTTGCTCGTGACCCTGGTCGAGCTGCTTGCGTACATCGGCGACGACTTGAGCTATCGCCAGGATGCGGTGGCGGCGGAGGCATACCTCGGAACCTGCCGCCGGCGCACCTCCGCCCGCCGCCATGCTCGCCTCCTCGACTACCACGTGCACGAAGGCTGCAACGCGCGGACGTGGATCCACTTCGAGACCAACGACGACGAGCTCTACATCCCTCAAGGGACGCAGGTCGTGTCCGGCACCCCGGAGCAACACGTATACATCGCCGAACTCGATGCGCTGTCCGAACAGTCCATTGCGGTCTTCGAGACCATGCACCCGCTGAAGGCGCGCCGTGCGCACAACGAGATCCGCCTGTGGACCTGGGGTGACCAATCGTGCTGCCTGCCTCGAGGGGCCACAGCCGCGTCGCTCCTCGCGGTACACGGGATGGCGCTGGGGGCCGGCGATCTCCTGCTCCTCGAGGAAACGCTCAGCCCAAAGACGGGCCGCCCCGCCGACGCCGATCCGACCCACCGCCAGGTCGTACGGCTCACAGCGGCGGTCGGCAACGTCGACGAGCTGTACCACAAAGACGTCGTCGACGTCCAGTGGGCGTCGTCCGACGCGCTGACCTTTCCGCTCTGCGTTTCGGCCGAGATCACGGACCCGACGAATGTGGGCGCCGGGACGCAGATCGCCGATGTCGCGGTCGCGCGCGCCAACGTGGTGCTCGCGGACCACGGACGAACTCTGCGCGCCGAACCGCCCCTTCCGGCAACGGTCCCACCGGAGGGCGCCTTCCTGCCGACGCTCCGCAGGACCGATCTGACGTTTGCGCTTGCGCTGACCAAAACAGACCTGCAGGCACCGGCTTCGGCGCTGGCCACGACCGATCCACGCAAGGCCTTGCCGGCCGTCACGCTCACCAGCCCCGCGGGTGTCTGGGTGCCACGCTACGACCTCCTCGACAGCGACCGTTTCAGCCTCGATTTCGTCGTCGAGATGGAGGACGACCGCGTCGCCCACCTCCGGTTCGGCGATGACGTGCACGGCCGCCAGCCGATACCCGGCCACACGTTCTCCGCGATCTACAGGTTCGGTTCGAGCACCGGCGGCAACATCGGACGCGAAGCGATGAGGCGCGTCGTCGGCACGCGGGGCGTGGAACTGGTCCGCAACCCGCTGCCGGCCACCGGCGGCCAGGATCCCGAGCTGTTCGAAGCGATCAAGCAGCTCGCACCGCAGGCGTTCCGCCGGCAAGATCGGGCGGTCACCGAAGCCGACTATGGCGTCGTGGCCCGCCGCCATCCGGAGGTTCTCAACGCCGCGGCGAGAATGCGGTGGACGGGCAGCTGGTGGACCGTGTTCCTCACGGTCGAGCGTCGAGGGGGCCTCGGGGTGGATCTCGGCTTTCGCGACGAGCTCGCCGGCTTTGTCGACCAGTTCCGGCTTGCCGGATATGACGTAGAGGTCGAGGGGCCGATCTATGTTCCGCTCGACATCGCCGTCGCCTTCTGCTCACGCGACGGCTTCTTCGCGGAGGACGTGCGGCAGGGGATCGTCGCGGCGCTGACGGGCAGGGCGGGGTCCCGCACCGCGGAGGCGTTCTTCGCGCCTGACCGATTCACGTTTGGCCAGAGCCTCTATTTGAGCCAGGTCTACGCTGCCGTCCTGGCGGTGCCGGGGGTCGCGTCCGTGGCGGTGACGCGCTTTCAGCGCTGGGGCAAGATCGCCAACCAGGAGCTGGAGAACGGCCTGATCACGGTTGCCCCACTCGAGGTGGTCCAGCTCGCCAACGATCCCAACTTCCCCGAGAACGGCCACCTCGACGTTGCACTCGGGGGTGCCGCATGAGCGGCGCCGCTGTCTTGCTTGACGAATGCGGCTGCTGCGAGACGATAGCGCCGGCTGCGCCGGCGATCGACAACCCGCCGGGCCTCTCCGCCATCGCCTACCGGATCGGCACGCAGCCGCTTTTCAAGGCGAGGATGAAGGCTGCGCTGGGAACAAGGCCGGAGCTCCTCGGCCTGACGGCGCGCGACGAGAGCGACCCGTCCATCGCCCTCGTCGACGCTTGGGCGACGGTGCTCGACGTGCTGACCTTCTATCAGGAGCGCATCGCCACCGAGGCCTACCTGCGCACCGCGACCGAGACGCAGAGCGTGTACTCGCTGGCGGCGGAGATCAGCTATCTCCCCAACCCCGGGGTTGCGGCCGACGTGGTCCTCGCCTTCCAGCTCGACACGTCGCCGGGCTCTCCCGGAGACGTGCCCATCCCGGTCGGGACGCGGGTCCAGAGCCTGCCCGAACCCAACGCCAAGCCGCAGACCTTCGAGACGGTCGAGGTCGTTGATGCGAGGCCGGAATGGAACGTGCTGTTTCCGCGGCGTACCGTCCGGCAGCACCTGGCGATGAACGAAACCAGCGTGGTCCTCGCCGGTACTTCGACACTCCTCCGGCCGGGCGACGCCCTGCTGTTCGTCGGGCACCACCGTCACGTCAAATCGAGCTCCCAGCACTGGGACTTTCGGGTCCTCGAGACGGTCAGCGTGGATACGGTAGCGGGCACGACGACGGTGACCTGGAGTCGAGGCCTGGGCAAGCGTCTGAAGAAAGCCAAGGACCACCTGGCTAAGAAGGCCCATCCGGTGCGCGCGGAGCTCCACGTCTACGCCATGAAGACGCGCGCCGGGATGTTCGGATTCAACGCGCCCGACTGGCGGCTCATCCCCGATCAGATCCGTCCCCACTACAGCAACGCCACGGCTGCAACGCAGGAGTGGCCGGACTTCAACATTTACTCGCCCGCCGGGACCCAGAACAAGGACACCATCGACCTGGACGCGGTTTATGCCGAGGCGGCCAAGAGCGCCTACGCCGTGGTGGCGCTCGAGACCTACGCGGAACTCTTCGGTATCGTCGCGACGACGCAGGCGGCGCGCGCGGATTTCGGCTTGAGCAGCAAGACAACGCGCATCACGCTTGACCCCAAGGAAAAGCTCAAGAACTTCGAGCGGCACGTCCGTGACGCAGTCGTTCACCTCCAGGGACCGGAGGTCACGCTCGCCGACATCAAGCTGTCGAATCCCGTCCAGGGCACCTCAATTCCCCTGGATCGAGTGGTCGAAGGCCTGAACCCCGGAAAGAAGATCATCGTCACGGGCAAACGGGCGCGCGCGATCGTGACCCAACACCTGAAGTTCGTCGCCAGCGACGGCACCAAGGTCTCGCTTCAGCCAGGCGAATCCGTACAGATGACCCGCCCACATACATGGGATAGCGGGACTGCACAGATCACCTGGTACATCCGAGCACCGGGCGGGCAGGAAGGAGATATCACCGCCTCCAGCGCCGGTTCGGTCCTCAGGTGGACGCCTGCCCTCGATGGCGACCAGCCGATCGCGGAGGTCGCAACTATCGAAGACGGGAGCGAGCTGATCGACGGCACGACCACGCGGCTGAAACTTCACGACGCTCTTGCGAATTGCTACGACAGGGCGTCGCTCAAGATCAATGGCAACGTCGCACACGCCACGCACGGCGAGAGCAAGCAAGAGGTCCTCGGCAGCGGCGACGCGTCGCGCCCGTTCCAGACCTTCACGTTGAAGCAGGCGCCACTTACGTACGTCTCGTCGGCCGCCGCAAGCGGCGCCGCAACGACCCTCGAGGTGAGGGTGGACGACCTCGCGTGGACCGAGGTTCCGACCCTGTACGGCCAAGGGCCGCACGACCAGGTCTACCTGGTGCGGTTGGCGGCCGGCGGCGAGGTCCGTGTCGAGTTCGGCGACGGCATCACCGGGGCCAGGCTGCCCACCGGCGTCGAGAACGTCAAGGCGACATATCGGGTCGGCGTCGGACGGCCGGGCGTGGTCGGCGCCGACCGCATCAAGCTGCTGATGACACGGCCCCAGGGAGTGCAGTCGGTCGACAACCCAGTCCCGGCCGGCGGAATCGCCGCCGATGCGGAAGGCCTCGATTCAGCCAGGCAAAACGCGCCACAGCAGGTGGTCACGTTCTCTCGCGTCGTCTCCTTGACCGACTTCGAGGACTTCGCGCGCGCATTCGCGGGCATCGCCAAAGCGCAGGCGGACTGGGTCTGGGACGGTAGCTCGCGCAAGGTGAACGTCACGGTGGCGGGCACGAACGGCGCGCCGGTGACAAAAGACGGGGACACGTATCCGAAGCTAAAGACAGCGATCACCAGCTACGCCGATCCCCATCAGCGATTCGAGGTGAGCTCCTTCGAGGACCTCCGATTCGCGATCACGGCATTTCTCTTCCTCGAGACGGGCAGAGACGAGACCATCGTGGTCCCTGCCGCGGTCAAGGCGGTGCGGGACGCCTTTTCGTTTGATCGGCGCTCTCTCGGTCAACCGGTTTTCGAGAGCGAGGTGATAGCCGTCCTCCAGGCGACCCCCGGAGTGATGGCCGTCGATCTGACGGAGCTGATCGCACTCCCCGTGGTCGGCGCCAGTGCTGTGATCGCGCCGCCACCGGCGGCTCTTCCAGCGCTTCGCGGTCGCTACGACAACGGTATTCAGCCCGCTCAGCTCCTGACCATAAGCGACGGCGCGACGGATGTGGATCTGAAGGTGGCAACATGACGATTTCGGTCGACGAGATGTACGCGCTGCTCCCCGCGGTCCACCGGGTTCGGGACGCCGAGCGCGGATTCCCGCTCAAAGCTTTCATCGGCGTGCTCGCGGGCCAGGCTGACGCGGTCGCCCTCGACATCGACGGGCTATACGCCAACTGGTTCATCGAGACCTGCCAGGAGTGGGTGGTCCCGTATATCGGTGACCTGTTGCGCGTCCGCCGGATAAACGTGGCGGCCGCGGGGATGAGCGAGCGCAGCTACGTGGCCAACACGCTTGCCTACCGCCGGCGGAAGGGCACCGTCTCCGTCATCGAGAGACTTGCCTACGACGTGACGAGCTGGAGGGCCAAGGTCGTGGAGACGTTCCATCTGCTCGGCACAACCCAGAACATCAACCACCTCCGGCCTCGCAACGTCCGCACGCCCGACCTGCGCGATACCTCGGCATTGGAGCTCGTCGACGGTCCGTTCGAGACCGCGGCCCACACCGCCGAGGTGCGGAGGATCGAGCCCAAGCGCGGTCGCTACAACATTCCTGACGTAGCGGTCA
>Ga0209118_1000212_pt1 | contig 37190 bp, 30 predicted proteins | sample BlaSpr_A8_Ref_M1_FD_187988 | JGI IMG/M metagenome (GOLD analysis project Ga0209118, IMG submission 187988) | Forest soil microbial communities from Thunder Bay, Ontario, Canada - Black Spruce, Ontario site 2_A8_Ref_M1 (SPAdes) (version 2) | ecosystem: Environmental > Terrestrial > Soil > Boreal... | reverse complement strand
GTGGCCTGCGGAGCCCCTCCCGGCCTCCGGTTGGCCGGGGCGTTGGATGCGGGTTCGGTGGACTGCGGTGCCGGCCAAACGGCGGCCGGAGGGGCTCCGCAGCGGCCCTCCTCCCTTCCCCTCCCCTCCGGCCACCGGGCTCTTCGGCCTTCGTTTACTCAGACGGGCTCCTGCTCGGCCTGGATCTTCGCGTTGGCGCTGTCACCTGATTCTCATCCCGCCGCCATGGCGGCCGCCTAGGATCGACGAGGACCGATGGTTTTCCCCGATCCCCAGGAGGAGTTTGCCATGACGAATTTACGAGGTTCGTCACCGGCCTCGAGACCTTCCCCGACCCCGCTGCTCGAGCTTTTCCGGGGCGAGAACTTCGGCACTGCGTCGCTTTGAAATCCGCTTCTTGTACGGCCCCCGCTTCTTCGGCGCCTCAGCCGTCTGGCCCTGGACGGACTGATGTGCCATTGCAAACACCCTCCATGTCTGTTATGATACACCCGTCGTGAGCAGATTCCAACAGTAAAGAGACACGATGCAAGATGGAATCGAGGCACTGCCATGCTCTTCAAACCAGGCGAGATCGGCTACCAGGAGGCTCTTGTTCTAGACCGCATTGACCAGCTCAAGCGAGAGCTGTCGTTCTCGCTTTCTCCCCCGCGCTGGAGCGGACTCCTTAGGCGGAATTCGCTGGCACGCAACGTCAGGGGCTCAAATAGCATTGAGGGCCTCAACATCACGGTCGATGACGCCATCGCAGCGATAGAAGGTGAGGAACCGCTCGACCCGAAGACAGAGAACTTCGTGGCAAACGTGTGCTACTGCCGCGCGATGACCTTCGTCATCCAAAAGTCCGAGGCTCCTCACTTTGAATACTCCAGTGAGCTAATTAATTCACTCCACTACATGATAAACGAATATGATCTCACAAAGCATCCGGGTAACTGGAGGTCTGGACCAGTGTTTGTGAGAGACAAGAAGACGGATGAGTTGGTATACGAAGGGGCTGATATCGAAACGATGCCCTCCCTAATGAAGGAACTTATCGTCTCTCTAAATCTAAGAGAGGAGAGGTACCACCCAATTATCCTAGCGGCGATGGCACATCTCAACCTAGTTCTTATCCATCCTTTTTCTGATGGGAACGGGAGAACCGCGAGATGCCTACAGACCCTGGTCTTGGCCCGTGGCGGGACAACTAAGCCGGACTTCGTGAGCATTGAGGAGTACTTGGGCAGGAACACGGAAGATTACTATTCAGTCCTGAAAGAAGTGGGCGGCGGAAGCTGGCAACCAGAGAGGGACCCCAAGCCGTGGATTCGCTTCTGTCTTACGGCACACTTCCGTCAAGCAACAACCTATCTGCGGAGGTCGCGCTTTCTTCAGCAGCTTTTTGAGGAGCTGGAGAGAGTGGCGACAGCACACGATTTACCGGAGCGGACTGTCTTTGCTATGGCCGACGCAGCGTGGGGAAGAAAGGTTAGAAATGCCATGTATCGCAACATAGCCGATATATCGCAGAAGGCCGCAACAAGAGACCTCCAAGAGCTTGTCGAGGACGGTCTGTTAGAGGCCAAGGGAAAAAAGAGGGGGAGTTACTACATCGCTTCTGCCAAGCTTATCGAGGCCACCAAGAAGGTGCCTCGCCCAGCAAGGGTAGAAGATCCGTTTCAGGCTCTCGATCAAGAGCGGCTTCTTCCAGGGATGGAGGGTCTAGTCCTTACGCAGTGAGCTCCATCGGACAAGAGCCGCCTTCCGGGCCGCTGCTGCGCTCCTACAGCCTCGGACCAGCCGACGCCGCCTCCCCTACGTAGGATGGGCAGGCTCGGCCTGAAGGGGGTCACTTTCCGACTCCGAAAAAGAGAGGCTGGGCATCTCCCTGCGGCCGTTTTCTGCCGGATATACTGCGGGGATCACCGCGCCCGGGGCGCGGGTCGGGAGGGTCGCTTTGATCCAGGAGCGCGCGACCGGCCGGGACGTCATCCTGGCCGTGGCGGAGAACATGCGGAGCAGCCTGGAGCCGCTGGTCACCAAGACCATCGCCCCCAGCCTCTACCAGGTCTATCTGCACAACGCGGACTACGAGCGGCTGCGCACCCTCTTCGGCGAGCTGGAGGCCGAGGCCAAGGAGCTGCTCGAGCGCGAGCTGGCGCGGCTCAACCGCGGCGCGAAGACGCCCGGCGGGCGGCTGCTCTCGCCCCTGCGCGCCTGGCGCCGCGGCCGCAAGGACAAGGGCGCGGCCGAAGCCGAAGAGGCTGGCGGCGGCGGCGCCGGCGGGAGGACCGGAGGCGGCGGCGACCGCCGCGCGCCGCGCTTCGTCTCGGCGGAGGGACGCTGGTTCATCCGCTTCCAGGAGGATCCCAACGGCGCCCTCGAGCCGGGCGACGTCCAGGTGGTCTCGGAGTTCGCGCAGCAGGCCGCCGCCGGCTACGGGTCGGGCGCCCCCACCCACCGCATCTCGACCACCCGACGGCTGGGCCGCAGCACCAGCCAGCGCGAGACGGCGGACGCCGCGACGGCCTACGCCCGCATCGCCTACAAAGACGACTCGGGGCAGCGAGAGTTCTGGGTGGTCAAGGACGAGATCGTCATCGGACGCGACGCGCCGGACGTCTGGGTCGACCTGCGCCTCGAGACCTCGCTCGACGTGTCGCGCGAGCATGCGCGGCTGCGCCGGTCGCCGGAGAGCGGGGCGTTCCGCATCAAGGACCTCTCGAAGCTCGGCACCACGGTCAACGGCAAGCCGCTGCCGCCGAGCCTGGAGGGATCGGGAGAGGGCGAGCGCGACCGCGACTGCTGGACCGACCTTCCCGACCGCGCCCGCATCGGCCTAGCCGGCATCGTCTTCCTCGACTTCGAGAGGACCGCCAAGCCTTGACCCACCTCTTCCTGGCCCGCCTGCCGCTGCTCGCCGCGCTGTGCGCCGCGGTGGCGGTCCTCGCCTGGTCGGCGGTCGCCGAACGGCGGCGGAAGGGTTGAGGCCATGACCAGGACGCGCTCGCCGCTGGCGGCCGCGGCCTCCGATCCGGGCCGCGAGCGGGCGAACAACGAGGACCGGGTGCTCTGCGAGCCCGACCTCGGCATCTTCGCCGTGATCGACGGGGTGGGCGGCGAATCGGCCGGCGAGATCGCCGCGGAGACCGCCCTCGAGGTGCTGCGCGCCCGCCTCTCGCGCCGCACCACCGACTCCGCGCGCCTGGTGCGCGAGGCGATCGCCCTCGCCAACCGGCAGATCTACGAGCGCGCGCGGACCGACGCCAGGCTGGCCGGCATGTCCTGCGTGCTCACCGTCGCGGTCCTCGACGGCGGCAAGGTCACGGTCGGCCAGGTGGGCGACAGCCGCCTCTATTCCCTCGCTCCCGGGGACATCCGGAAAGTCACCCCCGACCACTCGCCGGTGGGGGCGCGGGAGGACGCCGGCGACCTCTCCGAGCTCGAGGCGATGCGCCATCCGCGGCGCAACGAGATCTTCCGCGACGTCGGCTCGAGCCCCCACGAGCCGGATGACGCCCGCTGGATCGACGTGCTCGAGGTGCCTTTCGAGGCCAGCGGCGCGCTGCTGCTGTGCAGCGACGGCCTCTCCGACATGGTCCCCTCGCGCGAGATCCTGGAGACCGTGGAGCGCAACGCCGCCTCGCCGCGGGCCGCCGTGCGCGCGCTGATCGACCGCGCCAACGCCGCCGGCGGTAAGGACAACGTCTCGGCGGTGCTGGTGCTGGGCGACCGCTTCGCCGAGGCGGTGCGCCGGCGGGATGGCGGCGGCAGCGACGTCGGCGGCAGAGCCGGGAGTGGCAGGGGCGGCAGCAGCCGCAGCGACCGGAGCGGCGGGAGCACGGCCGGCCGCGGCGATGGCGACCGCGACGGCCGCGGCGGGGCCGGACGCGCCAGAGACGCCAGCGCCGGCGCCGCCCTCGCCGCCGGCGCCGTCAACCGCCCCTCGGCAAGCTCCGCACGCGCGGCGGCGCCCGCGGCGGCCGCCGCAGAGCGATCGTCCGGCCGCGGCGGCGGCGCCGCCTGGGCTCGTAGTAGCGCCGGCGAGCGCCTGCGGCAGTCGTTCGCGAGCCTCCTCGGCAAGGCGCTCCTGGTCCTGGCGATCCTGGCCCTTGCCGGCTTCGCCGCCTACCGCTACCGCGGGCCGCTCGCGAGCTGGGCGGGAGACCTCGCGGGACGTCTTGCGGGCCGCGGCGGCGCCAGGAGCGGCGCCGGCGGCCAAAGCGGCACCCGCGGCAGCGCCGGCAATGCCGGCGATACCGGTGGCGGCGGGAGCCAGGACGCCCTCACCGTCGGGATCGGCGACGGCGGCTACGCCACCATCGCCGAGGCGCTCGCGCAAGCCCGGCCCGGGGACACCATCGAAGTGGGTCCCGGAAAGTACCGCGAGCGCGTCGCCTTGCGCAGCGGTGTCAGCCTGGTGAGCCGCATCCCGCGCGGGGCGCTGCTGCTGCCGCCGCCGCCAGCCGCGGGGCACGCCGGCGGCGGACCGGCCGTCACCGCGAGCGGGGTCCGCGGCGCGCGCCTCGCCGGGTTCCGGGTGGCCGGCACGCCGCAAGCGCCGTGGAGCGTGGGCGTGAGCCTCGACGGCTCCGAGGTCGTGGTCGAGGAGGTCGAGGTGACCGGCGCCGCGGGGACCGGGATCGAGATCCGCGGCGCCGATCGCTCGACGCTGCGCTACTGCTACGTCCATCACAACGCCGGCTCCGGCATCGCCGTCGCCGGCGACGCGGCGCCGCGGCTGCTGGCGAACCTGATCACCGGCAACGGCAGCCGGCCAGGGGCTCCGGCGCCGGGGGTGGAGGTGCGGGACGCGGCGCTGCCGCTGCTGGCCGGCAACCGCATCGAGGGCAATGGCGGCCCCGGCGTCTCGCTGCCCGGGCCGGAGCGGGTCGACGAGGTCTGGCGCTGGAACAGCTTCGGGGCCGTCCCGCGCGAGCAGGCGGTGCGGGTCGCCGGCGGTCCATCCGGCGCCGCCTCCTCAGCCCCTGGCCGGGCCATCGCGGGCAATACCGGCGTCCGGGGCGCCGTCGGCGTCGGGGGCGCCGAACGCGCCGGCGCCGGCCCTCCCCGCGCCGCAGCCGCGGCCGCGGCCTCCCGCCCGCCCCGGAGGCATGGGTGACCGTGCAGAGCGTCCCCACCGTTCCCACCCACCTCTTGGGCCGCCAGCACACCATCGGCCGCTTCGAGGTCAAGGACTTCCTCGGCCGGGGTGCGATCGGCGACGTCCTGCTGTGCTGGGACCCCCGGGAGGAGCGCCTGGTGGCGCTCAAGGTGGTGCGCACCGCCAAGACCGATCCGGAGATGCTGGAGGCCGAGAAGAACGGGCTCTCCCTGCAGGCGCAGCTCGCGGCGGTGGCGCCGCAGGTGGCTGCCGTCTACGAGCAGGGCGCGGACGGCGACTTCTTCTGGGTGGCGATGGAGTACGTGGACGGGACCGACCTCTCGGAGGTCCTCGGCAGGGGCGCGGTGCCCGAGGCGAGAGCGGTAGGCATCGCGCTCGAGCTGGTCTCGATGCTCGAGATCTGCCACGAGTTCTCGGCCGAGGTCGGCGGCCGCCGGATCTTCGGCATCGTTCACGGCGACATCAAGCCCGAGAACATCCGCCTCCAGGACGGGGACCGCGTGCGGGTGCTCGACTTCGGAATCGCCAAGCACCTCTCGCAGACGCGGCGCTTCACCGTCAACCTCTTCGGCAGCCTGCCCTACACCCCGCCCGAGCGCCTGGAGCGGGGCGTGGTGGACCGGCACTCCGATCTCTGGGCGGTCGGCGTGGTCCTCGCGGCGATGGTCTCGGGCCGGCGCCCCTTCCCGGGCAACACCCCCGAGGAGCTGGAACAGGCCATCCGGCATGGGGTGCCGCCGCTGCCGCTCCCTGCCGGCTGCTCGCCGGGCCTTTCCTATGTCGTCGACAGATCGCTCGCCTTCGAGGTCGGCAGGCGCTACCAGACCGCCGCGGAGCTCAAGAGCGACCTCGAGGCCTTGCGCGACGGCCTGCCGCTGCCGGGGACGGAGGAGGGTGACGCCGCCGGCGCCGACCTGCACGCCACCCGCCGCACCGTCCGCCCGCTGTCGCCCGAAGAGACCCGCGCCGCCGAGGCCACCCGCCGCACCGATCGCGCCACCGGCCCGCTGGGCGCTGCCGCCGCCGCTGCCGCTGCTGGCTCGGCGAGCCAAGAGACCGGCCGCGTCACCGGCGCGGGAGGAGCGGCAGTCGCTGGCAGCGCCACCGCGGCAGGAGGCGGAGCCGCGGCGGCAGAGGGCGGGGCGGCGGCGGGAGCGGCGGCCATGGCGGGAGCGGCAGCCACGGCGGGAGGCGCGGCGGCGGCGGCGGGAGCAGCGGCGGCGGCGGCCCCACCGGCTCCGCTCGCCGAGCGGCTATTGCAGGCGGCGCCGGAACCCGTAGCCGCCGGCATCGCGGCGGCGGCGCCACGGCCCCGCCGCCGCTTCCGGCGGCTGATGATGCTGCTCGTGGCCGCCGCGCTGCTTGCCCTCGGCGCCTCCCAGCTGTGGGCCTGGAACCAGGCCAAACAGCTCCGCCGCGACCTGGCCGAGGTGCACCCGGACCTCGACGCCGCCGTCGCGCGCTACGACCAGGTGGCCGCCTGGAGCTGGCTCTCGACCGATCTCTTCGGCGTCGGCGACGAGCTGCAACACGCGCTCGTCGCGGCCGCCTCGCGCATCCTCGACAGCTTCCACGGCGACGACCCGACGACCAGCCAACGCGGGTGGGAGACGGCCTACCGCTTTCTTCACGAGGCGGCCCAGATCGCGCCGCGCGACCGCGGCATCCGCTCGCGGATGCTCTATGCCCACGCCCACCTCGACCGCCTGGCGTCGCTCGCCGCGCGCGGCCAGGGGGACCGCAAGCAAGCCCTGGCGCTGAGCAAGGAGGCGGTCGCGGAGTTCCAGGAGGCGTCGCGCCTGGACCCCAACTGGCCGGATCCCTACCTCGGCCTGGCCCGGATCTACGCCTACGACCAGTTCGATCTCGACGCCCTGCAGAAGACGCTCGCCGAGCTGACGCGGCGCGGCTACCAGCTCGGGCGGCGCGAGAACGCGATGCTCGGCGACGCCTTCCGCATGCGCGGCCTGGCGCTCGAAGCGCGCGCCCACGGCATGCACGGCGGCGCCGGCGAGATCGACCTGCTCAAGCAGGCGCGCGACGACCTCGAGCAGGCGGTCCATTACTATGCCGGCATCCCGGGATACGCCGCCGCCGCCGGCAACCGCAAGGAGGCGGAGGCGCACCTGAACGCGATCGAGGCGCGGCTGTCGCAGCATCGTCCGGCCGGCTTCTGGGAGCGGCTCGGCCGAGCGCTGACGCGGGAGTTCCGCAGGCCTGGCGGCGGCTGAGGGCAGTTGACGGAGGCTGAGGGCTGAGGGCGGTCGACGGATTCTGACGGCGGCTGAGGGCGGCCGCCGGAGGCTGGGGACGGCTGAGGGGAGCCGACGGCAGCTGAGGGAGGCTGGAAGAGGCCGCCCGCGAGGGCCGGCGCACCCGTCGCCGGCCGGCACCAGTGCAACGCGCGCGTGGGGAGAACCGTAAGGAGACCGGATGGGCGTCACCATCAGCCGCGCCGCCGAGCGCCAGAGCCGGCCCACTTCGTGGCACCGCGCCCCGGGCCTCGCGTACGACCCCGGCGGCCATCGCCGTGGACGCGAGGCCGCGCTGCTGGCGCTCGCGGGCGGCGTCGTCGCCTTCGCCATCGTCCTGACCTGGCTCACCGTCTCCCGGCCTCTCGCCGACCTCGAAGCCCGGCTCGCCCGCGGCGAGATCGTCAACCTCAACACAGTGGCGAGCTCCGGCGAGCTGACGCCGCTGCTCTCCTTCCTGCCGAGCATGCAGGAGCGCCTCTTCGTCGCCGAACGCATCCGCCGGCGCCTGGCGGAGTCACCGGTCGGCAACGTCGGCGAGCTGGGACGGCTGCGGGTCGCGGCGGCCGACGGCAACGCGCAACGGCTGCCGGGGCTCGCCGCGCGGCTCGCGGCGTCCGGCAAGGACACGGTGGCGCTCCTCTCGCCGGCCGAGCTGCGCCAGCTCAAACCACAGGTCGTGGTGCGGACCGCCTCCCAGTACCGTTTCTCGTTCCTGCTCGGCGCGGCCCTGCTGCTCGCGGGGTTCGCCGTCGCCCACCTGGTCCTGCGCTTCCGGCGGTTCCAGGGCGACGAGATCCTGTTGCCGGTGCTGCTGCTGTTTTGCGGCCTGGGGTTCGTCCTCATGGCGAGCCTGCGCGACCCGCTGCGCGACCTGCCGCTCCATGCCCGCTTCGCCCAGGGAGTGCTCGCCGGCTGCTGCCTCTTCGTCCTCGGTGCGCTGATCGACCTCGAGCGCACGGTGCTGCCGCGGCGCGGCGCCTGGACGCTGGCGCTGGCGGGGCTGTTCTCCGCGCTGCTGATCGTCTTCGGCGGCGGCCCGGGCGTCAGCGACGCCAAGGTCAACTTCCTCGGCTTCCAGCCGGTCGAGCTGATCAAGATCCTGATCGCGCTGTTCCTCGCGGGCTACTTCGCCGACCGCTGGGAGCTGCTGCGCGAGGTGCCGGAGCGGCGGCTGCCGCTGGGGCGGGCCGCGCGCCGGTTTCCCCTGCCGCGCCTCGAGTACGTGCTGCCGCCGCTGATCGCGATCGGCCTGGTCCTCTTCTTCTTTTTCCTGCAGAAGGACCTGGGACCGGCGCTGGTGCTGGCCTGTCTCTTCCTGATCCTGTTCTCGGTCGCCCGCGGCAGCTCCGGCATGGCCCTGGTCGGCGCGGGGATGGTTGCCGTGGCGTTTCTGGCCGGCTACAAGCTCCACTACCCGCGCACCGTCGGCCAGCGCATCGGCATGTGGCTCGCGCCCTGGGACACCTGGTTCCGCGGCGGCGACCACCTGGCCCAGGCCATCTGGTCGCTGTCGGCGGGCGGAGCGACCGGCACCGGGATCGGGCTGGGCGAGCCGGGCCTGGTGCCGGAGGCGCATACCGACATGGTGCTCTCCGCGCTGGGCGAACAGCTGGGGTTCTTCGGCCTGCTAGCCGTCGCCGGTCTCTACGCGCTGCTGGTCCAGCGCGGCCTGCGCGCGGCGCGGCGGTCCGGGAGCGCGTACGGCTTCTTTCTCGCCCTGGGCTTCACGCTGCTGCTGGCCCTCGAGACCGCGCTGATCAGCGGCGGCGTGCTCGGCCTGCTGCCGCTCTCCGGCGTCACCTCGCCCTTCCTCTCCTCCGGCCGCTCGGCCATGCTCGCCAACTTCCTGGTCGCCGGCATCCTGGCCGGTATCTCCGCCCGCGGCGCCAAGCCCGAGGCGGTGCGGCCGTTCCTCGGCGGCGCGCGCTGGGTCGGCGCCGGCCTCGGCGTCTTCCTCGCCCTGGCCCTGTGGCGCGTGGCCGATTTCCAGCTCCTTCGCGCCGACCACTACCTGACTCACGGCGCCGTCGTGCTGCAAGGCGACGGCGTGCGCCGCGTCCAGTACAACCCGCGGCTCGCCGCCATCGCCGCCACCATCCCCCGCGGCTCGATCGTGGACCGCGCCGGCGTGCTGCTGGCGGGCAGCGATCCCGAGGAGATCGAGCGGCAGCGCGAGCAACTGGTGCAGCTGGGAGCCACGGCCGACGACCTGGCCGGGGCCGGCCCCGACCGCCGCGTCCGCGTCTATCCCTTCGGCGGGCGGACCTTCCATCTGCTCGGCGACCTGCGCAACCGGGTCAACTGGACCGCCCGCAACACCTCTTTCGCCGAGCGCGACGCGCGCATCCGCCTGCAGGGCTACGACGACTACGCCGGCGTCATCCGGGTGCGGCAGCAGGACGGGACCGAGGCGCCACAGGTGGTCGTCGACTACCGCGAGCTCGTGCCGCTGCTCCGCCATCGCTACCAGCCGGAGCACCCGGCGGTGAAGAAGATCCTCGCCCGCGACCGCACCGTGAGGCTCACCGTGGACGTGCGGCTCGAGCTCGCGGCCGAGGAGATCCTCGCCCGGCACGCCGCCCAGGCCGGCTTCGGCGCCGCCGCCGTGGTGCTCGACGCCGCCAGCGGCGATCTCCTCGCCGCCGCCTCGTACCCGTACCCGCTGCGCCTGCCGGTCGACGCGCCGGTGGCTGCCGGGGCCGCAGGGGCCGCGGGAGCCGCCGGGGCCGCGGGGACGGGGGCGCCTGGTTCGGCTGGCGCGGCGGGAGGGGCCGGCGGGGCGGGCGCGGCTAGCGGAGTTGGCGGGCCGGGGCCGGCGGGCAGCGCCGGCGGGGTGCTGGTGGATCGCGCGCGGTACGGCATCTACCCGCCCGGCTCGACCTTCAAAGTGGTCACCGCGCTCGCGGCCCTGCGCAAGGACCCCGGCATCGCCACCCGGACGTTCGAGTGCAAGCTGCTGCCGGAAGGGCGCGCCGGCAACCGCGTGCGCGGGCGCCTGGTGCGCGACGATCCCACGGTCACCAGGCCCCATGGCACGGTGAACCTCGACAAGGGCATCCGGCACTCGTGCAACGCCTACTTCGCGCAGCTCGCCACCTATGGCGTGGGGGCGGAGGCGCTGCTCAAGACGGCGCAGATCTTCGGCATCCCGGTCGCCCGGCCGAACACTCCCCGGGCGCTCGAGAATGCCCTCCCCCAGGCCGCCTATGGCCAGGGGCAGGTGATCGCCACGCCGCTGCAGATGGCGCGGGTGGCGGCGACCATCGCGGCCGGCGGGAAGATGCCCGAAGTGCGCTGGATCGAGCCCGAGGAGGGAGCGCGCGTGGCGGTGGGGGTGGCGGGTGCCGCATCGGGGCCGCGCTCGCCGGACGCCGCGCCGGCGCCCCCCATGCCGGTGCTCGACGCCACCGCGACCGGCATCGTCGCCCGCGCCATGCGCGGCGTGGTGACCGAAGGGACCGCGGCGGCCTTCCTCTCCGGGGTGCAACCGCCGATGGCAGGCAAGACCGGCACCGCCGAGGTCCAGGACAAGAAATCGCATTCCTGGTTCATCGGTTTCGCGCCCTACGGCGCTGGCGGCAGGCGTGTTGCCGTCGCGGTGATCGTCGAGCACGGCGGCTACGGCGGCCGGCTGGCGGCGCCTGCCGCCGGGGAGATCATGCGCCGCGCCGCGGCGCTGGGGCTGCTGCAAGACACCGGCAATGGGGGAACCGCTCGATGAGCTTCGACCGCTTGATCGACAAGCTCCGCCAGTGGCGGCGGCCCTGGGTGGCCGGCACCGAGCCGGTCGAGATCCATCGCGCCCTGCTCGAGGACATCGAGGCGCAGGTGGTGGCGGTGGGCGGAGGCAGGCGGGTCTTTCCTTTCGACCGGGTCGAGGTCAAGCTCCTCGCCGCGACGCCCGAGGACACCTCGCGGCTGCAGGCCATCGCCCAGGATGGATGGGACCTCGAGCGCGAGGTCAAGGAGCGCCTGAAAGCGAACGGCGCCCGTTTCCCGGAAGGGCTCGCGATCCCCGTCGAGGTGACGGAGCAGGACGGCCCCGAGTTTGGCGGCCGCCGCTACGCCCTGGCTTTCCGCAAGGCGGCCCTAGGGGAGGCTGAGCCCCCGGCGCGCGCCGTCCGGCCGCTCCTCCGCCTGGCCATCGTCAAGGGCAAGGCGGTCCGGGACGACTACGACTTCACCGCCGATCGCATCTTCCTCGGCCGCCTCGAAGAGGTGCTCGACGCCGGCGGCAGGGTCAAGCGCCGCAACGACGTCGCGTTCCTGGAAGAAGGCGAGATCGAGCAGACCGTCTCCCGCGAGCACGCCCGCATCGCCTGGGAACCCGAGAGCAACGCCTTCTGGCTGCGCGACGAGGGCAGCGCCTCGGGCACCCTCCTCTTCCGGTCCGGCCGCTCGATCGAAGTCAGCCGCCACGACCGCCGAGGTGTTCGCCTGGAGAACGGCGACGAGATCTACCTCGGCCGAGCAGCACTGAAAGTAGAGATCGGCCGCAGCGCCGGGTGAGGAGACCGACGATGACGCCGCTGACCTTCGAGTACGACGAGGTTGGGGACAGGCCTTTGGAAAGGTTTCCCATGAAGAGCGTCCTGATTGCCTGTCGCCTGTGCTTGGCCCTGGTGGCGTTGCCGTGCATGGCGGCAGCGTCCATTCCTGAGGAGACGGACGCGGCGGCCGGGGCGTCGCTGCCGCCCTTGACCGTTGCCCACGTCGCGGTGAGGCAGTTCGCCGACATTGCCGTCATGTCACCGGATGAACGTCTCGCATATGTGACTGGCCACCAGGAGGACTCGATCGTGGTGATCGATCTCCGGACGGCGCGGGTACTTCATCAATTCCCGGTTCCGGTTCCCGACAAGGTCTGGGACCTCGCCATCTCTCCGGATGGCCGGCGTCTTTTCGTCTCCTCCACGACGTTCCCCTCCCCGCTCACCGACCAGTGCAGCGGAATGTTGCTTCGCGGTCCCTCCCCCGGCCACCTGTTCATCATGGACGCCCGGTCCGGCGCCGTGACCAACACGTTGCCGCTGCCCGCCCAGGCGCTCTCCCTGCTGCTGAGCCCGGACGGCACCCAGCTTGCGGCGGTCACCACGATCGGCGTCGAGCTCGTCGACCTCCGCTCCGAAACCATCGTGGCGAGCATTGCCGCACCGGCCGGTTTCGTCGGCATCGACAGCGCGGTCTTCGCGGAGGGAGGGACCAAGATCTTTGCCACCGAGGTGGTGCAAGGAGTCGCGGTCTTCGATTTGACGGACGGCTCCGCTCACGCCTTGGCGTCGCCTCCCGGTTACGTGATCGACGGGCAAGGCATCACCAGCATCTCGTCGCTGAACCTGGTCTTCACCTCGCTCGTGGACTCGCGGAGCATCCTGGCCTTCGGCGTGATCGATCCTTCGACGGAGGAGGTCAGGCCGGTGCCGGCGCCGTCCAATGCGTTCGGGGGAGTGCTGTATGCCCATCGCCAGTCACGTCTGTTCCTGCCGGGCTCCGCCAACGTGCTCGACGCTTCCACGTTCAGCGTCGTCGGCGCGTTGCCGGTGTTCTATTTCCAAACCGGTCTCGTGGGCCAGCTCTCGCCGGACGAGTCGATCCTCTATGTCCGGCCGGTCAGCGCACCCATCGATACACTGCTGCTGCTCGGCCGTCCGGTACATTACGATCTGGTGGCGATCGACACCGCTTCGCTGCACACGCTGACCTACATCAACATCACTCAGGGGTCCGTGCGATGCACCAGACAAACTCCCCTGATCGTCGGACCGAGCGGCCAGGTCCTGGTGCTGCCGAATCCCGGTCTGCGAACCGTCAGCATCGTCAAGGCCTGCTCGCCCGCCCACCCGGCCAGAGTCTGCAAGTAGGAGCGTCATGGCGGAGCACACCGGGCAGCGCCTGGCGTAAAATGGCCGCGAGGAGGATGGACGATGCCTCTCTATGAGTATCGTTGCCGCGACTGCGGCAATCAGTTCGAGATCCTGCAGCGGCTCGGCGAGGGCGCCGCTGGGCTGAGCTGCACGAGCTGCGGCGCCGCGGCGCTCGACAAGCAGTTCTCGACCTTTGCCACGAGCAGCGGCAGTTCCTCCGGCTTCGAGGCGGGGGCCGGATGCGACGCTTCCGACTGCGGCGCCGAGGCCGGCGGGTGCTGCGGCGGCGGCTCCTGCTCGTGGGATTCCCTCAACTGAGCTGACGCACTCCACACTCGGCGCCCTACCCTGCTCCGGCGCCTCGCGCGAAACGCCGCGAGCTTGGGCGTCAGACCACCGGTTCCTCGGGCGGCGCCGGCGCGGCGAGGATGTCCACCAGGCGGGAGAGGGCGCCCGCGAGGCGGTCGCGCTCGGCGACCGGTCCCAGGCAGATGCGCACGGCGGCCGGGGCCGCGGCGGGCTCGGTCGCGAAGGCGGCGGCCGGGTTGACGGCCACCCCTCGCCGCCGCGCCTCCTCGACGAATGGCTCGACTCTCCAGGGAGAAGGCAGCTCCAGCCATAGGTGGCTGCTGCACGGGTGCGCGGTCCAGCTCAGGCCGGCAAGGATGGACCGGGCGATCTGCTGGCGGCGCCCCACCTCGCGGCGCTTGGCTGCGGCGATGCGGCCGGCGGTCCCATCCAAGATCCAGCGGGTCGCCAGGTCGGCGAGATGAGGAGCGGCTACCAGGCCGGTCGCCGCGACCTCCGCTTGCAGCCTCGGAACCAGCGGCTCCGGCGCGATCAGGTAACCGATGCGCATCCCCGGCGCAAACGCCTTGCTGCCGGTGATGATGTGGCAGGTGCGCTCCGGAGCGAGGGCCGCGAGCGGCGGCGGCGAGTCTGGGAGCAGGAACTCGTAGACGCTGTCCTCGATCAGGGCGAGATCGAGTCGGCGTGCCATCTCGGCGAGCTCGAGGCGGCGAGCCTCCGGCATGAGCGCCGAGGTCGGGTTGTGCAAGGTGGGCTGGCAGAAGAGGACGCCGCCAGGACGGCCGTCGTGCACCTCGGCGAGCGCGGCGGGGATCAGCCCGTGCCCGTCGACCGCCACCGGCCGCGGTTGCAAACCCAGAGTGCGCGCCGCCCGCTCGATGCCCGGGTAGGTCAGGGCCTCCACGTACAGATCACCGCCGGGACGCGCCAGCGCGGCCAGGGCGATGAGGATGCCGTGCTGCGCGCCGCTGGTGACCACCACCTCCGCCGCGCGTGGTGCCCAGCCGCTGCGTCTCACCCAGGCGGCGCCGGCGCTCCGGTGCTCGCCGCCGCCTCCCGGCGGATAGCGCCGTTGCAAGACCTCCCAGAGCAGGCGCCCGTCCGCTGCCAGCTGTCGCGAGGCGCCGGCCTCGTCCTCGCCGATCGCCACGAAGTTGGCGGTCAGGTCGACGAAATCGGCGCCGTCCGGTATCGATGGCCGGCTGCCGGGGGCCGCCGCGAGCACGAAGGTGCCGCGGCCCACCTCTCCGCGGACCAGTCCCCATCCCGCGGCCTCGCGATAGGCCCGGCTGGCGGTCACGACCGTGGTCTTCAACGCACGCGCCAGCTCGCGGTGAGTGGGCAGGCGCGTGCCCGCTTGCAGCCGTCCGCTCGCGACGTCTTCCCGCAGAGCCGCGGCGACCCGGCGGTAGAGCGGGCCTGGCGCATCAGTCAGTCTGGGTTGCCACATTGTCATCCTACAATTGTACTACTTGACTCCATTCCCATCGCCAACCTAATCTCTGATCGGCAAGAGGAAAGGGCCTCGATTGTACTACTACAATTGGGCGAAAACACCTGAATCTCTGGCCGCTGCGAGGGGAACGGTAGGGCCGCGGACAAGCGTCCGAGGACGGCGACCGGCGACAGGGCGTAGGCGGCGCGAAGCGGCCCGCCGGTCGCCGCCCGCAGGAGCGCTTGCTCCGCGGCCCGGCGGGGCCTCGGCGCGGTAGGGGTTAAGGAGGAGCGGTCCGATGCTGATGTACCACGTCGATGCCTTTGCGGACCGGCCCTTCGCCGGGAATCCGGCCGCGGTCTGCCTGCTGTCGCGCCCGCGTGACGATTCCTGGATGCATTCGTTGGCAAGGGAGCTCAATCTGCCCAAGACCGCCTTCGTGCTCCGCGAAGGCGCGGAAGAGACCTTCCGCCTGCGCTGGTTCGGCATGGACGGCGAGTCCCAGCTCTGCGGCCATGCCACCCTCGCGGCCGCTCATGTCCTGTGGCAGAGCGCGCTGGCGCCGCCCGCCGAGCCGATCCGCTTCCTGACCGCCAGCGGCACCTTGCAGGCGCGCCAGCTCGGGGCGGGATGGATCGAGCTCGACTTTCCGGCGGAGGTCGCCGTCGAGGAAGCGCGGCCGGCCCTGGCAGCGGCGCTGGGAGTGGAGCCGCGCTGGATGGGCCGCAACCGCCTTCACTTCCTGGTCGAGGTGGAGAGCGAACAGCTCGTGCGCGCCTTGCGGCCGGATTTCCGGCAGCTGGCGGCGGTCCTGCCGCCCGCCCGCGGTGTGATCGTCACCGCCCGCGCCGCCGCCGCCGGTCCCGGCGGCGGCTACGATTTCGTCTCTCGTTGCTTTGCCCCAGCCATTGGCATCGACGAAGATCCGGTCACCGGTTCGGCGCACTGCGCGCTGGGTCCGTACTGGGCGGCGAAGCTCGGCAAAGTACAGCTTGACGCCTTCCAGGCATCGTCGCGCGGCGGCGCCCTGCGGGTCCGGGTCGCCGGCGATCGCGTCTTTCTAGCGGGTCAGGCGGTGAGCTTGCTCCGCAGCGAGTTGCTCTTAAGGAGAGAGTGATGATCGAAGTGATCCTCAAACGGTTCGAGAACCCGGACGAGACCCGCGTCTTCGAGAAGGGGCGATTCGACGTCGTGCGGCTCGGCGGCCTCACCATCGGCCGCGCCCAGTACGAGCCCGGCTGGCGTTGGTCCACCCACGTCGGTCCCCAGGCGGGCACCGAGCTCTGCGAAGTCGAGCACGTCGGGATGGTGATCTCCGGCCGCGCCGCCGTGGCGATGCGCGACGGCAGGCAATTCGAGCTGGCCGCGGGCTCCCTGTTCTACATCCCGCCGGATCCACACGACAGCTGGGTGATCGGAGACGAGCCTTACGTCTCGCTGCACTTCCACGGAGCAGGGGACTACACCCGGTGATGCCTCCGGTGTGACCGGTGACCGCAGAGAGCAGAGGATGCCATGGGACTTGCGATCTATCAGGTGGACGCTTTCACCGAGCGGCCTTTCGCCGGCAACCCGGCGGGTGTCTGCCCGCTGCCGCTTCCCTCGTTCCCGGATGCCGGCTGGATGCAGGCTGTGGCGACGGAGATGAACCTCGCCGCGACGGCATTCCTGGTGCGCCGCGGCAGCGGCGCGGAGCTCGACCTGCGCTGGTTCACGCGGGCAGTCGAGCTCGAGCTGTGCGGCCATGCAACCCTGGCTTCGGCGCACGTGCTCTGGGAGACCGGCGCGGTGGCGGCGGCGGCGCCGATCCGCTTCCATACCCGGTCCGGCGTGCTGAGCGCCACACGACGCGGCAAGTGGATCGAGCTGGACTTCCCGGCAGAGCGAGCGAGCACCCTGCCGGAACCACTGCCGCGGCTGGCCGAGATCCTGGGGGCGTCGCCGGTCTGGGTCGGCGCCAACCGGTTCGACCTGGTGATCGAGCTCGCGGACGAAGGCGCGGTGCGCGCGCTCGCTCCCGATCTCAGGCGTCTTGCCGCCTTGCCTTACCGCGGCTTCATGGTCACTGCCCGCGCCGCGGCGCCGGGGTATGACATGGTGTCCCGCTTCTTCGCCCCTGCCCTAGGCATCGACGAGGATGCAGTCACCGGCTCCGCCCACTGCTGCCTTGGACCGTACTGGAGCGAGCGCCTGGGCAAGAATTCACTCCTTGGTTACCAGGCCTCGCCCCGCGGCGGCGAGGTGCGCGTCGAGCTGGCCGGCGATCGCGTCCATCTCGGCGGCCAGGCGGTGACGGTGCTCCGAGGCGAGCTCGCTGGCGCGGCCACCGCGGCTGCTGCGGCCGCGGCGCCCGCCCCCGCCGAGGCTCTCGCAGGGTAGCGCTCGTTCACGCCTGCTCCTGCTGGCGGAAGCCCAACAGCGGGTGGGGCCGGTAGGGCTCGGCCAGGGCCGCGAGGTCGCCGTCGTCGAGGCGGAGCGACAGGGCCGCCACCGCGTCTTCGAGGTGCTCGAGCCGGGTAGCGCCGACGATGGGGGCGGTGACGGCCGGCTGATGCAGCAGCCAGGCGAGGGCGACCTGGGCGGAACGGACGCCGAGGCGGCCGGCCACCGCGACGACCCGCTCCACGACGTCGAAGTCCGAATCCTGGTAGTACAGCCGCTGGGCGTAGTCGTCGCTGTGCGCGCGGCGGGTCTCGCCCAGGCCCTCGCCGCGGCGGCGATTGCCGGCCAGGAAGCCGCGGGCGAGGGGACTCCATGGGATGACCCCGAGTCCCTCCTCGCGGCAGAGCGGCAGCATCTCCCGCTCCTCCTCGCGATAGACCAGGTTGTAGTGGTCCTGCATGGAGACGAAGCGGGTCCAACCATGCCGGTCGGCGAGATAGAGCGCCTTGGCGAGCTGCCAGGCGTACATGCTCGAGGCGCCGAGGTAGCGGGCCTTGCCTGCCCGCACCACGTCATGGAGCGCTTCCAGCGTCTCCTCGATCGGCGTCGCGGTGTCCCAGCGATGGATCTGGTAGAGGTCGACGTAGTCGGTGCCGAGGCGGCGCAGCGAGCCGTCGATGGCGTCGAGGATGTGTTTGCGCGACAGCCCGCGGTCATTCGGACCCTTGCCCATCGGAAAGAAGACCTTGGTGGCGATGACCACCTGGTCGCGCTCGGCGAAGTCGCCGAGCGCCCGCCCCAGCACCTCCTCGCTGGCGCCGCGCGAGTACATGTCGGCGGTGTCGAAGAAGTTCACGCCCATCTCGAGCGCCCGGCGGATGAACGGCCTGCTCTCCTCTTCCGGCAGCACCCAGTCGCGCCACTCGCGGCTGCCATAGCTCATGCAACCGAGGCAGAGACGGGAGACCTTGAGTCCGGTACGGCCCAGGTTGACGTAGTCCATGGACCGTCAGTCTATCCGCGGCTGTCGTCCGCGGCGCCGAGGGCGGCCAGCAACAGCACCTGGGTGAGAGCCGAGGGAGAGCCGACGGCGGCGCGCAACAGCATCTTCAGCTTCTTCTCGAGCTCCTGCGCCAGGCGGCTGTCGGGATCGTAAGGAAGAGTGAGGAAGCCGAGGGCGGCGCCGGGAAAGCCGAGCGCTGCGGCAAGAAATCCTCCGGCTGGCGCACCCGCAGGCCCAGGACCGGCAGCGCCCGCCAGAGTCCGGGAGCCTCCTCCCGGATCAGGTCATTGCCCGGATCGTTCGTCGCCGGTGTCGCCGGTGTCATCTGCCGCCCCTGCCATCCGCATCTTATGATTCCCGCGGGCGCCCGCTCGCGCCGGTTCCCCGCCCCCGTTCGAGAGAGCGGTGACGGGAGGCAACGGCCGTTCCAGAGCGCATGGCGCCTGTCCCGCCCTGCAGGATTGAGCGCACTTACAGCAGATGTAGAGACGCGCCACGCTTGAAGATCTGCGCGTCTTTGACTAATATATAATCGTCTGAGTGTCCGCGAGCGCCGAAGCATGCCCCGGCACCGCCATGCTCGCGGCCGCCGCCGGGAAGTTTTCGCCGCTCCGGCGGGTTCCCCGAAGCGCCGACCTGAGATCCATTGCAGGCAGAAGGAATGAAGAGGAGAAGCCCATGACCGCCACCACGGCCCCCATCGAGACCCTGCCGTTTCAAGCCGAGACCAAGCAGCTGCTGGACATCATGATCCACTCGCTGTACTCGAACAAAGAGATCTTTCTGCGCGAGCTGATCTCGAACGCATCCGACGCGCTCGACCGCCTGCGCTTCGAGGCGATCACCCAGCCCGAGCTGATGGCCGGCGACGAGAAGCTCGAGATCCGGATCGAGGCCGACCGCGAGCGCCGCACCCTGACCGTCCGCGACAACGGCATTGGCATGAACCGCGCCGAGGTGGTCGCCGACATCGGCACCATCGCCAAGTCGGGCACCCGCGAGCTGGTCGAGCGTCTCAAGCAGGGCGAATCGAAGCAGGCCATCGCCGAGATGATCGGCCAGTTCGGCGTCGGCTTCTACTCCTCGTTCATGGCCGCCGATCGCGTCGAGCTGGTGAGCCGCCGCGCCGGCGATTCCGCCGCCACCCGTTGGGAGTCGACCGGCGACGGCACGTACCAGATCTCGGAGGTCGATCCCGAGCACCTGCCCGGCCGCGGCACCTCGATCACCCTCCATCTCAAGCCCGAGGACCGCGACAACGGCATCGAGGACTGGAGCGACCGCTGGGTGATCAGCCGCATCGTCCGCCGCTACTCGGACTTCGTCTCCTACCCGATCATCCTCACCGCCGAGAAGGACCCCGAGATCGAGGATCTGGCGAAGGAGAAGGAGACCGGCGAGAAGCCGAAGATGCCGCTCGAGGAGAAGGTCCTGAACTCGATGAAGCCGATCTGGACGCGGCCACAGTCCGAGGTCACCGCCGAGGAATACAACGAGTTCTATCGCCACATCGCGCACGACTGGACCGAGCCGCTGAAAGTGATCTCCTTCAAGGCCGAAGGGCGCATCGAGTACCAGGCGCTGCTGTTCGTGCCGGCGCAGGCGCCCTACGACTTGTACTACGTGGCTTCGAAGCCCGGCCTGCAGCTCTACGTCAAGCGCATCCAGATCCTCGAGAAATGCGAGGACCTGCTCCCCCAGTACCTGCGTTTCGTGCGCGGCGTCGTCGACTCGCCCGACCTATCACTCAACGTCTCGCGCGAGATGCTGCAGCAGGACCGCCACATCACGACGATGCGCAAGGGGCTGACCAAGAAGGTGCTCGATACTCTGGCGGAGATGAACGAGATGCGCGAGAAGGAGCCAGAGACCTATAGCAAGTTCTGGAAGGAGTTCGGCCGTGCCATCAAGGAAGGCGTCAGCTCCGACTACGAGAACAAGGACCGGCTGCTCGAGCTGCTGATCTTCGAATCGTCGCACGATCCCGAGAAGCTCACCTCCCTCAAAGACTACGTGTCACGGATGCAGGAGGGGCAGAACGAGATCTTCTATCTCACCGGCGAGTCGCGCTCGCAGGTCGAGAATTCACCCCATCTCGAGGCGATCAAGGAGAAGGGCTACGAGGTGCTCTACCTGGTCGACACGGTCGACGAGCTGCTCACCCAGTCGCTGAACGAGTACGCGGGCAAGCGTCTGAAGTCGGTGGGCAAGGGCACGGTCTCGCTCGGCAGCGACGAGGAGAAGAAGCAGGCCGAAGAGGCGCTCAAGGCCAAGGAGGAGGAGCTCAAGCCGCTGCTCGAGCTGCTGCAAAAGAAGCTCGACGAGCACGTCAAGCAGGTGCGCCTGACGAGCCGCCTCACCGCCTCGCCGGTCTGCCTGGTGGGCGCCGAGCACGACTACAGCCCGCAGCTCGAGAAGCTGCTGCAGAAGGGCAAGGGCGGCGGCCCGAAGCAGCGCCGCATCATGGAGCTCAACCCCGGCCACCGCATCCTGGCCGGCCTCAAGGAGCACTTCGACCGCGACGCCGACGATCCGCTGATCGGCGAGTACGCCGAGCTGCTGCTGGGCTACGGCCTGCTCGCCGAAGGCTCCGAGCTGCCCGACTCGGCCCGCTTCAACCGCGCCATCGCCGAGCTCATGGCCAGGGGCATCTAGCCCGTATATTTCACACCCGATGTGAGATCGGGCTCGTTGACCCAGGCCGCGGAGTAGACGAGCGGCGCCTCACTCGAGAACCTGGATCTCGGGGTAGAGCGGAGATGAGATCTCGAGCTGGGAAGCGCCTGCCCCTTTGAGGTATGCGTCGAAGAAGCTGTGGACGCAGTACGCCGTCACGGCGAGCTGGCGGCGTCCGCCGATGCCGAGCTTGCCGAAGACGCGGAACGCCCCCCGCACGAGATGGCTCTTCAACAGGGCTCCATCGTCGCTGAAGGTGAAGTGGTTCGCGCCACGGATCTCGATATACAGCCTGCGATCCGGCGGCAGACGATCATAGATCGATTGGATATCGGCACTGATCTTACGGACCTCCGCGCCGGACGAGAAATCGCCCTGGCCGCTCATGAGGAACATGAACGGCTGATGGACGCCCTCCTGAATGACGCTACCGAAGGGTGCACCGTCGACGTCGATCCCCGCTTTGCACCTAGGGTCCTCGTGGCAGAATTGTGCGGCTGTCGCTCCGCCAAACGAGTGGCCGAAGACCCCCACTCGCGTCAAGTCGAGCCGCCCCGTGAACTTGCCTGACGCGTTTGAGGCATTCAACCGCTCCAACCGATCGAGCACGAACGCGATGTCGGCGGTCCACGCGGCCACCAGTTTGTTGCCGACTCGCTCGAGCTCCGGGCCCGAGAAGAGCTCCGGGTTGTTCTCCGGCGTCCTGGTGATCACCCGGCCGTCAGGGAAAACGACGACCCGCGTGCGAAAGGGAGCATCGAAGCCCACGACGACGTAACCGTGACTGGCCAGATCCTCGGCAAGTGTCGAATAATTCGTCACCTCGGCAGAGGCGCCCCCGCGCATGATCGCCACCGGGTACGATCGCTGCTGCGGTGAAACATCGGAGTCCTGAGCGCTGTGCGAATGGACCAACGATAAATCTCGGGTCAGCAGCGCGAAGAGCGCGCTGGTTTGCCGTTCCAATGCGGTTCGCCATGGAGCGGGCAGATAGTCCGCGATCTTCGCCGCGGATTGTCCAGGCGCCGACGGGTACCAGATCCACACGACGAGCTCGCGCCTGGTACCCGGAACCGGCGCCAGCGTGTCCGCATGAGCGTCGTCCGCCCAAGCATAGGTCGCGCGGCCGACCGCGAATGGTCCCGTGGGAGTCGGGAGCGTGACTTCGGTCCTGTGTTCCAGCCAGAGCGACCCGAACAACGCCCCGACCCCGAGAACACCCAGCGTCGCCAGCACCGCGCAGCCCTTGAGTATCCGGCGGACTCGTCGCGTTTTACGCGGCTGCATCCGTTGCACCGCGGGGTCAGGCACGGTCAACCCGACGCGGCAGCCTGCCGGACCTGAGCGAGGCCATCCCGACAGCGATTGCAGTGAGCAGCGCTGACGCTGGAGGAACGACCACGTAGACGAACGCGGCCTGCGCCTTACGGTGGCCCCTGGCATCATTCCCGTAGATGGCCAGGGAGCCCAGCGTGACCAACAGCGTCGCGCAATAGAGCGTCACTCGGATGGGAACCGACCAACGCTTCGAGACCACGTCAGCCCAGATGAGAGCCAGGAACGGAGAGAGCACCCAGATCGCGAACAGCGCAAGCAGGAGTCGGGGACTGCGCTGCCCTGCGTGGAGCAACAGACCGACCGAGCCCACCGCTCCAGCCAGCGCCGCGATCAAGGCCGCTGCGCGCAGCGGGCCAAGGAAGCCGCCCTCGCGCCGCTCACCGTCAAGAGAGGGGCTCACGCTGAGCGGCCCCTCTACGGCATCGCGAGGGCGGCGATCTCGGCGTCGGCCTCGGTGCGGCCGCCATCACGGGCGGCGGTGATCGCCGATGCCGCCCGGCCTGCCCGCCCCGCCGCCGGCACCGTGCCGAAGCGCCGCTCGCGGTGGCGGAACTCGAGCACCGCATCCTCGAGGTCGGCGGCGCCGAAATCGGGCCACATGCGCTCGGTGAAGATCAGCTCGGCGTAGGCGCACTCCCAGAGCAGGAAGTCCGACAGGCGCTTCTCGCCGCCGGTGCGGATCAGCAGGTCGACGTCGTGGGCGCGCTGCTCGGGGCAGTCGGCGACAAGGCGCGAGAACTCCTCGCGCGAGATCTGGGTGGGCGCCTCCGGCAGCTGGCCGCCGCTCAGGCGCCAGGCAGCGCGCATGATGGCGTCACGCGCCGAGTAGTCGACGGCGATCCGCAGCCAGAGCTTCTCGCCGCGCGAGGTCGCCCGCTCGGCCGACTCGATCTCCCGCACCAGCGAGGAGGCGAGGCGGTCGCGCCTGCCGATGACCTGGACGCGGACGCCGTTCTCGACGCAACGCCCGGTTTCCGCCATCAGGTAGCGCCGCAGCAGGCGCATCAGGGCGCCCACCTCTTCCGGCGGCCGCCGCCAGTTGTCCGAAGAGAACGCGTACAGGGTCAGGATGTCGATCCCGAGACCCGGCGCGGCTTCGACCGTCCGCCGCACCGTGTCGGCTCCCGCCAGGTGTCCCGCGGTCCGCGACTTGCCGCGTGCCACGGCCCAGCGGCCGTTGCCATCCATGATGATGGCGGCATGGAGGCCGCTCAACGCCCGCCTCCCGCCGCCGCCCTGGGCACCGGGAACCCGATCCATCTCTCGTGGGCCATTCGCCCATCCCTCCTCGAGCTCGCAACAGGTTGCATGAAGAACCTACGTGGCCAGCGGTGCCGCCGTCGTCAGCGCTCGCCAGCGCTGCTCAAGCGTCCCGCGTGGCGTGGATGATGGCTTCCATGTGATCGAGGTAGCGCTCGAGCGCCCGCTTGCCGGCGGCGGTGAGGCGGTACTCGGTCTTCGGCAGCCGGCCGACGAACGACTTGTTGCACTGGATGTAACCGGCCTCTTCGAGCTTGCGCGCGTGCACGCTGAGGTTGCCGTCGGTGGTGCGCAGCAGGCTCTTGAGATCGTTGAAGCTCAACCGCTCGTCCACCGCCAGCGCCGACACGATGCCCAGGCGCATGCGCTCGTGGATCAGGCGGTCGAGCTCGAGCGCGGCGCGGGTGGTGCCCTCCGGGGGCGGCGCGCTCGGGGTGGGAGTGCCGTGGTCCCCGTCGCCCGGCAGGTGGCTGTGCTTTGCGATCCTCGCCATCTTGGCCATCCTCAGCTCATCCGCCGTGCCGCCTGGCGATGAACAGGCCGAACAGCAAATTGAGGCCGCCGAAGCCCGCCGCCAGGAAAGCGTCGCCCCAGCTTGCCGGAGCGAACAGCGCGGCGCCGCCCAGCGCCATGAATCCCAGTCCCATGACCGGCACGATGCGCACCGAAAAGGCGCCGCCGGTGACCACGGCCGTGCCGTACAGCAGCAGCCAGGCGCCGGGCAGGAGGGCGCGCTCGCCGGCGGCGAACAGCGCCACGCTGAGCAGCGCGCCGGCGACGAGCGGCGGCACCAGGCCGAGCGCGAAGCGGCGTCCGGGCCGCGACAACAGGCTGACGCGGGCCTGCCGCGCTTTCCACACGACGGCCCCGCCGGTGACCACGGCGGCGATCAGCGCCTCCGCGAGCCAGATCATCAGCCAACCCTGCGCCGTCGCCTGCCGCGCCGCCAGCCAGGCAGCCGCCAGGGCGGTCAGGCCGACGGCGATCTCGCCGACGCCGGAGACGGCGGTGAAGTACACCGCGTCCTCCATGGTCTGGCGGATGAACCGCAGGTTGTCCATCGCCCGCAGGTGCAGCGCGGGCGGCTCGGCCGGGCCGGCCACGGAAGAGAGCGGGGTGCGGGCGCGCGTCGGCAAGCTCACGGGCGCAACTCTACCGGGAGCTCAGAGCCCCCGTCAAGTACTTTACGCCACAAAGTCAGGAGCGCCTTGGCTTCGGACGTCGAATCCTCCTCGAAGCGCATGACGCGCGGCGGCATGCCGGAGTGATAGAACCTCCGCATGCGCGGCTCCGTGGTCGGCCTGCTGCTCGACGTGGTCGCCGTCGCCCTGTTCGGCATCTACCTCGTGGCGGCGGTGCCGCTGGCGATCCGGCGAGCGGTCAACATGCTGCGCACGGAGGCGCAGGTCGCCGCGGGCGAGAGCCTGACCGACGCGCGCGCCCGCTGCTTCGGCGACTCCTACACCCGCGCCATCGACGAGATCCGCAAGGCTCTCCCCGCCGATCGCGCCTACCTGCTGGTGGACGGCGGCAGGCCGCAGGACGGCGACGCCTACTGGGTCCGCTACGACCTCGCGCCGCGGCCCGCGGTCTTCGCCGGCCAGCTCGAGCTGCTGGACGCGGCCCGGCTGCGGCGTACGATCGAAGGCGCGAACCTCAGCGACCTCCGGCAGGTCGTCGTGGCCTACGCTCCCGGCGTGCCGCCGCGCCTCTACGACCTCGCGAGCTTCCTCGGCGGTCTCGCCCGCCGCCCTGGCGCCGCGCCCACCCCCGACCAGCCAGGAGCACCGCGACCGGCGACCGCCGGAGCCGCTGCCGGCCATGGACCCTAAGCTGCCGGCAGGGCTCGCCGCGATCGGCCTGTTCGCGTTGCCCGGCTTCGCGCTGACCGAGCTCTTCCCCGCCCTGCGCCGGCGGCCCTTGCCGCGACGCGCCGCCTACGGCTACCTGCTGGGAGTGGCCGCTGTCGCGGGCACCCTGTACTTCCTCTCCCACGCGTTCGGCGTGCCGCTGCGGCCGCCGGCGATCTGGACGACCGTTGCCGTGCCTGCGGTCGCCGGCCTGGTCTTCGGCCTGGCCCGGCGGCGCGGGGTCCGCGCGGCGGGGCGCCAGGTCCGCGCGGCGGGGCGCCGTGGCTCCTGGCGGCCGGCGGCATGGCTCGCCGATCTTGGCGGACCCCTGCCGCTCGCCTGCGTGCTGGTCGCGGCGCTGGTCTGCTGCGGCATGCTCGCCGAGGCGATGAGCAACCCGATTCGTGACTGGGATGGCCGGATGACCTGGGACACCCAGGCCCGCTACGTCCGCGCGGCCGGCACGGTCGACGCCCGCGTGATCCGCGACCCGCGCTGGTACGTCACCCACCCGCAGTACCCGTTACTGCTTCCCGTCGCGCAAGTGGCGGTGCTCGAGGCCTTCGACGCCGACCCCGACAGTCATCTGGTGCGCGCCATCTATGCCGCCTTCCTGCCGGTGCTGCTCCTGGTGGCCTACGACGGCGCGCGCCGTGTCGCCGGCCGCGGCGCCGCCGCCCTGATCGTGCTCGCGGCGGCGACCGTCCCGTTCTTCACCTTCGGCGAGGGCGGCGCCTTCAGCACCTACAGCGACCTGCCGCTGGCCTGTTTCTACGGCGCCGGTCTGGTCCTGCTGCTGGGCCCGCGGCCCAGGATCGCCGACGGAGTGGCCGCCGGCCTGCTGCTCGGCGGCGCGGCGCTGACGAAGAACGAGGGCCTGCCGCTCGGGCTCCTGGCGCTGGCGCTCGGCTGGCGCGGCGCCTTCGGCAACCGGCAGCGCGCTGGCCGGCGCCGCGCCACCATGCCGCCCGCGGTCGCCGCCCGGCGTATCGCCGCGGTCGCGGCCCCGCTGCTGCTGGCCACTGCGTTGCTGCTCTCCTGGCGCTCAGGCATACCCAATCGTCAAGACGAGGCCTACCCCGATCTGTTGCAGAGCGGCCGGCTCTGGCCCGGCATCGTCACCAACGTGGCGGTCTTCGGTCCGCTGCTCTTCAAGCAGGCGTTCAGGATGCACCATTGGGCAGGCTTCTGGTGGATGGCTCCGGCGGTGCTGATGGCGGGCAGGCACGCCTTCCGGCATCCGCGCGCCCGGCGGCTGCTGATCGCCGCCGCCGGACCTCCCGCCATTGGCTGGGCGGCCTACTCGATCCACTCGAACCCAGGCCTCATCGCGGCGGTGACCTGGGAGAGGTTCCTGCTGCAGGCGTCCGTACCCATGCTGATCGCCCTAGCCTACGCCCTGGCGGAGGTCGACCGGCACTTCCGCCAGCGCCGGAGGAGCCGTCAGGAACCTGCCGCCAGCCGTGGCGCTGCCGTCCCGGGACTCCGAGCCGGCCTCCGCCAACGATAACGGCCGCCGAAGAGATTTACAGCCGTAGGGGGAGGAGGAGGGTCGCGGGAGGCGGATCTCCTTCCGGCCGCCGTTTGGCGAGCCCCGCAGTCCGCCGAACCCACCCCCATCACGCTCGCCAACCGGAGGCCGGAAGGAGATCCGCCTACCGAGGCCCGGCCGGAGGGGCACCCCCGGAGGCCCCCGGAGGCAGCTGATGCCGCGCCATCGCGGTCACCATCGCGACCATGCCCATCAGGCCCATCGACTTGCCCATCGACAGCTCGCGGCCGAAGACCCGGTAGACGAGGTCTTGCGGCACCGCCGCCACCTCTGCGAGCGGCGCCCCCGAAAGCCCCTCGTCCAGGATCACCGCCAGCGACTTGGCCGAGATGCCCTGCGGGTTCTCGACCGCGAAGTGGTAGTCGAGAGTGCCGTCCGGCCGCTTCTCGCCCCACACGTACGCCTCCGACTCGCAGGCCGGCACCAGGTGGTCCGGCGAGAACGGCCGCCGCGCGATGCTCGGCGGCACCTCCTCGAAACGATCGGCGAGGTCGATCAGCAGCTGGATGCGCTCGGCCCGGTCGGGGACCAGGTCGAGCAGATCCAGCGTCTCTTCCAGCTTGGCGGGAAGCTGCGGCATGAGTCACGCGTCCCGGCGGCCGGCTGCCGCCGCTTCGGGGTCAGCGCTCGATGGGCACTCCCACGAGGTTGCCCCACTCGGTCCAGCTGCCATCATAGTTGCGGACCCTGGGATAGCCCAAGAGGTGGGTGAGGACGAACCAGGTGTGGCTGCTGCGCTCGCCGATGCGGCAGTAGACGACCACGTCGTCATCGGGCGACAGGTGCGCCTCCCCCTCGTAGATCGCCTTCAGGTCGGCGGCCGACTTGAAAGTGCCGTCGTCGGGATTGACCGCCCGCGCCCATGGCACGTTCGCCGCACCAGGGATGTGGCCGCCGCGCAACGCCCCCTCGTTCGGGTACTCGGGCATGTGCAGCCGTTCGCCGGTGTATTCGGCGGGGCTGCGGACGTCGATCAGCGGCCCCTTGGCCTGCAGATGATCGAGCACCTGCTGGCGGAAGGCGCGGATCTTCTTGTCGTCGCGCGCGGCCGACTGGTAGTCCGCGGCGGGATACTGCGGCACCTCGCGGCTCAGCGGCCGGTTCTCCTGCGCCCACTTGATGCGGCCGCCGTCCATGATCTTGGCCCGGTCGTGGCCGAAGAGCTGGAAGACCCAGTAGGCATAAGTGGCCCACCAGTTGTTGCGGTCGCCATAGAAGACGACCGTGGTGTCTTTGGTGATCCCCAGGCGGCGCATCAGGGCGGAAAAGCCCTGGTGATCGAGGTAGTCGCGCCGCACCTGGTCGTTGAGGTCGCGCGTCCAATCGATCTCGACGGCGCCCGGGATGTGACCGGTGCCGTAGAGCAACGGGTCCTCGTTCGACTCGACGATGCGAATCTTCGGGTCCTGCAGGTGCTGGGACACCCAATCGGTGGAGACCAGCACGTCGGGATTGACATAGCCTCGGCTCTCGATTTCGCTCACGGTGTCGGCTCTCCTTTCACGCCCGGGCGGGACGGGAAACCGCTAATTGTGACCATTCATATCATCTTTGTGCGCCACGGCCAATGGCGGGGGACACAGCGGCCGGAGGGGGCGGAGCGAGGCCGGCAGCCCCGGATTCCGGCGGGTCAAGCCCCGCCGCTCAGGCCGTCCGGCCGCATCAGGATGCGGCGAAGCACCTCACAGAGCGCCTGGACGCCGCCCGCCGAGGCCCCGAGCACCAGCAAGGCCGTGGGCCCGTCCGGGCTCACGGCGCGCTCCCCCTCGAGGAGTCCTTGCAGTCCTTGCCGCTTCGGCCGCTCTTCGCCGGCACTGGCGGCCGGTGGGGCGGCTGGGGCCGCGCGGGCCGAGGGCGCTCCCCGGGAGCTCCTCCCCTTTCCCTTCCCCCTGCCGTTTTCCCGGAGGCTCATGAAGCCACCGGCGCCGGTCCGGCGCCACCGGAAGCGCCGGCCGCGGGCGCGGCGCGAGGAGCATCCAGCATCTCCCGCACGGTGCGCAGCAGGACCGCCGCGGAGCAGGGTTTCTGCAGGAACGCCTTGTCCGCGTCCAGCACGCCGTGGTGCGCGATCGCGTCCTCCGGATACCCGGAGATGTAGAGCACGCGCGCGCCGGGCCGCGACGAGCGCAGCTTCTCGGCCAGCTGATTGCCGTTCATGCCCGGCATCACCACGTCGGTGATCATCAGGTGGATCGGACCGTCGTAGGCCTGCGCGGCCGCCAGCGCCTCGGGGCCGCTGCGCGCCGCCAGCACCTGGTAGCCGCGGCTTTCCAGGATCTCCGCCGCCGGCTCACGGATGCTGTCCTCGTCCTCGACCAGCAGCAGGACCTCGGAACCGTGGTCGGCGGCGGCAGGCGACGGGTGCGGCTCCGCCTCGTCGCCGATGTCTGGTAGCCGCGGCAGGAAGACGTGGAACGCCGATCCCTTGCCGGGCTCGCTCTCGACCCGGACGTCGCCGCCGCTCTGGCGCACGATGCCATGGACCGTCGCCAAGCCCAGGCCCGTCCCCTGGTCGGGCGGCTTGGTGCTGAAGAAGGGCTCGAACAGCCTGGCCGTCACCTCCGGCGTCATCCCGGAGCCGCTGTCGCTGACCGTCAGCTCGACATAGGGACCCGGCGGCAGGTCGGGTCCTGCTGCCGCCGGCGGCCCACCCTGGGCGACGCTCGCGGCGGCGCTCTCGGCGGCGCTTTCGGCGATCTCGACGACCTCCGAAGGAGCGACCCGCAGCGTCAGGTGGCCGCCATGTGGCATCGCATCGCGCGCGTTGACCACCAGGTTGAGGATCACCTGCTCGAGCTGGCCGAAATCGGCGTGCACGGCACCTGTCGGCGCGGCGAAATCGGTCTCGAGCTCGATGTGCTCGCCGATCAGGCGCCGCAGCATCGGCAGCATCGAAGCGACCGCCTGCCCGACGTTCAGGCGCTCCGGCTGTAGCACCTGCTTGCGGCTGAAGGCAAGCAGGTGGCGGGCGAGCGCCGCCGCCCGATCGGTCGCCTTGCGGATCTCCTCGCCGTGGCGCCGCCGGAACTCCTCGCTCCCGCTGCGCTCGAGAAGCAGGTCGACGTGAAAGGCGACCGCCGCCAGCAGGTTGTTGAAGGAGTGGGCGATGCCCCCGGCGAGGCGGCCGATCGACTCGAGCCGCTGCGAGTGGCGCAGCCGCTCCTCGCTGGCGTGGAGCGCCTCCTCGGCCGCCTTGCGGTCCGACACGTCCCGCAGGGTCCAGCGCAGGCGGGCGGGGCGGTCCGGCCGCTCCTCGTCGCGGACCACGGTGAGCAAGACCACCTTGGCCGCGGGCTTTCTCGGCGGGGGGGGCGCCGATCTCGCCGTGCTCGGGCGCGCCTCGAGCACCAGCTCGTAGTTCTGCACCCGCCGTCCGGCCGTGGCCACCTCGGTGAGCAGCGACCGGAACTCCGGCCTGCCGGAAGGCGCCACGAACACCGTCAGCGGCTTGCCGCGCAAAGCCGTCTGAACCGTGTTGAGCAGCGCCGCCGCGGCTTGATTGGCTTCTTCGATGAGACCTTGGGCGTTCGAGATGACGTACCCGTCCGGCGCCAGCTCGAAGAGCTCGCGATAGCGGAGGCGCTCGACCTCGAGCGCCTCGCGGGCGGCGATCAGCTCTTCGTTCTGCTGGGCGAGCTCACGCTCGGCGAGCTCGACCTCTTCGAGCGTGCGCTGCAGCGCCTCGACGGCATCGCTCAGGCGTAGCTGCGAAGCCTGGTGCACCAAAGGCGGCGGCCGCGAACGGACATCGCGGCCGTGCTCGCGCTTCGCGCTGCTGGTAACCCGCTTTGCCATTCCAGCCCGCCGTCATCTCCCTCTCAGTTTCCACGGGGGTGTTCCTCGAGTAGCAGGATCATCCTCTCGGTTCCGCGCGGCCCGCGCAACGGCGTCGAGCGCACGTGGTAGCGCATCGGACGGCCGCGACGGTTGACTCCGTCGACCGCCAGCTCCCGGGTGCCGTTACCTTTCTCGAGGCCCTCATGAGGGGCTGGCGCAGCTCTCCTACCGGCAATCCGATGTCGAGCTCGAGGAACGGCCGACCTATTGCCTCATCACTGCGAAGCCCCCAGAGGTCTTCCCCCTTCTCGTTCCACAGTTTGACTTGCAAAAATCGATCCATTACCACGACCGCCGAGCTCAGGCTGCCCAGGATCGAGCGGAGGTAGACGTTGGCCTGCTCGAAATCCTCGGAGCCTTGCTCGAGCCGCTGGTTCAAGGCGCTCAGTTGCTCGTTGGTCGACTGCACCTCCTCATTCATCGTCTCCTGTTCTTCATTGGCTGACTGCAGCTCTTCGTTCGTGGGCGCCCACGGAGTCTGCCAGCGGTAAGATTTGCACCTCGAAGTGGCGCTCCTCCCGGCCGGCAGTGCGCCATGGGACGTCCGCCACCCGCACCGGGCCACGCGTCCTGTAGGCCTCCTGGATGAGCGAGCGCAGCTCGAGCGGCTGGTACGACAGCTCCAGGTTTTGCAGCAACCGGCCGACATCGGCGGAACTGATGCCGAACAGCCGGCGAGCGCTCTCATTGGCGAAGCTCAGATACCCGTGTTCGTCGACCGCGATTTGCGCCGCCGGCCCCTGGTCGAACGCCAGGTCGAGTAGCCGTGCCCTGGCAACCAGCGGAGTCAAACCCGCGCCGGGAGCGGCTCGCGGGCCTCGGCCGGCGGCGCGGGCGCGGCAGCGGCCGGCGCCGCGGGCGTGGTGGCGATCCACGCCCGCAGCACCTCGGCGACGCTCCAGGCTTGCGCCACGCAGCCGCGCGGCGTCCAGGGCTCTTCGGCGTCGAAGATCTCGGCAATGGTGCCGAGGCAGCCCTCGCCCAGGTGCGGCACGAAGCCTTGCAACAGGCCGTGCGCGCCCGCCAGGTCGCCGGGATGCACCCGCAGCCAGGCATCGGCGAAGGGACCGATGAGCCAGGCCCAGACGGTGCCCTGGTGGTAGGCGGCGTCGCGGGCGCACAGGTCGCCGTCGTAGGTGGGTTTGTAGCTGGGGTCGCCGGGCGCCAGCGAGCGCAGCCCCACGGGGGTCAGGAGCCGCTGCCGCACCGTGTCGAAGACCGAGCGCCAGCGCTCCGGCGCCAGCACCGGGTGGGTCAACGACAGCGCGAAGATCTGGTTGGGGCGGCAAGCCGGGTCGTCGCCGTGCTCGCCGTCCACGACGTCGTAGAGATAGCCGCCGGCGGCAAACCAGAAGCGGCGGTTGAACGACGCGCGGGCGCGCCTGGCGAGCTCGGCGATGCGATCGGCGCGCGCGATGCGATCGGACCGATCGGTGTGATCGGCACCGCCCGAACCGCCCGCGCCGCCCGCGCCGCCCGAACCGCCCGCGGTGCCCGCCTCCTCCCCGGGCGCCATCCGCAGCCAGCCCTCGAGCAGGCAGAGTGCGTTGTACCAGAGCGCATTGATCTCGACCGCCTTGCCTCGCCGCGGCGTCACCACCCAGTCGCCCACCTTGGCGTCCATCCAGGTGAGCTGGTAGCCAGGAGCGCCCTGGCGCAGCAGGCCATCCGGGTCCATGTGGATGCCGAAATGAGTGCCGGCGACGTGATGCTCGAAGATGTTGACCAGCACCGGCAGCAGCTGGGCCAGGGTGGCGCGGTCGCCGGTCGCCGCCAGGTAGCGGTCGAGCGCATGGAAGAACCAGAGCGAAGCGTCGGCGGTGTTGTAGAGGCCCTCGCGGCCGCCCTCCGGGAAGAGGTTCGGGATCAGCCCGTCGCGCACGTGGCGGGCGAAGGTGCGCAGGATGTACCCGGCCTCGATCTGGCGCCCGGTGACGAGCGTCAGCCCCTCGAGGCTGATCATGGTGTCCCGCCCCCAGTCGGTGAACCAGTGGTAGCCGGCGATGATGCTGCGCGCTTCGTCGCCGGCGGCCCGGGCGCGTGCCGCGTCCTCGCTGCGCCCGGGAGCGATCACGAACTGATCGGCGGCCAGCGTCAGCTCCGCCGGGGTCCCCTCCTGGGCGCGAGGATCGGCGCACGCCACCAGCCGTTCGCGCCGCTCGCTCTCCGCCGCCAGCGCCTCGCGCGGACGCATGGCGCGCAGGGTCTCCCAGGGCTCGGTCGAGGCGCTGACGCTGGCCTCCTCGCCCGCGCCGCCCTCCGTCAGATCGGCGCCGAAGAAGCCGGGGCACCAGAGATCGCCAATCGCCTCGTAGCCGCGCTTCTCCTCCACCTCGTAGCGCACCCCCGACACCTGGCGGCCGGCGACGGTGAAGGTCGGCTCCGCCCCGGCCAGCCACAGCCGCAGCGGCGGCAGCGCCGGCCACGACGAGGCCAGCTCATAGCGGCCGTCGGTCGCGGTCAGCACGTAGGGCGTGCCGAGCGGCGTCGACACCGGCGCGTCGTGCGGCCGGAAATGCACGGTGGGATGGACCTCCAGGCGGACGGTCTCCGGGCCGCCGCGCAGCCGGTAGAGGACGTGGACGGTGTTCTGCAGGTGCGCGAGGAAGACGCGCTTCTCGATGGCGTAGTCGCCCACCTCGTAGCGCCAGATCGGCAGCCCGGCCTCCAGGCGGAACTCCCGCAGGTGGCCGGCGCCCGGGGGCTCGATCCCCACCCCGCCGAGCCGGTCGCCGCCCAGCCTGACGATCAGGCCGTTGGGCAGGCGCAGCACCTCGGAGAGCTGGCCGAGCATCAGCATGCGGCCGACCGGCGCCGGCAGCGCCGCCACCAGCAGGCCGTGGTAGCGCCGCGTGGGAATGCCTGCCAGGGTGCCGGCAGCGTAGCCGCCGAGGCTGTTGGTGACCAGCCATTCGCGGCGCACCAGCGCCTCCGGCTGGGCGACGGGCGCTTCCTCCGCCAGCGCCTCGGGCCAGGGCATGCTGCGGTCCGGACGGTCCTTGCGCTCGTCCGCGAGCGGGGCAGGATCGGCGGCAGGCGCCGGACCGACCGCCTTGCCGGCCATGGCAGCGGCGGTCCGGAGGTCGGGCGGATACATGGAATGGCTCTCTTCTTTCACGATCGGCTCTCCAGCTCGGCTCTTTAGCTCGTCTCTCGGGCTCTCACGGACTCGGCTCTCACCCTGTTTCTTCGCTCTCCCCTCTCTCGTCACTCTCCGGGCCCTGCTCGCGCGGCGCCGGCGCGAGCGCGACCGCTGCCTGCCGGGCAGCCGCCAGCCGCCCGCGGCGTCCTCGGGCGGCGGGGCCGCCGGCGGCCGCGAACACCACCTCGACGCGGCGCCGCGCCGGGGGCCCAGACGCGAAATTGCACGCCGCCGCCAGGCATCACCTCGGCGCCGACCGGCAGCCGCCGCCGAGCCGCGCCGGGCGATGCTCCGACCCTTCCTTCCGGCGGAGAAGGCGCGGCGAGCGGGGCGACCTCAGGCGTCATCCTGGCGGGCACGCCGCAGCAAAATGCACAGCCTGTGCCGGCCGGGCGCTCTCGATCGCCGGCGGGCCCGCCGGAGAGGCCGAGAAAAACGCGCCGCCCGAGCGCCCGGGATCGCTCCGCTGAAACCGTTTTCACCAGGAGCGGGCTTCGGGTACTATTAGCGCCCCGCGCCGTGGGCCTGAGCCGTCTCCGTCCCTCGATCGACCGGCAATTGCAGCACCGCCGGCCGGCAGGGGATCGCCGCCGCCGGTTGGAGAGCAGATGAGCGAATCGAGCACCAACGACGTCGTGCGCAAGCTGCGCGAGCTGTCACGCAACCTCTGGTGGTCCTGGCAGCCGGATATCCGCGCCATCTTCCGCGAGCTGTCGCCGGAGATCTGGAGCGCGGTCTACCACAACCCGGTGGCGCTGCTCGAGCGCATGGACGGCGACGACATCTCGCGCCGCGTGCACGACCTCGAGATGCAGACCCGCATCAACCAGGCCCACCGCCGCCTCGGCGAGTACCTGCGCGGCGTCGCCGATTGGGCGCTCGCCAACGCCGGTCCGCTGCTCGCCCGGCCGCTCGCCTACTTCTCCGCCGAGTTCGGCCTGCACCATTCGATCCCGATCTACTCGGGGGGCCTCGGGGTGCTGGCGGGCGACCACCTGAAGAGCATGAGCGACCTGGGGGTGCCGGTGGTCGGCGTCGGCCTGCTCTACCACGAGGGCTACGTGCACCAGCAGATCGACGCCGCCGGCTGGCAGCAGGACCTCTACGAGCCGATCGCCGTCGAGGAGCTGCCGGTCGACCCCTGGCTGGGGCCGGAGGGCGAGCAGCTGCGCTTCCCCGTCGCGCTGCCCGGCAGGGAGGTCTACCTCCGCGTCTGGCACGTGCAGGTGGGGCGCAGCGAGCTGTTGCTGCTCGACGCCCGCGACGACGCCAACTCAGCCGCCGACCGCGAGCTCACCGCGCGGCTCTACGGCGGCGACCAGGAGACCCGCATCCAGCAGGAGATCCTGCTCGGAGTCGGCGGCTTTCGCGCCCTGCGCAAGCTCGAGATCCGCCCCTCGGTGCTGCATCTGAACGAAGGCCACTCGGCGTTCGCCCTGCTCGAGTGGGCGCGGCAGCGGGTCGAGGAGGACGGCATCACCGCCGCGGCCGCCCTGCGCGAGGTAAGGGCGGCCAGCGTCTTCACCACCCACACCCCGATCCCCGCCGGCCACGACCGTTTCAAGGCCGACCTGGCGCAACGGCACCTCGAGCCGCTCGCCGCGGGCCTGGGCATGCCGATGGCCGAGGTGATGGCGCTGGGATCGGACGATCCGGCCGGCACCTTCGGTCCCACCCTGCTGGCGCTGCGGCTCTGCCATCGCTCGAATGGCGTCTCGAACCTCCATGGCCGGGTATCGCGCCAGATGTGGGAGGTGCTCTACCCGACAGTGCGAGAAGAGCAGGTGCCGATCGGCCACGTCACCAACGGGGTCCACGTCCGCACCTGGCTGGGCGCCGACATGCAACATCTCATCGGCCACTACCTGGGCACCCGCTGGCTCGAATCGCTCGCCCGCGCCGAGACCTGGAAACAGATCGACGCCATCCCCGACGCCGAGCTCTGGGAAGTGCACCAGGTGCTGAAGGCGCAGGTGGTGGCTTTCGTGCGCCGCCGTCTCGCCGATCGCCGCCGGCGCCTGGGGCTGCCCGAGCCGCCGGCGCCGCCGCTCGGCCCCGAGACGCTGACCCTCGGCTTCGCCCGCCGCTTCGCCACCTACAAGCGGGCCGACCTGCTGCTGCGCGACACCGACCGGCTGGCGCGCCTGGTCACCGACCCGGTGTACCCGGTGCAGATCATCTACGCCGGCAAGGCCCACCCCCAGGACAACGGCGGCAAGGAGCTCGCCCGGCAGATCGCCCGCCTGGAGGAAGACCCGCGCTTTGCCGGCCGCGTCGTGTTCGTCGAGAACTACTCGATGTTCATCGGCCGCCAGCTGGTGCAGGGCGTGGATGCCTGGCTGAACACGCCGCGGCGGCCGCTCGAGGCGTGCGGCACCAGCGGCCAGAAGTGCATCCTCAACGGGGTCCTCAACATCTCCATTCTCGACGGCTGGTGGGCCGAGGCCTTCGACGGCGCCAACGGTTTCGCCATCGGCGGCGCCGAGTCGCACGCCGATCCCGCGGTGCAGGACGAGCGCGACTCCCGGGCGCTGTTCGAGCTGCTCGAGCGCGAGGTGGTGCCGCTCTACTACAGCCGCGACGAGATGGGCCTGCCGAGCGCCTGGATCGCCAGGGTCAAGCGGGCCATCCGCACCCTCGCCTGGCGTTACAACGCCGACCGCATGGTGATGGACTACGTGCAGGAGTGCTACATGCCGGCCGCCGGCGGCGACACCTGCAGGATGCCACCCGCCTAGGCAGCCAGGGCGCGGTCGGCTTTGGCGGCGAGGATGAAGTCGTTCTCGGAGAGGCCGCCGATCGAGTGGGTCCAGATGGTCAGCTTCACCCTTCCCCAGCCGAGCTCGATGTCGGGGTGATGGCCCTCTTGCTCGGCCAGCTCGCCGACGCGGTTGACGAAGGCCAGGGCCTGGCAGAAGTCCGGGAAACGGTACTCCTTGACCAGCCGGCGGGCGCCGACCGCGCCGGCGTCGGCTGACCAGCCGCCGAGCTGCCCGAGCAGGCGCGCGAGCTCCTCGCCCTCGACCGGCGGAGTGCCCGCCGTGCAGGGTCCGCATTTCCGCGCCGCCAGGTCGCCCGTGGCCTTCGCCTCATTCGTCGCGTCCGTCGTTCCCGTCGTTCCCGTCGTTCCCATTGGGCCTCCTCTCTGCGGCGCGCCGGCACGCGGTCGCCGACGATGGT